>Ga0114996_10009120_pt1 | contig 10922 bp, 15 predicted proteins | sample ArcticOcean_MG_C_4_FD_87039 | JGI IMG/M metagenome (GOLD analysis project Ga0114996, IMG submission 87039) | Marine microbial communities from western Arctic Ocean - ArcticOcean_MG_CB4_134 | ecosystem: Environmental > Aquatic > Marine > Oceanic | place: Arctic Ocean: Canada Basin | collected... | reverse complement strand
TTTTTTTAGGGGGATGTGTCCTGCGGTTTCAAACTTGTTTTCGGATAAGTTCCAAATACAAAAACCGCAGCAGAACGTGCTTAAGTCTAGTCCCAACAAATAATCTTGTTCTGCTGCGGCCATTTTATATTACCAAGACTTTGAAACTACTAAGTACGGAGTCTCCGAGTCTGGGTTGTAAATAAAAGAAGCACCATAGCCTCCTTCAGTTGCTACACTTACGCCAACATTTACAAGAGCAAATCCATCGCCCTCGGCAACGTAGCTGCCGTCTCCAGCACCTACATGAAAGTTATAGCCATCTAGTTCATAGTCGATCTGAATGTAAGTATCGTCCTTGACATCATCGCCACTAACGAACCTACCTATAAACAAGTCTACACCACCGAAAGAGCCATCTACACCAACTTCAATGTCGTGACTATCGGCCTCAAGAAATGGCCCATCGTAATAATAAGAGGTGATACTGACCGTGCCGTACTCACCAGCTTCTTGTGAAACAGTGATATCATATTCAGTATCGCCATCAGTAATCGGAATCTGACCCCAAATTCCTATGCTAGTTGCACCAACATTGGAATCAATAGATACGAGGTCCAAGGTAGGCTGAATAGAGATACTAGCTGGGCCAGCTTGCCCTCTCCAAACGTGTCTACTAAAAGTATCAACAGACAGCTCTGCTCCTGCAAAAGCTGGTGTGACACCCATAAGCAGTGCCGCAATAGCAGCCACTACCATAATAAACTTCTTCATACAGTCATCTCCTTTTTAGGGGAATTAGTTTACATCAACAGTTATTGTTGGGATTGCTTCTTTAGTGCTGAAAAGTTAGCACTAAAATCTGGTTTTTCTTTATTCTTTTTTTCCTCCACAGGCTGTGGGAGGAACCGACTAGGAGCAATACCTTCACTATCTAATACAGATAGGATGTCTGATTGAGACATAGTGACTTGTTTTTCCTCTTCTTGAGCTACCATCTTTTGTGAAGCAGTAACCATCTTAATTATATTTTCAGTAGCCTTATGAGCGCTGTCTAGATAAGGAGCGGCTTTGTCGCCAGACATAAATGCGTCTTCCGCATCCTGTACAAACTCATTCATCTTCTTAAACGTCTTCATTGCTTCTGTTTGTTGATCAAGAGACTGTTCATAAATAACCTTAAAAATGTCATCCAGACTCTTACCCTCAAACAATTCTATTTGTCTTAATTTATCAAGCTGACTCATCTTCAGTATTCTCTGCTAGTGAATTGAAACGATAGTTTTCTTGCAGTTGCGACATAAACCATTGCATTTCTTGCATCTGCTCTACCAAATCTTGTATTACAGGTTCGCTGCTATAAATCTCTCTCTCTAAAACATTATCTAATGTCTGAGAGAAGGCTAATAGTCTTCCATAAATATCATCGTATTGATCTTCGTAATGGGTTAACCTATCTAAACTACGATAAAGCAACCCTCCTAAGAAAACAGTAATAGCGCTAATAAATATCAATAAGAAAATTTCTAGCATCACATCTTCTCCCACCAAAAAATACTCATAATCCTTTTTCCTCTTTGGGAATACATAAGCATCTTATTTCAGACTTCTCGCCAAATAAACTAAAATAGGCATTCTTTGAAGTTACAGGTTGTTCGTGCAAGTTATAAATATCATATTCTAACTCCATCAACAAATCATAAATGTTTACTATGTGATTGTTATACATCTTCAATAGTCGCTGATGTATCTCTAAAAAAATCCAAGGCCTTAAGTCATTAATAGCTTTTTTTGCTCCCATTAAAACTCTATACTCATACCCTTCAACATCAATCTTAAAGGTATCCGGTATAGTTGGTACTTCATAGTCCGTCATCACCCACTTAGAAAACTCATCTAACGTAACCATAGTGGTAATAGACCTATCTTTACCTTGGGTATCAACTTTGAATTGAGGTGACTCTCGTTCATAACGAACACACAGTGTATGGGATTGTTCCTCTAATAAGAATTCTACCTCTCCATGAACATCTCCCACAAAAAGCGGATACATAACCAGCATCGGATCACCAAAACGATTATCGTTTTCGTTATATTCGGTGATCATTTTAAACAACCTAGCACCTTCGGGCGATGGCTCAAAACAAAAAGAAAACTTTTTGTTATCATCATTATTGTTCAACTGAAACATATAAGAAAACCACCCTACATTACCACCAACATCAAGTAAAGAGTTTCTATTCTTAGTGTGTTTGAGAAAGTTCTTCATCTCCCAACCCTGACCATTGACTTGATCCCATTCTGTATTATAGGCTTCAGGCATATCGCCAAGTTCATCAGGTAGGCTTATTTCAATCTCCTTGTTGATTACATGATTCATAGCTTATAATTCATAATCAAAACTTCTTCACCTGTAGATTGCTCTACGCCTTCGGTTGCACCGGCCGGCTTCACAAATTCTTTTGTCTCCCAAGTAAACTTATTCTTAGGATACATGTCACCTAGCTCAGAGAAGTCGTAATAGGAAAGAGCAAACTTGCCTTCTATGTTATGAAGACATTCTCTTAATTCTTCGTGCTGATCTTTACCAAACCGATGTAAACTATAATACAACTCCGTACTCCAATAAGGTGGGTCAACATAAAAATATGTATTCTTTGAATCATACTTTGCAATCACTTCTTCAAAAGACATATTCTCACACATACCAATCTTTTTCAGTTTGGGAATAAACTTATCACTGGTGAGGCGATTATAGAAAGCCTTGAACTTGGAACCATACTTGCCCTTATAATCTTGAAACTCTGAATCTACAGGGTCTATGCCTGAAAATGAAGAAGTAAGAACGTAAGCATACTTCATTGCTGCGACTTGATCCTTACGACCTATCTTTACTTTATGACCAAAATCATCTCTTTGACTATTGTTATTGCATTGTCTTGTCGCACGAGCATGAGTCAACGCCTCGTTCAGTGCCTTACGATGCTTACCCGTAATGCCCTTATCTTCTAAAACCTCTCTTATCTTTTTGATAGCAAAATCTGTATAAAATAAGTGTTCCTTACATTCGTAAAAATAATTGCGGCAGCTGTCAGAAAGTTCGGGCTTACCTTTTTCTTGCAAGGGAGGAGTCTTCTGATCAATGAATTTGGAGAAAGGTTTTGGAGTGGAGGCGCACCGGAAAAGGTTAGTCATATAAGGATTAAAATCATTATAGATAACATTTTCACATCGCTCATGTATGTCGGAGTTGACATACACCCAATAGGCGCCACCAAATACTTCTACATATGTTGCACACTCTGGAACAAATCCACTGATCCAGTCAGCCATTCTTGCTTTACCACCGATGTAACTTAAAATAATAACCTCATTTCGATTAAACTATACTATCTTAATTCAGTTCACCACTTTTATAAACTAATTTCCGTAAAGAAGCATCATTATATTTGTAAGGAATAACGCCGGGAGTTTCAAGGATATCAATCCTGTTTACCCATCGCTTCGCCATCGTATCCCTAACTTGATATAGTCCAGACTTCTTACCAGCATCGACAACAACCCAATCACCATAATCAAGAAACCCTCCATTACGAACAAGCATATTTTGTGCAACAGCAATGTAACGGTAATCACTAGCATTCTCTATTCTAAACACAGTACCATCTGCGGTGATGTTCGGAGTACTGTCTGTTTGTTCTGGGACAGGGTGGTACATGGTGACCGTAACTTTTATCTTATTAGCCTCTTGGTCATTTATCTTTTTTTTGAACCCATCTATCTTACGTCCACAGTCATCTAGATAAGCCACCAACTGTAAGGCTTGAATCGTATTATCTTTCATCAAACTATCAGCTATAGCTATCGTGTAATTCATCTTGATTACTTCTTCTTGTAGCTCATTCACTACAATCTTTTTTTCGACACTGTAAGCTACCAAACTAATCGACACTATAACAATAAGTATGTTTTTAATCATTGTTATCTAGCTCTGCTAATATTTCATCCATACTAAAAAGCTCTGGCTCTTCTTGTTTTTTCTTCTTTATTTCATCTAGACGCGACTTTTGTTTTTCACTCAAACTTTCATCTATAACCTCTTGTAACTCTTGATCAGGGATGAAGGAAATAAGTTCTTCGCCTTCTTCAAAATCGTTGAGCGCCTCTAATGCGGCAATGTATTCCTCTAGCTCTCCTATGTGATCCAAAAGCTTATCTTGGCGTTCCATAAGTTTATTAATAATGTCAATAAGTTTGCTGACGCTTTTTTGTTTGGTTGCTCTACTCATAACTTACATCGCCTCTAAGTCAAAGTTACTTAATGGTTTCTCTATCTTCATATCTTTCAGCTTGTTGTTCTCTACAATAAGCTTAGTACCTCCCGACACAAACTTTTTCCCGCCATCTCCCTCCTTAATAGTATAGAGATAAAACACTGTCTTCCACATGGATACTCTAACAATTCGGCCAGGTCGGCCATCTAATAAAACTATGTCATCATTATTATAATCATTTCCAACAAATATAAGAAGCCCAGCTATTGAAGACTCTATCGTAGTTTTAAAAAATAACACCAACAAACCTGCTAAAAACATCCACCCATACTCGCCCAACAAAACACTTATGTTACCTTGTATAACATTTTCTATTTGTTGTGCGGCTTCTTTTTCCATCTAATCTCTCCAACTGGCATAGTTTTTGTATGTTATGTTACAACATAGTAATAAACTAAATATCTATCCGCCGGTCAGCGATACTGTATATTTAGAGGTTTTATTTTCCTACTAATAAGGAAATCTTTTCCCTTACTCCATCATACTCTTCTAGGAGCTGGTCCTCTTTAATTCTTATTAGAGTATACCCGCGGGCTTTTGCCAACCAATTTTTGATGGCATCATTTTTCTTACTCATAAGTATAACATAACTAGGTTTTCCTTGGCTGTCGTGCCAATATTTTCCATCTACTTCTATCAAAGCGTTATGATCTATAAGATGAAAGTCAAAGTATCGCCAGCCTGTTTGATATTTAAGCGCCTTCTCTCGCTCATATTCTATACCCATATCATCAAGCATGTCGGCTACTTGCTGTTCTAAATTAGTCATAGGACGATTAGTCCGATTCATAGGAGGCAAGTCTTGCTTGTTGCGAATACGAGTTCGCAAGCGTTTTACGGCCGCTTTACTCTTTGGTTTTTTCAAATGATATCCAGCTTCATCTTTTTCCTAGCACTACGGAACTCCTCCAGATTAACCACTCGTATACTCATACCGTCACCATCACCCTTAAGATAAGCAATAATACTTTCATCCGTATACTGGCGCCTTAACATATCAAGCTGATGCATACTATCCGCATCAACATACCTTTCCCATATGTTCATCACTCCTACACTGAAGCCTACTCCCTCAGATAGTGTCAGTGGCATCTTTCCTCTCCAGCTTTTTTATTCTTTCTTTTAGCATTTCCATATCTACCATCATGTTTTGTGCCAAAGTTCTATACTCTATCATAAGTTTTTCAGTATCAACAACCCGCTTGTGTATGGCAAATAACACTTCTGATGGCTCAGCACTTTCCGCCATTGAAATCTGCTGAGGTGTAAGAATAGTTTCACTCATCTTCGTCCTGCAATCTTCCATGAAGATAATCTAAAACATTATTAATTACCGGATTCTCTGGATTAGCGGACCGTTTATTCTTTTGGGGATGTGATTGTTGCTCTGCTTCTGTTTCTGGCATAGGGGCGGTAGCGCTTATCTCTTCTGCTATGCGCAACAAGTCCACATTTAATAACAACACATCTGCTTGTATTTTTTCCATCTTCCGCAAAGCAGCAAAATTTCCTTTATTCCCTATCATCTTCATAACTTCTTTACTAGACAATGCTATGCGAATAGATTTATCCAAGCCATTCAACGCTATCTTAATAAAATCTACTTCACCTAATACGCCCAATATGTGATCGACTCTACCATCAGACATTAGAAGTCTCCGATTCTGTTTCTATAACTATGAGCTGTATATTTTCTAATTGACCCTTAACATTCAGATCTACCTTTACATCATAGTTGCTCAAAAGTCTTGGTACGTTATTACCAACTCCTTCAAACATCCAATATAACATTCTATTAAACCCTTCATTATGTACATCTTTAATTGATGCATCATAAACTGAATTACATACCACCCATTGTTTAAAGACATTATCTTCAGTTAGGTCTTGATCAGCTATAGAAGGATCTATTTCTGCGCGAAGTGCCTTGGATGCCTTAGTGAGTTGTTCCTGTAAAAAAGTAATTCTAATTGCTAATGTATTTTCATTTATATCTAAAAGCTTGTGTTCGTCCTTCCACGGCCCGCGGGCCGCGTCACTAATTTCACTCATATAAACCTTCCTTTATAAAGCAGGGCTAGTCAAAAGTATTTGCATAATATCGTTGGATAAGAACCTTTTTGGGAGATCACCAACTGCTTGATACTATTCGACTAGCCCTGTATGTTTTTATGGTATTTCAACATCTGACTCTTCATCTATACTCGGCCAATATCGTTTTTCCTCCGCATGAAATTCATAAACTTGATGATTAGGTTGGTCTCCCATGTCCATTTCTGGTTGAATGTAACCTTCATTCAAAAGCTTTTCTGCCAACATTGGGCCATTTAAAGGTAAAAATGTGTCCACACCCGTAGGATTAATTATCATAGTGGTAATAGGTGACGGATGCAATTGCTGCGATAACAAGTTAGGTCCGATCTTATTAACAACTTGCATATTGTGTTGCATTATTTGTGTTATTTTTAACAAAGGAAACTGAACTAGCACTAGTTTGCTTCCAAAATTTTGCGATAATGCTTCAGCAATATGACCCTTATTAATGTAAGCGGACCCTACTCCTTCTGTCGTAAACCCAACAATAACTTTTTCCCCACTAGATAGATCTACTGTATATAAAGAATTGCCATCAGTATTTCCCACAAACCACATATGCCAACCATTATCTATAAGTTGATTAATAATAATTTGCGCGCTCAGCTTTCCAATATTATTTTCTATATGTTCTGATGTCCACTTACGCGAATCAATTTTCATTTACGCTCTCCCACATAAATATCATCCTACAACTGTTGTCGTAGCTCTAATATTTTTTCTTCACCCACTAATGAACCTCTGTCCCACGATATACTTCGACCAAACGTATCAGCATTAAGTTTGACAATTAAAACTTTGCCGGGGATCAAATCATCTCCACAATATTGTAGCTTGTTATGCCATACTCTAAAGCTGCTTCCATCGTCTGCTCTTACATTCGCATAAGGTTTACCCTTTTTTGTCTTCAGCATTTCTACGGTTCGTATTGTTAACCATACGTGCTCGTGCGCATCGTCATCGTCATTGAAATCAGAAATGTGCATAAGTCCCATATCTTTTACAATACCAGACATCTCTTCCCATCGTTCTATATTTTCCGTAACCCGAAACCCTAGATGCTCTAACTCATTATTGATCAATTCAGTTTCAGTGTAATCATCTTCAATGTCAATATCAAAAGCCTCTAACACTTTATCCATATAACGTCCACTTATCAACGCAAAAAACTTAAGCTCTTCATCGTCCCATAACTTTACACACACCTTCTTCAAGTCTCGTTTAGGCATTCTAGATAAGGCATAATAAACTTCAGTCAACGCCACTAATGATTTTCTATTAAACTCTTTTCCACAAAATTGCAATTCGTCAAACATCCCCAAAGAAATAAGCATCTTTAGATCGTTTTCAGAAACCATCTTGAACTCAAAGTTATCTCTCATAAACTCTGTATAGTCTAACCAACCGGACTCGCTAGGATAATGTTTCTTTATCTTATTCAATACGGCCTTACCCAAGCCTTTAACTCCCATCAGTCCTACCATAAACTCATCTTGTGTAACTTTGAAATCTAATGAAAAGTTATTTATGTTACCCAAAGTTATCGTTGGACTATCTAACAAGTCTCTAGCCATAGAAAGACACAACGCTATTTCGTCATGGTCATCTGCCGAATGATTACACAGTACTTCAATAAACTCGGCTGGATACTTTGCCTTGAAATAACTTGTCCAATACGCCAAGATACTATAACTAATAGCATGAGACTTATTGAATAGATATCCTGCATTTTCTATCAGCTTGCCTGCAACCTTTTTAGTTTCTTCCATCGTCAAGATAAGCTTATTGGGATCACTATACAAATGTTCTTGCAAATAATCATTACACTTCTTCTGATCTAATGACTCGGCTGTTTTACGAAGAATGTCACCCTCACCAAAACTTAGCCCCAACATACTGAACATCTGAATAAATTGCTCTTGGTAAATCATAATACCTTGAGTCGGCTCCAGTATCTCTTCAAACATAGGATGATGTTGATTGGCTGGATCTTCATTACCATTCTTTCGCCTGATGAATGCATCCAATGCGCCCATCTTGATAACGCCAGGTCGATAGATGGCATTCACAGCAGCGATGTCTTCTATAGTTTTTGGCTTTGCTTGTTGCAACACTCTTGTAATGTTTGATCCTGCGAACTGAAACACTCCACAGGTTTGACCTTCGCACAACAATTGAAACGCTTTATCGTGGTGTACCTGCTCTTCTTCCGATAGCTCATCTCTATCTAATGGCATATTATACAGGTCGGGTATTTTCATTCCTACTTTATCCATCACATCTTTCAGTACCGACAAAGTAGAAATACCCAACATATCAATCTTGAGAAACTTCATCTTTGCTAGTTCGTCTATCTGCCACTCTGTAACCAATACATCATCCTTGGTCTTCCTCAATGGCATCATGTCATACAATGGACTAGAAGAAATAATAACTCCACCAGCTGCAATAGTTTGGTTCCTAGCATTTCCATTCAACACATCAATAGTCTCAACAAAGTTAGCTGCATCATCGGCATCCATATCTTGAACAAACTTTCTCACCTCTGGCTTATCATTCATTATTTCACTGAATGATGCCATGTCTTTATTTAAAGAGATGTGCCCTGATATCGTCTTGGCTATTTTGTTGGTTTCTTGGAAAGGTAGTTCTTTATCTTTCGCCAGATCACGAAACAAAGTATTAGCGGAGTAGCGGGCGTAAGCGCAAACAGAAGCAATGTTAGCATCACCCCACTTGTCCGCGACATATTCCTTAACCTTTTCTCTATCTTTGTCCGCAAAATCGTTATCAATATCAGGCTCCTTAATCCTGGTAGGATTCATAAACCTCTCAAAGAAGAGATTGTATTTTATAGGATTCAAATGAGTTATACCTAACAGCCAACACAACAACGCGCCACTAGCACTACCGCGGCCGGGAGACATTAGGATTTCATTATCATAAGCAAACTTACAGAAGTCTTGAGTGATAAGGAAATAATCTATGTACCCTTTATCATCTACAAGATCTAATTCTTTTTTCAACGCAGCTGTGTATTCGGGAATGTCTTCTTCTTTTATTTGTCCAGCCTCAAGCTTTTGGTTCATACCTTTCTTCAGTTGCTGAACAATGTACTCTCTATTATTGTTATAACCTTTTGGTGTTTCAAACTTAGGTTCTTTCAAAGTTTCCATGTCAAGCTTAGCGTTACATCTTGTTGCAATGTGCTTGGTGCTCTCTATGGCTTCTTCTAGATACTCATCCGCAATCAAGTCTCCATAACCATTATCATACCACAACGCACGCATTTCATCTTCACTGGCAAGATACAAAGTATGTACTCCAGCTTCATCAAACTTGCCATCAGTATTCATTCTCCATAAGAAGTCATGCACTTTGTCATGTTGCTTCAATACCACATGAACATCATTAGCTAACACGCACCTTACATTAGTATACTTCTTACGGAACAACTCTATCAAGGCTACATTATAATCTTTTTGTATATCCAAATCATGCGGATGCAATTCAATGAACAAGTTATCTTCGCCAAAGATTCCTAACATCTTATCAAAAAAAGCTGTCATCTTGTCAGTCTGCTTGGCTTGTAAATACCTTGCCATATTGCTAATAACGCAAGTTGTTGTGGCAATTATTCCTTCAGAATGTTTCTCTAATAGATCTAAATCTATTCGGGGTTTCCCATAATATCCTTGAGTATTTGCATAATAGTTCAAACGAAACAAGTTTCTCAGCCCGATGTCAGTCTCTGCCAACAACAAAAGATGTGGCGACCTTAGCCTCAACTTATTCTTTTCTCGTATTTCTGTTGCTGTTAGCCCCTCCTTGTCTTTCTCAGGCAATCCTCGCTGATGCATATCTTCTACACAATACATCTCGCAACCAAGTATTGGTTTCACTCCCGCCTTATTCATCTCAGTATAAAACTCAACCATACCGGCCATCGTGCCGTGATCAGTTATGGCGGCCGCCTCCATCCCAAGCTCTGCACATCTCTCCGCATAATCTTTTGCCTTACCAACTCCATCTAACATTGAATAAGTTGTATGCAAATGCAAATGCGTAAATGTTTCTACCTTCGACATTCTAACTCCTTTTGTCTATCATAATAAATTAAACAGATTTTGTAAACCATTCGGGTATGATGGCTGGCTCTTTCCACTTAGCGAACGAAGCCTTATCACATATGTAGTACATACGATACGCCTCTACAGTATTGTCTTGAAAGTAGTCAGGGGGCATGCATTGAGGTGGCGGTGTAAAGGATCGGGATGGTATACGTCTTGGTGTATTTTTTAGTATCTCTTGCAGCTTGTCAATGCTAGCATGAACCTTACCATAACGACGCGCATACTCTGACCCTAAAGAGATAAAGTGAGAATAAAGCCATTGATAATGTAAATGACTTTCGCGGACCCACTTACAAGATGGATGATTTTTATGTGCTACTTTGTAAAGTAAATCGCTTTCTGTCTTATCAAGTATACGGTGGGCTGTAGAAAGCATTTGTGC
>Ga0114996_10009118_pt1 | contig 10923 bp, 7 predicted proteins | sample ArcticOcean_MG_C_4_FD_87039 | JGI IMG/M metagenome (GOLD analysis project Ga0114996, IMG submission 87039) | Marine microbial communities from western Arctic Ocean - ArcticOcean_MG_CB4_134 | ecosystem: Environmental > Aquatic > Marine > Oceanic | place: Arctic Ocean: Canada Basin | collected... | reverse complement strand
TTCGCATGGTTCGCATGGTTCGCATGGTTCGCATGCTTCCCACGGTTCCCACGGTTCCCACGGTTCCCACGGTTCGCATGGTTCGCATGCTTCCCACGGTTCGCACGGGTCGCACGCCTCCCACGGTTCGCACGGTTCCCACGCCTCCCACGGTTCGCACGGTTCCCACGCCTCTCACGGGTCGCATGGTTCGCACGGATCGCACGGGTCGCATGGTTCCCACGCCTCCCACGGGTCGCATGGTTCCCACGCCTCTCACGGGTCGCATGGTTCCCACGGGTCGCACGGATCGCATGGTTCACACGCCTCCCACGGGTCGCATGGTTCACACGGATCGCATGGTTCACACGCCTCCCACGGTTCGCACGGATCGCATGGTTCGCATGGTTCGCATGGGTCGCATGGTTCGCACGGATCGCATGGTTCGCACGGATCGCATGGTTCGCACGGACAGTGGTAGCGCAGAACTCAACCCTCAATTCGCAGTTTTAGTCGGTTCCATGAACCGAACAACACTCGTTTGAGGAATTTTCGGCACACAGGAAACGTGCTCAGCGGCTGACATTCAGATAGACTGTTCTCATGGAATCGATGGAAGCCTCAAGAGAGAGTCAGAAGACATGACCATGGATCTCGAATACACGCCTCAATCGGCGGAAGACTCGCGCCCATTCAATCCGATTCGGGATACGCGAAAGAACGTCGAGATCAACATCGGCAAGGTGTGCAACAACAAATGCGTCTTCTGTCTGGATGGCTTCCCCAAGGGCGACGAGAACACCTTCATGCCTTGGGAGGAAATGCAGGTCGAGCTGAAACGGTGGTACAACGACGGCGTTCTCTCCCTCGGATTTCTCGGCGGTGAGCCGACCACCTATCCCCATATCATCGAGTCCGTGAAGCTCGCGAAAGACCTCGGCTACAGCCGCATCGTCATCGCGACCAACGCGAACCGGCTCCGACACAAGAAATTCACCGACAAGATCCTGGAGGCCGGACTCAGCCGGGTCACGATCTCCATGCATGGGCACACGCCCGAACTCGAAGACAAGTTGACCCGCGTACCCGGGAACTTCGAGAAGAAGTGCAAGGCGATCCGCTACCTGCTGGAGAAGCGCAAAGAGGGCTACCTGAAAGACGGCGTCTCCGTGAACGTGGTGCTCAATGGATGGAACGCACCCCATCAGTTGAAGATGCAGAAGTTCTTCTTCGACGAGCTGGGACTCGACGATCTGCGCTACAACTTCATCCGCCCGGAAGGATTCGCCGAGGGCAGCACCGACCTCACGCCGAACTACGACGACATCAGCCCGCAGTTGATGAAATGCGTGGTCTTGAACGAATTCCACTATCAGAAGACCTTCACCTTCGGCGGCGTTCCGATGTGCAAGCTTCCGAAGGATTTCGTGAGCCGCGAGTCGATGCTGCGCAAGTACATGGGCGAATATCGCGACCTCTCCACTTACTGCTCGATCAAGAGCGACGGCATCGGATTCGGCGTCGAGGCAGTGGATGAGGGGCGCGGACGCTTCAATTGGCAGGAGCGCAAGCGCTTCGACCTCAAAGCCCATCCGCCCAGCTGTGAGCAATGCGCCGTGGCCTCCATTTGCGAAGGCGTTTGGAAGGGCTACCTGGACATCTACGGACCCATGGGGTTCGAACCGCTCCAGCGGCTGCCTGAAGGCGACGCCGTCCAGGCTGCGTTCTAGCGCACCCGGCCCGCCCCTCTCCCCCGAAGCATCTTCAAGCAGTCCTGCAGATGGCTAATTGCACGCGTGGATCACCTTCAAATGATCGATGGTGTGGAAATTCGTCGCCCACCCCGTGCTCGCCGAAAAGAAGATGAAGCCACCGCGAAAATCGAGACCGGCGACCTGCTGTGTCACGAGGTGCTGACCGTCGTAAAACACCTTGAACGTGGAGCCGATGACATCCACTCGGATGACATGCGGAGAGAGATCTTCGATGGACGGGATGGCCTGATGCCAGATGTCATTGCCCGGATCACCGTTCAGATTGATCGAAACGTGATTCGCATTGACCGGATCCGTATGCAGATTGTCGGGGATGAAATTGTACCAGGTGTCGACCTCGACATGGAGCGCATCACCGACCCAGGGACCATAGGCTCCGCTGACCCCATAGCCCAGTCCGCCTCCGTTCGCAGCGTCCCCGAGCATGGTGACCAGCTCCTGCACCGTCTCGAGATTGACGATGGTCAACGCGAACCCGTCCGCGCCCGTGTGGATGCCGCCGCCCGTCGAGAACGCCATCTCCATCGAGGCGTTCCCCTCCGAGACGGTCACTGCGTCGTTGTAGAGCGCTCCTCCGCTGCTCGTGACATTGCCCGTGAGCTCCACGGTTCCATTGCCGGGGTACGTGGCGTTTCCGTAGAGAACCCAGCCAGGAGGACCCGCGGGTTCGAATCCCTCATCCACCAGTTCGCCGCAGACATGAAACGTCACCGGCGCGCTCACATTGCAAATGCCCTCAGGGGTCAGCAATCGTGCATGGAGCGTTGTTGTATCGACGTCTTGGAAGGCAGCCGTCGCGCTGCTCACGCCGAGCGTTCCCAGACCCTCCACGGTGCTCGTCGCGACCACGACGCCGCTCTCCAGCTCCCACTGCACCGAGTGTCCCGTCCAATCCGCCATCGGGAGTCCCACCGGGACGAGCTTCGCCTCCAGCTCGATCGTTTGACCCGTGACCGTGAAGAGATCCGCCGCCGGCGCCGAGATCTGGATCACCGCTGGGCACGGGTCCAACCATGCCGAGCCCCCTCCCCCTGTGTCCACGGGAGGCTCCTCGACATCGACGGGTAGCTCCTCGACGTCTGGCTCGGCAGAATCCCCGTCCGTCGATGGGGAGGAATCCGACGAAGGCGGGATCGTGTCCTCCAGGACGCCGTCCTCATTCGACGCATCGCCCACGGGATCGCCGACGTCAGAAGACGCTACATCCCCATCGGAATCCGAGACATCATCCGAGGAAACACCATCCTCCGCTCCCTTCGCATCGACGGGAGCGACCGTGTCCCCCACGGAAGCGTCCTCGCCCGACGCGTCTCCATCCGGATTCAGGGGGGCGTCCGCCAACGGAGAGGTGTCCGCCGGCTCCTCCGGTGTCGACTCCGGGTCACTGCACGCCAACGAAAACGCCAGGACGGCCAGTGACAGGACAATGGATGGCGTGTTTCGAATCCCCCACCTCCGCGGACTAGAAGAACGGATAGATGAACGCGCTGAGCATGCTGGACTCGCTGATCACCGCCAGCGTCCCCACCAGCATCAAGGCCAGAATGATGGGGATCATCCAGAACTTCTTCTGGCTCCAGCTGAACTCCATGAATTCTCGAAAGAGTCCCCACATCTCCAAACACCCGCTCCTTTCCCATTCACCCATCACCATCGCAGAATGGTCCCGATGGGGCCACTTTCCCGCACGGTCATGGAGCCTCTTCGGCCGCATCCCACCAGAGCCTCGGGCGTACCCAGAGCGCAACGCCATCGATCTCCACCTCAATCACGCTCGAACCCGACTCGACCGGAGAGACCAGCGCACGGATCCAGCTCCCATCGGGCTGTAGCTCCGCAGGTCCCGCGAACACCGCGTCGCCGACCAGAGCCTCGATGGAGACCTCGCCGGGGATCACCCCGCCCGATGCGTCTCGTGGCCAGACCCGCACCACGATCTTCGACTCCCCGTCCGCTGGAGCATGGCGCGTGACCGGCTCCAGAGCGATGACGGGAGGTTCCTCGATGACGTGCACGCCCGACGCGTCGAGACCCTGCAGCTCCTGGACATGTCCGGAGGGCCAGGTCACCCGCAGCAAGTCCACGCTCTCGGCCAGACCTGTCCCAAAAAACACGATGGGCTGAGAGGTGACGAGAGGCGAGCTCACATTCCCCATGATCTGCGTTTGAGGGGGTGCGCCCGAAGTGTTGACCTCAACCTTCGCGCCAATGCCCAGGTGATTGCTGGTCGTGCCGCGCAACTCGACAGCAAAGCCATGGTGTGGCGTATCGATCGCATTCAAATACACGTGGGGAAGCCGCCCCACTCCCCCAACGATCAGATCCGCCCGTCCATCGCGGTTCAGATCTCCAACGGAGAGAGCACGCCAGTTCCCCCATTTTCCGAGCCCCGTCTCAGCCGTGATGTCCTCAAAGGCGAACCCCCCGAGATTGCGGAGCACAACCGTCCGATGATCGCCGACGGCCTTTTCCGAATTCACATGGGTGGTGTAGTCGTCGCCATGCGCGACGACGAGATCGGAGAATCCATCCAGGTCGATATCCAGCGGCGCCATCCCCCAGGGGATCGTATGCAGTTCACTTCCTGGAGGGAGATGGAGCGTCCCCTTGGGCGGGGAGACCCCGACAAGCATCGTTCGATCGACAAAAGGCCAGGTCGCCGTCGCCTCCATGATCGCGTAGTAGTTGAAGAGCGAAATGCTCATGTCCACGAGACCGTCATGATTGAAATCCGCGAGGGCCGCGCCCATCGGGGATTGCTTCGTGATCGGTCCGTACGCGACCTGAACGTCCTTCTTGTACTCGCTCTCGACAGGAGTGGGGTCGAAAGGCGCAAATCGGGGGTACCCCGTCTCCTCATCGCGGAAATATTGATAGAACCCGTCCATGGGTGCACCCGGCGAGCAGTTGTGACCCGCCACGAATGAGAGCTGAGGATCCGGACCCACCGGGCGAACGAAGAGCATCTCTGGAAGGGTTCTCCACGTCTTCTCAAAGAGTTCATCACGGCGCTCGAAGCGATCCAGCGCCACGCGGAGAAGTGGATGCTGGCTGTATCCCTTCTCCACAGCATCCCCGCAGATCCTGTCTCCGAGGAGAAGATCCAGCCAACCGTCGGAGTCGAGATCAGCAAAATCCACCGCGCCGCCCGCGTTGATCTCGAGATCAACCCCATCGGCATCTGGAGAGGGACCGCCCGGACGAATGGTCCCGTCGGCGTTCTGGTGAAACACGACGGTCCAATGAAACGGAACCACCTTGGTCGTCTCCGAGTGTCCCATGACGAAGTCGACGACTGAATCCCCGTCGAGATCGATCGCGGCACACACGTCTGCGAAGTTCGCGCTGTCGTCGAAGACCAGCAAATCCGGGGCCGCTACCAATCCCTTCGTGCCTGGATCCCAGCGAAAGGCCTTCGGCCATTTGAAGAGATCGCTGGAGACAACCACCTCGAAGATGCCGTCCCCGTCGACGTCAGCGATCAGGCCCTTGGTCATCTCTGGAAATTCCGTCTCCGTCCCCGTAAATGGCGGGTCATTGTCTCCCCAGGGAAGCGGTAAATGCACAAAGGAGCCCGTGATCTGGAGACTTTCTGCGCGGGGGCCCCCGATCCCATCTCCTTGTTCTTGCGAGTCTCCGGAGTCCTTCGTCCCGGATCCATCCGCCTCCACGATCTCCACGTCGGAACCCGATTCCGATGTTCCTCCCGCCTCAGCAGCGGCGCCCTGGACGGTCCCAGAGGACGACACGCACCCGGACATCACCACCACAAACGCGAAGCCCATCCATCGAATACTGCCGTCGATCACGCCATCTTCTCCGATCGGGCCCTGGCCCGACGGCGTCGCATCATCAGTACATCCTCGTGTAATTATCGCTGATCCCGCGTACGGGGGACCAGTACGAAGCGCATTCCGGATCGACTTTCTGCTCCAGAAGATCCCGCCCTCCGCGTCGACGAATCCAACCCAGTGGAACGATCACCTGAAGATACACCCCCGCCGCCATAAGGGCTACAAGCCCTCTGAGAAAACCACGCACGACGCTCTCCAGTCCCCGCTGCACCCGACCCAGCCACGCCGGCCGGACCACCGCAACCAGCAAGGCGACCCAAGCCACGGAAGCGAAGAGGACGCTCCGCACGCTGCCGTCCCATCCCCCGCTGAAATGGCTCGTCACGAGCGCCATCGCCGCGATCGAAACCCCAAACAATCGGGCAGCATTCGTCCGGGGATCGATGGGCACGACCGGAGGAGGCGGACACTTCCCCGTTGGCTCGGCACCGATCGGTCTCTCGAGGAGGAAGGGGCCCAGCGCCAACGCGTCCAGCCCGCTCGCGAGAAAGGAGGCCACGGCGTCTTCCGGAGTACAGACGATCGGCTCTCCGCGCAGGTTGAAGCTCGTGTTCAGGAGCACTCCGACCCCCGTCTCCTGTTTGAACGCTTGGAGAAGCGCGTGCAGCCGAGGGTGCGCGCTCGCCGTCACCGTCTGCACCCGCGCCGAGTCATCCACATGCGTGACCGCGGGGATCTCCGAGCGCTTCAAATGAAGACGATCCAGCCCCTCCAGACCGGTCTCGTCCACAACGAGACGTCGTGACTCCGTCACTGGTACGACAAAGAGCATGTAGGGACTCGCTCCCCCCGGAAGGTCAAACCAGGAAGACGCCTCCTCCGCGAGCACCGCGGGGGCAAAGGGACGGAACCCCTCTCGGAACTTCACCCGTTGATTCACCTGCCGCTGAACATCTTCTCCCCGTGGATCGGCCAAAATGCTCCGACTTCCAAGCGCCCGGGGCCCGAACTCCATTCGTCCTTGGAACCAGCCGATCACCTCCCCCTGGGAGAGGCGCCGGGCGACCTCGGCATCCAACGCGGCCGGCTCGAGTCGCGCTGCCTCCAAACCCCGCGCCTTCAGCGCAAGCTCGCATTCCCGCTCGTCAAACTCCGGCCCCAGAAGAGCCCCCTGCATCCCATCCATGCCCCCAGATATCCGCGGCTGATCCAAGTGGTGGTGCCAGGCGACCAGCGCTGCGCCCAACGCGCTCCCCGCGTCGTGAGCTGCTGGCTGAATCCACACCTGACGAAAGGGGCCCTCGCGCAATACCCGACCGTTCGCCACGCTGTTGAGCGCCACCCCGCCGCTCATGCACAACGCATCCGCGCCCGTGAGCGCGTGAAGATGGGATGCCTGGCGAAGCAGAATCTCGTTGGTGATCTCCTGGATCGATCGGGCGACATCGAGATGAATCTGCTCCAGCGCGTCCTCTTGACCCCGCGGCGGGGCCCCAAAGAGCGCCCCAAACGACTCCTCCACCGTCGACTCGCCCTTCAGAAAGGCAAAATACGGCATGTTCAACCGATAGCTCCCATCCGGCTTCAAATCCACCAGCCGGCCGAGGATCGTGTCGACATGGGTCGGCTCCCCGTACGGAGCCAGCCCCATCACCTTGTACTCACCCCCATTGACCCGAAATCCGAGATACTGGGTGAACGCGGAATAGAGGAGCCCGAGGGAATGGGGAAAGCGCAGCTCCTCCTGGAGCACGACCCGATTCCCGGAGCCATGTCCGAGCGCGTTGGTCGCCCATTCGCCCACGCCATCGATCGTGAGCACCGCCGCCTCCGCATAGGGAGAGAGAAAGAACGCGCTGGCCGCATGGGACTCATGATGGCTCGCGTGGATCACGGGTCCCCGATATCCGATCCTGGCCCGGAGCACATCGGCGAATCGGAGCTTCTCCTGAAACCAGCCCGGGACCCCGCGAACGAACGCGCCCATTCCATGGGGTGCGATCGCCTGAAAAGTCTCCATGGCCCGCTCGAACTTCACGAGCGGCTTCTCATGGAAGGCGGCAAGCTCCACGTCGTCCGCGGAAATCCCCGCCTCGGCGAGGCAGTACTCAATGGCATTCGCCGGAAAGGACGGGTCGTGCTTGCGACGGGTAAAGCGCTCTTCCTGCGCCGCAGCGACGATATGTCCGTCCCGTAAAAGGCACGCGGCGCTGTCGTGGTAAAAGGCCGAAACACCCAGGATATACATTCCAGTCTCCAGATCGGATCGCGTCCAGTCATCATTGGGTTGAAATCGCAGTGGTTCCAAGCGAATCACGAGTATAATGCGGCCTCGTTCAGAACTCCAAAAGGGGACGGGTGTACCGAAGTATGCAGCGTATCGCCATCACCGGCGCCAGTGGGTTCATCGGAACCGCGCTGGTGAACGCGCTCACCGCCCGCGGCCACGCCGTCGTTGGACTGGATCAGCACGCCCCCATCGAGCCCCTGGCGACAGACGCCTTCATCCAGGGAGACATTCGCGACGCGGACGCGCTCGGAGAGGCCTTTGAGGGCGCGGACATCGTCCACCATCTCGCAGCCCTCCCGTCGATCGCACGCGCAGAGGAGCTGGAGTACTGGCAGGTCAACGTGGCCGGGACCCGCGCCGTGCTCCGGGCAGCGCGTTTGGCGGGGGTGAGCCATTTCGTTCACATGTCCTCTTCCACCGTCTATGGAACGCCCGCACGCTCCCCCCTCGACGAGAGCGCGCCCCTCGCGCCCCAGAACCCCTACTCCCGAACCAAGGCGGCTGCGGAAGAAGCGGTTCAGCTCGCCGCGAAGGCGGGAATGCCCTGCTCGATCATCCGACCCCGGGTGGTCGTGGGACGGGGAAGGGCCGGAGTCTTCTCCCTTCTCTTCCACTTCATCGCACGCGACCTCCCGATCCCGCTCCCCGGAGGAGGACACAATTACTTTCAGTTCACAGCCGTAAAAGACCTCGTGGAGGCCGCCATCGCGACGTCGGAGACGAGCCCGGGCGACGAATGCCCGATCTTGAACATCGGAAGCCACGTGAACGCTCCCCTGAGGACGGATTTGGAGCAGCTCATCGATTTCGCGGGGTCGACGAGCCGCATCATCCCCCTGCCGAGCGCGCCCATGCGCTGGACCCTGGGCGCGATGCACCAGTTCGGCCTCTCTCCCCTCGTCCCGGAGCAGTATCAGATCATGGAAAAGGACTTTGTCCTGGACACGACGCTCGCTCAAGAGAGGATTGGGTTCTCGCCGCGATACGCGAATGGCGAGGGATTGTTGGAAGCGTGGACCTGGTGGCGAAAGCATCTCGGTCCCGGAGGGATGGGTGACCTGATGAGTCATTGGCAGATGCGCCACCAGAACGCACTACAACGTCGCGGAGGCCAGTGAGATGTGCGGTATTGCGGGCGTGATCCACTCCAGCGCCTCGAAGCACACCCCCGCCATGGTCGATGCCATGCGCCATCGCGGACCCGATGGGCGCAACATCTGGCGAGGGCAGGGGGTCTCCCTCGGGGTGCAGCGCCTCGCCATCATGGACCATGCGGGCGGCCAGCAGCCCCTGATCGACGACGATCTCGTGCTCGTCGCCAATGGCGAAATCTACAATCACGTCACGCTCCGCGAGAAGCTCGAGGCCGGAGGCGCCCGTTTCAAGACGCAATGCGACGTCGAGGTGATCATCCACGCATACCGACGCTGGAACGTCGACATGTTGGACCACCTCCAGGGACAATTCGCCATTGGGCTCTGGGACAATCGACGACGAACCCTCCTGCTGGCGCGCGATCGGCTGGGCATCGCCCCCCTCGTCTGGACGCCCATGGAGGAAGGGATCGCGTTCGCGTCCGAGGTCAAAGGGCTCCTCGCGCTCCCCGAGGTCTCCGCACGCCTCGACCCCGCTGCCCTCGACGACTTCCTCGCGATGCGCTTCGCGTTGGGACCGCGGACCTTCTTTCAAAACATCCAGCACATTCCCCCGGGCCACCGCCTCACCTTTGACAAGCGCGGCATTCACGGACCCACGCGCTGGTACGAGGCGCCACGCTCGGGCACCGCGAGAAACACGGCCGCCGCAGATCCCGACACCGCCCTGAAGAAACTCGAGGAAGCCCTCACCGAATCCATCGCGAGACGTCGTCAGGGAGAAGGAGACGTGGCGCTCTACCTCTCGGGCGGACTCGATTCCAGCATGATCGGCGCCCTGGCGACGCGAAGCGGAGATCCTCTCCTGGCGTTCACCCACGGCTTCAACCCCGAAGAGGACGAGACAAGGTCCGCTCATATGGCGGCGGAGAGTTTCGGCTCCCCATTGAAGACCGTGTCCATTGGCCCCGAGACCCTGGAGGAGCTCCCGGCGATCGTCCGTGCGATGGAGCAACCGGTCGCCAACTCCGACGTCCTCGGCCTCTGGGCTCTCGCAAAAGAGGCCTCGAAGCACGTCCGAGTGGTCCTCTGCGGTGAAGGCGCGGACGAACTCTTCGGCAGCTATCCGCACATCCAGATGCTCCACATCACCCAGAACTGGCCCACGTGGAAGAAGAAGCTCGCGACAAAGGCGCTGCGCTTCGTTCCGAAGGCGATGCTAGAGCGACTCAGTCCCTATCCGGGAGCGATGTCGGAGCCCGGAGGAATACATCGCCTCGAGCGCTGCATCACGGCCCCGGACCTCAGTCGTGCATACGACTCCCTCACCACCCTGTTCACGCCTGGAGATCGCAGCGTTCTGTACACGCCCCGCACCCAGCAGTTCGTCGACGAGAACCCGGGCTCGCACGCCACATGGGTAAAAAGAGTCCAGCGGCGTGGAATGGAAGAGATCCTCGATTTGCTGATCGACCACGAGATGGGGGGCTGGCTCGACGGCTACCATCTCGGGCGCGGGAACCGCATCGCACTCGCCCACGGAGTCGAAGCCCGCTATCCGTTCCTCGATGAAGAGGTCGTGAAAGCCGTTCTCCCGCTTCCGGTTTCTCTCAAGTTCGACCCAGAGCGCAGAGTGGAGAAGCTCCTCCTGCGAACCCTCGCCAGACCCACGCTGCCCCCCGCGATCGTCGCGGCCCGCAAAGGCCCCGTTCGCGTCCCGCTGCCTGCGTTCGACTCGGCATTCGAGTATATGCTCGAGACCCATCTCTCCACCAAGAAGGTGCGGCGACGGGGCATCTTCCGCGTCGACGCCGTCGCACATCTCCGCGAACGCAGGCACTCGGAGCCCTTCCTCGTGAATCGACAGCTCTTCGCGATCCTGATGGTGGAGATCTGGTGCGCGGAGTTCATGGGCGGCTAGAGCTGCCCCACCTCGCGACACCACTCGATGGAACGGCGCATTCCCTCTTCCAGGGCGACCTCCGGCGCAT
>Ga0114996_10009117_pt1 | contig 10923 bp, 7 predicted proteins | sample ArcticOcean_MG_C_4_FD_87039 | JGI IMG/M metagenome (GOLD analysis project Ga0114996, IMG submission 87039) | Marine microbial communities from western Arctic Ocean - ArcticOcean_MG_CB4_134 | ecosystem: Environmental > Aquatic > Marine > Oceanic | place: Arctic Ocean: Canada Basin | collected... | reverse complement strand
GGTCTCTTTTATTCAGTCCAATTATATGGGTTTTGGCTCCGGTGTAGTGGTGCCCGAGACCGGTATTAGCTTGCAGAACCGCGGTGCGGGTTTTCGCCTCGATGCCGGTCATCCCAATCAGGTGGCCGGTCGCAAGCGCCCTTTCCAAACGATCATCCCGGCTTTTCTCATGCGCGGCGCCGAGCCCATTATGAGCTTTGGGCTGATGGGCGGGCCGATGCAGGCCCAGGGGCATACGCAAATGGTTTTGCGCCTCGTCGATTACGGGCAAAACCCACAGGCTGCTGCCGATGGGCCGCGCTGGCAGATATTGAGTGGATTGGAAGTGGGGGTAGATCAGGGATTTGCGCCCGAGGTGCTGGAGGCATTGCGCCAACGCGGTCATATTCTCAACCAATTGACTTATACTGCCTTTGGTGGGGCACAGCTGATCCACAAGCTGGACGACGGTTATTGCGCCGCGTCGGAGCCGCGCAAAGAGGGGCAGGCCGTGGGCTTCTAAGGGCGCCGCTGCTATGGAACGCGCTGAGTTGATGTTGCAGAAGCAGGTAGTGGAGGCCTGCCGACAGTCGTTGCGCCAGGGCGCCCAGCGGCGGCAGGCGATTAACAGCCAGGAGAAATGGGCGGCGTGGCGCCAGCAGGTCTTAGAAGCGGTTAAGAAGCCGTTTCCCCAGGTTATTTTCAAGCGCAACCAGATTCAGGTCCGCTCCGTTTCCTCGCATACTTTCCCCGAATTCCGTCTCGAAAATGTGCTCTTCGAATCGCTCCCCGGTTGGGAGGTAAACGCCACTGTTTATCTGCCCAAAGAACCAGGGGTGTATCCGGGGGTAGTATGTCCTACTGGGCACAGCAATAAGACCGAGGTTTCGTATCAGCACTCGGCCCAGGTTTTTGCGCGCAATGGTTATATTGCTGTCTCCTTCGATCCGCCCGGCTGCTCCGGCGAATTGACCGAATTAAATGATCATTTTACCAATGGCCTGATTGGCTATCTAACTGGGTTTTGGTCACAGAGTCACTTTGTAGTGGACGCCATGCGCTGTCTCGATTATCTGGAGACGCGCAGCGACGTGGAGCAGGGAGCCGGTTTTGCCATGACCGGGGTTTCGGGCGGGGGGCTGACCAGCTTGATGACGGCGTTGTTAGATGAGCGCGTAGCTTTTGTCGGGCCGGCTTGTTGCCTGGCCGACCACGAGTCACTCCACTTGCAGGGACTTTACACTAGTTGTCCCGAGCAATTTGGCATCGGTTATATCGCCGCCGGGCTAGACTACGTCGATTGCGTCGCCGCCCTGGCGCCAAGACCCTGCTTGCTGATGGCCGGTGCTGAAGACGAGGTTTTTGATGTACAGGCTACTGAACGTCTGGGGCGCGAAGTTAAACGCCTCTACCGGGAGGCGGGGGCACCGCACGCTTGCGATCTCTTTGTCGACCACAACAGTGGACATGCCTATACGGTGGCGATGGCCTGTGAGGCGGTGGGGTGGATGAATCGCGTCTTTAAAGGGAGCAATGCACCAGCGCGCGACTTGACCCCGGCGGACATGACATCCATAGGGCGCGAAAAATTGCTTTGCCATCCTGCCAGCGCGGTGAATATGTTCACGGTCAACCAAAACGTAGGGCGGGGCATGGAGCGGGCGCGCAACAGCCAGTCGGCTGCGGCTACGCTGCGCACGGCTGCGGCGCAAGTATTGGGTATAGAGGGCGATAGTAAACCTGTGCGTGTGGAAGCGCAGGGCGCGGCGCAGCGCAGTTGGCACGCGCTAGTGGAGGAGGTGGACATCCAGCCAGTGGAGGAGGTGCATCTGCCAGGGCTTATGCTGAGTCATGTGGGCAATAAGGAACCGCGTCCGGGGCTGTTGTGGCTTGACGACCAAGGGCGTTGGGCCGCCCTGCGGCAGAATGGTTTTCTGGTGCCACCACTGCGCATGTTTGAGGCGGACTGCAAACCCAATCAGCCGCGCATCCTCAGTATGGAGGTATCGGGATTGGGGGCGCTGGAACCGGCACCGGTGGCCTACGATCTGGCCGCTTGGAACGACAGTGAGCGCATTCTCACCTACCTTGCCATTGCCAACGAGCAGCCGATTATGGGGTTGAGGGTGCGGGATGCGCTGTGCGGGTTGGCGTATTTGGCGGCGCGGCCAGAGGTGGACGAGCAGCGTTTGATGGTAGGGGGGCGCGGTGTCGGTGCCATTGTGGCGTTGCATGTGGCGCTCTTGGGCACGGGAGTAAAGAAGGTGATTTGCCTGGAGATGCTGTCGCACTACGGCGCTCTGACCGAGCACTTCCCCTTTACCTGGCGGCAGAGTGCGATCATCCCGGATGTATTAAAACACTACGATTTGCCCGAGATCGCCGCGGCGTTGAAGGACACCCAGGTCCATGTGATTAATCCGCTGGATGTGCAGCAAAAGGTGCTGGCTAAAGCGCAGGCGATGCGGCCTTATAGTGCAGCTGTAGACGCCGGGGCAGTGGTGCAGTGCCGAGTCGATGGGGAAGCGGCGGTGGTGCAAGCGCTGGGTAGCAGATAAGCGATTTATTTTTTCTACTTCAAACTATATATAGGAGACAGGATACATGAGTTCAGCCGATAAAGTCGTCATTATAACGGGAGCGGGGTCTGGCATTGGCAAACGCACGGCACTGGCTTTTTTTCAGGCCGGTTATGCTGTTGCTCTGGCCGGCCGTCGCGCCGAGCTTTTAGAAGAGACAGCCGCCGCTGCCGGGCCGTCGGGTTCGCAGGCGCTGGCCGTGGCCACCGACGTGACAGATCCCCAATCTATAAAGAATCTATTTGCCAAGACCCAGGAGACCTTCGGTCGGCTCGATGTATTGTTTAACAACGCCGGGATTGGGGCACCGGCCGAACTGCTGGAGGATTTGACCTACGAGCAGTGGACCGCGGTGGTGAATGTCAATTTAACCGGCGCTTTCCTGTGCACCCAGGAAGCATTTAAAATTATGAAAAGTCAGGAGCCCATGGGTGGGCGCATCATCAACAACGGTTCGGTATCGGCGCACGTGCCACGACCCAATTCGGCACCTTATACGGCGACCAAACACGCAATGACTGGGTTGACCAAATCGACGTCTCTAGACGGGCGCAAATACAATATCGCTTGCGGCCAGGTCGATATCGGCAACGCCGCCACCGACATGACAGAGAGAATGGACAATGGGGTACCCCAGGCCAATGGGTCCGTCGCCGTCGAGCCGCGCATGAATGCCGACGAGGTGGCCAATGCAGTGGTGCACATGGCGAGTTTGCCGTTGGATGCCAATATACAATTTATAACTATTATGGCGACGCAGATGCCCTATATCGGGCGCGGGTGATCTAGGGCATGGGCAAATTAAACGATGTAAATACAAACGATATAGGGGCTGCCGTCGGCATGGGGTGTCAGACCATGTGCAGTATTTTTAATGCGGACGATAACGATATCCCTTTCTTCGGCTCTTTTGTGCGACCCCAAGCCGAGCTCAAATTTAGCCAAGCCCATTCGGAATCCCACGTGCCGGGACGCCATCTCAATGCCTTGCTAAATGCCGAGGCTGCGCTGGGCGTAAGTTTGGATGAGGAATGCATAGACAAACACAGACAGGCGGCTTTTTTCTCTTATAGCGGCGCGGTGCCGTTGCCTCTCAACCGCGACCGCATCGATGGCCCTCTAAGCAATTTCATTCCCCATAATATCCGCGAAGGTTTTCACGCGCTCTACCCGCTGGTGGCTTATCGCAATTGCGCCCGTTCGCTGGAATTGGCCGATCAGAGCATTGCTGCCATTTTTGCGCATTGGGATGCGGTCACGGGGTGGGATAAAGGCCATTTAGAAGGCAAGTTAGGTTTGCAATGCCACGATTCCACTTTTATTACTGGCTTGGCACGCACCATAGGGCCATTGGTCAAACTCTATCGCAGTAGTGGTCTCAAGACGGCGTTGGAGTTGGCGCTGGTGCTGGCCAACAAGACGTTGGAAGAGTTTTTTACAGAAGAGGGCAGATACTATAGAGAGACTTTTGGAACTCACACCCACTCAGTTACCTGTGTCATGTCTTCGCTGGCTCAATTAGCCGATTTAAAAGGGGATATGCAATTGCTGGATCGAGTCAGAACGTTCTACGATAACGGTCTCTGGGATATACGCGATCGCCTGGGCTGGGTCATAGAGAACGCCGGTGATGGGAGCGATCCGGATCGGGGCGAGGTCAATAATACGGGTGACATTGTGGAGACGGCGCTGATTTTGGGGCGCTGGGGGTACGGCCAATATTACGAGGATGCCGAGCGCATTCTGCGCGGTCATTTACTGCCGGCGCAATTGCGCGACGTTTCTTTTATTGAAGAGCCGGCCAATCCGGCCGGTGAAGACGGCAAGAGAGATATGGCGCGGCGGCATCAAGGAGCCTTTGGTTTTCCCGCCCCGTATGGTCACGCACCCTTAGATGCCGATTTTATAAAATTCAATATGGACATCGTTGGGGGATCGGTAGGGTCGCTGTGCGAGGTCTACAGAGAGATGGTGCGATCGGATCAGGCCGGTCATTGGGTCAATTTATTTTTCGATTGCCAAACGCCGGAACTTGCGGTTGAGTCTCCCTACACACATCCTGCTTTGAGCGTACGGGTAAAGAAGGCGGGACCGCTTTTTGTGCGGCTGCCGTCCTGGGTTGATCCTAAGACCGTGCAGGTGCGGGGGACGGACGAGACGCCGCGTTTGAGCAATGGCTATTTGTTCATCGCCCAACCGCCGCTCAATCGGCCGCTGGTATTTGACTTTCCCCTGGCCGAAGAGGAGATCGTTCTGCAGCACCGCACCCGAGAAATTCGGGCGCGATTGCGCGGCGACGAAGTAGTGGCGATGGATAATTTTGGCGCCGAGTTGACATTCTTTGACTCATTGGACTGATGTTGTCCTGCTTTGCAGATTGAATCTGGCGACACAGTGAGCACCATGCTGGAACCCGATTTTATAGAACCGGATTTGATTGATCTTGGCGCTGGAGATTTTGCCATGGGCAGTGAGGGCAATGGTGAGAACGAAGCCCCAGTTCACCGCGTCTGGATTGATGCTTTTGCCCTGGCCAAATATCCCGTATCCAGAAGAGAGTATGCGTTCTTTATAAGGGATAACAAGCGTCGGGCTCCAGCGTATTGGGACGCGCCGCAGTTTCAATGTCCCGATCAACCCGTAGTTGCCGTTACCTGGTTTGATGCGGCGGCTTATTGCCAGTGGCTGGGTGAGCAAACGGGCAAATTGTACCGTTTGCCGACCGAGGCGGAACGCGAGAAGGCCGCTAGAGGAGGAGTCGAAGGTAGGGCATATCCGTGGGGCGATGAACTGCCACAAGACCATAGGGGAGGACGCGATACGGAGCTTGAAGCGGTCGGTAGCGACGGACCAAACGGCTACGGTTTGTACGATATGGCGGCCGGTGTCCACGAGTGGTGTGCCGATTTTCATAGTCCGACATATTACGCTGCTTCTCCGTACCGCAATCCACAGGGGCCTGAGTCTGGCGCACGACGGGTCGCCCGCGGCGGGGCCTGGCGCCACGAGATTCGTTTTTCGCGCTGTGCCGCACGCAGCAGTCTGGCCCCGGATAAAGAGTTCAGCGATTTCGGTTTTCGCTGTGCGATGACGTTTGTTTGAAGAATAAATGGAGAGCGAATAAATTGACGTTTGCAGGGGGATCATGAGCGCCGACGAGAAGAAATTGTTCCTGCTGGATAGCATGGCTTTGGTTTATCGCGGCCACTTCGCGCTGATGCGCAATCCGCGTATGACCTCCAAAGGTATGAATACCTCGGCCATTTTTGTCTTTGCCAACAACCTGGTGGATATGCTCGAAAAGCAGCAGCCGACGCATCTGGCCGCTGTTTTTGACACGCCCGAGCCGACCCATCGCCACCTGGAGTACAGCGAGTACAAAGCGCAGCGCGAGGCCATGCCCGAGGATCTCAGCCAGGCTCTGCCCTACGTTTTTAAGCTCTGCGCGGCATTTAATGTACCGGTGATCCGCCACCCAGGTTGGGAGGCCGACGACGTCATTGGCACCTATGCGCGCCAGGCCGAGGAAGCGGGATTTACTACGTATATGGTGACGCCGGACAAAGATTACGGGCAATTGGTGGACGAGCACACCTTTATCTACAAACCGGGCAGTGGTGGTGGCGACGGCGATTTGTTAGGAGTGGCAGAAATATTGGAGCGCTGGCAGATCGAGCGCATCGACCAATTGCTCGATATCTTGGGACTGATGGGCGATGCCAGCGACAATATACCGGGCGTGCCGGGGGTGGGAGAGAAGACGGCGCAGAAGCTCATTGCCGACTTTGGCAGTATCGAAAACCTCTACGATAATTTAGACCAGATCAAGGGCAAGCGGCGCCAGAATTTGGAAGAAAACCACGAGCAGGCCCTGCTCTCTAAGAGATTGGTGACGATCGACTGCCAGGTGCCGCTCGAACACAAACTCGACGATTTGCTAGTGCAGCAACGCAATGAGGAGGCGCTGAAGGAATTGTTTAAGGAGTTGGAGTTCAGCACGCTGGGCAAGCGGCTCTTCGGAGAAGAATTTGCTGCCAGACCGCAGGGGCCGCAGGGGCCGCAGGGGCCGCAGGGGCCGCAGGGACAATTAGCGCTGGGTCTGGGAGGGGAAGACGGCGAGACGCTGAAAACGGCCAGCGATGTGGAGCACCAATACCATTTGGCAGACACGGCGGAGAAACGCGCCGCACTTATCGCCCAATTGCAGCAAGTCAAATCTTTCTGTTTTGATAGCGAAACCAATAAGCTCGATCCCAAGACTTGCAATATTATTGGATTGGCGTTTTCTACAGAGGAACACACGGCCTATTACGTGCCCATACCAGAAGACGCGGCTGAGGGCAGAGCAGTGCTGGAGGAATTTCGGGCACTGCTGACCAATGCGGAAATCGAAAAGATTGGGCACAATCTCAAATACGATCTCAGCGTGCTCTTATGGCACGGCCTCGAAGTGCAGGGGCCGTTCTTCGACACCATGATCGCGGCGCATTTGGTGGCGCCGGAGCTGCGGCGCAGTATGGATGCGCTGGCCAATGTTCTATTGGGTTACCAACCTATTCCCATCAAAGATTTGATCGGCGAACGCGGCCAAGAACAGCGCAGTATGAGCGAGGTGCCGCTGGATCAGGTGGTTGAGTATGCGGCCGAGGATGCCGACATCACGCTGCAATTGGCCACCTTGTTGCGGCCGCTGATTGTGGAGAAAAATCAGGAGCGCGTGTTCTACGATGTGGAGTGCCCACTGATTCCGGTGTTGGCGGCTATGGAGCATGCTGGCATTCGTATGGTCAAGGAAACGCTGCAAGAGCTGTCGGTGCAATTGGATGAAGAATTGCGCATTACGACGGCGCGCGTTTTTGAGCTGGCCGGGGAGGAATTTAATCTCAATTCGCCCAAGCAACTCGGCGAGATCCTCTTCGACAAACTGCAACTCGATCCCGGCGCCAAGCGCACCGGTAAAACCAAACAGTACTCGACCAATGAACAGGTGCTCAGGCGTCTGGCGCTGCGTCACGAAATTGTCGAGCGCATATTGCACTACCGCTCCTGTGCCAAACTCAAGTCGACCTACGTGGATATGCTGCCCGCTGCGGTCTTTGCTACTACGGGCCGGGTGCACACCCACTACGAGCAGGCGGTGACGGCCACCGGGCGCATGCAGTCGAGCAACCCGAATTTGCAGAATATTCCCGTCCGCACTGAGCAGGGGCGCGAGATTCGCCGCGCTTTTGTGCCGGCCGATGAGCACTATACCTTATTATCGGCCGATTACTCGCAGATTGAATTGCGTATCATCGCCGCCTTGAGCCAGGACGAAGGTTTGATGGGTGCTTTCCGCAACGGTGAGGATATTCACACCTCGACGGCAACGAAGATCTACGAAGTCTCAGCCGATGGAGTTACTGACGAAATGCGGCGCAAGGCCAAGACGGTTAACTTTGGCATTATCTATGGCATTTCGGCTTTTGGCCTGGCGGGCCGTCTGGATATTTCGCGCAACCAGGCCGCCGCGCTCATCGAGCAGTATTTTTTCCAGTATCCTGGCGTCAAGAAATACCTTGAGCAGACGGTGGAGTTTGCCCGCGAGCACGGTTATGTCGAGACTGTGCTGGGGCGGCGGCGTTATCTACGCGATATCAATTCGCGCAACGCCACCACACGCCAGGGCGAAGAGCGCAACGCTATCAATGCGCCCATTCAGGGTTCGGCGGCCGACATGATTAAGTTGGCGATGAGCCGGATTTATAGTGAATTTCGGCAGCGCCAGTTGCAGACGCGCATGTTGCTGCAGGTACACGATGAATTGGTCTTTGATCTACATCGGGACGAAATGGATGTGGTGCTGCCGCTAGTGGAAAAGGCTCTGAAAGAGGCCTTGCCCATCGCGGTGCCGATCCTGGTAGAAATGGGTACTGGAGAGACCTGGGTAGAGGCGCATTAGAAAAAGGGAAAGCGCTCGCTTTCTTGTGATGGACCGATCTACAGGGGCGGATAGATGGTGCTCTTTTGGAGCCCATTGAGGCGGATGTGGAAGTATTTGCTAGATATCCAAATATATGGTGTACTGCAGGCATAAAATAGCTTGACTAGGTGTCTTAGATTCCCCATTTTACAGTTTAATTGTATTCAGTTAAACTGAATTGTAGCCAATCTAACACAATTTAAAGAAGTGTGGGCGGGTACTATTATCCTTTGTGAGGAGGATCGGTCTATCTGACCGTTGCTCAGGGGGCTTTGTAGCCGGGATAGAGCGGGCGCAGAGGGGTCCAAGGACGAAAATAGAGGGCTACAGAGAGGAGAGAAGCAATGTCTGAAACGGCGAATTGGAATCGAATGGCCGCCTTGAGCGAAGTGCTGCTGGGGGAGAGCAAGGCGGTGAGTATGGGCGACGGGCGCAGTATCGCGTTGTTCAATATGCAGGGGCAAATCTACGCCACCGACAATCAGTGTCCGCACATGGGTTATCCGCTAACGCGCGGTTCGGTGCGCCACGGTGTGCTTACCTGCGATTGGCACGGCCGCAGTTTTGATCTGGAAGGCGGGGGGTGTTTCCAGTTCGAGTGCGATGATTTGCAGACCTTTCCGGTAGAGGTGCGAGACGGGGAGGTGTGGGTCCAAGTGGAAGATATTGGCTATCGGCGCAAGGAGGAACATTTGCACCTGCTGTGGGAAGGTCTACTGAGCGCCGATCGTTGGACGTTATCCAAAGCTATTGCCCTGCTATTGAAGGGGGGGGGTGGACGAAGAGGAAATCGTCGAGCTGGTGCTGCGCCACGTGGGGCGTCATATCGCTAGTTCGCACGGGGCCGACGGGGGAGAGGACGTGGCGCGTTTAGTTAACGGCCTGGCGGTGGGGCGGCGCTATACAGCGGCGGATCGTTTGATCGCTTTGACGACGGCGGCCAGCGCCGCGGCCGGGGGGGCAGCCGAGCGTTTGGAGGTGGTGCCCTTGCCGTTGCCGGTGAACTGGGAGAAAATTGATGTCTGGGTGCGCATGTTTTCGCGTGACGGGCAGGCGGGGCGCATAGAGCGTTGTTTGTTGACGGCCCGCGTATTGGGCGAGGAGGACAGGGTCTTGCCGCTGCTCTTCGAATGCGCCGTGGAGCCACACTTCATCGGTTTTTCCGATAATATCATTTCTCTAGTCTACCTGTCCGAAACGGTGGACGTCTTCGGATGGGATGGAGCGGCGGAACTCGTTTTCAATCTCGGCGCCAAGTTAGTGGGGCGGGGGCGGGGGCGGGGGCGCGGCGAGCCCGAACGTTTTCGCCGCGACGCCGTGCGCCTCATGCGCCAGATGGCCGCAGAGATCGACCAGGCGGCCCAACGGCAGCGCTCGGGTGACGATTATGACGAGGATGCGTTTGTCGAGGCGCTGGTGAGTCCGGATATCGAGCATTCTTTCGCTGCCGTCAAAACCGTGCTCGACAGCGATGTAAAATTAGAGCGGGTCATTACTTCACTAGTGATGTTGGCGGCCGACCGCATGGCGCGCACTCCAGTTAATGTCAACGCGGGCTGGCGCGAGTTGACTGCCGAACTCAATCTGGCAACGGCGCTGCGCACGGTCTTGCGTTTGGGTGGACCCAGGGCGGCGGCGCGGGGACTGTTCCACTTTGCTTGGCTGATTTTCGTCAACCGCTGGCTCAATATTCCGTCGCAGCCCCTGAGTCAGGTGCTGGATGGAGGCGGACTGGATGTAGGCGATGAAGACGAAGGAATGGAACGCATCGTCCATTCCATTAAGACGCTAAATGTGCAGGAGGTGGGTGGGCAAGTGCAGGGTTATTTTGCGGCCGGCTACAGCGGTGAGAAATTGTTGGAGGCGATAGGGCGGACCATACTATGGGACGATACCGGCCCGCGGTTGCTGCCGGCGCTGCGCACGATGTTTGAAGAATGGTCCTTGTGCCAGGGCCATGCGGCGCGCAACGATCTGGATACCTATCCGGTGCAGGTGGAGGACAGTGGGATTTTTATTGACGTCAGCGGCGATAGCGGCAAGCGCAGCGACGCTCACTTCCTATTGCTCAAGGAAGGATTGATGAGCGGGGATAATTGGACCCTGTCCAAAGCCATCGCCATTTTGCTGGCCCGGGGCGTGTCCGAAGAGGAAACCTTAGCGCTTTTGGTGCGACATATGGGTCGACACATGGCCACTGAGTTGGACGGCCGAGAGGGGCGGCCGCCAATTGGCGCTCATGGTCAACGGCGTCAAGGTGGCGCGGCACTACGAGCCCGATGATAGACTCATTCCGCTCATGATGGCTGCTTCTGGAGCGGCGGGTCGTGCGGGGGACCGTCCCGCCGTGCAGCCATTGCCACCGCCGATGGGCTGGGATAAACTGGCGCGCTGGGTGCAGGT
>Ga0114996_10009116_pt1 | contig 10923 bp, 8 predicted proteins | sample ArcticOcean_MG_C_4_FD_87039 | JGI IMG/M metagenome (GOLD analysis project Ga0114996, IMG submission 87039) | Marine microbial communities from western Arctic Ocean - ArcticOcean_MG_CB4_134 | ecosystem: Environmental > Aquatic > Marine > Oceanic | place: Arctic Ocean: Canada Basin | collected... | reverse complement strand
GCATCCGCCTGGGCCGGATCGATATCGGCCGGACCAAGCTGCATCCGGCGGCAAAGTGCCGGCCCGTCATGGCTCACCAAAATATGATCACCGGCCTGAGCCCATATCAAGGGATAGCCGCGCACCGGATCAACCGCCGCAAGCGAGAAGTCCGGCGCGATGACGATAAGTGAAAAATGTCCGTCGAGGCCATCAAGCCAGGCGGCAACGGAATCCGGCGTGAGCGCCGCGGCCTCCCGGGCAAGCGCTTCTTTCGTGCGCCCATGGATCGCCCCACGGAACCAAAATGTGCGCGAGCCGGCTGCCAAACGGCACCAGCCGAATGTTTCATCCAACAGCGGCTCGAGCGTGAGAGCCGGCTGCGGGTCAGTGGCGTGGAGCATGATCGATCAAGTTAGGACAATCGAGCCATAAGAGGGCCTGCGGGATAGGTGTGGGGTGGGTTGTTCAAATCAGATAGCCGTTCATGCGGCCGATCCGCTTCGTTCATCGCCGAGAAACAGGCGGCGGAAATAGGTCGGGTCCGCTGTCGGCGGGCCGCCGCATATCGCGTCTTCCAGAGCCTCACGCGAAACGGTCGGCAGATTTCGATCATCATAGGTACAGGCGACGGTTCGGCACCGCGCCGCGATCTCACTTCTTAGCGACGCATTAAACCGCATGGTGCCGTGGTCGATCAGCACGATCGGTCGATCCGTACAGAGGCCAACCGCCAGTGTCGTTGTCGCAGGGAAATCATAGATCAATATGTCAGCTTCGGCGACCGCCTGCTCGAATCGCGCAGCGATAATTCTGGCATCGCGCGCCGGGTTGAGGGTCGCCGGTGGCTTGTGACCGGCGGGGTGCGCCTTCCACAGAACCTCCACCGGCATGTCTTTCAGAAGCGCCATCAAGCGCCTTTGCCATTCAAGATAAAGCGACCCCGGCAGGACCGGCGGGCTCACCTGGTTGAGGCCGTAAAAGATGGACGGCACATACATCGCCCGGCGCCGGTTTGCGGCCGAGGATGTGCGCGCGAATGCGGCGCTGCCGACATCGAGCCCAGGATCGCCGCGGGAACCGACGATGGCGCAAGATGAGAGTGGCGCCGCGCGTTCCTTGCCGGCCAGCACATCGGCGCTTTGCGCGGCGAGCGGCGTTGTCACGACAAAGCGAGTCGAGACCGCCAGCTCGTTAAGCGCCATGAATTCGGGGTTGTGCAATAGCAAGAATGAGCCGCCATGGTCGCACCGGGTCACGTCTCCGCCGCGGCGGATTATTTCCAGGCCAAGCGCGCGCGACATGCGCTTGCCGCCATTGCCGGTGAAAAGCCGGTGCGGCAATTTGCGTACCATGCGCAACCGGCCCAACAGATCAATTGAATCACGGAATGATTCGGTTAATACCGGGCGCATGCAATCAGCCAAACGAGCCCGTATATCATCGCTGAGAGGGAGCTCGTCAATCAGCGTATTCACCATGTGGCCGGCCAGCGCAGGTGCCTCCATGCGGCGAGTAAATTTTTCGTCGATTAATCCGCTGTTCAGCGCGAAATCCTCGTCATAGGCGTTGCGCACCGCATGCGACGAATGACGGAGATAATTTCGCAGCAGCGAATTGTGCGTCAGGGCAACGCCGTCCGGCCTGAGGGCCGCTCTGGCCAGACGCCACGCGGGCGTCCAGCTGGCGGTGCGCGCGAGGCGCCGCAAGCCGAGAAATCGCGCGCGAACTACGGGTAGCGCCATCACCTGAAGCGCGACGGTCGGACGATCGCCGGTACCGGCCAAATAGTCGAGAATATCGTGCCCGACCATTCTTTGACCATGTTGCCGCGCCGCCTCTGTCCACAGCGAAAATTGTATCAGTGCAAGCAATTGCATCGGGCGCCGTCCGAGCAGCAATACGGCGCGGAGATCGGCATCGTCTTGCGCGATCACGTCATCAAGGTAACGCCGATAGAAATCGGCCATAGGGGCGACGATATCCGAGAACGGCGCCGGCCAATCGAACACCGGAGGCGGGTCCGCCACCCAGGCATCAATCGTGACCGGGAGCACAGCTGGTAACGGCATGGAGCCGTCCGGCGATTTTGTTGGCAATCCGTTTAGCGCTTGCAAAAGAGCCACCATGTCAGATTATCAAGGCCGGTTGCGCGCTTCCACAGGAAGCCGTAATCGATCAGTTCCAGCTGCGGAAAATTATCGAGCCAGAAGCTGCCAAAATCGCGTTTGAACAGAACCCCGTGATGGCCGCGATACTCGATCTCGACCGGGGTTGGATTAAAATATTCGGCGCAGGCGATGTATTTTGCACTGACGCGATGCATCTCCCGGCATGAGGCCAGCAAATCCTCCGGCGCGATATGAATGAGCACGCCGCTGGTGAAAACGAAGTCAACGGCTGCGTCTTGTAGCGGCAAGGCGGTCGCCGTCGCATCATAAATTTGCGGCGCCGGAAAAACACCTGATTGTGCAAGAGTCCGGCGCGCATTTTCGTTGGGCTCGACGGCATGAAGATCGGCAGAAGTGAGATCGCCAAGAGCCTTCAAATTGAGACCGATGTTGGCTCCCACTTCCAGAATTGAGCGCGGTGGCGGCGACATCGGCGCTAATATTTTCTGCCACATTGCTTTTCGCCGGGCTAAATTTTCTGGGTCCGCCACGTTGCGCGCGGCATAGCTATCGCCGAATTGTCCGCGCCAAAACGCGACCTGATCATTGTTCGCCATTACGTCCGGTCCTTCTCGATCGACCGGAAAATCAATTCCGCCCGCACCCAGTCCTCTTCGGTGTCGATGTCATGGGCACGCCAGCGTTCATACACAACACCGCCCGAGCGCGCCGAAATTAGAACCGGATCTTCCATGAACGCCGGCACAGAAACCCAATAGAATTGCCCGGCATCGTGGAACGTTTCCGGTAAATCCTGGCTCCGCGTATCACGGTGTTCGGGCCACACCATCGAAATTGTTTGGTCCGCTCGGCGCTCAAACGCGCGCCAGATCGGCGCCGCAAATCTGGTCACTGCCAGCGACGTCGGCGCGCCGTTGTCAGCAACCAGGGCCCAGCCCTCCACAAGATCTTCAATGGTCGTAAAGGGGGTCGCCGGGTAAATGCAGCAAGCGAAATCATATTTTCTCTCGGCATCTATTGCCGCGAGCGCGTGATGCAAGACCGCAGCGGTCGTCGCATGGTCGTCGGCCAGGCCGGCCGGGCGCATGAAGGGAACTTCGGCATCGGCGGTCTCTGCCACGTCACGAATATCGGCTGAATCGGTGCTGACGATGACCCTTTCGAACAGGCCGCTGCTGTGCGCCAAAGCGATCGCGTATTCAATGAGCGGGCGGCCAGCGAAGAGCCGGATGTTCTTGTTGCTTATCCGCCGGCTGCCGCCACGCGCCGGTATGACGGCAATGTTGCGCAGCGATCCCGGTTTGCTGTTTGTTTTGCGCGCCACCGTCGGCGCCGAGCGCAGGCTCAACCGATCAGATCCCAGGACATCGGCGTTCCCCGGCTGGCTGCGCGGTTAATTCGCTTGCCGAGCAAAAGATCATAATATTCCGGCGCCAAACCATAGCCCGGCCGGATGGAGCGAAGATTCGTCTCACTCAACACATCACCGGCATCAATGTCTTCGACGATGTAGAGCGAGCGGCGAAACTGCGCATTGCCCCGTTCACTGGTGCTTTTCTCATATCTGACGCCACCCAGTGCCAGCGACGCCATACGCGTATTTTCGCAAAGTGCGCGAAACTCATCCGGCTCTAGGGAGAACGCGGAATCGGGCCCGCCATCGGAGCGGCGTAGCGTGAGATGTTTTTCAATGACCGTCGCACCCAAGGCGACGCTCGCGACCGCCACGCCGATACCCGGCGTGTGATCGGAAAGACCGGTGACAAGCCCGAACGCCTCTGCCAAATGCGGAATTGTTCTGAGATCGGCTTCCTCGGGAGGCGTTGGATAACCGCTGGTGCAATGAAGCAACGCAATTTCAGTTGCCCCGGCTTCGCGCGCGGTTCTTACGGCGGCGCTAATCTCGGACATATCAGCCATGCCGGTCGACATAATCAGCGGTTTGCCGGTCGCCGCCATGCATGCGATGAGCGCCAGATCAACGAGTTCAAAGGAGGCGACTTTGTATGCCGGCGCATCAAGTTGCTGCAAAAACTCAACCGCCGTTCGATCGAAGGGACTCGAGAAGATGGTAATGCCAAGCTCGCGCGCTTTGGCGAACAAATCGGCGTGCCATTGCCAAGGCGTATGGGCCTCCTGATAGAGTTCGTAAAGTGTGCGGCCATCCCACAATCCACCTTCGATACGAAAATCAGGACCATCATGATCGATGGTGATGGTATCGGCGGTATAGGTTTGAATTTTTATAGCATCCGCGCCGGCGTCCTTCGCCGCCGCCATAAGCTGATACGCCTGCTCGATACTGCCACCATGATTGGCCGACATTTCGGCGATGATATAAGGCGATTCGCCGGCACCTATCGTCCGCCCGGCAATGGTAATGCGCACAGGTTTCACCTCAGTAAAATTCCAAATTGGCATCGAAACGTTTGGTTTAACGGAACTGCGGCCGGAGTCATATTTCACTCACGCTGGCGACCCAAGAGCATCCGACAGCGCACGCTCGGCATCGGGCCGGCTGACATACCATCCCGCCTCGGCGCGATAGCCGGCGCTATCGAACAATGCGTGCGAGGCGTTGTTGTCGTGTAGCACCTCGGCCCAGATCTCTGCGCCGGGCAACAGGGCGCGAGCCTGGGCGAGCGCTGCGCTGCCGATCCCGAGACGCCAACATTCGGGTACGACATAGATAGAGATTTCGTAAACGCCGTCCTCGGCGCGGCTGTCGAGGCGGACAACTCCGGCCGCGGCATCGCCATGCATAATGATGTTGAGCAGACATTCCGGGTCGCCAAGACGAGAAGTGAACCACGCATGATGTTCGCCATCTTGAGGAGCTGCGGGATTGCGCGAATGGAGCCGCGTGCGCGGGTCGCGTTGCCACGCCAGCAAGAGTTCGGCATCGGCGCTGGCGGCGGGGCGAAGGCGGATTGCCGTTCCGTCGCTTGCCACCGGCGGATCGAGCGCTATGGCCAGCCGCTGTGCGCCCAATCCATCGCATAAGCACGCCGCTGCCCGCGCCATGCGACGCCGGGCCGCGACATCCAAAATCAATCCTTGAAGCGCTTCGACCAATCGCTCCGACGACAGGGCGTCGGCGTCTTCTAAGACAAGCGCCGCCCCTGTGGCACGCAGACTCTCGGCCACAGCATGTTGATTGCCGGCTGTGCACGTCACGATGGAAGGCAATCCAAGGCAACAGCGCTCCCAGGCGCTGCCGCCGCCCGCACCAATAGCGATATCCGATGCGGCGAGGAGACCGGCGACATCTTCTATTGCGATATGAAGGCGTGCCGGAAACGGCAGTGCCTCGAGCTTGCGGCGCAAAGAATCAAGATGCGGCGCCCCAGCGCCAAGCAGAATATCTACAGCAAGCCTGTGTTGCGATTGCGCCAATATATCGAGCACGGCGGTGGTGACATTGTCGCAATCGGTTGCGCCGAACGAAAGCAATAGGCGGCGCGGTTTTTCGGCCATAGCGCGCCGCGCCAGCGCTTGGCGGCGGTGCGCGGCAAAGCCAGAGCGTAGCGGGAGATAGGCCGGACCCAACAACAATTGGCTGCTCTTCGGCACCAGGCCGGTGTAATCCGCTGCGACGCGACAGGCCGCCGGATCAAGCAGGAATTCGCAATCATGCGGCCTGTCCGCAAGATCGTCGATCACCAGGATGCGACGCGCCCAGGGGCGGCAAGCCTGCTCGTAGCCTGCATCCCTGCGGTAATGATCGACCACGAATAGATCGCATCCGCCCGGCCAGAGGGCAGCCAGTTCGCCAGGCTCCGCCGCTGCGTCGCAATCGAACTCGACCGTCGTAACGCCGGGCGGCAAAGACGGAAGCAGCGCATCACTGGCGCCACGCCCGCGCGCCAGCACGCACGACCAGCCGTTCGCCGTGAGCCACCCGGCAAGGGAGAGGCAGCGCGCGACATGGCCGGCGCCGATCGCAACAGATGCATCGGCGCGAAAAATGGCCAGACGCTCGTGCTTCATAGCGGGAAGCGCCCCTGGCTTCATTCCGGGAAACCCTCCTGGAACAAATAAGCTGTCGTCGTAATCCTGGCCAGCAAGGGTTTTGAAATAAACAGCCAACGCCGCGTCATCTACGCTGTTCCAAAATTTCCGCCAGCGCCGCCACCACCCGATCAACGTCGCTATTCTCCATACCGGGGTGGAGTGGAAGGGTTAAGGCGCGGGCATACCAGGCGTCGGCGCCGGGCAGATGAAGCTCGCCATAGCGGTGGCGATAGTAAGGCTGGCGGTTCAACGGCAGATAATGCACCTGGGTGCCGATGCCGTGTTCGCGCAGCGCATGCATCACGTCCGCCCGATCCTGCCCGAGCGCCTCAAAATCGATTAGGGCGACATAGAGGTGCCACGCAGCGGCGCCGTACGAAACTCGTCCGCTTGGCCGTATCACCGCCGCAACGCGCGAGGGCAGCTCCGCGAACGCCGCATCGTAGCGCGCAACAAGTTCGCGCCGCCGGGCGACGAACCGACCCAGCTTCTTGAGTTGGCTTGCGGCCAGCGCGGCGTGGATATCGGACAGGCGATAATTGAGACCCGGCTCCGACATTTCGTAGTACCACGGATTGGCCGTGCCGTCCGCAGCCAGCGCCTGTGCTGAATCGTTAAATTTGTCGCGCTGCATGCCGTGATTGCGAAATCGACGCATCGTTTCGGCCAGATCCGCATCGGCGGTGCTCACGACGCCACCTTCGCCGCCGGTGATTGCCTTAACCGGATGTAATGAAAACACAGCCAGATCGCCAGTCACACCACCGCCTACAGGATTTCCTCGAGCATCATTGCCACCCAAGGCATGACAGGCGTCTTCAATAATGCGCGCGCCAGCGCTTCGTGCAATTGCACCCACCGCTTCCATATCGACCAACTGGCCGGCCATGTGTACGGGGGCAATCGCGGCAACCGGTCCGGCGGCTCGATCAAGCGCCGCTTTCAATGTTTCGGGAGTCATCAAAGCGCTATCGGGGTCGACATCGGCGAAGATGATCTCGGCGCCAACAAGCCGTGCCGCGCTCGCCGTCGCCAAAAATGTGATCGCTGGCACCACGATCCGGTCGCCCTCTTTTAGCCCGAGGGCAAGATAGCCGAGATGCAGCGCGGCGGTGCCGTTGGCACAACAAACCGCGTGCGGGGCGCCGACGACAGCGGCGAAAGCCGATTCAAATTGATCAATGGCCGGCCCGGTGGTGAGCCAGTTACTCTTCAATACCGAAACCACGGCATCGATGTCATCGTCATCGATGATTTGCCGTCCATAGGGAAGGGGTAGGCCGCTACTTTGCAATGTCGTCCGCTTTTACCATATCCCGCAGGCTGGCAGCATCGAGCCACTCGGTATTCAGATTGCTGGAATATTCGAAGCCCTCGCTTACCGGCTTGGCCTTGCGATCAACGAGGTGGCTATTGCTCCAAAAAGCGAGCGCCGGCTCAATGACGTAGCGATCATCGAGCTCCAGCGTAAGACGACCATCGTCTTGGGTGACCATCGTCTCATGCAATTTCTCTCCCGGCCGGATGCCGACAATTTCATGTTTGAGATCGGGCGCGAGCGCGCGGGCGACATCGACGACCTTCATACTGGGAATCTTCGGCACGAAAACTTCACCGCCGGACATCACAGCGAGCGACGACAGTACGAAGTCGACTCCTTGCTGCAGCGTGATCCAAAAACGCGTCATATCAGCATGCGTGATCGGTAGCGTCGTCGCGCCAGACGCGATCAAGCTCTGAAAAAACGGCAACACACTGCCGCGCGAACCGAGCACATTGCCATAGCGCACGACGGAAAACCGTGTGTTCTGCGACCCTGACAAATTATTCGCAGCAACGAAAATTTTATCCGAAGCCAGTTTGCTCGCACCATAGAGATTGATCGGACTGGCCGCCTTGTCCGTCGACATCGCGATAATTTTGTTCACCTTGGACCGGAGCGCCGCCATCACCACATTCTCGGCGCCGTGAATATTCGTTTTGACACATTCAAACGGATTGTACTCGGCCGTCGGTACATGTTTCAGCGCGGCGGCATGAACAACATAATCAATCTCGCGCATGGCAAGTTCCAGCCGCTCGCCGTCCCGCACATCGCCGATAAAAAATCGGACAAGTTGTTTGTCTTCGGCGGAAATGCTTCGCTCCATCTCATATTGTTTCAGCTCGTCGCGTGAGAAAATGACGAGGCGGCGCGGGCGGTAGCGCGCCAATAAAGTGCGGATAAACGCCTGCCCAAAAGAGCCCGTCCCGCCCGTGATCAGAATGCTCGCGTCATCCAGAGAAGGCGCCGGTGTCAGGAAGGTTCGTTGCATTCTATGTTTCCGATCTTGTTTCGATCCCGTGCCAGGTCATGCGCCTGTTATTGCGCGGCAGCGTGAAAATTCCCGCCTTGTTTGCGGAATGCGTTGGCATACCAGCCGTCCTCTCTAAGCAGTTCCTCATGCGCGCCCTCGGCGGTAATGTGGCCGTTTTGCAGGACGGCAATTTTGTCGGCCATGACGACCGTCGACAGCCGATGGGCGATGACAATAATCGTGATTTCGGTTTCCCTGCGGATGCGCAACAAGGCCTCGCGGAACAACGCCTCCGAATCGGCATCCTGGTTGCTGGTCGGTTCATCCAAGAGCAAGACCGGCGCCAGACGGACAAGCGCACGGGCCAGGTCAACCCGCTGACGCTGTCCGCCGGACAACCGCACGCCGCTTTCTCCGACCACCGTCTGATACCCTTCTGGCAATTTTTCGATAAACTCCACCGCATTGGCCAGCTCGGCCGCGCGGCGGACTTCTTCCATCGTCGCGTCCTGCTTGCCGTAGCGAATATGTTCAGCAATCGAGACATTAAATATCTGCGGCGTCTGGGGCGCGCTGGAGATACCGGCGCGCAGACTGTCGATCGCAAACTCCTCGATATCGATGCCGCCGAGTTGGATTGTCCCGCTATCCGGCCGGCGCAACCGCGGGATCAGGTCGATCAAGGTTGACTTTCCCGCACCGGAGGGACCGACCAGCGCCGTCAATTGCCCTGCCTCAAAATTTACCGTTACGTCGTTGAGCGCCGGCCTATCGCTCAACTTGTCATACGCGAAACTCACATTCTGAAAGCGGAACACCCCGCCGAGGCGCGTAAATTTCCTGGTGCCGGTTACCTTCTCACGCGCCGCCGTCATTTCGATCATCCGCTCGGTAATCGATTTATGCGCGGCACGGGTAGCGCGATTTGACTGCCGGGTGCGGGCGATCTCCTTAACCATCGGCAGCAAGCGAATAACGATAATCAGGAAGAGGCCGATTTCTTCTATCTTGAGGCCATACTGCTCGACGCTCACGAAAATGAGCACATAGGCCGCGCCAATCACCAGCGGCTCCATGATGACGTCGATCCGCGCGACTAACGTAAAGAGACGGAAAAGTCCATTCCGTTGCCGTGACGTTAACAACCGCATGTGCTGGCTTTCGGCGCGCTCCATTCCAGCGAGGCGAACCAAACGAGCGAGCCGCAGACGTTCGATCAGGAACGCCGACATCCGTTGATTGGCTTGGACAACTTCGCGCCCGGCGACCTCCGATTTTTTCATCTGCGTGCGCAGAATTAACAGCGACAGGCCGAAAATACCGATCGCCGTCACGGTCATCGGCACCGAAAGAAAGAACAGGCCAGCAATGTAAACGAGAGATACGATCAGCACGCCGGCGAGCATGATCTCGCCGAAAATATAATCGGCGGCGCGCTGTAGATCGGTGGTCAGGTCGTTGATCAAGCCGCCGGATTCGGCGTGGTCATGATATGCGAGTTCTGCATGAAGATAACTGTCGAAGGCGTCCGCCCGCATGCGTGTGATCATGCTTTCCTTTGCATACGCCTGCACCAGCAAGCGGATATACGTAAAGACTTGGCGTAGAAGCAGAAAAACCAGGCTGGTGATCAACAAGCCGGCGAGCGACGGCGACAAACCTACAACCGCGTAGACATCGATCAAGATGCGCCAATGCCTGTTCTCCGCCGCCAGCGTGACCAAGTCACCGCCGGACTGGATGTACTGAAAGACCGGCATGAGAATGACCAGGCTCGACAACTCCATCACCGTGCCAAGAAGATGAAGAGAAAGCAAAAGCACGACCGTGCGCTTTGGTAGACTCATCAGCGCCGCTTCACGAATTAACTTGCTATACATGTTCTGAGTTCCGGCCTACTTGTCCGCGTTGGTGCTGTCCTGGTGAACGGCGACCGCGGCCTCAAGATCCGCCGGACTGCCTACATCCGTCCAATATTCATAGATCGGAAATATGCCAATCTTGAGTCCCCGGTCTTTGCTCTGGTTGAGCAAGTCAGGCATATCCAACGGACGATCTTTCTCCACCAGCGCCGCGATTTGCGCCGACAAATAGTAAACACCGGCGGCAACGAAATTGCTGATACGCGGCTTTTCATCGATACCCGCAAAAAGACCGTCCGCACCCGACCGCACAACACCAAACGGCACCTCGACGTCATACCGTGCAACACCGATCGTGGCATCGAGAGCATCGCCAACGTGAAAGTCATGCAGCGCCACGAGATCAACACTGGTGATCACATCGCCATTGATAACCAGAATGGGCGCCTGCCCCTCAAAATCAATATGTCCCAACGCCCCGGCGGTGCCCAAGGGTTGTGATTCTTCGATCATGCCAATGCGCGTGCGGTTTGCGCGGGTTTCAATAAAGCGCCTGATCTGGTCAGCATGGTAATGCACGGAAACATACACATCGCGCACACCGGAATTCTCCAGATTGGCGAGGACGTGATCGAGGAT
>Ga0114996_10009115_pt1 | contig 10924 bp, 9 predicted proteins | sample ArcticOcean_MG_C_4_FD_87039 | JGI IMG/M metagenome (GOLD analysis project Ga0114996, IMG submission 87039) | Marine microbial communities from western Arctic Ocean - ArcticOcean_MG_CB4_134 | ecosystem: Environmental > Aquatic > Marine > Oceanic | place: Arctic Ocean: Canada Basin | collected... | reverse complement strand
TCGCGGTTGTGCACCAGCAGCAGAATCGGATGACCGGTCGCTCGGCCCTCGAAGACCCCCGAGAGGATCTCGCAATCGTCGGGCTCGGCCCGGGCGGAGAGGAGGCGTCGACCTGGCCGGCGTCGCTCGAGGTCCGCGACTAGGGCGTCGACGTCAATCGGTGTGCCTGCGGGCAGGCCTTCGAGTAGGGCGCCGACCGCAGCACCATGACTCTCACCGAACAGGGTGACGCGGACTGAATCACCCAGACCCATGCCCATTCTGCACCCTCCGGGTGCAGCGCGAGACCGAACTCCGCCTTATGCCTCACTCTGCCAGAAGGTGGTCTCCTGAATGGGCCATCCCCGTGGTTTGAGGGTCTGGTGGATACGACGAATAGAGGAGGGTTGCGTCTTGTGAATGATGACGAAGATGGCCGGCCCAGAGCCGGAGATGCTCGCTGCACGGGCACCGAAAATTCCGACATCATTGCAGGTCTTTCGGCCCTTGGGATCGTTGAGCGCGGTGGAGACGGCTCGTCCATTCTGAATCATGGCGTTGAATATCTGGCCCTGTTCAATCGCAGCGACCGCCTGTTGGAACTGTGCTGCAGCGATCTGGAAGCGCTCCGGGTCGGGCGTGATCTCGCGTTCTCCACGATCGAGGACCATGATGACCCAATCCGCAGCATCCTCGATTACGCCTTCGAGCAACACGCCTTCTGCAGCGGGTAGATTCGGGTCGACAACCTTCCAACCCGGCTCGACCGCACACCAGGAATCGTCGACCGACCCGGTCAGAGAACAGCCACAGGCCTGCTGGGCCGAGGAACTGATGTCGACGATCTGATGGTTCTCGAGCTCGGTCTTCGTCGCATCGCACAATGCGCGGATACAGGCCACCGAAAGTGCGGCACTCGATTTCAGACCCCGTCCCACCGGAATGTCGGATCGGATTGCCCAATGCAACTCATCCGCCTCAGGGAGGGCAAGTCCAACGCCCGACCAAGCCTCAATAATCGCATCGAGCAGACGGTGTGGGTCCTCAGGTGGCCGTTTGACGGGCTTATCTCGCAGTTGGACGCGGGTCGTCAGGTCAATGCCGATCGCGCAGCCATAACCGGCACCAAGAGCGTGGAGCACGGAGATTCCGCCGTGACCCTCACCTCGACCCAGTACCACCATGGCTCCGTCCCCTACCGCTCCTCGGATGCCGACATAACGTTCTGACCGATATGTCTAGCGCTTGCTCCGATCCTCGCAAGCAGATAATCGCCGATGCATAGAGTGGTCACCGAGGGCATTACGCCAGCTGGACTCACCAAGCGGACGGTCTCGGCCTGCTGAAGGAAGGTCTGCCCGATCGTGCCGGAGGCGAGATGGTGGAATCGAACGAGCAAAAAGGGCCTCGACTCAATCTTGAGCCGACCGACCACGACGGATCGGGTATCACCCTGTGCATCGCACACAGCGACCGCATCTCCGGCCTTGAGTTCACACAGATACTTGGTGGAATCATCCGCCATGAGCACGTAGGCATGGACGGCACCCGCATTGACTCGGAAGGGGCGCGGTGGAACGAACTCGCTGTCTAGTGTCTCACCGTGGACCAGAGCCATCGCGGCAGCGGAAGATCCGATGAGCAGCCCTTCACCAACCTCGAGCATCGAGGTCAGATCGATGCAGGCGCGGTCGCCGACCCCTCCATCCTCGATCGCGATGATCTCGACTTCGACGAGTTCTGCATCCTGACTCTCATCGGCTTGGCTGCGCAGGGAGAGACGCTCCGCGGCGATGGCCTGGGCCTGAGCCCACAATTCTGCATCACCGGGCGGGATGAGCAGCGCATCGACGCCGGTCTCCAGCGCGAAGGCCGCACCACGAATCGCTTGCTCGACATCGATTCGGGCGACGATGGAAGTCCCTGAATTCTGTGCGGCGGCGACCAGATTCTCAAGCGGAATCATCTGCCATTCTCCCGTCGAGAGCACGAGCCAATGAACCAGACCGACCATCGACCGGGCCGCATCCTGACCCGCAGCATCGCTGATATCGACGTGTGCCCCGACCGACTTGGCCTCAGCGTCGAGGACGCGTCCATCCTCACAGGCAAACAGCGGATTCTCCGCCCAGGTAGGCACCACATCTCCAGATGCGAGCAGGATTCGGTCCGCAGGATGGGGCTCAATCACCCCCGAGGGGTCGCTTGCAGCATCCAACCAGAGTTCCATCTTCTCACCTCAGGCTCTGTGAATGATCTCAGCCAGTGCTCGCACCGTGGCACCGGGGTCCTCGGCGCCGAACACCTGCCGACCCATGCAGACCCCTGCGCCACCGGCCTGGATGGCCAACGCGACGGTCTCGAGGGTTGCGGAGAAGTCACCCTTCTTCGCCCCCCCAGCGACCAGCACCGGAATCGGAACCGCCTCGCAGACCGTTCGAAAGGATTCGACCGAACCTGTCCACGGCACCTTGACGACATGACACCCAAGTTCATGGGCGACCCGAGCGGCGTGAGCGATGCCACCGGTCTCATCCTCAGGTGAGACAATCAGATTCGGGCCACGGGGATAGACCATGCCGAGCACAGGCATCTCGGCCGCATGGGCCTCGGCGGTCAACTCGCCCATGTCAAGGACCATCTTGGGCTCATTCTCGTCGCCGAGATTGATTTGACCCGAAACGCCGCTCGCACCGCGGCTCTTCGCCTCGGCCGCGCTCGCGACCTTGACCTTAGATTGGGCATTGGGACCACCGTGCACGGTCGAGACCGATACATGGCAGACGAATCCATCCCAGCCCGTCCGCGCCGCTTGGTGGCTGACGACGCCTTTCTGGGCGACAATCGCGTCCGCACCGGCTGCGATGATGGAATCGACGACCTCATCCATGCGATCCAATCCCTGTTCAGGATAGGCGGAGATACCGTGATCCATCGGAATCCAGACTCCACGACCACCGGGCAACAGGCGCGAGAGTCTGGCGGCGAGTGCACCGCTCATGGCGCAGGTCATGGGCTCCTGCGTTACAAACCTGTTCGACCCTATGGGTCGACTCAGATCTCCAGATCGACGATGACCGGGGCGTGATCTGACACGACCAAACCTCCCTCTCGCATCACTGAGGCACGCTTCAGCAGTGGTGCAGCCGCCGCATTTCCGAGCACGTAATCAATCCGCCATCCGCGGTCCTTCGCCCGCGCTTGTCCGCGGTTGGACCACCAGGAATACGGGCCTTTGCCAGCACCGACACCGATTCGAAGTAAATCGTGCCAACCAGAGGCGAGCAGACGGTCGAACCACTCGCGTTCCTGCGGTAGGAAACCACTCGTCTTGCGATTGCCCGAGGGATTCCAGATGTCATCCTCGGTATGGGCAATGTTGAGATCACCACAGAGCAGCACCGGCGCATCCAACGTTGTGAATGGACGCGCCCATTCGAGCAGATCTTCCATCCACTGCTCCTTCCATATCTGTCTCTCCTCCTTGTTTGAGCCACTCGGAAGGTAGCAGTTCAGGCAGTGCACTCCATCGTGGACCGTGTGCAGCATCCGACCCTCTGAATCCGCGGGGTCGAGCGAGGTTTCGATACCGGTTCCACATACTTCGAACGGTTCTATAGCCCAGGTGGCTACGCCTGCGTATCCTTTCTTCTCAGCAGGGTGGAGATGGCTGTGTTCCAAACCCGGTTCCCACTGGGAGGGCAGCTGTTCCTGCAGCGCTCTGGTCTCTTGCAGAAGCAAAATCGAGGGGTTGATTCGTTCGACGAAATCATCCAGTCCCTTGCGGATTGCAGCGCGGATGCCATTGACGTTCCAAGTCACGATGCGCATGGTATCTCACTCCGTGTATTCCTTGGCCTTCTCGACCAGATCCATGCGCCAGATTCGCAACAGGCCAATCGGCGTGATGAGGATCGAGAACATCACGATCATGCCGAGGATCTGCAACACGATCAGTGGATTCTGCTCCATCGGGAAGGTCCACATCCAATTGGTGAAGGCAGAAGACATTGCGAACGCCGTCGCCATCGAAGCGAGCGCGCCGATGATGCCGCCGATGAAACCGATCATGATGGATTCGACCAGCAGGATTCCCGACAACCGCCAGGAGGAGGCGCCGAGAATCCGCAGCGTTGCGAATTCGGTATCGTGCTCGGTGAGATTGATCATCAGCGTGTTGATGAGTACGGCCACAGCAATCGTCCACCCAATCACGAGGAAGACCACAAATCCACCCTGTTGACGCTCCCAACCCTCTTCGAAGGCGTCGATCGAAGCCTGCCGATTGGTGACTGTCAGGCCGTTGATGTCGTTCAAGCCGCTGTCTGAAAGGTTCACTCCGCGGATGTGCAGGGTGTTGTTCAATTCCAGGTCCATCGCCAGTAGTTTGTCACCGAAGATCACCTCGACCTCGGCATAGACATCTGAATGGTGTACCCAGGCGCTGCGCTCCATCTCCTCGACGATCCCGACCACGCGAACGCGAATCGCACCGTTGGTCGTGACCTGAAGATCGAAATCATCGCCGATGCGGACCTCGAGGAATTCGGCAACGCCTCGGTCGATCAATGCCTCGGTTGTATTCTCACCTGCGACCGGCAACCTGCCCTCCAAGAGCCGCATCGCATGCATGGAATCGATGCCATCCTCACCGAAACCCTCGACCATGTGCAGGCTGAGCCTGCGGTCATCGCCCACCTCGGTGACCGGCCAGATGAAACTCCATTCGTATTCGTAGGCATCCGAATTCTGCTCTGTCCAGTTCAGCAATTCGTCATCGTCGAACATGTCGTAGGATACGCGTACATCCCATGTGTCATCCTCACCCAGGCTTGCTCGGAACCAGTCCTCCATCGAGCCGACCATCAGCATCGTGCCGCCGACCAACACCATCGCCATGCCCAGCGCGAGCACGGTCGTGCCGAGGCGAATCGGGCGGCGGAAGGTTGAGCGAACGCCGAGACCAATCGTCGTCGGCAGCCATGCGGTCAACCGTTGCATGAGTCGGCCGGGCTTGCGCGCAGAGGCCCCTCGCATCACCTCAAGAGGCTTCAGTCGGGTGGCCCGCCAAGCGGGGAACAGGCCCGCGCCGACGGTGATGCCGAATACGACGAGCCAGGTGAGAAGCATGAGGTCGGCATGGTGGTGAATGGTTGTCACCGGCACGCCCACCATGTCGTTGAAGTACCAACTCGTAAGCGCTTCCGAGCCGAGAATCCCCGCACCGACCGCGCCCAGACCACCGATCGTACCGAGCACGACGGGGACCGTGAGGTAGGACACCAGGATGTCACGGGGAGGGGTGCCGAGCGAGGTGAGGACTGCGATCTCGCGGCTCTGCTTGCGCACGAGACGATCTTGACTGATCGCGATGACCAACGCGCTGACACCGACCAGAATACCGGTGAACAACGGCAGGGTCTTGCGATTTCCTTCGAGATCCTGGCGCAGCAATTCGACGCTCCACATCGCGCTCCGATCCTCGACATGGATGGCGCTCACTTCATGTTCGGCCAACGCGAGGCTGAGATTCAAAGCGAGAGCGTCTAGCGCCACGCCTTCGTTCGCATCGGTATCGAGCAGATCATAATCAGGCGTGGCCACAACATCCACCAGCATCAGTGTGCGATTGTCAGTATTCTGTCCAAGCGCTGCCAGCAATGCTGAGATCGGCATGTAGACTGAAGCGAATTCGCCCTCGCCCGGCAATAGGCTGGCATGATCGGCCACATACCAGAGGTGATCGGCGTGATTGCCATAACCGACCACCGTCTTTGTGACATTCACACCCATGAGAATCAACGTCACCTCATCACCAATCTCGATGCCGAGTTCATCATGCATATGGCGATCGATCACGACCTCATCAACAGAGGTCGGCATGCGGCCATCATCTGGACCCTGCCAAACCGTCGAGATCGACCCGAATTGGCCTGCCACCGTCTCGTACCCATGGTAACGCGCGGGGATGAGTTCGCCATCCACGGGCCGGACGAACTTCTCATCGTGGATGTAACGGGTCTCGCATCCTGCAATCTCGAGTGTTGAATTCAGATCCTCACAGGCAGCGAGCATGTTCTCTGCAGCATAGGGCCAAGCCTCTGCAGTAACCGTTAGGTCAGCGAGATTCGTCGCTTCGTAGAAGTCGTCGTAGACCACTCCCGCATTGCGTGTATGCTCCATCATCGCCAGCGAGAGCCCCCCGGCGAACACCAGCAGGAGCACGAATAGACTGGTGAGAACATTTGGCACCGGCACACCGAATGGGCGTGCGAGTTGGGTGCGCAGCATCCGCTTGACTAGCAGTCGCATCGGATCGCCTCAATCATCCGAACCAGAGATCAGATCGCCGACTTTGTCCATCACCGCGCCAACGACTTTGGCCGCACGCGATACCACGGGCTCATCCGAGACGAGGCGCCCGGAATCGATGCGAATGACGCGGCTCGCATACTTCGTGAGCGCAGCGTCGTGGGTCACGACGATCGCCGTGACACCATGGTCGCGACAGACCTCGGCGAGCACGGTCATCACCTGTGCACTCGTCTTGGAGTCGAGATTGCCGGTCGGTTCATCGCCGAGTAACAGTTTGGGTTTCTTGGCCAGCGAACGAGCGATGGCGACACGCTGCTGTTGACCGCCCGACATCTCGGAGGGGAAGCGATCATCCAGACCGGAGAGCCCAACCGATTCGAGAGCGGCTTTCGCCATCTTCACATCGCGATTGCCGGCGATCTCCTGCACCAGCATCACGTTTTCAAGCGCGGTGAGATCGCCGAGCAGATTGAAGAATTGGAAGACATAACCGACGTTCTCACGACGGAAGGAGGTCATCGCCTCAACTTTGCCCGAGGGCACCGCCTCGCCTTCGAATCGGTATTCACCCGACGTTGGAGAATCCAGGGCCGAGATGACGTTGAGCAGCGTCGTCTTTCCCGAACCGCTCGGCCCGAGCAACATGACGAGTTCACCACGTTCAATCTCGAGTGATACGCCATCGAGCGCCCGCACGACCTCACCCCCCGTCTCGTAGATTCGGGAGACGTCCTCCAAGGTGATCAGCGCCATCGTTTCATGCCCATCGGCGCCGGCTTATACGGCCTTCGCCAGAAGGCATTCGTTGCACACGGGCGGGAACGCATTCAAATGGGGCTAGACCGCCTTCATCGACAGGAGGGGGGGGAGCCATGCGAGAGGTCACTATATTCTGGCGCAGAGAGCGTCTTCCTCTGGCCAACGTGGCGCCGCTCCTCGACATCATCGATTGGGGCATGCACATGGGTTATATGGAGCGCAATCCACATCGCATCCGATTCCTGCTCCGTGTGATATTCAAAGAGGGCATGGGTCCAGACGACCTCAACGAGGCGGTCGATTTCCTCGATATCGAGGATATTCTGGCCTCACCGATCAGTGGCGATCCAGCCTACATGCTAATCGCACGAATGAGACACCCGCTCAGTCAACTCGCCGCCCGGGTCGGCAAACTCACGATCAAAGCGGGTTCACGATGGGATTCCGAAGGCATCCATTACACGATGCGCGGGAGTGCACTGTCGATTCGAATCGTCGTCACCGCCGCGCGACTCATGCTGCGCCCGGACCGCATCAGCGCGACCTCGGTCAGCCCGGACGATATGATGGAGGAAGGCCTGCTCAGCGAACGTCAGTTCGAGGTTCTCACCGCGGCGCTCGAACTCGGCTGGTATGAGGTGCCGCGACGCATCACACTGGCCGATCTCGCCAAACATCTGGATCTCGGTCGCTCAACCGTCAGCGAACACCTGGTTCGAGCCGAGGGTTCAATCATCCGCCAATTCCTCGAAGGCGAACCGATCTGGATGGCGGATTGAGCGGAGATTAATCACCACAGACTCAGGCTTCCTCGGCGCCGTGGGTCTCGCTGCCGAAGAATTTCAGCGTCTCGGTGAACAGCGCCTCTCGACGACGGCGCTTGCTGGTGCGCAGATGCACGAGCGCGAAGACGATGACGACCGCAATCAGCCATGGAATCAAGGCTTCAGCATGGTACCGTTCCATCACCTCGATGATTCCGCGTGCGGTATAAGCCCAAGTGATTGAAGCGGCGAATCCGCCGATGCTGCAGGCGATCAACACGCGCAAGAAGTTCATCCGACTGAGCAGACCGAGCATCGCTCCGACAAGTACGCCTGAGGCCATGAAGGGAATCCAGACGAAGACAATCAATCCCCAGAATCCCCATCGATTGATGAAATCGCGTTTCTCAGAGGCGACGAATTCCACCGTCGAGAGCACATCGCCCATGATCTGGTTCTGTAGGATTGTCCCCACCAAACCGTCTTGTTTCGCCACCAGCGCCTGCTCCTTGCCTTTGCCACCGGTCTCGACGCGTCCGGCTGCGGAACGGTCCGCCAGAGTCTGCACCTCATTCCTTGCACTCACGATCAGTTTGCGATCGGCTAGGTTATCCTTCATCGCGCGACGCATGTACTGATCGATGTCCTCCTCGAGATCGACGAAGGAGCGCTTGAAACGGAAGAATGCGAAGCGCAGCCGCGGCTTGTAGATCACGCGCACGTAGAGGGCGACATCATCCGAATATACCTTCGAACCCCGATCGATTAGGTTGTAGGGTGTTTTCTGAAACCATGAATTCACGGCTTTAACCGCGGAATCCTCGATGCCGGCCAGCGTGCCGACCGTCTCGAAGAACTTCGAGTAGTCCTCGACCAGAGTCTCACGTTCACCATAGGTGTTCAGTTCGACTTTGCTGATGTCGAGGCCGTGCTTCAGGGTATTGAAGATACCTTGGGAACTATCGCTCGACTGTGCTTGGAGGTGCAGCGGTTTCATCACGCCGAAAATCTTGAATTCGTCGAGCACACGGGTGACGATATCGCCACGGACGTCATGGGTATCGACATGGGTCTCCATCGTCGTCCGATAGGGTACGAGCACATCGATACTGATCTCGCGTTCCTGCATCTTCCAGCAATCCCAATCGACCTCGATTCGCAATTTCTTCTCCGCTTTCTCGATGGCGTTCTGCACGAGACGTTCGAGCTGGACCTCGCTCAACTCATCATCCTCCTCGCGGTGGTAGAAGCGGTACATCAACGGATATTGGACGAAGAGGAAGAAGATCGACATCGACATCGAGATGAAAGCCATCCACCAAGGTGGCACTCCGGCTGAGCCGCCAGCGAGCATCGCAGTCTCACGACCTCCACCCCACTCAGCACCCATCAGAATCCAAGACCAACCGCCCAAGTCAGAGGTCGTCCAGCAAGGCCGGGGGCCATCGTCGATGATTTCGGCCTCCTTGGTCGGTGAGTCATCGACCCAAGGCAGCCAACTCATGCTTTGGGCTCGAGATTCGATTTCGATTCTGACATCATCAGCGCTCAGCGTCTCATTGGCACCTGTGAAATTGGCGGGGTCATCATCGAGAAGGTATTCTGTGTGATTGTTGAATTCAATCTCAAAATCGTAGGCACCGTCTGGGAAGTCTTTGAAATCAATCTTGATCGTGGTCGAATTCTCCTTGGCGACCCACATTCCCTCCTCAGAGAGCCGATAGCGGATGTTGGTGTGTTCGGCTTCGTCCGGCACGTTGTGCGCATCGATGCGGATGTTGCGCGAATCGTCGATCCAAGCATTGAGCCAGACCGTATCGCCAGGGTCATCACACTCATCGAAATCCAATGCGGTGCTCGACAGGGTCTCGTCCATGCTCACGCCCTCACCGAGCACGCCGGTGCTCATCGCGAACATGCCGCCGAAGAAGATCAGTCCGTAGAGCAGCCCGATGAGCAGGACATAGTCTTCGATTCCTCGCGGAAATCGGCGCTTCTGACCGGTGCGATTCGCTCGGATCTTGTCCAAATCACGGTCGATGTTATCCCGCCCCTCGGAGCCATCCGACTCGAGAAGTTCCAGAGGCGACATCAACTCATCTCCGCCTTCGGCGGGAGGGGCCTCATCGCTCATGCGTCAGGCAAAGCAGCCCTACCTTTTGGCCCTTTGGCCGACACAGTCCTCACACGCCCCGGCACCGAGGTAGCAGAGGGTTCATGACGCAACTCATTCTGGACCCGTTCGATGCGATTTCGGCGGGTTGCGGTCTTGACTCTCCTGCTCATCTTGGTCATGCAGAACCTACCCCTCGGCGCATCGCGCTCAAGCGGTATCAGCGACGTCGAGCGCGGATGTTTCTGTCATAGCAGCAGTGCGACCTCATCGGTATTGATCACGCTCGATGGGCTGCCCGCTCGCTACCAGGCGAACACGACCTATACGCTGAACATCTCTGTGACCGGGGGTGTAGCGCCGAGATCGAATCCACCCCCAGAGAATATCGGCGGGTTCAATCTTTGGATGCAGAGGGGGGATTTCGTCAACCTTTCTATAGAGGTACAAGAGATCAAGCCCAACCAACTCACCCACACTCGTGATGGCAATGACCAGCGAGCCTGGGCCGTGAATTGGACCTCTCCTGAAGACGACAGCCTGAGCGTTGACTGGAGGCTGACCGTCAACGAGGTGAACGGCGATGGCTCGAATTCTGAAAGCGACCAATGGAATCAGATCAGCGGCACGGTGATCGGCGTGAACGGAACGGCGGAGGAGGCGGTCTCACCTCTGTTGCTCTACGGGATTCCAATCGGGCTGATCCTGACTTCCTGGTTCGTCTATCTCAGCGTGACCCGAGGCAAGACCGTGTCTTCAACTGAAGAGGAATGAAGCGCCGGGGCTGGACAGTCGGTCCCGCCTTTGGTGGGATTGCGTAGCAGGCTGACTCCCTCATCGAACGGTTCCTGGTCAAATCATCCTCCTGGTGATCTGTATTGATGGTGCAGGGAGGAGGATTTGAACCTCCGAACCACTGAGGACGGGGACCTAAACCCCGCGCCGTTGACCAAGCTTGGCAATCCCTGCTCGGGCTTGGCTCTGTGAATCGCTG
>Ga0114996_10009112_pt1 | contig 10925 bp, 12 predicted proteins | sample ArcticOcean_MG_C_4_FD_87039 | JGI IMG/M metagenome (GOLD analysis project Ga0114996, IMG submission 87039) | Marine microbial communities from western Arctic Ocean - ArcticOcean_MG_CB4_134 | ecosystem: Environmental > Aquatic > Marine > Oceanic | place: Arctic Ocean: Canada Basin | collected... | reverse complement strand
TTCGTTCTGGATGGCAATGTCCATGTGGGCGGGCCGGAAAACGACCTGCAACGGGTGGAAATCGTTTGGGCCGTGTCTACCACCGACAGCCGTGAAATCGGCCGCGCCACACAGAAGAATTTAGTTGAGGCGGGAACCTTTTCCGGTGCCTGGGGTGAGGTCGCTTCCATTGTAGCCGAAGCCGCGCTGGGGGGAATCCAAGGAGTTTTGCGGGCCGCTGGGGCATCCCGGTTCCGTTTAGGGCACCCTGAACGGGTGCTGAAGACAGACATTCCTTCGGGCTTGGGGAAACTGACCTTGCCACCCCCGAGCTTAGATTTGGAAGGCCTTCGACCGCCACCAAAAAAACCTTGATTTCCAGGACTTTTCGCCAATACGCCGTGGTCCTACGCCGGTCCAATGGGTCGCTTTATTTGGGGCTTGGCAACGTGCACCGGGTTTGCTAATGCCGAGAGAATTCGCCTTTTACGGTGAAAAGAAGCCGCCAATTTGGTAGATTCAATTGGGCAGAGCGATTCGCGGCCTGCCGCCTTCTGAGAGGGGCGGCGGTGTTCGTGGTTGTTGAAAATGGCGTTCTGGGCGCCGGGTTTTTTACGATTGAGCAGGCCTTGATTATGTCTTGGCCGGTTTCAGGCGGGTTCCGAAGTTCAGGTGATGCAACGCATTTTTCGCTTACCGATTTTTCGCACCACCACCGTGGTTCTGCTTGCCCTTTTGGGTCTGGCCGGGTGCCAGGCTAACATGACAAGCCTAAAAAGTATGGCCGGTTTAGGCCCCGAGGACGGCGTTGCCGTTGCGCAGACGGGGCCAATGTCAGGGATCGGGGGTGCCATTCCCGTTTCTTCAGCAGGGGAAGGCTTCAAGGCCTCCACTGATTCATCGAAGTTGATTTTCGTGGTGCCGGTGGAAGGCGCCGGCGGACCCGCGCCCCTGGTCCTGGCCGACGCCGTTGCCGCCTCGCTCAGGGATGCCGGCCAGCCAGCCGTTCTGTCGGAAAAGGCCAACGAAAGGGGCCCAACCATCGTCGGGCGTATTACCGAGGCCAAACAGAGCCGGTCCATCGTCTGGGTGACGGTGGTGTGGGAACTGCGGGCTCCTCACGGGACGGCGGTTGCCGAATACCGCCAACAAATCATCGTCGATGCGGGCTTGTGGAAAACCGGCTCAGCGGAAGCCATCAATCTTTTGGTATATGACGCCGGCCCCCGGGTGTCCGCAATGGTGAAAAAATTTATCAGCCCCATGGCCATGCCAGCGAAGATGGGAGAAGTGGAGACGGGCCGTGCTGCGAAGAAACAGGCGGCCTTGGAAACAATTGTAAAGGAAGCGGCCATCCGGGACCGGGCTGTTCCGGGGGCCAGGCGCGAGCCGGTCTCCAGGCCCAAAGTGGTGCCTCAACCCGCGCCCCGTCCCGTAATTTCCAAAAGGAAGGCTGCCCCGGCGACTAAGATCAAACAGTTGCCCCAAATTAAGTCCCGCTTTAAAGGCCCGGTGGATAAACAAGCGGTGGCGGCGTTGATGGATAAGATTTCCAAGGAGCCGAAGCAGGAGCCTGAGCCGAAGAATGAGACTCCGAAAAAATCTGAACGAAAAATCGGCAAGCCGCGTGCGTTGATCAAATTACCGGAGAAGGCAAAGCCCAAAGTCAAATTCAAGAAGAAACCCATCCTCATGCCGGTTCCCGAAGAGGGCCCCAGCCGGCTTGTTGCCAAATCGCCGGCGGTCGGCTGGAAGCGGCCGGCTTTCCTGATCAAACAGGTCCAGGGCGCGCCCGGTGATGGCAACAAGGCCCTGATGCGGTCTATGAAAGTGGCGATGAGGAAAAATGAGCTGACGGTTACCGAAGACTCCCGCCAAGCGGGTTTCGTGATCGCGGGCCGTGTTGAGCTCAGTGCTGCTATTAACGGACGCCAGCAAGCCCGGATCGTGTGGGCGGTGAACACTGTTGATGGAGATGAAGTGGGCAAGGCGGTCCAGGAAAACGCAATCAAAGCGGGGAGCCTCGATGGGTCCTGGGGGCGTGTCTCGGATATCGTTTCTATTGCGGCTATTGTCGGCATTCAGGAATTGTTCGGTATCCAAGGTAAGCAGTCATCCCGGGGAAGCCGGGAAATCAAATTTTCGAGACGGGCCGATGTGCCCCGGGTGCCCGGCCGCGCCTTGCCGCCGCCATGATCAAGGAAGGGGCGAAAATTCCCTTTGGGAAATCACATTTACAGAGGCCTTGCCGGCTGGTAAGTTCCGGCGCCTCCAAAGCCTGGATGGAGCAATCTTGACGCCATGAAAATTCTCGCCGGTAACAGTAATCGACCTTTGGCCGAGGCGATTTCCGCCTGCATCAACCAGCCCTTGACCAAAGCCAGTATCCGGCGTTTTTCGGATATGGAGGTCTTTGTCGAGATCGAGGAAAACGTTCGTGGCGAGGACGTTTTTGTCATTCAGCCCACGTCCTATCCCGCCAACGATAACCTGATGGAACTGCTGGTCGCCCTGGATGCGCTGAGGCGTGGTTCGGCCCGGCGGATCACCGCCGTCATTCCCTATTTCGGATACGCCCGCCAAGATCGCAAATCGGGTCCCAGGACGCCTATTTCGGCGAAACTGGTCGCCAACCTGATCACCGAAGCCGGCGCCGATCGGGTCTTGACCCTGGACCTGCACGCCGGACAAATCCAAGGCTTCTTCGATATCCCGACGGATAACCTGTATGCTGCTCCGGTGCTGGTGAAGGACATCGAGGACAAGCTGGACGGCGACGATCTGGTCATCGTGTCACCCGATGTGGGTGGTGTGTTGCGGGCCCGCGGGCTGGCCAAACGGCTAAACGCGGATCTGGCCATTATCGACAAACGCCGCGAAAAAGCCGGCGTTTCCGAAGTCATGAATATCATTGGCGACGTTGAGAACCGCCGGTGCGTGCTGGTTGACGACATCGTCGATTCCGGCGGCACCTTGTGCAATGCCGCCGAGGCGATGATGAACCAGGGTGCAAAATCGGTGCACGCCTATGTCACCCACGGGGTTTTGTCCGGCGGCGCGGTGGCCCGGGTGTCATCCTCGCCGCTGGAAAAACTGGTGATTACCGATTCCATTCAGGGTACGGAAGCGGTGCGCATATCCCACAATATCGAGCAATTATCCATCGCCTCGCTGATGGCCGAGGCGATCAGCCGGATCAGCGATGAATCTTCCGTCTCCAGCTTGTTTGACTGATCGGAAAAATCCGCACTTCCTTGATTGACCGCGCGGGCCCAGGCGGGTATGTATCCCCCGCCTTTAAGAGGGTAGATCGCCGCCGGCGCCAGTTATAAGAACCGGCCGGGCGAAACCTAGGAGAATTTATTATGGCTCAATCGATAGCACTCGCTGCGGAAACGCGCGAAAGTTCAGGCACGGGCAGCGCCCGCGCGACCCGCCGCGAAGGACGCGTCCCCTGCATTATTTACGGCAACAAGGAAGAGCCGGTGATGATTTCCATCGACCCCTTGGACTTGGCTAAGCAGCTCCGGGGCCCTGGTTTTTTCGCCCGTGTGTTCGAGATTGAAGTCGCCGGCAAAAAGCATCGGGTTCTGGCCCGTGACCTGCAGGTCGATCCGGTTTCCGACCGGCCCATTCATGTTGATTTCATGCGATTCAACGCCACCACACGCCTCAATATTGATGTTCAGGTGGTCTTTGGTAACCACGAAGAAAGCCCCGGCCTCAAACGCGGCGGTGTTCTCAACGTCGTTCGCCATACGGTGGAAATGCGCTGCAAGCCCGATAGTATCCCGGAAAGCATTTACGTCGACCTGGATGGGCTCGATATCGGTGACAGCGTCCATATCAGCCAAATCGAATTGCCCGATGACATCGAGTTGATCATCGCCGACCGTGACTTTACCGTTGCCACCATCGCCGCCCCGACGCTCCTGGTTGAAACCGAGGATGAAGACGAAGAGGGTGTAGAAGGCGAAGAGGGCGAAGGCATCGAAGGCGAAGAAGGCGAAGGCGTCGAAGGTGAAGCCGCCGAGGGTGAGGATAAATCCGACGGCGACAAGGGCTAACCTTCACCAGCCGGAGGATGCGCCATGCTTTTGCTGGTCGGTCTTGGCAACCCGGGGTCAGAGTACGCCAATAACCGTCATAACATCGGATTTATGGCCCTCGACGCCATTGCCGGGCGCTATTCCTTCGGCCCTTTCCGCAAGAAATTCTACGGGCTTTTGGCCGAAGGTGTCATTGACGGCGCCAAAGTGCTGGCCCTGAAACCGGAAACCTTTATGAACGAGTCCGGCCGCGCCGTGGCAGCCGCTTGCGCCTTTTATAAAATCCAGCCCGAAGAGATCATTGTCCTGCATGATGAAATTGATTTGGCGGGCGCCAAGGTTCGCGTCAAGCGGGGCGGCGGGCATGCCGGGCACAATGGGCTCCGTTCCATCCACGATCATATCGGCCCCGATTACGGCCGCGTGCGCATGGGCATCGGTCATCCCGGTGACAAGGATATGGTCACCGGCCATGTGCTGAAAGACTTTTCCAAGGCCGACAACGAATGGGTGGTCAAGGTGCTGGCCGCCATCGCGGAGCATGCCGGTCTGCTGGTGCAAGGCCACGACAGCGATTTCATGAGCCGGGTCGGGGCCGATACAAAGCCGCCCCGGGAAAACAAACCAAAACCGGGAACGGACGACATAATGGACGAGGAAGATGGGCTTTAACTGCGGCATTGTCGGCCTGCCCAACGTCGGTAAATCGACGTTGTTCAACGCCCTGACCCAATCTCAAGCGGCGGAAGCCGCTAATTTTCCGTTTACCACCATCGAGCCCAACGTGGGCCGGGTCTCGGTGCCCGACGGCCGGCTCGACGCACTGGCCGCTATCGCCAAACCGGATGCCGTTTTGTCGACCCAACTGGAATTCGTCGATATCGCGGGCCTGGTCAAGGGAGCGTCCAGAGGCGAGGGGCTGGGTAACAAATTCTTGGGCAACATCCGCGAAGTCGATGCCATCGTTCATGTGCTCAGGTGTTTCGGCGATGACCAGGGCAACGGGGCCGCCGACCCAGTGGGCGATGCCGAAACGGCAACCACGGAACTGATGCTGGCGGATATGGACAGCCTGACCAAACGCATAGAGCCCCTGACCAAGAAGGCGCGCGGACAGGACAAGGCGGCGGTGACTGAGCTGGCGCTGGCCGAACGCGCCCTGGAACTTTTGGAAAGCGGACAGCCGGCACGCAAGCTTGCTCTCGCGGACGGGGAACGCAAGACCTTCCGCATGCTGGGTCTCCTGACATCGAAACCGGTGCTGTATGTGCTCAATGTGGATGAGGACTCGGCAGCTCATGGCAATGACGTGAGTGCGATCGCGGCCGCCATGGCGATAAGCGAGGGAGCGGTCTCGGTGGTGATCTCGGCCCGGATTGAAGAAGAAGTGGCGCAATTGACCAATCCCGCCGAGCGGTTGGAGTTTCTCGAAACCCTGGGCTTAAGCGAAACCGGCTTGGCGAAGGTGGTGCGCGCCGGATACGAGTTATTGGGGTTGTTGACCTTTTTCACCGCCGGGCCGAAGGAAGTGCGGGCCTGGACGATCCTTTCGGGCGCCGCCGCCGATGCCGCCGCCGGCGCCATTCATACCGATTTTCAGCGCGGTTTCATCGCCGCCGAGACCATTTCCTATGATGATTACATAACGCTGGGCGGCGAACAGCCGGCCAAGGACGCCGGAAAAATGCGCGCCGAAGGCCGCGACTATACGGTCAAGGACGGCGACGTGATTTTGTTTCGGTTTAACGTTTGAAAAATTCACGCGTCGCCAAGGAAGCGGAGTTTACTCAATAACAGCTCACCCTGGCGGAGCCACCGACAAACGAGCCGAAATCACAGTTCCAGTAGGTTTGCCGGGACAACGAGTTATTGTAGGAATTCAATTGCGACTGCATTGCGTCCAACTGCATTTGGGTCGACATTTGTTGCAGGTCCGCTTTAAACCGCTGCCGTCGGATTTCCAAGCCTTTTTCGTAAGCAACCGCGCCTTCATTTTGGGAGCGGATTTTTTCCTTCATGGCATGGGCGACGCCCAGATTGTATACGCCGAAGGGGATATCTCTTTTGTACAGCCCATAGCGGAGCTTGCTGACCCGGGCTTCATAAATATCTTCGGACGCGATCGTCGGAAGGTCCGCAGCAAAGCGCATATTTTTGCAGGTCCTGTTGGTTCCCTCAAGCCGCTGTATGGCCGCCATTTCAGCGTCGGACGGGGCATCCATGAGGGTAATCATTGTCCGGGTCGGCATATCGTCGGGGCCGATCATTAGTTTGCGGGCGACGATAAACGCCTTTGAAAAAGTATATTAGACGAAGATGGGGTCTCCGATGGGTTGGCCTGAACCAAATGTCTTCATGGAGGCCGGAACCTGGCTCTCGTTCGATAGCCCCGTTGATACACCTAATTATCCATAAGGAATGCTGGTGCGGGGAGCCGCAATCGGCGCGCCGGGGTTTTGGGGAAGGGCGTTGATGGTTGATGTGGTGCCGCCGGTCCCAAAGCGATATCCGTTGAAGGCGGTGGAAGCGATATATTTCAGGTTCAGCACCCGCCGGCTGGCCTTGGCCAGGGCGACATCGAAGACGATCAGATAGTCCGCTTTTTCGTTATCGTTTTCCTGATCCGTTAACGTGTCGTCCAGGGATACCCTTTACCGCCTCGACAGGCAAATCCACGTCCACGGATGCTTCGAAATCGATCCGACCCTCTCTGAGCAGGGTTTTGCTGGTGACTTCGGCGAAGGCGATTTTAAGGTTGGGTATGGCTTTCGGCTCGAACCCCCGGGCCTTCACCGAAGTGGCCACGCCGAGAGCCGCCAGCAAATCCCCGGTGTCCAGAATGCCTTTTTCAAGCCGATAGGCGGCCTCGTAGCGTTCGCCCAGCCGGCTCCACCGGTCCGCGCCGATAATTTTTTCAGGGTAAAGGGCAACGAAGGCCTTGAGGTCATTGACGCTGGCCGTGGCCAGTCTGGGCTCAAGGACGGAATAATGGGCGGCCATGAACCGGGCGCTGTTTAATGGGACGGGGTAGACGTCAAAAAATGACTTTTTGCCGAAATGATTGAAGCGTGCGAATTGATGTTGAGCATCCTTGCGAATTCTCGCCTTGATCCCGGCCATGGCATTTTCCAAACGCACGGCCTGGGGGGATTTGTATTTTGGATCACCGAGGATTTCGTTGCTTAAATAATCAGTGATGGTGTCTTCGGTGGCTTGTAGGGTTTTGCGGACGGTCGGCCAAAGGGTCTTTGGGCAGGCCAACGAATGGCGTTGGTTTTTGCCAGGGCATCCTCAAGGGACTTGGCCTTGCGTTCATTCAATTCCCGGGCACGGCCAGTGAGGTCCGCCTGGACTTGAGGATTTTTCTCATCGGTAGGCTTTATTATATCGTTTTTGGTAATGTTGGCGGAATCTCCAATACTCTTGACAAAATTTTCCAACTCTCTGGTCTGACAACCAGAAAGAACAAGCGTCCAGACAATAAAAAACGCCGGAAATATGCTTCCTACGCGAAGCCCCATCACAATCAACTCTTCCTTTGTGTTCGCGCTTTGTTTTTTATCATAGGCAGAGTGCCTATGATTGTCGAGATAGTTTGTCGCCGCCATAACCCGTAAAAGCTGTTGTTGTAATTCGCCCTGTTTGCGTTCTTTGTCGGATGGGGCTTTTGCGTTACGCTAGCTGAGGGAGAAAACAGGGAGGCACCATGGGCGAAACCATTCAATTGACCGCCGTCGACGGTCACCAATTCGACGCGTACCGGGCTGAGGCGGACGGCGAGGCGAGAGGTGCGGTGGTGGTCATTCAGGAAATTTTCGGGGTCAACATCCATATCCGCGACGTCACCGACGGTTATGCCAGCCAGGGCTATCTGGCGATCGCTCCGGCCATCTTTGACCGTTTTGAGCGGGGTGTCGATCTGGGCTATGAAGCCGACGACATCGCCATCGGGCGGGATTTAAAAGCCCTTGGCAACGAGAATTTGGATAAAGTTTTGGCCGATGTTAAGGCCGCTTATGATGTGGCCAAGGATGCCGGTAAGGTCGGCATCACGGGTTATTGCTGGGGTGGTGTGGTCGTCTGGGCCGCTGCTTGCCGGCTCGATTTCGATGCCGCGTCGAGCTATTACGGCGGCGGCATCATCGATCTGGTGGACGAGACGCCGAAATGCCCGACCATCCTGCACTTCGGTAAACAAGACGAGTCCATATCCCTCGATGACGTGAACGCCATTTCGGCGGCGCATCCGGACCTGGATGTCTATCTGTATGACGCCGGGCACGGCTTTAACTGTGACCGCCGGGGCTCCTACGACGAGGAAAGCTCAAAGATGGCAACGGCGCGGACCCTGGACCTGTTCTCAGGGGCGCTGGGGTGATGGCGGACAGCAACTCGGCTCCCGGTACGCCGCCCGTCATCGGTGTTATCGGCGGCAGCGGCGTTTACGACATCGACGGCCTGGAAAATACCCGCTGGGAAAAAGTCACCTCACCCTTCGGTGAAGCGTCCGACGAACTGTTGATGGGCGACTTGGACGGCCAGAAGATGGTGTTCCTGCCCCGGCACGGGCGTGGCCACCGCATTCCGCCTTCCGAGGTCAACTTCCGCGCCAATATGGATTGCCTGAAGCGCGCCGGGGTGACCGAAATCCTGTCCGTGTCGGCCTGCGGTTCCTTCAAGGAAGACCTGCCGCCGGGCGCCTTTGTTATCGTCGATCAATTCATAGACCGCACCTTCGCGCGGGAAAAAAGTTTTTTCGGCACCGGACTGGTGGCCCATGTGGGATTGGGGCATCCGGTGTGCTCGCGCCTGGGCGACGCCATCGAAGCGTCTATTAAAGGGCTCGATATCCCTTACCAGAGGGGCGGCACCTATCTCGCCATGGAAGGCCCGCAGTTCTCCACACTGGCGGAATCCGAACTTTATCGAAGCTGGGGCTGCGACGTCATCGGCATGACCAACATGCCCGAAGCCAAGCTCGCCCGCGAGGCCGAGATGTGTTACGCCACCGTCGCCATGGTCACCGATTTCGACTGCTGGCATCCGCACCATGACCACGTCACCGTGGACGCCATCATAAAAGTCCTGCTCGGTAATGCGGATAACGCCCGGGCCCTGGTGAAAGCTGTTGCGCCGAATTTATCCGACCGGGCCGAAACCTGTTCGGCGGGCTGCCAGACGGCGCTGGATAACGCCATTATCACCCAGCCCGACGCCCGCGATCCCAAAATGGTGGAAAAACTTTCCGCCGTCGCCGGGAGGGTGCTGTAACTCTGAACCAAGGAGACGAAGACATGCCGAAAGCCTATTGGATAGCAGCTCACATGGATATCAACGACATCGATAAAGTGAAGGCCTACGCCAAGGATGCAGGACCGGCCACCGAGGCTCACGGCGGCAAGTTCCTGGCCCGGGGCGGCCGGGTGGAAACCATGGAGGGCTACGACCAACAACGTGTCGTGGTCACCGAGTTCCCGAGCCTGGAGCAAGCCGTGGCGTGTTACAACTCGGACGACTACCAGGCGGCGAAGGCCAAGATCGACGGCGGGGTGACGCGCGACATCTGCATCGTCGAGGGCGTGGAATAGTCCTTCATGCTGGTTGACGGAAAACCCACCCGCACCATCTGGCTTGGTGATGACGGCTCGACGGTCGAAATCATCGACCAGACCAAGCTGCCTTTCGAGTTCCGCGTTGTCGGCCTGAAAACCCTCGATGACGCGGCGGTGGCGATCCGCGACATGCTGGTGCGCGGTGCGCCTTTGATCGGGGCGACGGCGGCCTACGGCATGGCGCTGGCGATGCGGGGCGACGCCAGCGACGCTGGGCTGAAAAATGCCTGCGCGGTGCTGCACGCAACCCGCCCGACGGCGGTCAATCTGCGCTGGGCGCTGGATGACCTGAAAACCCTGCTTGCGCCTTTGGCGTCCGATGCCCGCCCGGCGGCGGCTTACGCTCGGGCGGCGGAAATCTGTGATGAAGATGTGGACATGTGCTCGTCCTTGGGCGAACACGGTCGGGCGGTGATCGAAGACATCTGGACGGCGCGTGGTAAGCCCGACCGGGTCAACATCCTCACCCACTGCAACGCCGGCTGGCTGGCGACGGTGGATTGGGGCACGGCGCTGGCGCCTGTTTATAAGGCCCATGACGCCGGTATCCCGGTTCATGTGTGGGTCGATGAAACCCGGCCGCGCAACCAGGGCGCCAGTCTGACCTGCTGGGAACTGGGCCAGCACGGCGTGCCGCACACGCTTATTGTCGACAACGTCGGCGGCCACCTGATGCAGCATGGCATGGTCGATTTATGTATTACCGGCACCGACCGCACTACGGCGCAGGGCGACGTGTGCAACAAGATCGGCACCTACCTCAAGGCGCTTGCGGCGATTGATAATCGTGTGCCCTTTTATGTTGGCCTGCCGGGCCCGACCATCGACTGGACCATCGACGACGGCGTTCGTGACGTGCCCATTGAGGAGCGCGATGCGGGCGAGGTGACTCGACTCACCGGCACAACGGACGACGGACACGTCCAGACCATCACCATCGCGCCGCCCGACAGCCCGGCGGCCAATTACGCCTTCGACGTCACGCCCGCCCGGTTGGTGACGGGACTGATTACTGAGCGCGGCGTCTGCGAAGCCTCGAAAGCGGGCCTGGCGGCGCTTTACCCGGAGAAAGCCTGAATGCTGAAACTCTATGGCCTTGCCGGCGCTTGCCCTATGGCGGTGCATATTATCCTCGAACATCTCGGAGTCGATTATGAAATGGTCTTGGTCGACCGCGACAAGATGAGCAGCCCGGAACATCTGGCGGTCAACCCCATGGCCCAGGCGCCGAGCCTGAAAACCGAAGACGGCCTGATCACCGAAAGTGTCGCCATACTTTTGCACA
>Ga0114996_10009111_pt1 | contig 10926 bp, 9 predicted proteins | sample ArcticOcean_MG_C_4_FD_87039 | JGI IMG/M metagenome (GOLD analysis project Ga0114996, IMG submission 87039) | Marine microbial communities from western Arctic Ocean - ArcticOcean_MG_CB4_134 | ecosystem: Environmental > Aquatic > Marine > Oceanic | place: Arctic Ocean: Canada Basin | collected... | reverse complement strand
CTTTCTTTCCCATATTGTTAGATCTCTGTTTCGACGACCCAGATAGGGCATTCTCCTCTACCCAGCCCGTGATAATAAAAAACAAGCGCCTTTCTCCCTTCCAACGGAACCATCCAAGTGTAACCAAAATCGGTATGAGGGTCGCCATCAACCTTCGGTAGCTCAATCAACGTGCGTTCGTGAGTGAAGGCCAGCGTATCCGGATTGCCCCGCCACAACTGAGCGCTGCCCGGCAAAGGCCGTTCGAAAGTGATGGCCAGCAACTCGTCAGGATTGTGCGGATTGACTATCGCAAACGGATGCGCAAGCCCAGTTGTCCGGGGATTCACTGCAGAGATGTTTGAAAGCTCCGTACTCCATGTCTTTCCCCAGTCGTCCGACACCGAAAGAAACTGCCGCGCGGCGGCCGGACCGCGACCACGAATAAAAACAATCAAACGGTCATCCTTGCGCACGAGAACTGGTTCACCCGAATTGAGGTTATTGACCATCGACGGTTCACCCCAGCTCAGTCCATCGTCCCTTGATATCGATTGCCAGATTCCCTTTGAATAAGGTTTTGAGCCACCTCGATAGTGCCCAACAACCATCAGCTTCTTCCCGGGTAACTGGACGATACTGCCCGTTGAAGATCCTGTTTTGTTGGGACCCAGAGCTGACGTATCGACGGCTACCCAGGTACGCCCCTGATCCTTCGAACGCCATCCGAATATATGGTTGGCTTCGTTTCCTTTATGACCATGGGAGAGAACTATGACTGCGCCATCATGAGCTACACCGATCGCCATGTTTCCGCTGTTGGTGTACTTGTGACCCGCCCCGAACTCCTTTAGAATCTTCGGTGCTGTAAATGTTTTTCCATTATCTGTAGAGATGGAAATAGCCGGACAACTAAAGTCACCGTGGTGCGTGCCCGCCTGATAGCCCAATACGATCGTTCCATCCTCTATACGCACGGCTTTCGGCCAGGCAAGATGAGCAAAACGCGGATTTTCCGGTGACGGCACAGCAATGCGTAACACATCCTTCCCGAATACTCGTCCTCCCCATGCAGGTAAATCGGTATCCGCCCAACCCGACACGGTCCAGGCAAAAAATACTAGAATGATTCGGCGAATTAAAACAGTTAACCTTTTTGCACAGGGCGGGATAGGTGACGGTGAGCTTTTAATAGTCATAATAATAGATTTTGGTGCGATTTATTTAACAAGTCCTTCAATCTCCAGTCGGTCGGTTAGAGACGCCAAGCTTCACCGAAATAAAAGGTATCGGCATCCTTAAGCTCGAGATTGTGGTGACTGTAATGTGAACGAGAAGTCTCCATACGCGGCCAAGTGAGTTCAACTCCTTGACGGACGAGCTCGCGTTGATAGTCAGCGAGCAGATTAGTCGTATTCCGTACTTGCCGGGGCCTTAAGTCACGCTGCAGGCAAAAGGCGGCGAGAGCACCGGCCGATTCTCCAATATTCCACTCGGTCGGGTGGACTCGAAACGCCCCGTTCGTAACATGTGTGACTCCGAGATTTTTACAGGCAGGAAGCAGATTTTCGACCCGCACAGGAATAAGAGCACCGAGAGGGATTTGCTGCAACCAATGCTTCCCATGATTGACCTCTGTGATGCTGGGCTTTCCGGGAGCGGTAGGTTTATGGATATCGATCCGGTACCCGCTTAGGCCGACGGAATCCGAATAAAGAACCGGACCAAGCTCGTTTCCCGGAATGTCGGTGCGAAAGTGCTGTTCCAGCACCGTAAACTCGGCCTTGATGCGGCGTGACTCACGAATGTAGGGCATCTGAGCGAGACCATCATCGGTTCCTAAAAAATCACCTCGAGCTCGAAGTCCTGGATAACCTTGACCGCCGGTCCCTGGATTAGGCGCTTCTGTTTGTAACCAATATAAAGTACTCAAACTCAGCTGACGTGCAGCATCGAGATGCTTACTGCGCTCTTCAGGCGTCACCCCACAGAGCACACCAAGGTTATACTCATTGGCAGGCCAAATTGCCACGGTCACGTCACTAGGGAAAGCGCCTGATGCAAAGTTATCTTTGCAGAGCATGCGGCGAAAGCTCCAAGTACTCGTGCGGTACAGGTCCGGTCTGATCGGGCGGAGAAAATGATCGTGGTTCGCACCCATCAAATCGGGCAGAGTGAACTTGGGAAAGTCTCCTCGGTGACTTTTCGCATTGAGCCAGAAATCGTAGTCCCGAGGTTTGTCGATGATATGATCCTCCCCCGGGAGAATATCCACCGCAAACACATGAGTGAACACCATCTGCTCGCGTGGCTGAGCCGGACCGTCCACTGCAAGTGGTTCACCTGTTTCATCCTGAGATTCCGCGCCGATAACAGACTCGATATCACCGAGTTCAAGCAAGTCTCCAAGTTCAGTCGCGTCAATGATGTAGGCCGCGGAAAGTGTGCGACGGACATTATTGATGGTATCGAGCACTGTAACACTGCGAGCATAATCTCCCTCCATTGCTACAGCTACCGGACAGTGCCGGGTGAGAAGCTTGATCCGCCCAGCGGAAAGATGGGGTGCGAGCATCGCCTTAAGTACAGCCAGGCCAACGCGCGGTTCGAAACACAATTTGCTTACCCAGCCAGCACCAGGATTCAATGTGGGGTCTCTACGAGCTGCCTCGATCAAAGGATAATTACCGCGATAGTAACCGCGCACGCCATCCCTGAAGTCTGCATAGCTTTGGGTTCGTCCATAGTCCTCCATCCAAGGGTGCTCATCAAGTGGGACCCCCTGGGTAGTAGCCTGACCACCAATCCAAGCGGTTTCCTCAGTCAATAATACGGAACGACCCATCCGCGCGGCAGCGAGGGCTGATGAAACCCCGCCCAGGCTTCCCCCGATAACTAGAACATCTGAATTGAGTTCGCGGGTCGTCCTTGGCGGAGTACCGTCCTGTAAAGGAGATGCTTGGTTCAGCCCCATCGGAGCGGCAGCAGCCACCGAAAAGGCGGCAGATGTTTTTAGAAAATTGCGCCTGGAGAACAGAGGTGATTTCATAAGGTAAATTCCAACAATGCAAGCAATGGGGTTTCAGAGTTTTACCCGATGAGCATTGCAAATGAGGCCGTTTCTCCCCTCAGCCAATCCCGATACCAGGTATTCATCGAAACAGTATCCCATAAAGAGACCCAAATCTTGCTGAAATTAAGAACTGAAACAATGAAGATAAACATGTCTATTTTGTAAGGGAGTGTTGAAGCTTGAGTTTCATGTCGGTTTAGAGTGTTGAAAAAGCCCGGTTGTTATTTATCTCCTTCCAAGGGTTTTATTGCCAGGAAGATCGTACAAAGTAGAGAGAACTCAAAATTGTATTTTTTTCAAACCAGCCTTCAACGCTGGCAGACATCGATCATAGGAGGTTCTATTAGGTTTTTACAGAATAGTTGGAGCGATTTCTTTTGTCCCCGGAATTGCGCCATAAAGCCGCTTCGACACAAGACATTCATCTCAAACATATGACCAACCAGCAAAAATCGTTCGAAATAAAAGAGGGCCAGGAATACGACATCATCATTGTCGGCGGTGGCACGACCGGTATCGCTGCGGCGGTATCGGCAGCACGTGAGGGAGCAAAAGTTTGCCTTATCGAATATTACGGATTTCTAGGCGGCAATGCCACGACGGGTCTACCCTGGATGGCTTTTCACAATTTGGTCGGTCAACGCGTGATCGGTGGTGTGGCTTACGAATTTATCGAACGCCTCTGGGAGGTCGGCGGTGCCTCCGACTTCTACATGGATCCCGTTTGTTCCAGCACCATCGCCGTCAATCCACACTGGTGGAAAATCATTTCGATGCAGGAAGTGAAAAAAGAGAACATCGATGTGAAACTACATAGCCTGGTCGTGGGAGTGGATGTCGATGATTCAGGCAGCGATGGCCGCAAACGCGCCAAGGGAATTTTCATGACAAATAAAGGCGGGTTCCACCACCTGAAGGCCAAGGTAATAATGGACTGCACCGACTCGGGAGATATCGCACGCATGAGTGGTGCAACCATGGTCAAAGGACGGGCTGGGGATCAAAAGACCCAAGTTTCCTCCTACACAATTACTCTTAGCGGAATCGACGTGGAACCGCTTTTAAATTACTTTAGAGAAAACCCGGACGACATTCGCCCTTTTCCCATCGACAACATCGACGCCCTGCTGGAGCAAATGGCGGAAGCGGAAATTTTTATTATCGGTGGCTTAAGAAAACTCATCGTCAAGGCACGAGCCGATGGACTCGAACTCTCCCGCGGTGTTGTGCCTGGCCTCATCTTCCCAAAAACAGGGGAAATGACAACGGTCGCATCGAGTGTTGAGGGATTGGACCCAACCGACCCCGATAGTTTCACCAAAGCCGAACAGGAAGGCATGAAACAAACCCAGCAATGGATAAAATTTTTCAGGGAGTATGTTCCAGGTTGCGAAAAGATTTATCTATCAGGCACACCTCACCAAATAGGAATTCGCGAAACCTACCACATGGAGGATGCGGAATACCTGCTAACCGGCGAAGACTTGAAAGCAGGCAAACAATTTGAAGACGTTATCAGCCTGGGCGGCTATCACGTGGACATTCACGCGCCTAATAACGATGGGCACAATACCGAGTATGTAGGACCTCCCACTTTCCAGATTCCTTTTCGTAGTATGCTTCCCAAAACAATCGATGGTTTGCTGGTGGCTGGTCGAGCATTTGGCGCCACCCATGAGGCCCAAGCCGCCACACGCGTGATACCACTTTCTATGGCTCAAGGGCAGGGAGGTGGTCAGGCAGCGGCGCTGGCGGTTTCCTCAGGAAAAGAACTTCGCGATATCGACATCAAGGAATTGCACCGCCAGCTTTTGAAACAAGGTCAGGTCCTTGATCACACCGGTCTTCCCAAGCATCCGCGAGCGTCGATGTTTAAGGTAGCCAATATTGATGGCCACGTGTCCCTGCATAACAACGAAGCCCTGCAGATGGGCAAGGAATCAGAAAAACTCCCTAAAAATCCATGAAACATAACCAATATCCCGGCTTCAAATCCTTGTTAGGATCCATTTTAATTACAGCGATTTTAAACTCCGGATGCGTCGCAGACAAGCCAAAGGACAAATCAATTGAAAGCCCCTATTACGCATTCCCCACCAAGACCCTGGTTCAGGCAACTGAACAATTCAGCCGCCGGGATGAACCCAGCCTGGTTCCGTTAAAGGACGGCACTTTACTCATGGCTTATGCCAACCACGAGGGAACCTCGGACAATGACACGTCCGACATCGCCGCCATCCGATTCGACAAAAACGGTGACAAGGTAGGTGAAGAGTGGATACTGGTTGAATCTCCGCCCGATGGACTCAACGCCATGTCTCCTGCTATAAGGCGTCTCAAGGATGGCCGCTTAGGCATGGCTTACAGTTATCGTCTAAGCACAAAGATTGCCCGTCGCGAATTTCGCTATTCGGAAGACGAGGGTAAAACCTGGTCTGACCCGGCAGTGGTAGCAGAGGGTCAATATAAAACGGGCCGGCATGACAGTTTACTCGTACTTGATAATGGAACCTTGCTCGCTCCTTGCCATTGCACCGACGACTGGGACAAACACTACTTGCACGTGCGCGTATCCAGATCCACCGACGGCGGAAAATCCTGGACACTGGGCGAACAAAAGATCGAAACGCCCTATGCGGTGTGGCCGGAAGGCTCCAGCTACCACGGCGTCCGTTTTGAGTCCGGTTGCATTGAACCCTTTGCCGTCCAGCGTGCCGATGGGAGCATTCTAATGACTCTCCGAACAGGTATGGGCACGCAGTTTTTCTCCGAATCTTTTGACGAGGGAGTCACCTGGACTCAACCCAAGAGCCTCGGCATCGTCAGTCCGGTTGCACCCGCCAACTTGACCAACATTCCCGGCACCGACGACCTGCTCCTCGTATGGACTTCCAGTTTTAACGTCACTCAACGCCTGCTTGGTTTGCGACACGAAATCTCCGCCGCCATCAGCAAGGATGGCGGTAAGTCCTGGCCGCATGAATACCGAAAGGTGCTCATCAATGACCAGGTTAACAGCAACGACTACCCCTTCGTAAAATACATTGGAGATGATGCCTGGGTGATCTACCGGAGCAACCCGGGGAAAGTCATGCTCGCAAGAGCCACATCCACCAAATTAATGAAAGTTCCCGTTTCCTGGCTTTATGAGTCAGACAATTAAACTTCTTTACCGCTTCCAACTATTTAATCAGGACTTAGGGTAGTCAATGAGCAGAAATCCGTCAGAATTTCCCATCGTCGATTGCGATGTTCACGTGTATCCAAAATCAAATGACGAAATAAACAAGCGCCTGCCCAAGCCATGGCGTGGAAGCTACCATGGTGAATCGCGGCCTTTTAACGCAACGGGCGGATTTGTCCTGAAAGGTCGAGACGACGCTATTCCACCCGGAGGAGGGCGCGCCGGCTCCGATCCGGACTTTTTGCGAGAGCAGCATATCGATACATACGGAATCCGCCATGCAATCCTGATGCCTCGTGCCTTTTGCAATATGTACCCAAATCCTGACTACGCATGCTTGTTGGCTACGGCTTTCAACGACTGGATGATCGACGAGTGGTTGGACAACAACAACGACGACGGTGTATTCAAGGGTTCCATCAACGTGGCCCAGCAGGACCCGGAAGCCGCTGCACGGGAAATTGACCGAGTAGGCGACCATCCTCACGTGGTCCAGGTTATGGTTGATTCCGGCGCACGGGCACCCTTTGGTCAACGACAGTATTACCCCATCTATGAAGCTTGCGAACGCCATGGACTGCCTTTTGCCATCCATCCGGGAACGGATGGGTCGGGTATAAATCATCAACCCACTCCTGGATTTCCCACCCACATTATAGAATGGCACACCCTGTTGTCTTCCGGTTTCCAGGCTCATTTGGTGAGCTTGATTTCCGAAGGAGTATTTGAACGATTCCCCGGCCTGAAGGTAGTCCTGGTCGAAGGAGGATTTGCCTGGCTGGCCCCGCTGATCTGGCGTTTCGACAATCACTATCGGGAAATGCGTATGGAAGTACCTTGGATGAAACGCCGACCACACGAATACCTGAAAGACCATGTCCGCATTACCACCCAACCAGCGGAGAACCCGGACAATCCACAGCACCTGAAACAGATCCTCGAAATGATGGATGCGGAAAACGTTCTGCTGTACGCGAGTGATTACCCGCACTTCGATTTCGATGCGCCTAACAGGGTCTTCAAAGGGCAGCCGGACGACTGGCGGCGTAGTGTGTTTTTTGAAAACGCCCGTGAGCTTTACGGTCTGCCCGTGCCCACTGATCAGGAACCTGCAACAACTTCATGAGGAAGCAGAAAACTTATCGCGTAGCTCCCGTAGAAAAAATTCCACCAGGAGAACGGCTAATTTTCGACATGGACGGCATTTCGGTGGGCGTTTTTCACGTTAACAATCAGTTTTACGCGATTCGAAACCTCTGCCCTCACATGGGTGCACCCTTATGCCAGGGATTACTGACAGACAACATCACCTCCGATAATCCGGGAGAATACAAAGTGGATCGTGAAGGAGAGATTCTCCGTTGCCCTTGGCACGGCTGGGAATTCGACCTGCTCACCGGAAAAGCTCTCGTTGAGGCTGATCGATGGCGCACGAAGGTCTACAATGTGGCTGTTGAAGAAGCCCCTTCCGTTGAAACCTATGAGGTTGCAGAAACTAAAGGATGGGTAGTTATTCATCGGTAAGTCCGAAACTCGACTTGAATTCCTTGTTTATTAAATCTCCCAAGCATGCCCGAACTCTTAGCACCCTTGACGATAAGAGGTACAACTTTTCGCAACCGAATCGCGGTTTCACCGATGTGCCAATACTCGTCAACGAGTGGGTTTGCCGACGACTGGCATCTGGTCCACTTGGGCAGTCGAGCTGCAGGAGGTGCGGGATTGGTTTTTACGGAGGCCACTGCGGTCTCCCCGCAGGGCCGGATCTCTCCGGCCGACCTCGGTATCTGGGACGACAAGCATATCGAATTCCTCGCCCGTATAACAAAGTATATTCACGGGATGGGGTCTATTGCCGGTATACAACTGGCCCATGCCGGACGAAAAGCCAGCTGCTCGCCACCCCGTTTAGGAGGGACTCGATTACGAACTGAAGAGGAAGGAGCGTGGACCACCCTTGCTCCCAGCCCGATTCCATTTAACGAAGAGGATCCACTTCCTCGTGCGCTTGATGAATCAGGAATCCAAAAGGTAATTGACCAGTTCCGGTCCGCCGCCGAAAGAGCTCTTGAGGCTGGATTCAAGGTCATTGAAATTCACTCCGCCCATGGATACTTACTCCATGAATTTTTATCGCCCTTAAGCAACCAGCGGACGGATGAATACGGGGGCACTCTGGAAAACCGTACACGCTTGCTAAGAGACGTAGTCGCCGAAGTCCGCGAAGTGATTCCGGAAAAGATGCCGCTATTTGTGCGCATCTCAGCCACTGACTGGGTAGAGGGTGGATGGGATCTGGACCAATCGATATCTCTGGCCAAGTTGCTCAAGGAATTGGGTGTTGATCTGATTGATTGTTCCAGCGGAGCGCTCCTGCCAAACGTCGCCATCCCGGTTGGGCGAAACTTTCAAGTGCCGTTCGCCAAAGCTATTCGAAAAGAAGCAGAGGTAAAAACCGGAGCCGTAGGTCGAATCATCGAGCCTGAGCAAGCCAACGATATTATTGCTTCCGGCCAAGCGGATATGGTGTTACTCGCGACAGAGATGCTCCGGGACCCCTACTGGGCGCACAAAGCTTACGAAGCATTCGGCGAGGAACCACCCTGGCCTCTTCCATACGGCTACGCCATCAAACGACGGAAATTGTAACTGTCATGCAACCGTTGGGGGATTCAATTTATTTAGCATGGCAGAATCCTATCTCGTTTAAGAATCTCAAGGATGGATGGTGGTCTAAAAATAAAAAAGTTCTATGGCTTAACCAGTTCTACTTGCGGAAAATACGTTTGATAGCGCCCGAGGTCAGCTGTCGCGATTCTCCAACCCATCAGTTGCGCATGGGCCCCAATAAAAAAATCTGGCATAGGAATTTTGGTGCCGGCTGGACGCACTTCCTCTTCCCTTCGAAGGAGATAATTTCGAAACGCTTCAGCACAAAGGGTTGCGGCGGCAGCCGGCAAATCAGCAGTCATAACTCCCCACGACCGAACCCGATCCATTACGGCATCCGGTTCGCTATCACCCACACACAGTTCGGCTAAAACAACTGGATTGATGATTGCCTCTGATTTTGCTGCGGACTTGGCAAGAGTGTCTATCGACCAATTGTGGAAGGGTGACTCCGGCGAAAAGGCGTAAATCAGTACGTTGGTATCAAAGAGAATCACCTTTCACGGGTTAATTTCCTGAGCTGCTTCCAGGTTTTTGACGGCTTTAAGGGCGCAACATTCATAGCTTTCCCCACTTGGGAAATTGTTTTAGGTTTTGTCTTTGGCGTGGGTGCTACCAGCCGAACCAGGGAGTAATGACCGGGTTCTTCGTTAATCAATTCATAGACCTCGCCGGGGTGGCTTCCAGGAAGAGAAATCCGTTTTTTTGCATCCGTTCGGACGATTTTCATGGTGGGATTATCCCACATTTCCTAAAAATGTCAAGCTGTCTAAAATAGGAGAATTTGGTGAATAACCAAACAATCAACACGATTGTTCACTAAATATACCCCTAAGTTTGGTTTGTTTTGCTAACAGAACTAACCTTCCTTTTTCGCGATGTCAGAATCGCTGGTTAAACTACCTATTGAGTCTCCGGCCCGGTGGGGCCGCCAGTTTCTGGATGCCGCCAAACCTCGACGAAAGAACCATTATTCTTCCGTGTAAACCAATCCAAATTCATACTGATTCAAAAATGAAGGAAATAGTCTATCTAGTTGGATGTATTGGCTTCCTTGCTACATGCTCGCAGGTTCTAACTGCCGATATAAAGGCTCCCACCGATCTCAAGATAACGAAGGTATCCGAATCACATCATACCCTGGAATGGACGGATACCAATCAAATCGAAACGGCCTATCGAATTCATCGCAAACAAGCCGACGGCGCATGGATGTGGATCGGAACTGTTCCCTCGGACTCCACCACTTTCGAATGCGGTGGCTTAAACGGAAACAGCCATTACCAGTACCGCATCCAAGCAATGGCAGGAGACACGGAAGGATCCTTCTCCGAAGTTGTATCAGGATTTACACTACCCTGGCCGGATAAACCGCGGGGCCGGGTAATCGAAGCCAGCACGGTTCGATCGGATCTTCCGGCTATAATCAGGCGAAAGGATGGAGCACTCGTCCTGTACTTTTCCTCATTTACCGGCATGGGCGACAAGGCGCGGTCACGTATCGGTAAGAAAATCTCCCGAGACAATGGAGACTCATGGACCACTATGGAACTGTTTGAAGATCAACCTGACTGGCACCTTCTCAATCCCAGTGCGGTTCGGATGGCCAATGACAATATTCTCCTCACCTACGCCAAGATGATTACGGACACCTGGACCGCAAAACGGATCTACCGGATTTCGGAGGACGAAGGTGAGACATGGACGGATGAAGTGCAGCTCACCGATGACAACTACACCTACAATACCGGCTCGGCTAACAAATGCTATCGACTGAGCAATGACCGGATCATCCACCTGGTCCACCCTGGCAAGGTGCTTAATCCGGAACACAATACCGAGACAGAGCATTACGTCTCGAAAATCTTTCTCGGCACGGATGTCTTCGTGTCGGACGATAACGCGAATTCCTGGGAGAAAGTAACCAAGACGCCGCTGGCCAGTGAGGAAATCGCCTTTGACAGCTCTGAGTTTGGATTCTACGAGGCTTCGCTAGCCGAATATGAACCCGGAAAACTAG
>Ga0114996_10009110_pt1 | contig 10927 bp, 8 predicted proteins | sample ArcticOcean_MG_C_4_FD_87039 | JGI IMG/M metagenome (GOLD analysis project Ga0114996, IMG submission 87039) | Marine microbial communities from western Arctic Ocean - ArcticOcean_MG_CB4_134 | ecosystem: Environmental > Aquatic > Marine > Oceanic | place: Arctic Ocean: Canada Basin | collected... | reverse complement strand
CCACAGCATGACGACCGATCCATGGGCCATGGCCGTTGCCGCACGCGAGAACGCCGCCTCGGAACGTTCAGTCCATGAGCTTGAGAATCTGGTCGCAAAGATCACGCGCAGCGAGAACATCACCGAGTCCCGCGAGTTTGCGGCAAAGGTGCAGTCCGCCCTTTACGGCGATCTTTCGAAGAAAGCCAAAGCCATCCGCAACCGCGGCGTTCGCAAGGCGCCGTTTCTGGCCCTGATGGGCGCCAAGATGCCGGCCGTCCTCGCAGAGGTGTCGTTCCTCAGCAACTCCACCGACGAGAAGCTACTCAAGACAAGCGCGTACCGCGATAAGGTCGCCGAGGCGCTCTACAAGGGTATTGCCGCCTACGCCGCCACGTTGAGTTCCATCACGGTCACGGAAAAGAACTCGACCACCGCCGGCATGGACGATTAGTCCTGTATCCTCATCAAGTAGCCAGGCAAGAGCCCGCGCGCGCCTCCCGTCGTTGGCCTCCAGGCCGACGGACCCTTGAAGCTCGCCCGCCGGATCAGCCATCCTGATGAACGTGAATGATCCCTCCGCACGACGCCGAGCCCGCGCCTTAGCGGATCAAGTCGTGCGCGGCGCTGGACCGAACCTCGCCGCGTGGCAAGCCGGCGCCGATCAGCTAGCAGCTCTGGCGCTTTCCCGCGATTCCGAGACCGCGGCGGCAACATCCCGCGTCCTTTTCCGCGACGTCGTTGAAGTTCTTGGGGATAGCTTTGACCCCGCGTTGTGCGATCTCTATGTAGATTTGTTCAGCCGTGTGATCGCCGCCGCGCGGCGCGACCCTGGCTTGTCGGCGGTCGATCAACTTCTCAACTCGTTCGGCCTCACGACGGACGAAGAGATTTTACGACGAGCAAACCGCGTACGCAGGCCCACGGCGTTCGATCTTGCGCGCCGCGACGCTGTGCGCAAAGTGCTCGTCCCGTCACGTGTGACGCTCGGGGCGGACATCGCTGTCACCAGCGTCGTCCTGAGAAAGATGAAGGACGTCTTTCCCCACGCCGAGATCGTGCTGCTCGGCGGAGTCAAGGCCGGCGCATTCTTCGCGTCTGACTCGCGGGTGCATTTGAGCGAAATTGCCTACGCCCGCGGCGGCTCGCTACGGGACCGACTCGGCGCGTGGCCCGCGCTCGTTGATCTTGTTCGGCGCGAGATCGACGGCCTAACACCCGAAGAGTATATTGTGGTCGACCCTGACTCCCGCTTGACGCAACTCGGGCTACTCCCGCTGGTCCCGGACGAGAGCCGTTACTACTTTTTTGAGAGCCGGTCTTTCCCGGCGGAGGGGTCAGCATGCATCGGCGAGCTGACCGGCAAGTGGCTCGACGATATGTTCGGCGCGGGCTCACACCCTTCCCTGCCCTACGTGGGCCTTCCCGAAGAAGACTTGCAACGAGGCATTGCGCTCATAAGTGTCGCCGCGGGACGCCCGCTGGTAGCCGTCAATCTGGGCGTCGGCGATAACCCCGCAAAGCGTGTTGTCGATCCCTTTGAGGCGGAACTTCTGTCGCTCCTGCACGCACGTGGCTATGCCATCGTGCTCGACCAAGGAGCCGGCGAGGAGGAACTCGCGCGCACGTCGAAGCTCATCAGGGGGTTGCAAGAGTCAGGTGCAAGCGGCTCCCGGCTCGACGACACCCCGAATGCTATCGCCGACGTCAACGTTTGGCAAGGCAGTCTCAACGGGTTCGCCGGCTACATCGCCGCCGCGAACCTCTATATCGGGTATGACTCAGCCGGAGGCCATCTCGCCGCTGCGCTTGGTGTTCCCGGCATCGATATCTTCGCCGGCGCATCGTCGCCGCGCATGCTCGAACGTTGGACGCCCTGGGGGGCTGCGCCCGCCTCGGTCATCGCCGTCGAAGCGGGCCGGTCGCCCGCCGACATTCTCAGCGCCGTCTGGAAGCGGCTGCCGTGAAGATCGGCCTCGACGCCTCTTACAGCCTCGACAGGTCCCCGTCGGGCGTCGGCGTCTACTCCACCGGCATCATCGGCGCGCTGGCGGAATCGTTCCCCGACGACCGCTTTGGACTTTGTTACCGCTCCAATCGTTTCTTCCGAGCAATGACAAGGCGACGCGTTGCCCGCAACACCTCCCGACATCTGCTGGAACCCTTTTTCCTGCCCGGCCTACAGCGGCGCGTTCAGCTTTTCCACGGACTGAACCAACGGCTGCCACCCTGCTCGTTCAACGCGACGGTCGCTACGTTCCATGACCTCTTCGTCATGACGGCCGACTACTCGACGCCGGAGTTTCGCCGCCGCTTCGCGCAGATCGCACAGCAAACCGCCGAGCAGTCCGACCACATCATCGCCGTCTCGCAATACACCGCCGACCTCGTCGCGGAGTTGCTGTCATACCCAAGCGACCAAATCACCGTCGTACACCATGGTGTCGAGCGTATCCCTCTCATCAAAGAGGAAGAGATCCGCCGGTTTCGCAAGGAGCACGACCTCGAAGCGCCGTTCATTCTGCATGTGGGCGCTATCCAGAAGCGCAAGAACATAGAGGATCTCCTCGCAGCCTTCGAGCGCATCCAGGCGCCGACGCGGCTGGTGCTCGCCGGCGCCGAGGGCTACGGCGCGGGGCTGATTCTCGAACGAATCGAGGCCAGCTCCGCCGCGCCCCGCATTCGGCGATTCGGATACGTCGACCGTCCTCTGCTTGAACGCCTCTACCGCTCAGCCGACGTATTTGCCTTCCCTTCCCTCGACGAAGGATTCGGCCTTCCCATCTTGGAGGCCATGTCCGCCGGCCTACCCGTGGTGACGTCGAACCGCTCAGCGACGGCCGAGGTCGCGGGCGAGGCCGCCCTGCTCGTCAACCCAGAGGACTCTTACGACCTGCGAATCGCCATCGAAGAGGCTCTTGAGGACGGGCCGACACGGCGTCGACTCATCCAGGCAGGCTTCAAGCGCGAGGGCGAGTTCAGTTGGACCAAAGCAGCGCACCAAACCATGCGCGTCTACCGCCGTCTTATCAAGTAGGGGCATACCCCACCTGTCCCCCCTCACTTTCGACATTGCAAACAAGCCCCGAAAAAACCAACTTGCCTATAGAATGGAAGTAGCTCGCCGACCCTAAGGACTGCCTAATGCCCCACGCTCACCTGAAGTACCTCGCCGCCGTCTGTCTTCTCACCGCCTTGGCCATACCGGCCTGTGCCCAACAACTGGAAAAGAGTGACAAGCCGCTCGCCACGATCGACGGCGAACCGGTGACCGACGCCGATCTCGACATCGACTCGAAGCTGATGGAACTTCGTCAGGAAGCGTATCAGGCGCGCCTTGAGGGGCTCGGCAATTTCATCGCCCGCCGCATCCTTGAGAAGGAAGCATCCAAGCACGGTATCTCGGGGCCTGAGCTACTTGAGCGGGAGGTCGACGCCAAGGTCGCCGAACCCACCGACGCGCAAGTCGAAGCATTCTATGCGAAGCAGAAAGGCCGGATCAACAAGCCACTCGAAGACATCCGCCCCCAGATCGTTACCTTCCTCAAGAACCAGCAACTCAACGAGGCGCGCAACGAGTACATCGACGGGCTCAAGAAGGGCAGCGAGATCCAAGTTCTTCTGACGCCGCCGCGTGTCGTGGTTGAAGCCGGCGAATCGCCCCGCCGAGGGTCAGCGGACGCCCCTGTCACCATCGTCGAGTTCTCCGATTTCCAGTGCCCCTATTGCCGAAGCGCACAGCCGACTCTCGTGACGCTGCTCGACAAGTATCCGGGTAAGGTGAGCCTCGTTTACAAGGACCTGCCGTTACGCCAGATGCACCCCGAAGCCCAGAAGGCCGCCGAGGCCGCGCGTTGCGCCGGTGACCAAGGCAAGTTTTGGGAATACCACGATGCCCTGTTCGAGATCAGCCGCATCACCAAAGATGACTTCGGCAAGATCGCGACGAGTCTCGAACTCGACAGCATCAAGTTCGCGGGATGCCTCGATTCCGGCAAGCACGAATCGACGATCGAATCCGACTTCGAACAAGCGAAGGACATCGGTGCGCAGTCGACTCCGGTTTTCTACGTGAACGGGATTCAGCTCAAAGGCGCGCAACCCGTCGACGCCTTCAGTCAAGTCATCGAAGCCGAGCTGACCGCGGCCGGCAGCGAGTAGTTCGGCGCGGGCGTCTGTCAACCATCGAACACCCCGCCGGCCTAAGGCGGACTCCTGATAGTCGGTTCCCCACTCGGGGTTTAGGTTGAAGTTGAATGAACCACCGGGAGCATCCATCGGGAAGACGCACCGCGGCCGTTGTTTGGCTGGGATTGCTCGCGCTGATCGTCTGCTTTGTTTGGTTGCTGCAAGCCCGAAACGACACAGCGCGGTTCGGGCGACTCCACGACGACACGATCTACCTGGCGACGGCCCAGGCCATTGCCTCGCAAGGCAGGCCGGTCCTGCCCAGCCTCCCCGGCGAACCCGACCAAACGAAGTATCCGTTGCTGTATCCGTACTTGCTCTCGCTCGTCTGGACGGTTAGCCCGGCATTCCCCGCGAACCTCGCGCTGGCGTCCAGCATCTCGACCGTGCTTGCGATTGCGATTCTTGTGTCGGCATTTCTCTACCTGAAGCGTTGGGAAGGAATCGGACCCGGCGCCGCCCTGTTCGCCGTCGCGATCTGCTGCTCGCTAGAACCTTTCCTCGTGGTTTCGTCCAATCTGCTGAGCGAAACGCTGTTCATCTTCCTCGCGATCGCGGCGTTTTCGCTGGGGGATTCGGAGAGCGAGAAAGGAGCACTGCTTGCCGGAGGCGTGGCGGGCCTCTGTCTGTTGACACGCAGCGTTGGGATCACCGTGATAGCGGGAATCGCCGCCGCCTATTTGTGGCGGGGAGACCGGCGTCATCTCGCACGGTTCTGCTTAGGCGCAACGCCCTTCCTCGCCATGGCAGCGATCATCAAGAGCACGTTGGCGGCTCCGGTCCCCGCCGGGGCGCTAGAGGGCTTTCGGCGGACGTGGCTCTATTACACAGACTACGCCGGCTTCTGGCGGCTCAGTGTTCCCGACATGGAGACGCTCAGCGGCATGATCGAGATCAATGTGGTCGAGATGCTCAGTGTGCCCACCAATCTGACTCTCGGCATCAGACCGGGCGACATCGTATCCACGCTGATATGGGTAACGTTGGGCATTGGCATCATCGCTGGACTTGTGCGCCAAGCGCGCGGCGATCGTCTTCGTGGTCTCCACATCGCGCTGGCTCTGCATGCCCCATTCGTTCTGCTTTGGAACTACGAGATCGCCGATCGGCTGCTGCTGCTGTTCCAGCCCTTCTTCGCAATCGGCCTCTGGGTCGAAGGAGGCCACGCGGTGCGAGGCTTTGCCCGGAACCTGTCGGCCCGACGCCCTACCGCCGACCGCGTCATCGCGGCAACGGCCTTGGTTCTTCTATCTGTGCTGGTTGCGTATGCGGTGCGGGCCAACATCGAACTCCACGCAGCCGCGGTGAGGCGACATCCCGATAACTTTCAGGATCTCTATCGAGACGTCTACCGATGGGTCGAACAAAACACTGAACCCGAGGATCGTTTTCTCGCCATCGACGATGTCTATCTCTATCTCCATACAGGACGTCAGGCCATGTGGCCGTTAGCCTTGACGACCGAGCCGAGATTTCGGCCCGATGCGAGCCGGCTCGAAGATCAAATGTCGCGGATTGAAGACGTCGCCAAATACATTGATGCCGACTATCTCATCTGGACGGAACATGACTATGCCTACGCGCCGCCGATGCAGGAGCGCTGGCGTTCGTTGGCCGAATCAAGGCAGCTCGTCATGAGCCGAGACGACGGCAGAGTGAAGGTATTCAAGCTCCAGCGCGACCCACAAGAGTCGCCTGGATCGTAACGGCACGGCTGTTATCATGACCGCTTGCCTACCGTCGCCCAACACTACGGCCAGTCTGGCCTACTCGATGCCATTACGGATGCGCTCCGAGCGCTAGACAAAGACCTCGATAACCTCACGCCCGCCGACCTCGCACCCATCGACGAGTTCCATATTCGGGGTCGAGAAGCAACTCTCGAGCTCGCCGCGCTGGCAGGGATCGAACGCGGATGCCACGCCCTCGACGTCGGTTCGGGCCTGGGCGGTTCCAGCCGTTTTCTCGCCACCGAGTTCGATTGCCGCGTCGAGGGCGTCGACCTCACGCCGGAATACTGCGACGTCGCAACATCGCTCTCCGACCTCGTCGGTCTCGGTGGACAGACCGAATTCCATTGTGCCAGCGCGCTCCAAACGCCGTTCGAGGACAACACCTTCGACCTCGCCTGGACGCAGCATGTCCAGATGAATATCGAAGATAAGCAAGCCCTTTATCGCGAGATCGCTCGCGTCCTTCGGACCGGCGGACGTTTTGTCTTCCACGACATCCTTGCCGGCCCCGGCGACCCACCGCACCTGCCGGTCCCTTGGGCGAGCGAGCCCGGGCAGAGTTTCCTCATCGCTCCCGACGACCTGCGCGCCCTACTCGAAAGCGTCGGCTTCACCGTTGACGCCTGGGTGGATACAACCAAGGCGTCCCACGACTGGTTCCTGGCAGGCATTGAGCAACGCAAGAAGGACGGAGCCCCGCCCCTCGGCATCCACCTCTTGATGGGCGATACGGCGCCGGCAAAGATCGAGAACGTCGCCCGCAACCTCAAGGAAAACCGCGTCACCGTCTTCCAGGCGGTCCTAGAAAAATCCTAGCTATTCGGAGGCCGTGGTCGTCGAAGGATTCGAGAGATGCACTGAACCAAGCGTCTGACGATGCTACGATCTGATTGCTCAATGGAGCCGTTGGACTCGAAGCTGCGGACCAAGTCCAGACCACAGCGCTCACACGAATGATGATGCAGCACGAGGCCCCCGATTCTAAACGACCCTTGAGAACCGTGAGCCGTAGCCTAGCGGCGCGGGTTCGCCTCGCGTTGTTGCTCGTGACGGTAGCCCTTGGAACACTCCATGCTAGCGATACTTGGTCGGCTGGCTCTGCAAGGGTGAGCATCACACCGAGTCAACCGGTGTGGCTTGCGGGCTACGGGCGAAGGACGATGCCGTCACAAGGGACGGCCCAAGAACTATACGCTAGAGCCCTCGCCCTCAAGGATACTGAAGACAAAATCGCGGTTCTCGTAACGACGGACATGTTGGGCTTCCCTAGGGCGCTGGCGGACAGGGTCGCCGCTCGCGCCGCCGAGACTCTTCAACTTCCGCGAGACAGACTACTACTGAATTCTACGCACACACATGCGGGTCCCGTCGTAGGCCGATTGTTCGCGAACAGTTATCTGAAGATGACTGCAGCCGACTGGCGAGTTGTGGACGAATACACCAGCGACCTTGAAGACAAACTCATAGGAGTCATCGGCGAGGCGATCGGGAATCTGGCGCCAGCCCAGGTCGATTTCGGCCGAACGAAGGCGGGCTTTGCTGTCAATCGACGGCTGAAAACAAAGTCAGGTGTTCGAGCGCCGTTTCACAATTGGGAAGGCCCGGTCGATCACGATGTCTCGATCCTGCGTATCAGGGACAGCGAAGCAAGGTTGCAGGCGGTTGTTTTTGGATACGCGTGCCACAACACAGCGATCCGGCCCGACATGATGAAGTTTCATGGTGGATGGGCTGGCACTGCCCAGCTAGAGCTTGAGAAGAGACATCCGGGAGCTACGGCCATGTTCGTGATGGGGGCCGGAGGTGATATCAACCCCTACCCTTACGGCACTGTCCAACTTGCCGAAACGCATGGTCAGGCACTGGCAGAAACTGTGGAAGTGGCTCTTGAAAAGGATCTTCGTCCCATCAGAGGAAGTCTGCGGTCGGTGTACGACGAGGTGCCCGTTCGATTCGAAGATCCTCCAACGCGGGAGGAATTCAAGGAAAGACTCAAGGGTGACAACCCCTATCGACGTGTACACGCTAAAAGGATGTTGCAGGAGTTAGACCGCGAGGGAAAGCTTCCTGAGTCGTATGCGTATCCTTTGCAGGTCTGGCAGCTAGGGATGGACCTAACACTGGTCGCGATGGCAGGCGAGGTAGTGGTGGACTACGTGCTTCGACTCAAACGTGAGATGGGGTCTGATCAGACTTGGGTGGTTGGGTTTAGTAACGACGTTTTCGGGTATGTCCCATCAGAACGGATTCTGCGTGAGGGCGGCGCCGAGGCCACGACCGAAGCGATCCACTACAACCTTCCCGCGCCATTTGCTCCCTCGATTGAGGAAACGATCATCGAGAAAGTCCACGAGCTCAAGCAACGTCTTAGATAAGGCATGGACGGAACCAGCTTCCAGTCGATGCGAACGTCAAAACTGATGCCCGCTACTTAGGCGCAGGGTGTCTAGACCGTCTCCTTGCCCGCCAAAGGTTGATCAAGTTGACCGAGCGCGCGACATCCAACACCCGCAGTTAGGTAATTCCACCGGTTCCGGGCCCGCTTTCCCATTCCCCTACATGCCCTCTCGAACCTTCCCACCCAAAGCCCGGAGAAACGCCACAAGCTGAATCTTCTCCTTATCCGACAGATCCAAGCTCCGCACATCCGTATCCAAATTCGGATTCGAACGCCCGCCGTCGCTATAGAACGCAACGACATCCTCGAGCGTCGCCAGCGAGCCGTCGTGCATATAGGGTGCAGTCCGGCCGACTTCCCGGAGCGTCGGCGTCTTGAACTTCCCGCGATCCCCACGAAGTTTGGTTACGATGGCTCGACCATCGTCCTGGAACGATCCGTCACGCCAAGCCACACCCGTGTTGTGGAACTCCTCGTCCGTCAAGGTCGGTCCGGAATGACAGAAAGAACAGTTCGCCTTACCGCGAAAGAGCCGCAGACCTGCGAGAGCCTGCGCCGGCAGCGCCTCTCGATCTCCAAAGGCGTAACGGTCATAGGGCGAGGCACCCGCCAATATCGTTCGAACATAGGCAGCCAAGGCCAGCGCCAGGCCATCCGCATCAGGCTCACGCCCGAAAGCGTTCTCGAACGCCTTTTGGTAGCGGCGCTTGCCGTTGAGCCGAGCCACCGCTTCTTCGAGCGTCAAATCCATCTCGGTCTCCGCAAGAATTGGCTGGACAACCTGCTCTTCAAGCGTCGGGATCCGCCCGTCCCAGAAGAACGACTTACCCCAGGCACGGTTGACCAATGTCGGGACGCTGCGGGGCCCCTGGCGGCCATACACGCCGACGGCCTTCGCCTTTCCGTCGGTGAACGCGAGCTTGGGCTGATGGCAGTCCACGCAGGCGATGGAGCGGTCGCGCGAAAGCAGACGTTCGCGGAACAGTCGCCGGCCTAGTTGCACTTTCTCCGTGGTGATCGGATTGTCTTCTGGAACGGGACGGTAGAGATCAAGACCGAGCGGACGATTCTCCGCCCAACCCGCACCACCCATCACCAGGGCCAGCGCCCAGCAAATTGCGAGTCGTCTCATCCGCTTCGTCCCCAACGTGCCATCAATCCCACGTCAGCGCAAGCGGCAAGAGCGGGCGTTAGCGGACATCTTCGATGTGCCTGCTCATGCCATCCATGAACCGCGGATATACGCCGATGGATTCGGGATCGTACCCGTCTCCGTGGCTCGCTCCGCCCGATACTGAGGGTGGCACTTCCGCCGCCCGGGCAGGTGTATCAGACCGCCCCGGCAGACCCGCGGTCGCAGCCAAGGCGAGCAACAGGGTCGTAAGCGTCAGAACGATTCCCGACTCGATTGCGAGTTGTCTAAGCATCGTTGCCCCCGGCTAGTCGCTCAGACCCAACCGCGACAGAAAGTTCGAGAGCTTCCAGATTTCGTACTTGTCGGTGCCTGTGGCGAACGTGATGCGGCGGCCGTCGGGATGGATACTGAAATGACCGCGCCCCGGTGACTCACCCCGGTCAACCGTGAGGCCCGTATGCCACGGGTCTCCACCATCCGCCGGTATCGCCCATAGCTGCTTCTGCTTATCCTCTTCCCTTTGTCTCCAGAACAGGATGTACTTCCCATCCGGAGACCACTGTGTGGGCCAGGCCATCCATTCCGGCCTTCGGACACGCAGTAACTCACGCTCTTTCATTGTCTCCGCGTCGAGTGTCAAAAGCAGGTTGACATCCTTTTCGCGTCTTCGGTCCACAACAGCGAACCTTGTACCCTCGGGTGAAACACTCAGCCATGAATCGCCATCGGGCAGGGTGACCAGGCGTTCGTCACCGGTTTCGAAGTTGTAGATACGGTGCTTTCCCGTGGGACCGTTGCGCTCTCGATAGTGCATCGACTCGCCGTCCGGCATGGCCCCGAAATTGGCAGGGAGTGAGGAACCTCCCGGGTGGAACATGAGCTTCGTCGGACCACCATCGAGCGGCGCCCGGTAGACTCCCATCCTCGCCTTGCGGTCCTCACCACGGAACAGAACCGATTTCGAATCGTGAGACCAGAAACTTTCGCCGTGGGCGCGCTGGCCTGGATCCAACTCATGTTCCTCGCCGGTTTCCAGGTCTCGCGCAACGATTGTTCGGTCTCCGTAGCCCGTGCGCAGCGACCGATTCGAAAGGTAGGCCAGCCACTTGCCATCGGGCGAGAATGAGGGCCTCCGATCGTCGCCGACAAAAGTCGTTAGAACGCTTTTGGGCTCAGAGGCAACGCGTCTCTTTTCCAAATCGATTTCAGCAATGTAGATATCCCGCGTGCCTGTCCTCTTGACGTAGTAAAGATCCGATTGCGGCGACATTCCGACTGATCGGACCACAGCCAACTCAGAATTCACGAGCGTCGGAGGACCGGCCGTTCCATTCTGCATTGGCACAGCCCAGAGGGCGATGTTGCCGCTTCTTCGGCTTCGGAACAACAAGTGCGAGCCGTCAGGTGTCCAAGCAACGGGGACATCATTCGACGGGTGCCGGGCTACGATCGTCGCTTCCGATCCGTCCGCTGCGAGGACATGGATGTCATGCT
>Ga0114996_10009107_pt1 | contig 10929 bp, 8 predicted proteins | sample ArcticOcean_MG_C_4_FD_87039 | JGI IMG/M metagenome (GOLD analysis project Ga0114996, IMG submission 87039) | Marine microbial communities from western Arctic Ocean - ArcticOcean_MG_CB4_134 | ecosystem: Environmental > Aquatic > Marine > Oceanic | place: Arctic Ocean: Canada Basin | collected... | reverse complement strand
ATGGCGCTGCACGGTGGAATGCATTTCCGAGCGCATGACGGCTTCCACCTCGCTGCCGGGAGTGCCGTCAACGAGCATGGATACGCCCTTGTGCAGGAACGGTTCAGCCTGAATGGAGCCGAGAAGGTTTTGCAGCGCCAGCACACCTTGTTTGCGTGCCATTTCTGCGATTTTCAGAACCTGGACAGCTGCGTCAGCCGGGTCGCGGGACGAATACATGAAGGTCTGCATGACGACGCGCACGGAGCGGCGCATTTCACCTAGGGAAAAACACGCCGTTGTGACAGCCACCGTGCCGCCGATGACAATCAGGATCGATGGTGGACTAACGAAACTTCCCGGCGCGCCGCCCCAGAAGATGGCTCCGGAGATAAAGAGGAATCCGCATGCCAGTCCGATAATGGTCGCCATATCCATGGAGGAACGGACCCGGCGGATGTGTAAGAGTGCTGCTTTCTCGGCCATGAAATTCGCCTTATGCTACCGTTTCGGTTTTGATGATTTCCGTCATCGTTACACCAAGCCGGTCTTCTACGACGACCACTTCGCCACGCGCCACAAGCCGGTTGTTGACATAGATGTCGATGGCCTCGCCGACCTTCCGGTCCAGTTCAATGACTGCGCCACGGCCCAGTTTCAGCAATTGGCTGACCTGCATCGTGGTTTTGCCAAGAACGGCGGAAACCTGCACCGGAATGTCGTAAACGGCTTCCAAGTCCTTGGCCGAACGCGGAAGATCGCTGATATCGGGCAAACCGCCCATATCCATAGGCGGCGAACCTTCGCCGTCTTCCTCGCCTTCCGCCGGCGGGGCCGCTTCCGCATCGTCCAGTTCATTTAATTCTAAATCTTTTTCTTCAGCCATCATGGCCTCCTTGACTCAAAGGGTCAGGACCCTTGTTATTTGGGTTCGGTGTCTTCATCAGTAGGTGTATTCGGTTCGTCGGTGGTTGTTTCACCCGTTCCTTCTTCGCTTTCGCTGGGGATTGCCTCGGGGGCGGTTTCCGTCTCATCGGAAATGGGTTCAGTAGGAGTTTCCGTGGCGGGTTCTGGTGATTTGCCATTGGATTCCATTATCCCCGACAGGTTGCGTTCGACGATTTCATCTATTTCCTGCCAAAGGCTTTCGGTATCGCGCTGGGCTCCGCCGCCGTCCCATTCCACACGGCAATCACCAACGGGAATATCCTCGGCGGCAAAAATTCGAATTTCACCCCTATAGTTGGCTTGGGCTGTAAGCGAGCCCATGTGTTCGCTCAACACGGGCTCAATATCGGGATGGACGTAAACGGAAACCGAAGGTTCTTCGAGAACTTTTTCCAATGCCACAACGACCAGACGCTCGACTTCTTCCAGGGCGCCACGCTCATTGAGGGCGGGGAAAATTTTTCGGGAAATCATGGTGGCGACAGAAACGGCGCTGTCAAGAATCGTTGCATCGGCTTCTTCCTGGGATTTGAACAAGTTGGTGAATTGTTCGTTCAGTTTTTCCATGGAGGCCAGAAGATTTTGTTCCGTGGCGGCGGCTTCTTCATTGACGCCTTCTTCCTTGCCCTTGGTGAAAGCTTCGTCACGGGCGGTCTTCATTTCCTCTTCGCTGAAGGTCGGAACGATCTCCTCAGGTTCTTCTTCCTCGGGTCCCTCCTCCGTTTCCTCTACAGGGTCCGGCTTATCGGTATCAAAGGAACGCTCAAAAAGAAATTTCTCAATTGCGGGCATTGTTGCTGCTTCCTCGGGGCTGCTGACAGAGGGAGTGCCGCCGTTTAATGATTCATCGTTTGGGTTAATCATTATACATCGCCCGTTCTAGTAAATCAGTTCGCTTTCCTCATCTCCGCTGGAGATGACGATTTCACCGGCATCGGCCAGGACCTTGGCGGTGGTGACGACGGCGGCCTGGGCCTCGTCGACATCCTTGAGGCGGACCGCGCCCATGGCCTCCATGTCTTCGCGCATCATCTTGCCGGCGCGCTCCGACATGTTGGAGAAGAACAGGCCCTTGACGTCTTCCGCCGCTCCCTTCAGCGCCAGGCCAAGCTGGTCCTTGTCTACCTGGCGCAGCACAACCTGGATGCCGGCGGCGTCCAGGCGCACCAAGTCGCCGAAGGTGAACATCAGGGCGCGGATGCGCTCGGCGCTTTCCCGGTTGCGTTCGTCCAGCGCCGTCATGAAACGGGTTTCGGTGTTGCGGTCCAGGTTGTTGAAGATGTCGGCCATGTGTTCGTGGCTGTCACGCCGGGTCGCGCTGGCCAGGTTGGCCATGAACTCCGAGCGCAGCGTGCGTTCCACATGATCGAGAATTTCCTTCTGTACCGGCTCCATGCGCAGCATCCGCATGACCACCTCGAGCGCGAAATTCTCCGGCAACACGCTCAACACCCGGGACGCGTGGTCGGTCGTGATCTTCGACAGCACGACGGCGACGGTTTGCGGGTATTCGTTGCGCAGGTAATTGCCGAGCACCGATTCGTTGACGTGGCCCAGCTTGTCCCACATGGTCCGCCCGGCCGGGCCGCGTATTTCCTCCATGATCCCGGCGACCCGCTTTTCGTCGAGCGCGCCCGCCAGCAGTCGTTCTGTCGTCGTAAAAGAGCCAACCAGGCCGCCGGCGCTGGACAATTGATCGGCGAATTCCACGAACAGGCGCTCAACCATGTTCGACGACATCACGCCCAAGCTGGACATGGCCTGGCTGAGTTCGCTGATTTCCCAGTCATCCATGCGCTGGAACAGCGCGCCCGCTTGCTCTGATCCGATGGACATCATGAACATGCCGGCCTTTTGCGGCCCGGTCAGTGAGCGGTAACCGTCTTTCGATCGCGCCATGAAATGACGTTCCAATTCCTTGTTTCAGGAAGATAATAATTCTTTACATATTAACCGAATGTTACGGAAAATTTCTTATTGATGCTACCCTTACGTTAATTCCCGGCAGCATAGGAGGCTAATACATATGCGCTGCAAAACGGCTGCATACCCGATGGCAAGGGCTCTGCTCCGGTTCTTGCTGTTTATCGTCGCTGTTTTTGGCGGTGGACCGGTACTCGCACAATTTAAACAGGCCCAGCCGCAGAATAATCCATCCGGCGCACTGGAAAAACCGGCATCGCCGGGAAAATTTAAGACTTACGTGCATCCGATCCGGAAATTCACCGCCGTCGTCCCGGTAGGGGCCGAGCTGGCGGAGCGTGGGGATTCGGTTCAGGTTTCGATCCGGTCCCGGCGCGGATACATCATCAACATTCAGTCCGGCGACGCCAATCCCACACTGTCCCTGGCGCATATGATCACCAAGCTGGAGGCCAAATACTTAGGTCCGGGCAAGCCCTGGTCGCAAAAACTGAGTGAAAAGCGGTCAAAAATGGCGGGCCTTGATGCCGTCGAGGTCCTCTATGATGGCGGCGGGACCCGGGCCGAGGTGGTCATTGCCCGCGGCGTAAAAACGGATTTCGTGATTATCTTTTTTGCGCCAGTGGATTCCTTTGAAATCCTGGAACGCGAATTTAAATGGTTCCTATCCAATTTCGCTCCCAATCCAGCCGAAATCCCGGTGGCAAAAAAAGCTCCGGCCGCGTCCCCGGCAACATCCTCCGTCCCACCCAAACCATCGGTTCCGACCAAGCGGTTTGACCAAGCGGGGTATGGATATGCCATCCAATATCCCGGGAACTGGGACGTGAGCAGGCCTTCCGATAATACCGCCTCGTTCAGCGGTAAAAAGGGAACGCCGGCCTATCAGGTGGTCGTCAGCATCCAAAATGTGCGTCCCGCCACGGCTAAAACGCCGGGTGAGGCGGCGGATCAGGCTTTGACGGGCTTGAAAGGCTCACTGTCGCGGGAAGCTAACGATTTCAAGATTGTCGGGGAAAAGCCGTGGACCTACCGGAACGGTAACTTAAGCCTGTCCGGGCGGCAAATCGTGGTGACCTATTCCTATTCCGGTGAACGGTATCGGAAATGGGCCATGGTCCTGCCCCGGCCGGAGGGCACCGTCGCCCACATCTGGTCCTATACCGCGCCTGACTCGCGTTTTATGGAATTCCGACCGTTCGCGGATGCCATGCTGAAATCCTGGACCATCCAGCCTGGTGGCGGGTAATGAACGCCCAAAGGAGGGTTAAACCGTTTTTAGGTGCGGCCCTACTTTCATTGTCGGTTTTGGCAACGCCCGCTCTCGGGGCGGACAAAAAGCAGCCGTCCATGGATGAAATGGTCAAATTTTTTAACACCATTATCTTCCATTCGGAATTCAAGGACATAAAGGGTTCTAAAACCATCAAGAAATGGAAAGGTCCCTTGCGCGTAGGAATTCGGGATTTTGCAGAAGTCACCGTAAATAAGGACGGGCGCGAAGTTACGCAACTGAAACAGGTTAAGGTCAAGAAGGCTCACGTCAAATTTATCCAGAAGCATCTGAACTCTCTCGTCCGGGCGACGGGATTGAAGACCGAGGATGCAAAAAAGACCGGCAAACCGGCAAATTTCAAGATTAACTTCGTGCCCCACCGTCACCTGGGCAATCCCTATCTGGCCAAGGCCAATCCGAAACTGTTGCGAAAGATGGCCGCCCAGGGTGGTTGTTATTTTATTTTGTGGTCTGACAAGGTTACCGGCAACATCAGCGAGGCCTTGATCGTCGTCAATTCGGATCGATTGTTAATCCGTATAAACCATTGTTTATTAGAGGAAATGACTCAAAGCCTCGGTCTGCCAAATGACAGCAACATGATTTCGCCATCAATCTTTTCTGATCTCAGCCGGCGCACGGAATTGACCCGTTCCGACTTGCTGATTCTTAAAGCGCTGTATCATCCGCGCATGAAAGCCGGATTGCCGCGCGAACAGGCTCTGAAAGTGGCGGGGGAAATTTTACCCGAGCTCGAGGCATCGTTGCCCTGATCACACCTTTAATTCCTTGGTATTTTCCCGCCGCGCTAACGCTTTCTTAAGCATAATCCTTTAGCCGTGGAACAGGGAACCTGTGCGGGACCGTCTCTGGGAATGGGAGGTCCGGGCTGGGCAGCGCAATTCGCGGCGGGTGACAAAGTGAAATTCTTTAATCGCGACAACCGTGGGCAGGCCGGAAGCCAAGATCAAACGGACACTGGTGCGCCGGTGCCTGAGGGCGAGCCCGGGGAACTGCCGAGAGGAATGCCGGGGGTTTTTTTCGATGCCGCCGTGGCTACGGTTTTTATCAACATTCTAGGCCTTGCCCTGCCGTTGGCCCTGTTACAGGTCTTTGACCGGGTTATCCCTGAAAAAGATGCATCGCGGCTGTTCTGGCTGATTATCGGCGTCGGTAGCGCCCTGATACTTGATGCAGGGTTACGGGTCGGGCGGTCCTACGTCTGCGGATGGATGGGAGCCCGTCTTGAACATCAGACCGGATGCAACGCAATTAAACGCCTGTTTGGCGCGGACATCATCGATTTTGAAAAGCGCGGCGCCGGGGCTTATCTGGAACGCCTGAATGGATTGGGGGCGCTTGGGGGATTTTATGCCGGCCCGGCGGTCGCTGCGTTTTTTGATCTGCCCTTTGCGGTTTTTTATCTCGCCGCAATTCTCTATCTGGCAGGGCCGTTGGTTCTGGTGCCGATCTTTGTAATTGTTGTTTTTTCCATTTCCGCTCTGATGCTGAGAAAACTTCGCGGTGCCCTGAACACGCGCATGGAGGCTGACGACCGGCGGTTCGGTTTCATCATTGAAGTCCTTGGCGGAATTCACACGGTCAAAGGGTTGGGGATGGAACAGCAGATGCTGCGGCGCTTTGAGCGTTTGCAGGAAACCTCGGCGGAAGCGGATTATCTGGTCACACGTTACAAAGGCACGGCAACCGGCACCGGGGCCTTTTTATCGAGCTTGGTCGTTTTAGCGGTCGCCGGTTTCGGGGCTTTAGAAGTCATCGGCGGTAGCTTGACCATCGGCGGCCTTATGGCTGTGATCTTGTTGGCCGGACGCGCCGTGCAGCCGCTGGATATCACTGCCGGTGTCTGGACCCGCTATCAGGACATGAAACTGGCGCGCGAACGCCTCAGTGACATTTTTGAAATGCCGGTCGAGAAATCCTCAGGCCTGATGCAATTAGCGCCGATCAAAGGCAGCCTGGATTTTGAAGATCTGACCTTCAGTTATGGCACGGGCAAGGACGGTGAAGATTTAGCACCAGTGTTTAAGGATGTGAATTTGTGCATCGAACCCGGACAGACCATCGGCATCGTCGGGCCCAGCGCCAGTGGCAAAACCACGCTGCTGTCATTGATGATGGGTCTGTTTACCCCGACCTCGGGCATCGTGCGCATCGACGGCTATAATCTCAGAGAGTGTGAGGCGTCCAACATTCACCATCAGGTCGCCTACCTGCCGCAGGAAGCCGTAATGTTCAGCGGAACGTTCCTGGAAAACCTGACTATGTTCCGGGACGACCGGGTCGAGGATGCCCTTGGTATCGCCAGGCTTCTGGGACTTGATAATGTCGTTGCCAACCTGCCCCAAGACTATGATGCGGTCATCGGCGTGGGTGCGGAAGATAAGCTTCCCAGCGGCACACGCCAACGCATCGCCATCGCCCGGGCCATGGTGGACAAGCCCAAAATTCTGTTGTTCGACGAGGCGAATTCGTTCATCGACGGCCCCGGGGACGCCATGCTGCTGGATTTGCTGGCGAAACTGAAGGGCCGGGTGACGACCATCATGGTGACCCAGGTGCCCTCCATGCTCAGGATCGCCGACCGAATTCTTGAAATCCGGGACGCCGCCCTTTTTGAACATGACATGAAGCCGAAAACCATGCCAAAAGGCAAAGGCCCAGCCGCTTCGACAGGTGTTCCGGGGGTCGCTATGCCGCCGCCGCCCGCTACCGGGCCCCCGCCCGTGGGGGCTGCGCCATGACCGGGCAACTTCACAACGAAGAGGATTTCGCCCCAACGCTGTCAGGGTCGCCCTTTGACGAGCCGCCGAATACAGATGAGCAATCGGGCGAAGAAGATTATGAGGGCTCCGGCGTGCTTTCCGGTTTAGGGGAAAAGAATGATCTTTCCGCTTGTCTGCTGGCGCTTCTTGAGGCCCTGGACTGGCAGGGAGAACCCCATGAGGTGGCCGAGGCGCTGCCGCATTTTGTCGAAAATTTCGATATCACGTCGTTTCGCAACGTACTGGCAATACTAGGATTCGAGAGCCGTGGGATGACGGCGCGCCTTGATGATATCGCCCTGGAGCACACGCCCAGTTTGTTTTTGCCCGACGACGGCGCAGCCCTGGTGCTGGTAGGGCAGGTAGAAGCCTCCGGTGATGACGATGCGGATGAATATTATTCCATCGAAATCTTCGACAGCACCGCCGGCCAGTACGTGCCTATGGTGCAGGAAAACCCTAAGGGCAGGGCTTTTGTCTTCACGCCTGTGGCTGTTGAAAAAGATGGCGATGAAGGCGCTGATTGGTTCCAGGCCGTAGGAAACAGATTTCGTGGGCTGGCCTTAAAAGCCTTTTGGGTCACGTTCCTTATTAATCTTCTAGGGCTGGCCGTTCCTTTGTTCGTGATGGCGGTGTTCGATCTGGCCATTTCTTCCGGGTCAGCCGGAATCATGACCTATCTGTCCTGGGGCGTCGGATTGGCCTTGACCTGTGAAATCGTGCTGGGCTCTTTCCAGTCAGGTGTTTTCGCATTTATCGCGGCGCGTCTGGACAACATTGTCGGTGTCGAGGTGTTCCGGAAAATCCTCTGTTTGCCGGCCTCTCTCATCGAACGGGCTTCTATCGGCGCCCAGGTCGCTCGTATCCGGGGTTTTGAAACGGTGCGCCGCTTTTTTACCGGCCCAGCTGCCGTTGTCCTTTTCGAGCTTCCCTTTTCCCTGATTTTCATCGCCGTGGTCGCCTACTTGGGCGGCGCTTTGGCCTTGATACCGGTGCTCATATTGGCCCTTTCCGCCGGTCTGGGGCTGCTGGTAATGCCCAAGAGCGCCGATCTGGCGGCGAAGGCATCGGAAGCCACAAGATTGAAACAGGAACTGACGGTGGAAACCTTGGGCGCCATGCGGGCGATTAAATATTGCGGCGCCGACGGGTTGTGGCTGCAACGCTATCGCGACCTGTCCGGCCGGGCGGCACTTCGGAATTTCTATTCGGCCCAATATATTTCCCTGCTGGAAACCTATTCCCATGTGGTTCTTATGGCCGCCGGGTTCGCGACCCTGGCCTTCGGCTCTGGCAAGGTGGAAAGCGGCGAAATGACCATTGGCGCGCTGGCGGCTTGCTTGTTTTTGGTTTGGCGCGCGCTCAAACCATTAAAAGACGGATTGACGTCGTTGGCGAAATTAAGCGACGTGGAAAGCGGTGTCGGTCATCTCAACGATCTGATGGATATTGACGCCAATCCGGTCCGCCCGTCCTCCGGCCGCCCTGAAGAGCCGGTCAAAGGCCGTATCACCTTTGAAAATGTCTCCATCCGCTATGAGCCCGATGCGCCGACCGCCCTCGACGATGCTTCTCTGGATTTCAAAAGCGGCAAAATCGTTGCCGTTCTGGGGTCTAACGGGGCGGGAAAGACGACGTTGTTGAAGCTGATTACCGGCTTGTATCAGGCCGATGAGGGTACGGTGCGGATTGATGGCCGCGATGTCCGGGATATGACCCCGGCCGAATTGTGCCAATCCGTGTCCTATGTGCCTCAGGCACCGCAATTTTTCTATGGCACGATTGCGCAGAATTTGCGGTTGGCCAATCCCACGGCCACCGACGAGGATCTTCGCCGCGCTACGCGCCAAGCCGGTGCGCTGGATGATATCGAAAATATGGAACAGGGCGCGGGGGACTGGAAGCGCACCGGATTTGACGTGCGGCTGGGCGACGGCGGCGCGGGCCAGGTCTCGCCCGGCCTTTTGCAGCGTCTGAATTTAGCCCGTGGGTGTTTGAAGAAGTCGCCGATTGTGTTGCTGGATGAACCCGGAAACGGCCTTGATATGAAGGGCAACAAGGCCCTGATGCAGGCGCTTTCGAACATGCGCGGCGAAACAACTGTGTTCATCGTCACCCATCGGCCGTCCCATTTGAAAATTGCGGACCGGATCGTGTGGATGGAATACGGCGCAATTCGTTCGGTCGGGCGGCCCAAAGTAGTAATGCCGAAAACCAGGGGGAAGGTTCTTTGAGCGCTACCCCTAATATGAATGGAGATGTCGTTAGCCTTGGTCTTCGGCAATCGAGGCCCCTGGCGCAGTCCATGATGGTGACCGAAGAAGGCGGGCCAAAATTCGGTGTCTTAAAGACCATGGCGGCAATCTGCGCGGTACTGGTGCTTGCGGGGTGGATTGCTTTGATACCCCTCGACGAAGTCGCCGGAACCTCTGGAGAAATCGTTCCCGGCGCGGAAGCCCGAAACGTTTCGCACCGGGAGGGCGGCGTCATTTCGGAAATCCTGGTGGCCGATGGCGATATCGTCGACGCCGGACAGGACCTGATCCGTCTGGACGATAAAGAAATCCGGAACAGCCTTCAGGAGATGGAAACCCGGCATGCCAAACTGACCATGCTGGCGGCTCAACTGAAAGCTCTGGGGCGGGGGGAAAGTCCTGATTTTACCTTTGCCCTGCCCAAATTCAGAAAAGCTGTCGATAACGAATTGCTGATTTTCGCCAGCCTCAAGAAACTGACCGAAAAACGCGAACGGGTTCTAGGCGAACGGGTTACGGCGACACAGCTAAAACTGAAAAACATAACCCAACAGGAACAGGAACTTTCAAATAAATCCGTGCTGCTGGAGGAAGAACTTCTATTGCGCCAGGATCTCTTCAAAAAGGGGCTGACGCCCAAGACGGTTTTTCAGGAAGCAAAAAAATTGGTGGAGCGCGCCCATCTTGATTTGGCCGACCTGGCAAGGGCACGAAAATCAACGGCTCGGGTGCTCGATACGGCGAAAAAACGCGCCGCCGAAATACAATCCCGTCTCCGGGAACGGGCATTGGACGAATTGACGGTGTTGACCAAAGAACTGGACGGCCTGGCTGAGGAGCTAAAGGTTCAGAGTGCCCGGCTCGATCGCCTGACCATCACCGCGCCAGTGAATGGTATTGTCAAAGGCGCCCAACGCCATTCCCTCGGCAATGTGATGGCATCCGGCGCCGTGATCATGGAGCTCATTCCCTTGAGTGGGATGTTTTTTATAGAAACCCGCATCCTTCCCGTGGACAAGGAACGGGTCAGCGCCGGTCAGCCGGTATCGGTACGGGTCAGGGCGCTTGGTTTTAACGAATATAGCGCCATGCCTGGTACTTTGAAGGAAGTTTCCCCGTCTACTTTCAGCGATGCCAGGGGCCGGGAGTATTACAAAGGCATTATAGAACTGAAACGGTTACCGGCTGCCCCTGGCTCGGTCGAGGCCCGGCTGTTGCCCGGAATGGCCATTGAGGCGGATATCAAAACGGGCTCCCGTAAGCTGTTTCAGACCATCTTGAATTGATCCGTTTTAGGGTTTCCCGAGGGCAGCGGCCATTTCTGCCGCCAAATCGATAATGCGTTCAGTTTCCGTCCACAGGTCCAGACCGGATATATAATCCAGGGCCATCCATGCCGCTTCATCCGCATCGCTGCCGGCTATGGGGATGCCGGGACCGCTGGCCACTGCGACGACATCCACAAGGGTATAATGATAGCGGACCTTTCCTGCGTCATCGGGAAGGATGGAATCAACGACATCGACCAGCCCCAGAATATCCACCTTCAGACCGGTTTCTTCCAGGACTTCGCGCCGGGCGGCTTGGAAGACGGCTTCCCCTAGCTTTTGCGCCCCGCCTGGCAGACTCCACTGACCCTGGCGTGGCGGCTTGGCGCGCCGGATCAACAAAACCCCATCGGGGCCCAGGACGACGACGCCGACACCCACAATGGGGCGGTTCGGGTATTCTCTGACCATTTTGTTACCGCTTTCTGTCAGGTTAT
>Ga0114996_10009102_pt1 | contig 10931 bp, 9 predicted proteins | sample ArcticOcean_MG_C_4_FD_87039 | JGI IMG/M metagenome (GOLD analysis project Ga0114996, IMG submission 87039) | Marine microbial communities from western Arctic Ocean - ArcticOcean_MG_CB4_134 | ecosystem: Environmental > Aquatic > Marine > Oceanic | place: Arctic Ocean: Canada Basin | collected... | reverse complement strand
GTAAGAGTGAATGCAATTGCTCCCGGCTGGATTTTAGTAGAGAATCATCTTAAAGTATTAGGTGATTTCGACCATAATACGGCAGGCCAGAATATCCCCGCCGGTATGATTGGCGCCCCAGAGGATATAGGTGCACTTGCTGTTTTTCTCGCTTCCGATCAAGCACGTTACATCATTGGCCAAACCATTATTGCAGACGGAGGTCAGACGGCGATTATGCCCCTCACCGGTGACTTCAGAGAAAAAAGGAAAGAACAATGGGGTCAAGGATATGTAGTGGGCTTGGGAAAGGAAAATGAAGAATAGTCTGCGAATGAAAAAACCATTGAGATATTTTTAAAGGGAAAATAGGTAAGGAGTAAGATTATGGAACAACGGCCAGTGGGTAGATCTGGACAGTCGATTAGTTTTATTGGATTGGGATGTGTGACGTTTGGTCGAGAAATAGACGAAGAGACCTCATATCGGATCATGGACTATGCCATAGAAAAGGGCATCACCTGGTTCGATACGGCAGAAGGGTACGGGGGAGGTAACGCACAGGCATACCGTCGTACAGCACTTAAAGTTGATGATATACGCGAATCCACAAATATCCTTGGCTCATCAGAAATTATCATGGGCCGATGGCTGAAATCTCGGGGATATCGTGATGAAATTGCCATCTGTTCGAAGGTCAGTAGTGGCAATAGGGCTGAAAATATTGAAAAAGTACTCACCACCAGTTTGGACAGGTTGCAGATAGACTGCATAGATATATATGAATTGCATTCACCGGATAGCAAAACCCCGATACATGAAAGTGTGGCAGCATTATCTGAACAGGTCTCAGCAGGGCGAATCCGAACCCTTGGTTGTAGTAATTTTTCCACAGCACAGTTAAGAGAGGCATTACAGGTAAGTAAAAAGCATGATTTGCCACGATTTGAGGTTATTCAACCACCGTACAGCCTGGCAGCCCCTGAAGCTCAGGATGACCTTTTTCCCCTATGCATTGAAGAGGAAATAGGCATAACGACCTATAGCCCACTCGCAGCCGGGTTCCTTGCTGGCAAATATACCCGTGACCGTGATAGCTTTCCAAAGGGATCACGGTTTGATGTGATTCCAGCCCATGCGGATATTTATTTCAATGATCGAAACTTCCGTAACGTAGAGCGCTTACGTACCAAAGCCCAAACATTAAATATACCTATGGTTCAACTAGCTATGGCCTGGGCTATGAGCCATCGTGCCATCACATCTACTATTGTTGGTGCGCGTAAAAATAGTCACATTGATAACGCCCTTCAAGCTTGTGGTATGTATATGGATGCTGAATTGAGAGAAGAAATGACTGGTTGGCTCTCTGATTGATTCAGAGAAAGAAAATACGTCGTGATATCCAATTCATGAATAACTGATTACTGAAAACAGGAGTAAAAAATGGACCTGGACCCCGTTGAGTTAACCAGGGAATTTGTGGATATAAAATCCGTCAGTCGTTGGAGTAATTCAAAAATTTCAGATCTGGTAGAAGACCGGATGAAGGCGTGCGGATTGGTGGTGGAGCGACTGTCGTATACCGATGAAAGCGGCGAATTGAAAATCAGTCTGGTTGGTAAAAAAGGAGAGGGCAAGGGCGGTGTGGGTTTTTTCTCACATACCGATACCGTACCTGGTCAAGAACAGGATTGGGACGCGTACCATGGTGTCGTCGAGGACGATAAATTATATGGTCGGGGTAGTTGTGATATGAAAGGACCACTCGCCTGTACCCTGATCGCGGCCGCATCTGTTGACGCAACCCAGTTAAAAAAACCTATTGTCGTCGTTGCGACCGCCGATGAAGAGGTAGGCGGTGGCGGGGCGTATCAGGTTACAAAGGAGTCTCAAATCCTCGAAAGTATTCGGCCGGAAGTTGGTGTCGTTGCCGAACCCACGTCACTCATACCGGTTTACTCTCATAAGGGTGCCGCACATATTGTTGTGACAGCCCACGGTGAGGCGGCCCATACAAGTACGGGGTTAGGTCAATCAGCGAATTTTTTAATTGCACCTTTTTTAGCTGAAATGGCCATCCTGGCCCAGGAAATCAAACACGATGACCGGTTTTTGAACCATGAATATCAGCCCCCATCGAATGGTTTCAATATGGTTATCACAGATTATGATACCAAACAGAATGTCTCTGCAGCGCGGTCCACATGCCATATCTGTTTTCGGACCATGCCGAATGACCAAAGTGAAACGCTCGTAAAAGAATTAGTCCAAAAGGCTGAAGATTATGGTTTTGAAGTATCATCAAATATAAGTTATCCTTATTATTTAGACCCACAAAACCCCGTTATTCAACTTGCGTCTAAGTTAACCGGTGGTAAAACCCCTGAAACAGTACCTTATGGTACAGATGCCATTCATTTGAAAGAAAAAGTAGATATAGTCGTCCTGGGACCCGGTAGTATCGCCCAAGCTCATACCGTCGGAGAATACGTGGAAATACCCCAGTTATACGAAGCCGTGGATATATACACAAAGATGATTCACGAAGTTTGTCTTTAGTTGAATAAAACCAATCGACTTTCCTCTGATCAGGAGATGAAACATGTTAAAAGATCTTACGAAAATCAAATCTGCAACTACAGGCCGCGCCTCATCTTGGGACGTATCAGGTCGAAACTCAGACGCATGGATCATCCCGGCTGGTGAAACAAAAGTTCTTGCTGACATTAAAGGACCGGGATGTATTACGCATATCTGGATGACACAACACAGGAATTATCGAGAATGCCTACTGAAAATTACGTGGGATAATGGCGATAAACCGAGCGTGCTTTGTCCGCTCGGTGATTTTTTCGGGTTAGGTCACAACATCGTCAATTCATATGAATCTCTTTTATTCACGGCCTCAACCAATAAAAACAACACCTTTAATGAGGGTTGCGCATTGAATTCATATGCGTTTATGCCATTTAACGAAAGGGCCGTCGTAGAACTGGTCAATGAAAGCACCGAAGATCATCGACAATATTTTTATTTCGATTATGAATCATATAACCAGCCCCCTGAAGAGGACACAGGATTTTTCCATGCAGAGTTCCGTCGAGAAAATCCCTTTGGCGGTTGGGGCCATGAAATTCTGGTTAATCATCCCGAAGCTAATATTGTCAATACAGAACGCCTGGCATGGGATAATAACTATGTCATCCTTGAAAGCAAGGGCAGGGGGCATTACATCGGTTGCAACATCAGCGTGACCAATTTTCAGGGGCCGTGGTGGGGCGAAGGGGATGACATGATTTGGGTAGATGGGTATAAGTGGCCCCCGGATTTACATGGGACCGGTAGCGAAGATTATCTCAATCAGGCCTGGGGGATGCAGCCCAACGCGTTTCAAAGAAATGGTTCTTCGATCTACGAACATCACACCAATGGATATCAAACCAGTTATGTTCATCATATAGAAAATCCAGTGCGCTTTGAGCGGGAGATTAAGGTCACCATAGAACATGGTCATGGCAATCATTTGTGTAATGAAATGAGTAGTGTGGCCTATTGGTATGCGGATCAACCCCGTGCTGCCATTGCCGTACCCCCGGTAGAGCAACGGAAACCAGTACTCCGGGATAATCAGGGTAATTGGCGCTATGATGCCACCAACCAGATCACTTCACGAACCATCACACCAAATGAGGAAATGCTGGTAAATAAAAAAGACTGGGAAGAGAAAAGATGATAAAGAGGGGATGAGGGGAGGGGCGTGATCGAATATAATATGACACTTGGATAAATAAAAAGGTAAATGAGCATGCTGTTAACATGGTGTACGGAACCCTTTGAGCGACATTATCCACAGACCAAAGCCAAACACCCATCAAACGTGGAGTTAGAGGTCGCCTGTAACGAGCGGTTCAGTTTCCAGGTGGCGATGAGATTGGAAGGGGAAGAACGAACACGGGTACGGGTTGAGGTTGATGGACCTGAGGGGTGGCCGATCCGCGTGCGTCGGATTGGTTACGTCCCTCTCCGGCATTTAAACACGCCCATCATGGAATCTACGTCCGATATTGAAGGGGCAGGTACTCTTCCGGGCTATGTGCCTGATCCGCTCTTTGATGAACATGAAGCGCTATTACCAACGGGGGAAACTCATGCCTACTGGATATCTGTAAAGCCCACCAAGCCGATGTCACCAGGCTTGCATGAGTTAAAGGTAATCATCACACCTGAAGATGAAAAGCCCCAAACGCACACGGTAAATGTACGCGTCTATAATATTACGCTCCAGAAAAGAAAAGATTTTACCATTACCCATTGGTTTTACATAGATGCCATAATGGACTGGTACAAAACGAATCATTTTGATCTTCGGTTTTGGGACCTGGTTTCAAAATATATTGAGAATATGGTGGGACACGGGCAGGACACGCTCTATGTCCCGGTTTTTACTCCTCCGTTAGATGGAATAAAAAGACCGAGCCAGCTTTTAAAAATCTATCGCGAGGACGCAAATACTTATCGCTTCGACTGGTCGGATGTTGAGCAGTATATCAGCGTGGCCAGAACGCATGGCATCTCCTACTTCGAATGGACCCATCTATTTACTCAATGGGGCGTGAAAAATGCTTTGCGTATTTACGAGGGACAGGGCCGCGATGAGGTTTTACTCTGGCCACCAGAAACAGGGGCGACTTCCGAAATTTATCGAAATTTTCTTTCTCAATTTTTACCCGAATTACATCAATTTCTTACGACGCATGACTTGCTCGATCATTCTTTTTTCCATGTATCCGATGAACCCCATGGTGAAGAACACCTTGCAAACTACCGAGCGGCTCGTGGATTGCTGCAAGAATTAGCGCCTTGGATGAAGGTGATGGACGCCCTGACTGAAATTGAATTTGCAGAACAGCAGTTGACCGACATGCCCATCCCGAGTATTACCACCGCCTTGGATTTTAATAAAGCTGATCTTGCAAGCTGGTGCTATTACTGTTGCGGACCTCGGGGTGCATATTTAAACAGATTATTGGACACCCCCCTGGCCAAAATAGCTATGCATGGTTTGCTATTTTATCGTTGGCCTTTTCGTGGTTTCCTCCATTGGGGTTACAATTATTGGTATGAATCTGGTAAACGGAACTTGATCGATCCATATACAGATCAGGATGGCCTGGCGTGGTTCCGTGGTTGGGCCTATGGTGATCCTTTTGTTGTCTATCCCGGTCCGGATGGACCTATAGACTCAATCCGGTGGGAAGTATACGGTGAAGCTATGCAGGACTATGCCCTTTTACAAACCCTGGGTATAGACAGAAATGATCCTAGCATGCAAGACCTTCAGAGCTTTGAAGATTTTCCTAAAGCAGCTGAATGGCGACTTGCCTTGAGAAAAAATCTATTTCAAAGATGCAAGTAAACACAGCGCTTCGAAGGGGGGCGAGACAAACTCCATTTGAACGTATGAATATTTTATATCCAATCCACTACTTATCAACTTTACAAGGAGTCTTTCATGGCTGAAGCCGTAGGATACGACGACACCCCTTTTCTTCCAGATTCTAAATGGCGTGTTCACGACGGGACCCGTCCACAACCTCGTATTGTAACCCCTGCGACCACTGATGCCGCTCCCCCTTCGGATGCTATCATTCAGTTTAATGGGACGGACCTTTCCAAATGGAGCGGTCGAGAGGGTGAGGCAAAATGGAAAGTTGAAAATGGGTATATGGAAGCAACCACAACAGGTGATATCGAGACCTACAATCACTTTGGTGACTGCCAGGTTCATCTGGAATGGGCGGCCCCTGCTGAAGTAATCGGAAACAGTCAAGGCAGAGGGAACAGCGGTGTATTTCTTATGGGTTTATATGAGATTCAAGTCTTGGATGGTTATGACAATCGCACCTATGCAGATGGCTTAACAGCCTCCATTTACGGCGAATATCCTCCCCTGGTAAATGCATGCCGAAAACCCGGCGAGTGGCAGACCTATGATATCATCTTCGAAGCCCCATCATGGAAAAATGACCACCTGGTCAAGGCTGCGTATATAACTGTGATACATAATGGTGTAGTGGTACATCATCGAAAGAAGGCGCTTGGTCCGACCGGCCACCGTAATGTGGCCAACTACGAGACACCACATGCTCCGACAGGACCATTAAAATTACAGGATCATGGAAATCACGTTCGCTATCGTAATGTATGGATTCGTCCGTTAACGGATTACGACGAAGAATAAAATATGGGAGCCGGGGGAGATGGAGGGTCGGGGCTTTACGTTAGCCCACGATCCATCCTTCCTTCCTCAAGTCGGTTCCTCCACCCATATCCAAATCAGAAGGACGGATAAGATCGTCATCAACGCACAAGCTATGCCCACGGCTTGATATCCCCAGGAAACATAGAGTAAACCGCAAACCGCCGTACCGAGCCCGATACCAATTTCAGCACTTGTATTTTTCAGGGCGATCAGGGCACCGCGATCTTCGTCTGTAGTGAGGCCTGTAATAAGCGTCTGCAAGGGGGCTTGACGAAAAGCCCCGGCGATTCCGGTAATAATAAATCCTACAAATACCAGAGATAGTGAATCTGTAATCCACGGCACGCCACCCAGGCAAGCGGCCATCACGATGCTGCTGATGAAAATGACCGGTCGTTTTCCAATGCGATCCGAAAGAGCCCCAGCCAGGGGACTACCGATCAAGGCCCCAAAACCACTTACAAGAAAAATCAATCCAATACGATCTGTGGATAAGGCATAGGCGTCTCGTAACCAGGTACCGACATAGGTAATAAATCCTACCATGGATGCAGAAATAAGAAAAGACGCCAGGATTGCCATGAGTGGGCTAGTTTGTCCCATAAAGGCTGCGTATTTCTTAAGCACCAGACGTGTTGACAAGGGCTTATTGTTTCCTTTATGAACGGGAATATACATCCATAAAGGCCACCATAACAAAATGGCAACAACTGCAAATGCGATAAATGCCCCACGCCATGTCGTCTCCGCAGCAATGAATGCGCCGAGAGGAACACCGATAATCATCGCCGCAAAATAACCTGACATCACAATGCCCATGGCCATACCACGTCGCTCATAAGAAAAATAATCGCCTATAAACGCCGTAATATTCAATGACAATGTACCTGCCGCCGCGCCGGTCAATGCCCGAAAGAGGAACATCATCTCATAGGTTGATGCCATGCCACATAAAAATGTCCCAATGGTAAAAACGGCCAGGCCAATCAGCAACAGCCGACGACGGCCCCATAAATCAGATATTGGCCCCAGAGTAAAGGAGGCAACGGCTGCCGCAACAGCATATATAGAAACCAGCAATCCCGCCAAACGGACATCTACCGAAAAGGCTTTCATCATGTCAGGTAACAGCGGCGAGATCATCTGGTTGTCCGCCACTGCCGCAAACATGACACCGAAGAGTACAGCGACCATACGCCTTTCACCTGGGCGGTTTGGTATGGTCATTCTTCAGCCATTTGGAAATGTTTGGAATGAAAGGTCAGGGACCGGTGGAGCGTGGTGCGAACATATTCCCATCCATGGCCACCGGGCAACAGATTATATTCGTGTGGAATACCAGATGCTTCCATATCCATATGTAATTTAGCGGCCCCGCGATGAAAACCATACCGGTCTTCGGTCCCACAATCGAAGTACCAGGCCACGGTTTTCAGATCTGTGGCAGTATGGACAAGATCAATAGGATGATGTTTCTCCCAATGGGCCTCGTCTACCGGGTTACCGAACACAGCCTCAAAAAACTGCGACTGATACGATTCTCGAAGGCGTGGAGGTAATTGATCCAATGGCACAGGGATCAATACGGCGCTGTGGGCACTTATCGAAGAGAAAAGATCAGGATGTTTCATCCCAAGCATCAGAGAACCGAACCCGCCCATGGAGATCCCACTCATAGCCCGATGAGAACGTCTCGAATCAACTCGGTAGGCTGATTCAATAAAGGAAATAAAATCCTCTATAATATAATCTTCATATTGGGCCTTGCCATTTATGGCATTCACATAAAAACTATTATCCCCATCTGCAATCGCAATAATGGCCGAAACAACTGTGCTATCAGCCATCAATTGATCTACTATCGGCTTTGCTCCGCGTTCTTCCCACCGGTCTTCTGAACCAAACAAACCATGAAGAAAATAGATCACCGGATAGGATTTGTCAGAGGCATCATATCCCTCGGGTAAATAGACTGCACATCTTTTATCCTGATCTAATGCTTCACTGCGAAACATCTTATATTCCACTCTTGACGCCGTTTCTTGAGCGTAAATCATTGAAGACGGAAAGGGCGATATTATAAGTAGCAGAAAAAATATAGCCCCCTGCAGAGGGCGAATGGGTACCGTATGTATCCAAACAGATAAATTTGATTTATTCATTATGTTTCTCTATCTCCTAACCAGGGGGTTGATTCATGCCATAAGAGCACGCGGTCCCGTAAATCATCAGCCAGATCCATATTATCGCTCGTATCCACTAAATTATCCTGTTCATAGGGATCCGAAATGATATCATAAAAACAATGCCGAACATCTGAAACCGAGCGGGTATGAGGGTTGGTTTTAATGCCATATAGATGTGTCGGCGTCCTAATCCCAATTTTACCATCTGGTGTCTCAATAAACGCATCCGTGTCGTTTAAAGTTTCACCGTTATTTAACAGACTCGAGAGACTTCGCCCCTGGACATGGTCGGGCGGAACACCCCCACATATATTTATCAGGGTGGGCATAATATCAATAATCTGTCCAACCTGGGTAGTATTCACTTTGGGAGACCAGGCCTGGGGGGCATGAAAGATTAATGGAATACGGATCGATTCTTCAATAAGTTGCCCTTTGTTAAATAAATGGTGACTCCCAAGATTGTCTCCATGATCTGAGGTAAACACAATGATGGTATCATCTGCAAGGTCAAATGTTTCAAGATTTTGCCTCAATCGTCCAACCATATCATCGACCCAACTTGTCATACCATAATACAAGGCGATCAACTTGCGTAAATCAAATCCAGCAGGCAAACGCTCTGTGTGTGGTAAATGATGATCATAATAAAGAAAATCCCATAAGTAGATTTTGAACCAGTGCTCATCAAAAGGTAAAACACCATCTCTAAAGACATTAGGTCGGAGAGGAATATCTTTTGGATCATACATGTTCAGGTAATAATCCGGTGCATCCAACAAGGGCATATGGGGCGGGGAAATACTGTAATAGAGAAAAAATGGATCATCTTCGGCATGCCTGCTTTGCAAATACTGTTTAACCTGGTCAGATTCATACGACACGCTGAAACCTTCTACCGCAGCTTCTGTACCATTATTTTGAACAAAGGTTTGTCCGGTATGACGATGATGAACTCGAGGATACAGACTATATTCAAATCCCACCAATCCGGGCGGGGGATGGATATGCCATTTTCCGATCAATGCCGTGTCATAGCCAAGGGTTTTAAAAATCTCAGGGAGAGTTTCATCGGAAAAGTGACCCCGATGATCAACCGGATATTCACGCATAAAGGGTGTGCCATCCGCTCGTCGATCTGAATGATTGCTCAGCGTGCCCATGCAGGTTCGACTGTATTGCCCTGAAATAAGACAAGACCGTGCTGGCATACACACCGGATTATTTGTTACAGCCGTTTCAAATCGGACGCCCTCTGCAGCCAGTTGATCGATATGTGGTGTTTGAACCACCTCATTACCATACGCACCTGTTTCAAAGGCTCTTAATTGATCACATATGCAGAGGATAACATTCGGTGTTTTTCTCACATGGATATCCTGATCGTTCATCGAAGATCTTTCGCTTAAAATGAAAGGATTACCGCGTAAAGGAAAAAATTACATATATATTTTAAAACAGTAATGTTATCGCCATGCCCACCAGAACGATGTTTAATATGTATCGGATTAAATGGTCCCCTTTTTTTATCGTATAATGTGTTCCAATCCATCCTCCAATGGCATTGCCGACAGCGAGTGTTAGACCAATCATCCAAATGACCTGTCCTTTAACGGCGAAAATCACCAAAGCAATCAGGGTATATACGCCTACAATAAACACCTTATGCATATTGACCCGGACCAGATCAAAGCCGAGAACACGATGAAGTACAGCCATGAGAAAGAATCCGACGCCTGCTTGAATGAATCCCCCATAAAACCCGATACCCACCATGAGTACATGGCCAAGTACCAGACGTTTTGGCCGAACGGTGGGTTGCTCCGTGGGCTTGCGGCTCATCAGGATCAACAACACGATCATGAGAACACCCAGAATCTGATTAAACAACTCACCACTAATTTTAGTCCCCAGGTAAGCACCCACGGCTGCACCTGGCACCGCACATAGTGACAGTGTCAAACTTGTTCTAAGGTCCGAATATCCTTTTTTTAAAAAGCCACCTACAGCAGAGACATTTTGTGCGACGATCGCCACACGATTGGTTCCATTGGCGACCGGACCATCCAAATCCAGAAAAATCAGTATCGGTAAGACCAGCAGAGAACCACCGCCGGCCATGACATTTAAAAACCCGGCTATGATCCCAACACCTGCCAGCATGATCGCCTGCCATATTTCCATGTATAGCCCCTTCATCTATCGATAACTATATGGATACAACTTGACACGATGGCCTAAAGTAACTACTTGTACAAGTGGGGTTTCAGCCTGAACTATTGAAGCCATTCACCAGGCGAAAGTCAAGGACGGATTGCCTGGTGACACACCCGCGTTTTAATATCTCAAGGATCGGCCAAGGGAATCTGAATGAATCTGGATGAACTAGGTAATCGGATACGCGAGCAGAGAATAAAACAGCGATTGAAACAGCAGGATATCGCGAATGCACTCATGCTGAGCGCTCAGGCGGTTTCCAAATGGGAGCGTGGTGAAAATGC
>Ga0114996_10009101_pt1 | contig 10932 bp, 3 predicted proteins | sample ArcticOcean_MG_C_4_FD_87039 | JGI IMG/M metagenome (GOLD analysis project Ga0114996, IMG submission 87039) | Marine microbial communities from western Arctic Ocean - ArcticOcean_MG_CB4_134 | ecosystem: Environmental > Aquatic > Marine > Oceanic | place: Arctic Ocean: Canada Basin | collected... | reverse complement strand
GATTATGTCAAAGTCGGGAGATTACTTCACAGGGTACTCCATCTCTGAGATGATTAACGAGAGAATAAAGCTCATAGGCAAGGACACTGATGAGGGCGGGTATTCTGCTGCAGAGGACGGATGGAAGGGCCTCTCTGCGCCAGACCCATTTGGCGACAGAAAGCGCACACTTCTGGACCGCCTTCGAGTATTCGAAGAGACTATGAATACGTCTATTGAAGATGCTATGAAGAGCCTCACGGCTCTCGGGGCCAGCGTGGACGACGTCGGCGGGACCAACGACAACTCAAGTGATTGACATACAAGCCATTTACGTAAGAGACGTGGCCGAGCTAACAGGGCTCGACTTTGTGGCAATGTTGCGGGTAACCGGCGTTGGCGGTGATGAGTTTGGTAGTGTGGTCAATATCACAGAGGCCCGGGTAAACTCTATCCCTACTGAGTTTATCGCTGTACCTCCCCATGACGTGCTTCTTCGCCTGCCGAACATCGACCAGGTTCCTTCTGGGTATAAATACGCTGATCCCGACTACGTTCCTGGGATGATCGCTTTTGAGACAATCAAGAATGCGACGTTTACCTGGTCCGATGAGTCCGGCGCCCACGTTGGGACAAAGACGTACGAGGGCAGCGTTGTCAACGTGCTGTCCAAGGGGACAGCGGGCAACAATCAGTTCTTTGCGGAACCGTTGGTGCTGAAGCTGCACGGCAAGGACTTCTCCAAAGCAGTCGAGGTGTGGGTTAACGGCTCCGGTGTCCCGTTTACGATCTTCAGCAAGACCATGATTCTCTGCTCTATTCCAGAGACGCTCTCAAACATTTCCAGTGTCGAGATCATCACGACGTCGAAGACGATAGAGCGCACAACCTTCTTCTCGTATCAACTCGGTGCAGATCTTAATACGACCACGTCACTTGAGAAAACCGTCTTCCAGTTTATTAAGCTGCTGCTTACAACGACCGGAAGCGACATTTTTCATCCAGCGGATGGGGGAGATCTACAACGGTGGGTTGGCACTACTTTCGCCGCACAGAATCCGACCTCTCTTATTGCGAAGGTTGTTATTAAGATACAGCAGATCGCCGCATCTATTATTGCTGGACAAATGGCAGCGAATATCCCATTTAATGACCGACTTGCGGGGGCACAGCTGCTACAAATGGCGCCAGACCCTGACGACCCCACAAACATTATGATTAGTCTGCAGATCAACACCATGGGCGGCAAAATGAAGGCAGTTAGTTTCATGGTCTCCAAGATGGCCAGTAGCTTACAAGGCGCAGCAGAGCTGGGCAGTGAGATTTCGGGGACCTCGACAGGGTCAAGCTATTCTGGCTCAACGAATATTTACTAGGTACGGTGAGCAACCATGGCGGAAAATTCTCGCGATGCCTTAGAACAGTTCCTGATCGAGCGCCTGCTTGATCTAACCCATCGCTTGCGGCAGGTGGTGGGTCTTTGATGTTCTCCAAGGTGATCACGCCACTGCTTGATCGTCTTGGGACAGATCCGCTGTCTGTTAATATCGATACCTTCATCTCCGCAAGAATGCGGGACGACTTTCCCGAGCTTGACATTGCCTCCCCAGGCTCAGTTGTAAGAGACCTGCTCATCTCTCCTCTCGTCCTTTTGCTGCAACCGCTCAAGCGTGAGATCGAGTTCCTCCGCACACAACAGTCCCTGGCTTCCGGAGATGCCCTGACTGAAGCGGAGATGGATGCGCTCCTGAGCAATGTGTTCTCCTATAGAGACCTGGGAACCTTCGCGTTTGGGACCGTTCGCGTCTTTTTCAGCTCCCCGCAAGCGGTCACCTTCAACAGCACAGCAATCTTTGCAACCGCTGCCGACGTGCGGTTCATCCCAGATGACCCGAGGACCTACTTCCCAGAGGAGATGATCCGATCAGGGAACCTGTATTACCTGGACATACCCATACGGTCTAAAGAGCCTGACGTGAACGCCAACGTGGCCGCGAACACAATCAGGTATCTATACAACGTCGACAACGTAATCCGAGTGACCAATCTCGCCTCTGTCAGCGGCGGGGCCTCCAAAGAGACTAATGAGACGTTCCTCGAACGTGCCCAACGCAGCCTGAGCGAGCGCTCACTCAATACCAAGCGTGGTATCGAGACCGACCTCTATAACAATTTCTCTGGCCTGGCCTCCATCTCCGTCGTCGGTTACGGCGAGCCAGACATGCAGCGGGATATCTTACAGGCGTCTGTCTCTGTTGATACAGATGAGGTGCTTGGGCCAATGATTTACTCCACGTCTGCGTTTATGACGCACGAGTGTGTAAATCTTGCCGGGCTCACTGCGGTGTTCCCGTTCACGAATGTTCTGGCGGTCTTCCCGCCTCATTTCTACGGGGCGGACACCGGCGTCCACTACACCTGGGACGATCACGCAGAGCTTCTTCAAAAGATTCAGGCTGCGAAATATCTTCGTGTTGTGGATGGCAAGGGCCAGTTTGTAAATAAAGACAGTGAGTTCTATCACACCCTTTCTCGCGTTCGTACGGTTGAGTACACGGAGGTGAGCAACATCGCGTGGGGCGGGGACGATGGACCCGACATAGTAGGCCCCAACCCGGCGGTGAGTTGGCTCGGCACAGTCGATGTTGTCTACATAAAGTTGGCCGATTTTGACGTATACCCTAAAGCGCTTGGTATCAAGGCAGCGGCCACACCAGGAACACCAAAAACAGATCTGCCACGCTTTGGGTTTAATACGAACTCTGCCCAAGGGTCTGCTTTTAAGCTGGCTAATCCGGGCGAGCAGGGGGTGACCTACGGCGCCCCTCTTCCGTTCACGGATGTTATTGACGTGTCCAATATGGACCAGCAAAACCTCCCATCTAGCGCTATCGAGGGGAGAGATTTTTTTGTTTTGTGCTCCATACAGAGTGACGCTGTTGGGACAACCGCCTATCGCGAAGACGATTTTTTGGGCAATCCGTTCGGGGATGTTCCCCGGCCAGTTGCCCACCCAGCCACTGTGCGCTTATTCCCCCTTGTTGGAAAAGTAGACTCGGCGAATGTCCGTATCGGCAGGAACGACGGCTTTTTGACCAGTAAAGAGCGTGTGGTCTACCAGGGAAAGGACGAATTCTCTTTTTCACCCAATCCCGCCTATTCAATGCTTCGGGAGCGGATAACGGTTCTCGATTTCGGGTCCCCAAAGCACTCTGACGCCCAAACAGCCGTAAAGTACGGCGGCGTTGCTGTCGAGGACGGCGGCAAGTCTGCCGGCGCATCACTGCATGGGTACGATCCGGGAGAGGACACACTGACTGCGGCCACCGTTCTTGGGGGCGCTGGCGAGGCCAAAGAATGCGATGTTGTCTTGCACAGGAGCACTGTCCCCTGGTCAGGCCGCAATGTAAGCGGTGGCGATCATATCTGCCTCACGCTCTATACTGAGCAGTACGCCGGACTTCTGGAGCAGGCAAACGCCTCTATGCTGTGGCAGGCGTGGGGGCGCATCAAGGCCACCAACCCCAACGACCCACACAGAATCCGAGTAGAAGGACTTGATTGGACGCCTCTTCACAAGCAGAAGTATGGCGGCTTCTCTATTGAGCACTCGACGTATATTGATCTCAGCGACACCTTGCTATCAGCAGATCCATGGCACTCCGGCGCCAACTACCAGATCGGCATCGGTGGCGCCGGAGAGCCCATACTCTTGCTCACCGCGCCGGCACTGGCCATCTTCGTCGGCTTTTTTGCCAACCCCCTTGGCACCGCTCTAGTCGGCCTTGGCCTGAAAGAACAATGGAACGGCAAGGGCGAGCAGGCAACAGCTTCGGTCACGGTCGACCAGAATATAACCCCGCATGATCAGGGGGCCGCTGTCCTGTCCAGGTATAGGCTCAAAATAGAGAACCCAGCGGCGAGCAATGAGCAATTTTCAGCCATTGTAGAAGCCGTAGCCGGTGTTGGGGCGCAGGCTAATGGCGAGGCCACTGCTATCGCCATCGCAGCTGCGGTCAACGTAGGGGCGGAGTTTTCCGCGTTTTGGGCAACTGCCCTCGCCGTCGGCAATCAAGTCGAGCTAACGCACAAGTGGTACCACGCTGTTGGCGATCTGTACGTGGTAACCGTGGAGCCAGAAGATGATAATAATACCGGGATAGTTGAGGTAACAGCGGATTCTAACGGCGAGTTCTCTGGTGGCGATGTAAACCCCGCCACTGTCGCGGATGCCGCAGCACAGCTGGTACAAACTATTAACGTTGCCGCCCTCAATCAGAACCCCGCGCCGACCGCGTTTCAGTTTATTAGGGCGTCTGTCGGCGGTCCGTCGGACCCCGTCGGACGTGTATTGATTAAGGCGCCCTACCATGAGACCCTCGGCGCCACCCCGGAACAGTCGCTCGGCCTACGGATCGAAGCGTATCAGTATAAAGAGGGGGCCGGATATGGTGTAGATCCCGCCGGATTTTTAATGGGCCCTATTGGCACTGGCGGCATATCATCAGACATGTCGATGCCGTTCTGGTATGACAACGGCCACCCCAAGGGCCTTCTAGACCAAGCTGCCATTTCAGAAGCAAGGTGGTTACCCATACCCTACGGTGGTACTGATGGCTTTATTGGGCCAGTAGAAAACTCTGTTGGGTACGCCCCTGAGGACAAGAGCGCTGATCCGTGGGTGGCCGGTTGGTCCGTTCCTACGCTGGATGCTGACCTGTCTACGGACACAACTAAGGTGCTGAACCTACAGCATGCGAATCTAATCAATGTCAACCAGGCCGTTACTGCCGGGTACGTCCACGCTGTCTCGAACGCGCAGTCAAAACACTGCGGCGCTGGCATTCGCTTCACAGACCCGAATTTCGCTGGAGCAGGGGGCGTAGACGTTGTCTTTTGGGACGACCCCGCAGGATCTGGGCTTATTACGCTTAAAAGCAAGCCCAATGGAATAGTTTTTGTCCCTCCTGGCCCCGAAGCCCCTAGCCCGGCTAGCGACATATTGGACATCACCAAGTCGCACATAGACTATGCAGACGGCAAGGCAGTCCTTGTGTTCTTAGCGGCGCCGTCTGATGACGCGGAGTTTACTGCGTCGTACAACTATGTTTCAGAAAGCTCTTACCAATTAGCCTGGACCGTGTACCGCGGAGAGCGGGAGAGCATTACTCCAGACGGGAGCGTTCATCTCTCTTACGACGAGCTTGCCTATGCTCCGGCATACAAGATGGCTGGAACGCTGGGCGAGGTCGTAAGAAGTGCTCCGCTTTGTTATTTGAATGGGCGCTACAACACACAGCATCTCGCCGCTAGCGATAGCCAAGAGTGGAGACGCCTGGCTTTTATCACCGCCTACGCGGCGTCCCAAGCCGCCCCTGAAGATCAGGTCTTAATTGACGCCTATGAAGAGGCGGTGACTGCTCTGCAGCTAAGTGTGAACGCTCATCCGGATCCGCTTAATGCCTTTGTGAGCAACACTCCGTACGGTGTCGATGCCACCAAAACGGCCGAGTATGAGGCAGTCTGGATCAGACTCAACAAGAGCGTATCCGAGATACATGGCAGTCTGGGCCAAACAGCGATTGAGTCGACTGTTTCGGCGTACCCGATTGACCATACCCGGCCCACGTTTTTTAATAGTCAGAGCCTCGGCGGCGGCGGAGCGGGTGACGTGGCCAACGGCGTAGAAGCCGGATTTAAGCGCCAATACGAGAATGTGCGGTGCCCAATTGTCTACCAGCAGGTCTTGGGTGGCGAAGGCTCTGCAGTTGGAGATCCCGCAGGGATAGCACATCTCAGCAGCTATCATCTGTCTCGCGTAAGCCTTCCCTTCATTGAGGGGCAGCTTGTTCTACACAACGCCAGCGCTACGAACAGCAATTGGGAGCCCACAGCACATACAGCTAACCTGTGGGGATTCCCACAGGATCATGCTGCAAACGCCAAAGGACACTCTGGGTTCCTGCTGCCCCACCCCATGGGCAACATGCACTACAAGTTCGGAAGTTCACAAGATGGCGCTTACGCCCTGTTTGGAATAGGCATGGTTGGAGATAACAACCTTCTCTCAGGGCAGGTGGTGGAGCTTTACGAAGGAGCCAATGCTGCTATTGAGGACGAGAAGATCGTTGTATCCGGCATACCCGGCTCTGTCCCATTCCCGGGCTCTTTTTCAGGCATTCCTCTAACGATAGACGACAACAAGGTACACATTGGTGGAATGACCGATGTGTATCTGAAGCCCACATCGTCTACGTCGTCTACCTCTGGAGCTATCAAGCTTCAACCGGAAGACCCGAACTCTGATACAGACGTCCTTTTCTACGGGATAGACGGGTCGTTTAACACCGACGACGACCACGATCACTTTATCAGTGAGCTTCTTGTAGACGCCTCAATCTTACCGGCCCAACCCGGCGCTGAAGAACATCACGCGCAAAACTATGTGCTCGAAATACTGGATCCCCCTCCGACACTTATATCTACGTTTTTCCGCATAGTTCATACCGTTCCTGGCGGGGTTAGGGTCGACGGGACACTTGGCGATATCGGATCGTACGAGAATGTACGCTTCAGGATTCTCAAGACGTGCTCCACGAACCTGTTTGACCCGCTGATCATACTTCAGCAGGGAGATGATCTGGTGGTTAGCGAGAACCAGTTCTCTGCGTTCTCACCGTCCGGGTTCCCGTTTGCTACAGATCCCGCCCTACAAACCGTGTACCTTAGTATTGATGAGGGCGCTGCCAAGGGAGAGTATGTGCTGGTTGCCAAGTCGGTTAGCCACGTGTTCTCGTCTACTGTATTTCCCGCCTCTGATTCAACGCTGAAATACAGAATTTATACACGCCAAAGCACTGGATTGAGTAGGCCCCTTGTGCGGGTTAAGGGCGTTGACCTGTCCGGCGGGGCCGGCGTTGCGGTCCCCTATAAAGACCCCGTGCTCGTGTCCGGAAGCTCCTTTTCGGGACTCAACGACGACCCGGCCTCAGACATATCTATGGGGACGAAAGCGACTCTCACCACCAAGGGGATATCAGACCTGTACGCTGCCGACGTGGGCCACAGTAACAGCGATATTACTCTGTTATACGCGCGTGACCCGGGCGCGGTTTACAATTGCTTAGTTGTGGACGAGGCTGAGGACTTTGTTAAAGAAGGCATTCTCAAGTACGACGTTGTTGATATTACGTCATTAGACGCGCCGAGGAAGCACTGGTACGTGCAGGCAATAACAGGGGTTGACGCAGACCTTGTGCCCGACGGCGTCGCTGGGAACAACAACCTTCTTGTTCTGGATCGCTGGGAGCCGATTACCGGCGATGTAGACAATCTGGCGTTTGTCGTTGGGCACCCGTCAATTGGCACGGTTGATCTGTTTTTCCGAGACCCAACCTACATTGAGGTAGGCCCGGATACAGTCTTCCAGTTTGCGCGGCCAGACGGCTCTATTGTAAAGCTTCGCCCCTCTCCGGCAGAAGAGGCCGTGTACTTCCGATCTCCTTACAATACAACTGATATAACGGTCCATACTGTTGAAGATGGCGGCTACACCCATGACCTGCTCAGGTCATCTAATGTGAACTTCTTCAAGCACAGAATAGACACCGATACGCACGTTCAAGTCCTTACCAGAGTACTCAAATCGGGTAACTTTGACGAAGCAAGTAAGGAGGTGTCTCAGATCACCATTGCGGGCAAAACCCTGATCGTGTCGGTTGATAACATAAAGAAGACCGTCGTGTTCTCGGGGCCGAATCCGTCTAATCTGCAGCAAGTTGTCGCGGACATAAACAGGCATCTTGGGCAGTGGCTGCGCGCAACTGCCGTTGAGGACCCAGACAATGTGGCCAACGGAACACAGTTTTACTGGATAGAGATCTTCTCAAGCCATGACATTGAATTTCTCTCTGAGGGAACTGTTGGCATTCTGGCTCTTCTTAATTTTGACGGCCAGGGGGTCGGAGATAGTACTCATCCGCCAGCGCTAATAGCCGAGTATGGGGTCAAGTCGGTTCACTATTCATCTGCGGCGGGATCTACGTACACACAGCTTGAACTACATCCGTTGTATACGGTCGATGGGGTGGCGCCTCAGCCTGCTACGCCGGTCCTTGCGGGCACTATAAGCGCGGAGGACGAGGCCGACGGCGCTGACACGGCAACGCGCTTGTTTATTCAAGTGGTGAAGAAGGGACATCAGAGCGTATTCCCCAAAGACCTCTCAACAGAGGCCACGGGCTTGCACAAGGCCACGCTCAAGGTGACGTCCTACGATCCGCTTAGTCCAGGAGACGAGATCCCATCTGGGCAGGCCTTTGATATTAGCGGGCATACGTCTCTTGGCTATGAGTTGGTTGTCGAGAACGACAACTACAGCTATAGCATGGGAGAAGAGACCAGCATCAAGACCACCAGCATTATCCTGGAGCCTAGCTCGGGATCGTTCGAGGACGTGTACGCGCTCCCAGGAGCCTCGGTTATCGTGTCCTACGACAAAGCCCCGCTGGTCAGCTCTATCCAGTCCTATTTGCTCGGAAAGTCTACACGGGTGGTGTGCAACAATCCGCTGTGTCGACATTACTTCCCCGCTTACCCATTATTTACGATTAACTACACTGGGGGCGTTGGCGTAAGTACGATTAAAGATGCTGTGTCGGACTACATGAACACGCTGTATCCGAACAATCCGTTAGAGGTGTTTGACCTCACCTCAGTCCTATCCAGGAAGAACGTGGACTACGTCTCTTACCCGCAAGAGGCGGCGTTCCTGTGCCACGATGAAAACAGAAAGCTGTTCCTCAAGACCGCCAATGACGTGCTCACCCTGAACCAGCGGTACCACATCATGGAGGATATGGCCGGTGTTAACATCAATAAGATAGGATAGTATGTCCATCCCAACATCAACAGACTTTGATCTCATTGACTGGAACTCGCGGGCAGACCCGTCCGACGATGCGGCTATTGGTCTCCCTCTTGATGACGAGGATGACCCGATCACTTCGCATGCATTCATGCCTAGCAGCGATGGCGCTGTCCCTGCGCTTATCAAAGGCAAAGTATGGGTGCCACCGGTTATCGGAGCGTTGCCAGACGCGGGGACGACAGGGCTGGTAAGCATTGGCGCATTTGCCGATACGATTGGGATTCCGGTAAGCAAGCAAGTCGCCTCTCTTCTGCAGGTCAGCGATCTACCTTCTGGAATACCGGAAACATATACATTTGAGTTTGATCTCCTTTTGGAGAAAGCTCATTTACCGGCTGATTTCAACGATCCCAACACGCGGCTGTTTGTTGGGGCAATCGATACACAAGGGTACACTGCCGGATTCCTGTTTTCTCAGCGCGGCATCGCACTGGCCACCTATCCTGGCGCAGGGAGCATTACAATCCTTGGCGGCTCTGAAGGCCAGATCATCAACTCAGACACAGGGCTTCCGAAAGATAGTGTAACCGTTCGCGCCATCGTGGACGGTGAGACGGGAAGAATGGCTGTTTACATAAACAGCACCGATGGCGCTTACGGCTCGGGGGAGGGCGTGCATCCTGAATATGCAGACCTCGACCCGTTGATGTTCTCCAAGGTGCCTACCGGCTTCTCTGTTCTTGTTCCGAGCTATGCGACTACATCGGCAGGACACTACAATATAGCTGCGCTCAAGTCGTCTGGCCCGTTTACCGACTCAGTCGTTGTGCAGGCGACCGCCCAGAGCGCGCAGATGCTTGCCGACAAGGCTGGCACTGTTGCGAACGTAGGTGACGCACAGAGCACCTATTTTCATCTTGGGTCTCTACGGCTGTCGTCAGACAAGCTGTATCCAAGCATCAAGCCGGTTGCTGTTGCCAGATCTATGGGCAACGTCCTTGTGAATGATGTGCTCGCCCTAGATGGCTCAGACAGCTTTGATAGAGAGGGGCGAAAGCTACAGTTCAACTGGGAGATCGAGGTTGCTCCAGCCGGAAGCTCGTCCAGATTGCGCGGTTCATCCGGTGCGTCAGCCACGCTTGGCAATATCGAAGACGACAACGTCGCTGTTATTACGTTTGTCAACCATTCCGCGAAGACCAATTCGTGGCATCTGGAAACTACGGATCAACCTCTAGACCCAGCCGTAACGAGCAACGCCAACCTGTCACTGACGATGAAGGTGGCCAGTGCTAGTAAAAAGATAGTAATCCAGCTAGGTACGGACAAAAACGGTACCGTTGTCACCACAGCTCTGGACATTGTCCACGCATTCGTTAACAAACAAAGCGTTGGCTTCAATATTGAACTTGCTGGCGGCGAGACGTACAAGTTTTCAGATATTGACGACGTCACTGGGCTAACAGAGGCCGCGAAGAAAGTTTATCCTGGCTTGTGCTTGGCCGCTCTCGGCGATTCTGAATCAACCGGGATCGGCGTTGTCCCCGTTGGCAAGGTCAAGTTTTCTGGTGGCCGCGGGTCTTCGGAGATAAGGCCGGTCTTCCTTCCGGACAAGCCTGGCTTGTACATATTCTCTTTGGGCGTCGCGGTTAAGCTATCTGGCGGGACGTACAGCTTCGGCGCAAAGGACTTTCTTCAGGTTACCGCCTCTCTGACCAGCCAGTTATTGGAGCACAGGCCCGCGTCGGACTACATCTGGAAGTATCTGCCTGACTTCTGGAACCTTGTACAAGACAAGCAGTACGCCGCCTCTCTGTGGTCCGCAATGACGCAGGCGATCTCGTCAGACCTGCTGGCCACCTGGCAGAATGACTACGCCAAGGCCCTTAAAGATGTCTCGCAGCGGTACCAACGCCGATGGATTGACTACGGCGGGAAGATCACTTTTGACCCAAACTACACGTCGTCCCTGGTTGAGTCGGGGAAAAATGTCGCTCTGTTCAACCTGGAGACGGGCACCCCTCTGACAGGAACAACGGTTGGGTCGGTAACCATTGACCTGGGCGTCGGCAATGAAACAGCCG
>Ga0114996_10009098_pt1 | contig 10934 bp, 9 predicted proteins | sample ArcticOcean_MG_C_4_FD_87039 | JGI IMG/M metagenome (GOLD analysis project Ga0114996, IMG submission 87039) | Marine microbial communities from western Arctic Ocean - ArcticOcean_MG_CB4_134 | ecosystem: Environmental > Aquatic > Marine > Oceanic | place: Arctic Ocean: Canada Basin | collected... | reverse complement strand
CGTAGTGCGTACCGGCACTCACCACGCTCGTGAAGCCGCAGTGCAGCGCCGTCTGCGCGTTGCGGAGCGCAAGGTAGGCCTCGGAGGCGACGGACATGTAGCCCGAGGGCACCTCCTCCGGCTTCGCCCCTTGATTCTCGTAGACGCCGTGGAAGTGGCCGCTCACCATACCGGGCATCAGCGTGAGCCCCGAGAGATCGGTCGCACGCTCGTCCGGTCCGATCTCGATCGAGTCGGAGGATCCCACGGCTACGATCCGGTCGCCCTCGATGATGACCGTCGCATCCTTCTGGGCGGCATGGTCTCCGTCCAGCAGATTTGTGTGGCACAATATCAATCGGGTCATATTTACTCCTCCTTATAGCAATTTTTAAGTGGGTGAGACCTGATACCCACAATGCTGAAACCACCCCTGGAGGTCGTGAGGGGTGATCGTCGCAAAGGCTTCGACCAAGGCCTCGAGTAAAGCTGGCCCGGTACGCGGCTTGAGCGCCCGTAAGCGGGCTTTCACTTTGGACTAGGCGTGTGCGATGCGGAGCATCTTTTTGATGAACGTGGGGCCGACGCCAAACAACGCACTGATTTCCGCCAGCGTCCCGTCCCCGTTTTCCACCGCGTTCACCACCCGGATCCGTAATTCTTTTGGATAGGCTAACAGAGAGCCCATTCTACAGGAAGTCGCAGGGGGATGAAATCCGCTATAATCACAGCGGCTCCCTTGCGGACTCCTTAACGACGTTTTTTTCACAAGTGAACTAAGAACCCCGTGTAGCGGAGAATTTCTTGGATGACAGGGGCGGGGATTGTTTGTTGCTGGTAACGCATCATAAAAGGGGTTATGTTGTGAACAACGATATGAAACAGCCCTTAAAGAAAACACAAATTGCGCGTATTCCGAAGAATAATCAACAGTAGCCTGGACGAATTCGCCACCAGTATCTTGGTTGGGTTTACCCCTAATAGCGCGCAGCGATTTAGGCCATGAACGGTTATGGAAAGCTTTCCATAACCGTTCCAATGATTGTCGCGGCCCACCTATGGTCACTTAGATCGTGGGTGCCCCGTATTCCGCTTTGCAGGAGTACCCGCTTCCGGCAAATCCATTGCCGGATTCTGATCGAAAAAGTTATACGGCCTGAGCGTCACGCTGTTCCAGCCCAGGTTGTACACCGGCCAATCCTCGGCCGAGGGCACGTGATGAAAGCCGAGCGTATACCAGAGCACGATATCGGTGTCCTCGATAGCGCGGTTGTCCGTGGTCCATGCCGGCAGACCCATGCCCGGGAGCGACTGGTTTGAATAATGCCCCCCGGCCCACAGCTCCTTTGGACTGAAAGGCGTCACCCACAAATGATGGTTGGCAAATTGTGCGCGAGCCAGCGCGGCATCATCTACGTCGACCAGGGGCAGGGCGTTGCCACTGTACTTCAATGCAAAGCTCGTTGGATACCCGACGGAGTTTTTCCGATCGGAATTTTCAACCCGCCACAAGCTCGGCTGTTCATAGCTCAGGCGAAATTTTGCCTCGGAATCAGAGGTCGCCACATCGCGTTGCGTCTTCCAGATGCTTGCGCGATGGCTGTCCTCCGGCTGTCGTTGCGCGACCAGCTTGTCCCGAACGAATCGGTTTTTCGTGCCATCGATGTCAACATCGAGTCGAATGGAGAAAAAATGATCGTGGTTAATCGCGGCGAGCCCGGGCGCAACCAACTGGCCAAATTCAGTATCCTGTGCTGCGCTCGGATCCTCCATGGACTGAGCTTTGACGCCCTTAACCGCGTCCAGTCCCGAGGCAGCCAAGCGGTAGGTCAATTGCCCCTTATTGTCGAGGACCCAATCAAACACGTAATCATAGTTGCCGACGGTTGCGACGAAGCGCACGATCAATTCGACATTGGGCCTGCCGTCTAGAGCTTTCGTGTAATAATCGTAGTGGCGCCAGGTCCCTTCTCCCGTTGGGCGTTCGAACAGACACATTCGATTATTGAGTTCATCGGCACCGCCCGCCGCGTTCGCCATAACCGGTGACATGTAGATCGCATTTGACGGGCAGTCGACACCCGTAATGAGCGGGCTGTGGGTTGTCCCCAGCCCGTAGTCGCCTTCATCCATGTAATTGCGGAAGTACCAGCTTTCCGTTGTATCCTGGTAGGGAACATAAATTTCAGAGACGTTGCCCTGATACAAAACGCTCCGAACCTGGCCACCATCGCTATAACGCACTGTCGATAGGATGACGCCCGCACGCATGTCCCACCTCAAGTGGAAACGCCAATGGTTCCAGCTGACATTCCAGCCGTCGATTTTAATGTTGCCACCATCCGGCGCACTTATCGCCAGCGGGTGAACGTCACGGATTGAAGGCTGCGCATCGGCCGCCAGGGAATAGGTTTTCTGATTGACTGGCACAACCCCGAGGTCTACGACGTTGAGTACCTCGCGAGTTTCCAGATCAACCGTCGCGAACAGACCTTCGATCGGAGTGGCGAAAGCGTTGGTGGGATTGTTCGAGAGGTCGAAGCAGTCCACTTTGACCACTCGCCGTGACTGTTCGTGCGGTGCACCGAAATTTCCCGCGGTTCGGGGCACGCAAAATATAGCTTCGAAATTGCTTAGGCCGCGTTTCCCGAAGCCTGCTTGCATCTCCTCATTACCGCGAGCGATTTCGACAGCTGAGAGAATTTCGCTGAAGGTTAATGGAGGTTGTCCCGGTCCGGCGATTTCTTCGATGTCGACGATCTTGCCGGAGTCCAGATCAATAATGAATTCCCGATTGACGTTGTCGCGTCGCACAACCACGCGTGAGCGGCGCGAGAATGATTCACCGGACTTCCATGCCAGCACCTTACTTTTCGCAGGCGCCTCCAGCGTCATCGAGAGAATCGGCGTAGACGCGTCGGTATGCCCGTTTGCTCGCAAAATCGCAGCGCTGCGTGTGATCTCGCTGGCGTTCAAGGCATCAAGCGGGTGACCGGTTTGCGCACACACCGTTTGCGCGATAGACAAAATGGTCAACGTTTGCAGGACACCTACAATTACTTGCATCGACCTATTCATCATTTTCTCCTTGCTTTCGACCAGTGAGGCTTCATTACTACGATTGTTTTGCAAAAACAATCGCCGGGTCTTTTGCTACGGAAAGGACCCGCTGACACCAGCCCGTGCCTTGTTAAAACCATAAGAATCTCCTCCCCCCTTCTCACTCACGTTAAACCACCATAATCCCTTTTCTAGTGATCCCTACGGCTTGCCCCGTTACCCCTGATAATATCTTTCCTCGTGCCCTTTTCTCCCGGACACCGCCGCTCAAGGGGGCAGCTGGGGGCTTGTCCCAAGGCGGCATGGGCGCTACGGTCAGGAGGGAACATAAAAGGGATTATGTTAACTGCTTTAGGGGCTGAGAAGAAAGAGAAATGAGGATGGAAACGGCGCTTGTCGAGGTTAAGAGTCGGGAGCTGATGAACCCGTATGACGGGTTTGTGGTTCCGGCGATTATCGCGGATATCGGGGAAGAGGCGATTGAGCACTTTGTGAATTTCTTCACGGCTGAGATTAAGAATCATAATACACGGGCTGCCTATGGGATGGCGGTAGCGAAGTTTTTACGCGGCTGTGAACTCCAGGGCTTGGGGCTCAGGGAGATTAAGCCGGTAACGGTGGCTGGATACATTGAGAGTTTGAAGCTCTCGGTGCCAAGTGTGAAGCAACATCTGGCAGCCATTAAGCGCTTTTTTGATTACCTGGTCGTGAAACAGGTGATTCCGGCCCGCCTCTGCAAAGATAGCCTCGGCTTCTCGCGGGAAGAGTGCGGTAAAGAGTTTTTCGTAGAGTAAGGTGGCAGTGGCGGGGAATTGGGGTCACAGTGGAGAGTCGTGAGAGAGTAGCAACCATCTCGGCGGTCGTGCCAGGATGAAGGTCAGTCCCTGAGACAACCCGTTCAATCAGCTCCTTGTCGTCTATCGGCTGCGGCGTTGGTTCCGGTTCTATCGGCTCCCCTTCCCTCAATTTTAAAGACGACAACGAGACCATACGAATACTAAATGGAATAGAATATTTTGACTATAGTCGTTCATTTTACTAAAATTGCGACAAGCCCTACCCTTCTACACCTCAAAAAACTCCTGTGTACACTCAATTTTTGCTTGCTCCAGAATTCCAGCGTGCTTCTCAGTCGATAACATCGCAAGCATTGGAGCAGCCTTCTTCTCTGCCATCTCGTCTATGCTGGCTCGATCTTCAGCACTTGCAGCCATGTACCGTCTGAGCACTGCCAAATCATGGCTTTCCTCTTCCATTTGAGGAGTCATTGATTGCTCCTGTGACCTAGATGATTCTTGTCGGTCAAGACGAGCTTCAATCTCTCTTTCTGTCATCAATGGACCATCATTCTTCTTAAAAGCTGCCTTGATCCAAGCGTTAGGATTTTGAATAGATTGCTTACCTGACTCAGCTTGCTCAACTAACCGACGCAGGGACATACGAAACTGAAGAGCAGTCATCTGGGGAAAAGCATCTGCGATCTGGACAAGAGTCTGCTCGCGTATTGCCCACTCTTGTGGTGGTAGACGTAAAAGTGCAGCCAAGTCCTCTTCCTGTATGTATGTATTCTTTTTACATACATACATACGTAGGGGTCTGCCACTAGTGGCAGTAGCAGACGGTTTGCTACTGGTGGCAGAGGGTCTGCTACCAGTGATAGACCCTCTTTTAATCAACGCCTGGGTGTCTCGAAGTGTAACTTGACGAAAGGGTCTTTCACGATCAATCGTTACTTTTAGCCCTTGAACAGTTCGTTCTCTAACCGTCTGTCTTTTGAGGATTCCACCTTCCTTCTCAAGCACCCCAAATGCTTTTCTAACCCCTTGACTAGAGGCTTTAGTAATACCTGCTATCTGCTTGTATGAAACGACTTTCTGCTCTGTATCTGCCGACAACAAAACCACCCAAACCTGCCACTGAAGGGGCGATAAAGGAATCCAGTTTTGCTCGGAAATTTGCGTAGCTTTTTCAACAAAATTAGAGAGGCTTACTAGTGGCAGACCGTCTGCTACTACTGGCTTACTGTCAGCTACTACTGGCAAACCCTCTGCCACTGGTGTTTCAACTAGTGGCGCACCGTCTGCTACTAGTTCATCAACTAGTGGTAGACCCTCTGTCACTAGTGGCGCACCGTCTGCTACTAGTGACAAACCCTCTACTTTTGATTGATCATCTTGCTCGGATAGCTCTGAAGAATCGTCTTGCTTTCGCGTAATATCCAGAACAACGCCAAGACGCTTCTCTTTTCCTCGGTAAGTGGGATCAGGTAAATCAGCAGTCTGGACGGCAAACATCGCGTCAAGCGCTGTTCTGGCTTTAGACTTTTTCTTTGCCGCAGCCATATCTCACCCCTACGCTGCGGCATCCTCACGCCACTCACCAGCGCTCAAACCAAGTCTATCCAAAACCTCTTTTCCTAAATCACGGAATCCCTGAGCAGCCGTACTGCGTCTCTCATGCTTGAAGATCGTATTTTGTGCAGCCGTACTCTCTTGAAGCTTCACAGCATCAGGGATAACAGTCTCAAAAACAGTCTTCCCAAACCTCTGACGGACATTATCAGCCATAGACTTATGAATATTCTTACGTCCATCAAAGCGGTTCAAAAGCATCCCGAGAACAAAAAGCCCCTCATTAATCTCTCGTACCTCGCTAACCACTTCCATCAAATCTCTGTAGCCATCGAGCGCAAAGCGGTTTCCAGCATCCAGAGGAATGATGAAAGTGTTTGAGGCAACAAGAGCGTTGACTGTGAGCAAGGAAAGGGAAGGGGGACAATCAATAAGAACTACGTGATCCTCATCGAGTGCAATCTTTTGCAGAAGTGATCGAAGACGAAGCCCAGGCATCGCTTTTCCAAGCAGATTCCGCTCAAGTGTGGACAAGGACAGGTGGCCGTAAATCAGGTTGATTCCAGGTTCTACCGTGTCATACCAAGGAGAAGCTGGAACATCACCATCTCTTACGTCTAATAAGAGCTTGGCTGTTGTCTGAAGTGCTTCGTGTGGATGCTGCAAGCCCATTGCCTGCGAGACATTAGCCTGTGGGTCCATGTCAATCACAAGAACAGGATGCCCAAGGCGCGCAATTGCAGAAGAAAGATTGATTACAGTGGTAGTCTTGCCGACTCCACCTTTCTGATTGATAACGCTGATGACACGATTCATGTTCTCCTCCTCACCACCCAAGACAAAAATCAGTGTCTGAAGTATGTCTTGACTATGACATAATTACCCTTCAGGGAGAGCATATGTCAACGGTGACAAGTATGAAACATTTCAAAAGGAAGAAGGGAGAAGGGTAGGGGGTAACACTTGATATGGCGCCAAGAAAATAATTCCAGGATAATGGACCTTTGCGATTCAGCTTGCTGTCCGCTAAGCCAGGAGTAAACTAACCCCGTAACAACCCAGCAATAATAAAATATTTAAAGAGCAAGCCTCTCTCCAGGCCAGCGTTTTGCGTGCTGGCGTTACTCACTCGAATTGGCACGGAACATTCTACGTCTGATAATGACCATTATGTAACGTATGCTACCCTAGAAGGACAGGGAATTACGACCTTTTCATACACACACAGCCTGTGATGTTTGTAGAAGCACCTCCGGAGTGCTTTCCGTCATGCCTTTCGCAGGCTAGAGCAGCAGCGGCACTCCGAGAAACGCGCCAACTCACCCCGTGTGAGTCAGTACAGTTTGTGATGTTTCATCAGCCGTGTGGGACGCTTTGAACGCCGTCAGCATATGGCGTAGCAGGGTGCCCCTCGGGTGGGCGCTGGGCTCTAGCCTAAAGGTCGTTTTGCCCTTGCAGGCTGCACAGTACGAGGTGTGTATCGTCCGGAGCCACAGTGGGAGTATTTCATCTACAGCGCGTCTTAATCTCCTTGGCCCGGCGGTGGAAGCTGGTCCGGCGTCACCCATTCATCTGAAACACCGTCTCTAAACTCCGGCGGGAGCGCCCTGACTGGAATGCCTTCGAACTCTTTGGGAACCGCTGCTGGCCGGTTCGTGTAGACATACACCACCCCATTTTCGGGTCGGACGGCAACCACTCCCGGGAGTTTGGATAAGGCATCGTGCGCGGTCGTGTACCGTTTTTCAATCGAGCGCACCTGAGACGTCTTATAGGCTCGCATGGCTCGACTAGGGATCTCACGGCCACGCGCGTCTTTCACACCGTGGGGGATTTGAGCCCGCCGCAGCATAGACAAATCCCCTTTGGACTGCGCTGCGCATGACCAGCTCGACACAAGTCCAGCGAGAAGGAGTCCAAGGAACCATCTTTGTCGTTGTCTCTGCATAAGCCTTCTTTCGTTTCGGTCTGGTTTGTCTCGCTTGAATCTCTGCTGTCTCAGATACGACAGCCTTTTTTATTAATGGAACGAATATTCATTGTCTCTGTGGCACTCCCTTTCGGCATACCGCCCCCCTTCTTACCTGCCTCTTGTGTGTACGATTTGAGAAAAGGCCCCTAACGGCGCAAAAAACCCAAGAACTCGATCGCCTGCCACTACTTTCCATAGCCGTTCCCCGTTGGCTTGTGTTTCTGTTCCCATAGCTCTGGGGTGTCGCACTCCTCTGGCACCACGACCACGAATTGCCTTGCCGGCGTCTCCTGAGTTTCGTCGTTGCCCCATTCCTTCCTCCGTCTTCTCCGCAGCCATTCTAGCGCGGCTCGCCAGTCAGATTCCCAGCGTGTTTCGATCGTCTGGGTAACCGTCCCTTCAGCGCGGGTTGTTGTTTTTGTCCTTGTCACTTCCTCACCAAAAGCGGCCTTTGCGATACTCCCTGTATGTCTCGCCTCGGCGAAGCTCTCGGCTTCTTCTACTTCTTCCTTAAAATCGGCCTTGGTAGGCTGGGCCAGCCATCCCTGGAATGTATTCTCGGCCACCCCTGCAAAGCCTGCAGAGGCTCGACGTGTCATGCCTGCCCGCAGCCCGTCCAGGATTTTCGCTTGCCGCTCTGGTGTGAACTTTGAAGGCCGTCCGGGTTTGCGTGGTATGGACATTACTTTCCCCTTTCCTCGGCTGAACTACGTCGCTCACTTATAGTGTAGCACCGGGTAAGGGTGTGCATGGCGATCTCCTTTGTTATGGCCTGCCTGCGCGGGGTGGCTGGGGCTTGGGGGGCGTCGGCCTGAATAGGTCGCCTGCCTCAATCCCGCCGATCTGGGCTGCGGGACGTGTCCCTGATTCGGCAGGGGCAGGATTACGGGGGGGCCTCTCCTCTACAAACAGCTGCCAGCATTCATTGCCGTGCTCATCTTTAGATTTGAAGCCGACGATCTTCGCGGTGTAGGTCAGATTTCCAACCAGGTAGGGCGTACCTGTCTTTTTGCTTTCGTTTTCATAGAGGCGGCAAAGGGGAATCATAGGGGTTGGCTGTGGCATGGTGTTGTACTCCTTTTCTATTATGTGCCTGCGCGGGTTTCTTGCGTGCGGCTTATGCAAGCGGGGTTCCCTCCCAGTCCGTGCCTATCTGGGTGTCGACTTTAATCGGCACCGACTCGCCGACAATCTCCACCATGGCCGCTACCATGATGCCGTTCACCCAAAGCGCGGCCTTCTCGGCATCTGCTTGGGGCACCTCAACCACGATTTCATCATGGACACAGGCCACAATTCGCGCAGTCGGACACAGGCCACGTTTCTCATAGAGTTGGGCAAGGGCGAGCTTGAGTCCGTCCGCGCCCGTGCCTTGAATCGGTGTATTTAAGGCTTCGGGATAGCTGGCGACGCGTAACCGACGTCGGTTCGCCAACGTTCGCGTGTTCACCGTCTCATCCTGGCGGAGCTGCACCGCCGTGCGCCGATGCCACTTCGCGATGCCAGGGTAGGTCTTCAAGAACGCGGCTCTGTACTGCGTTGCCTCTTCTGGGGTAATAGCCACGCCGTATGTCGTTGCGGCGTAGTCCTGTAGCCCTGGGGCACCCATCCCATAGAGCAGCCCAAAGTTCACCGCCTTAGCCAAGCTCCTTTCTTCCTTCGTGACATTTTCAGGCAGGCACTTCAGCATCTTCGCAGCGGTGAGCTCGTGCAAATCCTCGCCGTTCTCATACGCCTTCAGCATTCGTGTGTCTTTGGCTACGACAGCCGCAATCCGCAACTCAATTTGTGAGTAGTCCGCTTTGATGATCACACGGCCGTCAGGCGCTGCAAAGCACTTTCTATACTCCTCGGCGCTCGGGATCTGCTGAATGTTCGGCTTGGTACAACTCATCCGCCCTGCGTCACTTCCGCATTGGAGATAGCTCGGGTATAGGCGTTTGGTTGAGGAATCATGGAACTTCTCCAAGAACGCTGCACCAAAGCTACTCACCCGCTTCTGATGGGCTTTGTATTCGACGAGAATAGCCGCTGTGGGGTGCTTAATCGTTTTCAGCGTCTTAGCGGTGGTGTTGTCCAGTGTGAGGCCCTGGCGGGCAAAGTACGCCTTGATCTGCTGCCAGGAGTTCCAGTTTGCAGGGGCGTCGGTCAGCGCGTCTAGCTGCGCTCTCGCGGTGCCCTGCTGGGCTTCGTGCTCCTCTGCTAAGGCGCGCCAAGCAGCGGCGTCCATGGGCAGGCCAGCCTGTTCCATCCCGGCCAGTGCTGGGAGACAGCGCATCTCTATATTCCAGGCACGGGTTAGCTTCGCGTCCCGCAGCAGTTGCTGAAATCGCTCATAGAGGGGAAGTAAAACGCGGGCGTCTCGTGCGGCATAGTCGAGCTGCTCAGGGGTAAGCGTCTCGCCCCAATCGCTGGCCTGTTCCTCTTTGGGTAGGGTCTGCCCGAGTTCCCTGCTGACGACATCGGCGAGGCGGTGTTTCTTCCGTGCTTCCTTTTTCTTCAGCGCGGACGCGTGTACGAGCTGCGAGGCCACCATGGTATCGAAAAGCGGGCCCTCAAGCGCGCAGCCGGCAGCGTGGAGGAAGCCAAGATCAAATTTGAGGTTATGGCCAATCCATGTAACCCCCTGCTGGGCAAATAGCTCGGAGAAGACGCCCGCAGGTAACGCGAATAGGTCAAATACAAAGACTTTCTCCTGGGTGCCGATCTGGACAAGACGCAGGCGATCGGTTCGGGGTTTCAGCCCGGTTGTCTCTGTGTCGAGCCCCAGCACGTCCGTTTTCATGAGCTCCTGTACACAGGCGGCGGCATGCTCCGGCGATGTCACTACCTCAAAGACGGGTGTTTGGACCAGGTTTTGTACGTCAGCTGCTGCCGGCGACTCGCCAGAAAAGCCGTCTTCGTGGCTCGGGTCCTCCGAAATCATGACAAACTGGCTTGCGCGCGCGAGAGCGTGGGGCTCAGCAGACGGGGAAGTAGAAAAATATGATCGTCCTTTTGTATTACCTCGCGCGCAAGCCAGGTTGTCAGGATTCTGTACCGCCGTGACGTCCTTACCCGCAATCCCTGGACTTCTTTGGTGTAAGGGTGGCTCGTTTGTGCTCTTTTCCGGCGATTCTGAAATATCCCGTGCCCAGTTTGTCTGGGTTTTCTCTTTTGTTGCGTTCTCCAGTGCCTTCGCTGCCTTGTGGCGCGCTACGAAGTCGGCCCACTTGATAAGCTTCATGCTGCACCTGCCTTGTCTTCTATGCCCGCGCGGGTGGTTCTGATGCGGTCTTGCTTGGCGGTACGCTCGGCGTTCTCCTTCTCGGCCATTTCCGGGAATTTCGTATGCACGAGCGGATTGACCAGCCATTTCCTGGGGCGTTCCCTCGAATTCCTGTGCACGACGGGGTCAACCCACCCCAAGGTTTCCAGCACGCGCATCGTGGCTTGTATCTCCTCAGTCTTGCCCTGGAAGGCCCGATAGCTGGCACTAATATCGCTGATGAGGAGGGCAGTCTTGTTGTTGGCCAAGATATGGCCCGCAATCCATCGCGCATGTACGAGGGCGTCGCCGTCGCCGACAATGT
>Ga0114996_10009097_pt1 | contig 10934 bp, 8 predicted proteins | sample ArcticOcean_MG_C_4_FD_87039 | JGI IMG/M metagenome (GOLD analysis project Ga0114996, IMG submission 87039) | Marine microbial communities from western Arctic Ocean - ArcticOcean_MG_CB4_134 | ecosystem: Environmental > Aquatic > Marine > Oceanic | place: Arctic Ocean: Canada Basin | collected... | reverse complement strand
AGTCCGGCCCCGGTTCGGCATCATGCGCGGACGGGAATTCATGATGAAGGATGCTTACAGCTTTCACGCTGATGAAAAAGACACCCAACACACCTATCACCAGATGGCAAAGGCCTATACAAAAATTTTCGACCGATGCGGACTGAAGTTCAAACAGGTTCAGGCCGACTCAGGGACCATTGGCGGGAGCTTTTCGCATGAGTTTGCGGTGCTCGCAGATTCCGGAGAAGATGAAATTGGTTTCTGCGAAACATGCGACTTTGCCTCAAATCTGGAGATGGCAGAATCAAAACCGCCTTCCCCCTCCGCACCTCCTTCCACACCACAGGATCTGAAAGAGGTGGAGACACCTGGGAAAAAATCGGTAAAGGAAGTAGCTGGATTCCTGAACCTTCCTGCTCAGCAAATCGTCAAAACCATTCTACTTGAAAATGAGAATGGACTGGTAACAGGACTGGTTCGCGGCGACCATGAAATCAATCTCGTCAAAATGAAAAACCTGATCGGTTGCGAGTGGCTACAACCGGCGGGAGAAAAAGCCTTTTCCAAACACCCCGAACTGCATCGCGGATACATCGGACCCGTGGGGCTCGATCTTCCAGTTTATGCTGACCACGAAATTTCCGTGCTACATGATTTTGTAACCGGAGCCAACAAACCTTCCACCCATTTCACCGGCGTTCAAGTCCAGCGGGATCTAAAAATCGAAAAATTCGGCGATATCAGGACAGTCCAAGCCAAAGACCCCTGCCCGCGTTGCGAAGATGGAAAGTATCAAGTTAAACGCGGAATCGAAGTCGGCCACATTTTCATTCTTGGCACCAAATATTCTTCGGCTATGAAGGCCGTTTTTCTGGACCAGCACGGCAAGGAAAATGCACTGGTTATGGGGTGCTATGGAATCGGGGTCGGGCGCACCGCCGCCGCCGCCATCGAACAAAATAATGATAAGAGAGGAATTATCTGGCCTCGAAACCTGGCTCCCTTTCAAGTCATTATCATTCCGGTTAATTATTCCAATAGCGATTTGAAAAATGCCTGCGACACCCTATACAACCGGCTTCAGGAAACAGGCATCGAAACCCTTCTTGATGACAGGTCGGACCGGCTGGGTGGCAAACTGAAAGATGCCGACCTCATGGGCATTCCCCTGCAAATCATTATTGGCCCCAAAAGTCTTTCAGCCGGGCAGGTCGAGATCAAAATCCGCAAAACCAATGAGTCCAGCCTGCATCCCTACCCCCAGGTCATTGAAGATATCCCAAGTATTTTAAAAGACTTATAGGAAAACAAGTCGTCTTTAAGGCTTCCCAGTTTTCCCTTGAAATCAGACCTCAAGTTCTTGTACAATCCGGGTGATAATTGCAGGTCCTGCATCGTGGGCTTTGAGCCCACTTTTTTTTTACTTTTTTCAGGTAAATGCGGTGGAGAACCTCCGCTGGCAACTAGCAATATCTTTATTTTACCCTTGTAGGGCATGAAGGCAAATGAAGAGATACCACGCCCTCCCACGGGAGTGGGAGGTTTAGATGGCAAAAACCCCGATTGCCCAATCGGTCATGGATTTGATAGAGCCCGTCCTTGAAGCAGAAGGATTGGAACTGGTTGATGTTGAATATAAAAAAGAAGGGCCTAACTGGATTCTAAGAATATTTATCGACAAAGAAGGAGGTATCACCGTTGCTGACTGCCAGAAGGTCAGCCACTTGACTGGTGATCTCATTGATGTCGAGGAAACCATCAAAATCCCCTTTAATCTGGAAGTCTCATCCCCCGGCTTGGACCGGTCTCTTAAACGGGAAAAAGATTTTTTGAAATTCAAGGGAAAGCGGATTCGCCTTCACAGCCTTTCCCCGATTGATAACAAAAGAAAGTTTACCGGCATCCTGGCTGATTTTAAAGATCAAATCATATTTATAGATTTGGATGGAAAGCCTTTTGAAATTCCGTTGAGCCAAGTGGCCAAAGCAAACTTAGTTATTGAAATTTAGGATAAGCACCATGAGCATGGAAACAATCAGCATTCTGGAACAGATAAGTCGAGATAAGGGAATCGACAAGGACATCCTGATTGACGCCTTGAAATCTGCAGTCGAGGTTGCCGCACGTAAAAGGTATCCTGCGGCCACTGAGTTGCAAAGCGAATTCAATGAGGCCACCGGTGAAGTTGAAATTTACCTGGAAAAAAAGGTAGTTGAAACCGTCGATCTGGCGGATGAACAAATCAGCCTGGAGGACGCTTCGGCATTTTCCGAGGATGTCCAGATCGGAGACCAGGTTCTGGTCCAGCAGGTTATGGGAGATTATGGGCGCACTGCGGCCCAGCTTGCCAAGCAGGTGATCATACAAAAAGTCCGCGAAGCGGAAATAGACCTGATTTATAACGAATACATCGATAGAAAAGGAGAATTGATCAACGGAATGGTTCACAGGATGGAACATGGGGACCTTATCGTTGACCTGGGAAAAGCAGAAGGCGTTCTGCCGCGACGGGAACAGGTTTTCCGGGAAAGTTTCAATCGTGGAGAACGGATTCGGGCTTATATCCTGGATGTCCGGAAAACACCCAAGCATGCGTTGGTAATCCTTTCCCGCACCCATATCGGGTTGATCAAATGTTTATTCGAGATGGAGGTTCCCGAAATCAGCGAGGGAATGGTGGAAATCATGGGAGTGGTTCGGGAACCCAATGGTCGTACCAAAATTGCAGTGAGAACCAACGACCGGGAAATTGACGCAGTCGGCGCCTGTGTTGGTATGCGCGGAATGAGGGTCCAGTCCATTGTCCAGGAACTGCGTGGAGAAAAAATAGATATCGTCGAATTCTCCGAAGACCCGGAAACCTATATCAAAAACGCCTTGAGTCCGGCCAAGGTCGCTAGAATTGTTCTCAATCCTGAAGACAAACAAATGACGATCATCGTGGCCGAAGACCAAATGTCCCTGGCCATTGGCAAAAAAGGACAAAATGTGCGACTGGCCGCCAAGCTTGTTCGTTGGAAAGTAGATATCAAAGGCCCATCTGAAGGTTCGGAACTGGGTGCAGAACATGCCTTTTTAACCTCAGGCAAAACATCCACCGTGGATTTTCTGGATGACATTAAAAATACCAAAGGTTTGGGTGAAAAAGTGATGACCCTCCTTTTCAATGAGAACGTTGTCACCTATGAGGAGGCAATGAAGCGGGGAATAAAAGGTTTGGTCCTGTTACCGGGCATTGGTCCTAAGAAGGCCGAAGCCCTGATGAATTTGGTGGAACCCCATATGAAGGAAGTAGAACTGGCACAGGAATCGGCTGAAAAGGAAACCCCTAAAGCATCCGAGCCGGATGAGACGGTACCAGAAACCATCGAAAGTGAACCTGTCGCGGACGAACCGGCTGAGGAGGAAGAAATCCCGATACAGGAATTAAAAGGAGTACCTCCTGAGGTCCTGCAAACTCTTATCAGTAACGGATTTGAAACTTTGGCCGAGCTTTCTGTTACCCCACTGGATGAGTTGCTCTCCATGGAAGGTATTGATGAGAAGATTGGCCGATCCATTCTGGAACAGGTCAAACAACGTCTGGAGAATATTGAAAATGCTTAAAATTCAAACCCTATCGGTCTCACTCTATCGAGACCAGAAAACTTTTCTCAAACCCGTGGACGGCTTATCGACTCCGGGTCATAAGAAAATGTTGTCTCATAACAGGAGGAAATTTGGCTAAGATTCGCATCAACAAACTGGCCTTGGAACTCAATATTCAGAATGATCAGATCATTGAGGCCCTGCAGAAACATGATATCGCTGTAAAAAACCATATGAGTTCCATTGATGGGGAAGCCACGGAATATATCCGCGACCTCTTTGCGCCCAAAATCGCTCCGAAAAAAGTGGCGAAAAAAGCCAAGGCGAAAATAAAAATCAAGGTTTCCTCCAAGGTAAAGGTCACAACCGCCAAAACCCAGGCTAAATCTACCGCCGCAAAAAAAGCCGCAAAAAAATCAGCCGGCAAAACCGAAAAAGCGAAGAAAGCACCGGAAGGTAAAATAGTAAAAAAACTCGGCCTCAAAATAATCAAAAAAGAAGAGAAACCTAAGCCTGTCGAGAAAAAACCGGCCCCGGCCCAAAAAGTTAAGCCCCCAGTTGCGAAAGTTAAACCCCCTGAGGTAACATTACCCCCCGTTGCTCCCACACCAACCCCAGAACCTAGCGTAGAAGAAGAAAAATTTGAACTGGTTCAAATTGGCGAAAACATTCCGGTACGGGAACTGGCAGAAAAATTGAAATGTGCTCCGAATGGAATCATTAAGGAATTAATGGTTTTTGGAATCCTGGCCAATATCAACCAAACTCTAAACTTTGACCTTGCCAGCAAGGTGGCAGATAAACTTGGGTTCGAGGTTGAACTTTTTATTGAAAAATCTGATCTGGATTTCACCGAAGAGGAACAGGACAACACCAAAGACCATGTTCCCAGAGCTCCGATTGTGACCATCATGGGCCATGTCGATCACGGCAAGACCTCCCTTCTGGATGCCATCCGCAAAACTGAGGTAACCAAATTTGAGGCCGGTGGAATCACTCAGCATATTGGTGCCTACCAAGCCCACATCAAGGGATCGCCCATCACTTTCCTCGACACACCGGGACACGAAGCCTTCACAGCCATGAGGGCCAGGGGTGCGCAGGTGACAGATATTGTCGTTCTGGTTGTGGCCGCCGATGACGGAATCAAACCGCAAACCAAGGAAGCGATTCACCACGCCGAAGCGGCGGGTGTTCCGATTCTTGTCGCTATCAACAAGATTGACAAACCGGACGCAAAACCCGATGAGGTCAAAAAAGCATTGGCCGACCTGGGCCTCCTGCCTGAAGATTGGGGCGGACAAACAATTTACGTGGAAGTCTCGGCGCTAAAGGGAACCGGCATTGACAACCTCCTTGAAAACCTGCTCCTGCAAGCAGAAATCATGGAACTGAAAGCAAACCCGTCGCTCCGCGGCAAAGGAGTAGTGATCGAATCCAAACTGGATAAAGGGCGCGGACCTCTCGCCACCCTGGTTGTCCAAAGCGGCACCTTGAGAGTCGGCGAACCTTTCATCGTTGGTTGCTATTTTGGCAAGATCCGGGCACTTCTTGATGACAAAGGCAAAAAAATTAAACAGGCCATTCCGGCCACTCCTGTAGAGGTAGTGGGTTTGCCGGATGTTCCGCAGCCCGGTGATCACTTCATGGTAGTTCGGGATGAAAAAAAGGCGCGGCAACTCAGTAATCTGAGACTGCAACAACAGCGGGAAATCCAATTGGCCAAATCCACGCGCATCACCATGGACGACTTGCACCAGCAGATTCTCGAAGGCCAGATTAAAGAACTCAATCTGATCATCAAAGCAGATGTCCAAGGCTCGATTCTCGCCGTCCAGGAGGCCTTCAGGAACCTGGAAAACAAGGATGTTCGCATCAAATGCATTCATGACGCGGTTGGGGGTATCACCGAGTCGGATGTTATTCTGGCCAGCGCGTCCAACGCTATCATTATTGGATTCAACGTACGCCCAACAGACCAAGCCACAAAACTTGCCACAAGGGACCAGGTAGATGTTCGTCTCTACAGCATTATTTATGATGCCATCAATGACATGAAGCAGGCCATGGAGGGAATGCTTGCTCCCAAATACAAAGAGCGGATTATCGGCAGAGCCGAGGTCCGGGAAGTTTTTACTCTTCCCAAAGTCGGCACCATTGCCGGATGCCATGTTCTGTCAGGTAAAATTGAACGCAACCTGGAGGTCCGCTTGATTCGAGACAATGTGGTAGTCTACCAAGCCAAGATCGCGTCTATCAGAAGGTTTAAGGACGATGTAAAAGAAGTCGCCGCTGGTTATGATTGCGGCCTGTCTATCGAAAAATTTCAGGATATAAAACTGGGAGATGTGATCGAACCGTTCGTAATGGAAGAGATCATCTCCTGATATGCGGACCTCCGCAATGAAAAATGATTATCGGTTGTTGCTACATCAAGTTTTATTTGCACGAAAGCCGGTCGCTAAAAGAAAAGCGCCGGGTCGTTAGGGCCATTAAAGACCGGCTCAAGAATAATTTTAATGTGTCGGTCGCAGAAGTTGGAGACCCGGATAATTGGCAAAGCCTCCACATCGGAATCTCCGCTGTGGGGTCCGACCGCCGTTACATGGACGGGTTGATGACAAAGGTAGTCGATGCTATCGACCGAATGAACTTGGCCGAGATCACCAACTGCAAAACAGAAACCATGAACCTGGGATCTGAAAATTTTTGATACAGCAGGTGTTTGCATGCGATTCAAGCGTTCTCATAGAATTCAGGAACTGATTTATGAAGGAATATCCAAGATAGTCCAGAGAGGGTTGAACGACCCCCGGATAGGCTTCGCCACCATCACCAAGGTGGAGCTTTCCGACAATCTCAAACACGCTAAAATATTTGTTAGCGTGATGGGCTCGGAAAAAGAAAAGACCGATACCCTGGAAGGAATGAACAGCGCGAAAGGGTTCATCCGTAGCACCTTAGGTAAAAACCTTTATTTAAAATTCCTTCCGGCATTGGAATTCCGGCGGGATGATAATGCCGATCATGTTGAAAAAATATCAAGAATACTCAATGAACTGCACTCTGAATCAGGTGGTCAACCTCTATAAACCGTCTGGTCCCACCTCGTTTGCCATGGTCAGCTCGGTAAAAAGGATTTTGGGCGTTAAAAAAGCCGGACATATTGGCACTCTGGACCCCATGGCAGAGGGTATTTTGCCTATCTGCCTGAACCAGTCCACCCGGATTATTCAGTTCCTTTCCCCTTTATCCAAGCATTATCAATGCGCTATGACTCTGGGAACGGCCACCGACACCCAGGACTCTACGGGGAAAACCATTTTTGAGGGCAACCCCTCCCTGGTCACCGAAACCCAGGTCAGGGACATACTCAGAAGTTTTGTCGGGGAGCAAAAACAGCTTCCCCCCATGTTCTCAGCAAAGAAAAGCAAAGGAATTCCTCTTTACAAATTAGCCAGAAATGGTATTAATATCGAGAGGAAACCCGTTTCAATCCATTTTTATTCCATTGATTTTATTAATATGGACGAAAATCGGGTAGAATTTGAGGCTCATTGTTCTGCGGGAACTTATCTCCGCACCCTTTGCCATGATATTGGGCAAAAATTGGGTTGCGGTGCCCATATGTCCCGGTTGATCCGGAAACAGGTGGGCGTGTTCGATCAAGACTCTTCAGTCAGTCCCGAAGCGTTGGAAAGCGCAAGCGTTAATGGGAAGCTGGCCAATGTGCTTTTTCCTGTGGAAAAAGTTCTGGAATTTCTTCCGGAAATACGCATCAATGATGATTTCATTGATTCTCTTTCCCATGGCAATGCCCTGCCTAAGTTTTCCCTGAAAGCTTATCCCGGGGAATTTAAACCAGGGATGGCAATGCGGGTTTGCAACGGCAGTAACAAGGTGCTCGCCATCGTCGAGCCCCTTGTAGACCATGACGGGTTCGCCCGGATGGGTCCAAAAGATATCGCGTTTAAATTGAAACGTGTTTTGATTTAATTAGGGCATCTCTAAGAATTGTCTTTGGCCACCAACGAGCCGCCGGAGGCAGATAGAGAACCCATTATAAACATTGAGAATTTGATGGAAAGAGATTGGAATGTTTTCGCAGGGACACCTCAGTATAAAAAGTGTTGGTGTGTCTCTACGAAAACATTTTCCAATCGTTTTCCTGAATTGAACGAGTTGGAGAAAAAAACATGGCACTGAACCTTGAACAAAAAACCACAATTATTACTGATTACAAGCTTCATGAAAAAGACACAGGGTCTTCAGAAGTGCAGATCGCATTACTGACAAAACGCGTTACCTATCTTACAGAACATTTTAAGACCCATTCCAAAGACCATCATTCCCGGCGCGGACTCCTCAAGCTAGTCAGCAAACGACGAAAGCTTTTGGACCACTTGAAAAAAGAAGATGTTAGCCGTTACCAGAGCATCATTGTGAAGCTCGGTATACGCAGATAGTCGCGCCCAACCCATCCTGAATTCGCAGGAAATAAAGATATTGGAGATATATTAATGGAAAAAGTAGAAATAGATATAGATGGAAAGCTAATTTCAATTGAAGCCGGTGACTTAGCCCGGCAAGCCGGTGGCGCAGTCATTGTCCGGCAAGGTGACACCATGCTATTGGTGACTGCTACCATGGCTGGCCAGGCACGAGAAGGAATCGATTTTTTTCCCCTGACTGTCGACTACCGGGAAAAAACCTATGCCGCCGGAAAAATTCCCGGCAACTTTTTCAGGCGGGAAGCCCGGCCCGGAGACATCGAAACCCTGACCTGCCGATTGATCGATAGACCTATCCGACCGTTGTTCCCGAAAGCTTTCAAAAACGAAACCCAGGTTGTTGCGCTGGTCATCTCGCATGATCAGACCAATCCTCCGGATGTCAATGCTATCACCGGCGCTTCCGCCGCGTTGATGATCTCCGACATTCCGTTCGAAACCCCTATTGCCGGAGCCCGTATTTCCCGGGTTGATGGCAAACTGATTTTCAACCCCACTTACGAGGATACGGCTAATAGCGACCTGAACCTGGTCATGGCAGGAACAGCAGATGGAATCGTAATGGTTGAAGCGGGTGCTAATGAAGCCAGCGAAGACGATATGATGGCGGCCCTTGAGTTCGGACACGAAAGAATCAAACAATTGATCGAAATTCAGATCAAGCTACGTGGACTTCTGGGCAAAGAAAAACTCGTGGTGGAAGCACCACAAGTGGATGAAGAACTGAAAAGCAAAATCCACGAAAAGACTGCGGCCAAGCTTACAGAAGCAATGCAAATCTCCGGCAAGCACGAACGTAGCAATACCATCAAGCAAATCAGAGAAGACTTCAAGGCCGAGCTGAGTCCTGAAGAACTGGAAGAGAAAGCTGGCGCAATTAAAGAACTTTTCCATGACCTGGAAAAAGATATCGTGCGCAACCTGGTTCTCGACAAACACTATCGGGTGGATGGCCGAGGCCTGGCCGATGTCCGCCCCATCACCATCCAGGTCGGCTACTTGCCCAGGGTACACGGTTCCGCTGTTTTCACTCGTGGCGAAACCCAGGCTCTCGTTTCCACAACCTTAGGAACCGCTTCGGACGAACAACGGATCGACAGTTTGGAGTATAAGGGCACCAAATCTTTTTTCCTGCATTACAATTTCCCGGCCTTCTGTACCGGCGAGGTCAAGTTTCTATCCGGCCCCGGACGACGCGAAATCGGTCACGGTATGCTCGCCGAGCGATCCCTGATACCTATCCTGCCGGATAAAGATAAATTCCCTTACACCATCCGCATCGTTTCCGAGATTCTTGAGTCCAATGGCTCCTCTTCCATGGCTTCCGTGTGCGGAGGTTCGCTCTCACTGATGGATGCAGGCGTTCCCATCAAAGCTCCGGTTGCGGGTATTGCCATGGGTATGATTAAGGACGGTGATCGGGTTGCGATCCTTTCCGACATCCTCGGTTCCGAAGATCATCTCGGTGACATGGACTTTAAAGTGACGGGAACCCTTAAGGGCATCAACGCCCTGCAAATGGATATTAAAATTGGTGGTCTGAGCCACGACCTCATGGCCAAGGCCCTCGAACAGGCAAAAGAAGGAAGGCTGCATATCCTCGGCGAAATGGATAAAGCTCTGCAAAGTCCGCGAGAAGAGATGTCCCAATACGCTCCGAGAATCGTCACCATTACGGTGCCCAAAGATAAGATTCGCGATGTTATTGGACCGGGCGGCAAGGTCATTCGTGAAATCATCGACAAAACCGGAGTCTCTATCGACATCAACGATGATGGAGTGGTTTCGATCGCCTCCACAGATGAGGATTCTGCCAAAAGGGCCGTTGAGTTTGTGCAAAACCTTGTGCAGGAAGTCGAGATCGGAAAAATCTATCTCGGCAAGGTAAAAAAGATCGTTGATTTTGGTGCTTTCGTGGAAATCTTCCCTGGCACCGATGGTCTGGTACATATCTCGCAAATATGCGACCGTCGCATCAAAAATGTCAGTGACGAGATTCAGGAAGGTGATGAGATCAAAGTCAAGGTCATTGATGTAGATCAACAGGGCCGAGTCAAACTCAGCCGCAAAGAAGCCCTGCGCGACGCAGTTGCCGCAGAATAATTCAAGCGTTCACAATAAAACGGGAAGGGCTTTTTGCCCTTCCCGTTTTTTATTCCACTAGCCGTGGAGGCAACTGGGCAAGAGCCCATCAAGCCAAAAGTATCGTTTCTCGCCAGATAAAGTTATTGCAATTTGCCACCGGCTGCTAGCCGGGTACGCTGGCCTAGTAGTGGTCCAAATCCCAATCTTTGATCACTTCGATGGAGGGGTGATGGGTAAGATCGAAATGGAGGGGTGTCACCGATATATAGTTTTTAGCCACCATCACACAGTCGACCCCTTCTTCAGTTTCATCGAACCGCATCTCACCCGCCATCCAGTAATAGGTATTGTTTCTAGGGTCCACCCGTTGATCAAACGATTCGACCACCCGTGACTTCCCCTGACGGGTGACAGCCACCCCGGCAATCTCACTTTCAGGAACAGGCGGAACATTGACGTTCAGGATAACGCCCTGGGGTAGTCCCTTTTCAAGGACTCTGGAAATCAGCTTGCGGGTGAATTTCGCCGCAGGATCAAAATCCGGGTTTTCATAGGTGTCCAGCGAGACCGCGATACCGGGAACCCCCATAATCATCGCTTCGGTCGCGGCTGAAACAGTTCCTGAGTAAAGGGCGCAAATGCCGAGATTCCCTCCCAGATTGATCCCTGAAACCACCAGCCGGGGCGGTTCATCCAGCAATACCGCAATAGCCAGCTTGACACAGTCGGCGGGAGTTCCATTGACAGCATAACCCACGAGCCGACCTT
>Ga0114996_10009096_pt1 | contig 10935 bp, 9 predicted proteins | sample ArcticOcean_MG_C_4_FD_87039 | JGI IMG/M metagenome (GOLD analysis project Ga0114996, IMG submission 87039) | Marine microbial communities from western Arctic Ocean - ArcticOcean_MG_CB4_134 | ecosystem: Environmental > Aquatic > Marine > Oceanic | place: Arctic Ocean: Canada Basin | collected... | reverse complement strand
TGCGAGTGCGACAAACCTAGTTTTCCATTCGGCTTCCAGTTTGAACCAGGCGAGCGAGGTACCAAAAGTAACTACCGCCGCCATCGTGTTTACAACGGTGAAGGTCTGGAAGGTCAGGCCTGCGAGCGGAGGGAACGATACCGACCAGAATAGATAGCCGACAAAGCCAAGCATGAGCGCCGTCAGCAGCCCCATTATGGTGCGCCCGATCGTAGTGACCAGGAACATGTCCCATGAAGCGATCATTTCACCAGTTCTCCAGCCCCGTCTTGCCTACCGAAGTACGCCAGGTCCAACCTGTCCACAGATTTATACGTAACCGATTCTAACTGCGTTTCCAGCTAGCCTGACTCAGATTTACGATGGATCCAATTATAGTGTGAATCTCTCATTTTCAGGTCCGCTGGTATCACTTCTGAAAATACAAAAACTCGGTCCCAGATCGCTGTAATTCAGAGCGCTTCCTTCACTCGATTGCGTCCGCCAGCGCCTGCTGCTGGTCCGCGCGTACGGGATCACCCAGCTTGTCGTATACGACGGCCAATCTTAGATGTGCGTCCTTTGCCACTTGAGATCCGGGGTCTCGATTGGTAGCCGTCTCGTAAGAAGTCGCTGCGATCTCAAGCTGACCGAGATTCTCCAGAGCAACGCCCCTGAACCACCACGCCTTGGGATTTGGGAATGCCTGTGTCTCCATGCTGATCGCCCGGTCGGCGTATTGGAGGCCGAGGACATTATCTCCAACAGCCAGAAGCCCCTGAGCCGCATCGGCCTGGATGGATGGATACGATGGGCGCGAATCGGCGATGCTGACATACCTGTCACGCGCTACGTTGACAAGATCCGCACGGCCGAGCGCGGCAAGTCTGGACTCCGCCTGCCCCATCCGTATCTGGGTGTCGAAAGCCTTCGGATTACGATCCTCATAACGTCGAGCGGCTTCCAGCGCTTTCTCCCAGCCAAAGATCGCCTGATCATTATTTCCAGCGGCCCCGGCCTCACCCGCCGCGGCGCGGAACAGATCGTTCACCCGGAGGTGGTAGTCCTGCACGTCCGGGTCAAGTTCCACGGCGCGCTGATATTTGACGAGCGCCTCGTTCGGTCTGCCCTCTTCGCGCAGTTCAAACGCGTCACGGACTATCGCACTCGCCTGCAACGATCGGAAGTCCTTGTAGTACAGCACCCCGGCAGACAGTAGCGTTATTGAGAGGGCAACGGCGACGAGAACCAATCGTGGGTTCGGCTGGGCAACTGAACGCTGGCCCTGCCGTGATTTACCTGAGCTTCCAGGGCGTTCCGGATACTGTCTCCGAGCGATCTCGACTACCGCAATCGATAGTGCCATCAGTGCCCAGAACGGCAACAGATCACCCACACGCGCAACGCCAACCATTTGCTCCGTGCCGCGTCCGACAAGCATGGCCAGTAATCCGACTATCACTATCGACGGCCACATGCCGTGGTTTCCAGCACGCCTGGCCATACTGAGCAATCGGGCGGCCGCGTATACGGTCAGCAGTGCGGCTGAAATGAACGTGACAAAGCCGAGCAATCCCAACTCCAACAAAAATTGAAGTGGGTAGTTGTGAGCGTTCTGGGCGATGGTCTTGGATCGTTCTATTTCCACGCCAAGTGGATAGGCGTAGAAAAACATCTCAGGACCGTAACCTGTGAGTAACCGAGCCACTGCGAGCGCCCCGGATTCCTCGGGCGCCGAGACCCGGGAACGGGATAGTTCCAACGCCGATTGCCAGATGATTCCCCTGCCACCCACCGAACCGGCCGTTGAATCATCAAATATGGAGCCGAGGTCTGTGAAGTCTCGCGTATCTCCACTTTCTGATCCAGGTGCGAGCCCGATTATCACGGCTACCAGCGCACCAGATGCAATCAGCGCCATGCCGCGAACCAGCATCCGCCTGTCCAGCCACACGAACCCGATCATCGCAAACGCGACGACGCTTACCGCGTATCCGATCCATGGGCCTCTACTGCCGGTGAACCAGAGCGCCGCAAGCTGAATCCCCAGCGCCAGACCTCCCGCAATGAGCCATCCGTATTTGCCGTTACGTTGTTCGCTTATGGCCACGGTCGCCGTGATCATCGCCGTCATCACCAGAAATGAGCCGAGATGGATCGGGTTACCCAGGGACGCAATCACGCGGCCCGAGTTCTCGCCGGGACCCAACGCATCCCATCCATAACGCTGGGCAATTCCGTAAACAGCGATGAGAGTTCCGACACCGGCGAGGGCTAACATCAATCGCCGCACCTGGTGCTCCGTCCGCATTCGAACCGCTATGGCGATGAACACTACGAGCAACGACAGGAACGAATACAGCTCGTATCCAAGGTCTGTGAAATCTCTTCCCCAAAGGCTTACGGCTGGCACAGGGGATAGCACAGTTGAAATGACGGCGCTCAGTCCGAGACCACCAACCGACACCACCGCCCATCGTTCAGGCCGCCGTCCAGCCCACCTGAGCACGCCCGACAAACCCGGCCATGTAGAAGATCTCGGGTATGTGGCCCATTCCAACGCCCACACGGCGATGATCACCAGCGCGACCAGATGGAGCACAGCGTACTTCGGATCGTTGTAGAAGTTGAACCAGTTGCGGGGACTGAACACCAGAGGCGTCAGTACCACCCCGGCCAACCATGTCCCCTCTATGACAAGATCCGTTATTCGACGGGTTCCAACCGACGATCTCTGGGACCTCTCGGACCTTTGGGACCGCCGGTTTAAGCGAGAACGATTTCGGTTCATTTGGAGAACGGACGTCCAGTGCGGGCAGGGGATGTAATGCAGGTGCTCAACGCGCCATGCGTGATCTCACTAACTCTCGGGCCGCATTATAAGAAGACCCCGGTCGTCGCAGTTGTAGAAAAGTTTTTCCCCGTGGCACACCGGACGTGACCCCGCGCTTCATCAGGTCAGGAAACAGAGTTGTGCGGGTCCCCACCCGCCCGGTTATGTGTCTCCACCTACGTACTAACCACGCGTCTCCACCATGCCCACACCCTCCAGTCTCTCAACCACCACCGTTTACCCACCTGAAGTGGGAGCCGGGGTTCATTAACGTTCAATCCCGAGACGCATTGGCTGGGTGGCCGGTGCTCTCGGGTGTTTTGACCTCATACGAAGGCCGCAACCGCGGCGCCCCGGCGCCGACCAGATAAAAGGGGTGAACCATGTCCGGAATCCGCAACTCAGCACAGTGGCGCCTGATGGCGCTTGCCGTACTTGTGCCGATCGCAGCGATCGCCGTGTTCCTCCTCTGGCAGTACTACGTTACACACCCCGTGTGAAAGAAACCGTCAAGCAATCAAACGAAGACGTTTCATCAGGAATTCCAGCACGTTCCATCCTGGCCACAGAAAATTAAAAAGGAAATCATGCCCCAAATTAATGTAGTACTCATCGAAGACAAAAAATCACTCCTGGACGTTATCGAAGAAGGCCTAGTGGAGCTGTATGGCTGCAAAGTAACCGCACTGTCGGACGGAGGGTCAGGACTCGCGTATCTTCGCGAAAATAATGCTCATCTACCTCCTGATGCCCGGCATCAACGGGTTCGACATGCTGGAACGGATTCAATCGGACGATGAGGTACTAAACAGCCCTAAGCGAGTGATCGTCATGAGCGCGCTTACGGATCGGGACACAATGGGGACGCTACCGAATCTGGGAGTAGATTCAGTCCTGCCGAAGCCGTTCTCGCTGAAAGAGCTTCGCCTCGCTCTGGGGCTCGGGGAGCCCGGCGGATACGGTCTGAATGCGCAATCGACCCCTGCGTCGATGTCCGCCTGAGGCACTACCGGAATGATCCCGGAGTTAGTCGCCTACTAGATCCTCGCGACCATCAGGGCGACCGTCAGGCCGCTGACCGTTCCTGGGTTGATGTATTCGGCGACGTATCCGGCAATCCGTCTGGCGAGTCACTTAAGCCAGCCACCCGGACCTGAAGGGTTCCGAGTTCGGCGGCCCAGGAGTCACGGTCCCAGATCTCGACCGCATCACCGGTTCCGATCACGGAGACGTCTGTCGTGATGCCCGCGTAGAGAAGGACAGCTTTAGGCAACTCGATCCGGCCCTGCCGGTCCGGCTCTTGCTCGTTCGCCGATGCGAATATGAACCGTGCAAGTCATCACGTGTCCGCGTTTGTCACGGGAAATTCCCGGATCTCAGACGCTATCCGTTCCCAACCCTCTGCAGAGTAGATCGATATGCAACGCTCGAATCCACGCGCCACAACAACACCCTCGGCCAGCTCTCCCGCGAAAACGGCAGGAATAGCTATGCGCCGATGGCTGTCAATTCTTCCATCAAACTCGCCCGCAAATAGCACGGCCAGGTGATCCTACAGATTTCGGCGCGCTGTGACGGCAATCCCGCCGCCCGCGGCCGATAGATATAGTCTGGCCCGCAGGCTACTCAACGCCTACCGCGAAATACCCGACGGCGGTTGGGGCTTTCACACAGCCGTGGCCGACCTGGATGATCCTGAAACGGTAGCCCTTACCCTGGGTCAACTGGGTCTACCGTCGTCTGGGACACAATCTCTACGATTATCGGAGAGGCCACGCTCAGGATATTTCGAGCCTCAAAGATGTCCTCTTGCGCAACGCCAACGTTCTGAAAACCGACTGCGTCCAGGCTGTTTATGACCAGCCTTCCAGCCCTCGCAAGGTCATCCATCACGCTGGTCAGCGTTTCCTGGAGTTCTTCCTGTCCCTCGGGGCTGACGAGGTCATCAGCGCGGGCCGAGTAACGTGCGAACGCGGCTGATGTTTGCCGAATATCGTTGACCCAGATCACGTTTTTCACATTTGGAGAACTGAGCAACAGGATCACCCGTCCCAGGTCGCTGCCGGCCTGCAGTGCGATGCCGTTTACTTCCTGCTTGTAGAACTCTTCCGGGGATAGCCCCGGAGTCGGCGTAGCTTCCGGTCCTGCCGTTGCCGTTGCGAACGCCAATGGGTCTGAAGCGAACTGCTGCACCGTTTCGTCGTCGTCCGTTAGCGATATCCCTAGAAAGATGATTGCGGCGCCAACCACGACCGAGCTGATACCGCCAACGAGAGCGTTTCCTTTCGGGCCCCTCATCACGGACCCAACGAAGCCCAGCCATGTCAGTCCTCCAAGCGCGGCCGCCGAGCCCAGGATAATCAGCAGGTTTTCCAAATTCGCTCTTCTCTACTTTCGGGGAGGTCGATCATGACCAGTCGTTGGCCATATTAATCACGGATCGCATTTGATTGGCCGACGACCATTATGAGGTCTCCAACCCGGCACGCGCCTGCGAATCCCAAACCGTTATACAGAGATAGGTATTACGTCTGGTCACGCGACAAGGCTTTCTCGCTTTGCCAACATCGCCGGTCCTGCAATAAGGCCAGGAACAGGAACACGACTAGTCGAAGAAGTCTGCGTCTTCCGGCCTCAGGTACTTCTTCGTCGCCTCCACATTCAGAGACACACCCAGCCCCGGCGTGTCCCAGACGTCGATGAAGCTGTCCTTCACGATGGGGTTCGGGAGACCCTCCACGATGTCGTACCACCAGTCCGGCTTGCCCGTGGGGTACTCAAACGCGATGTAGTTCTTGGGCAGAGTCGCTGCGACCTGCACCTGGGCGGCCAACCCGATCAAGCCGTCGCCGGTACCGTGCGGCGCTATCGATATGCCGTGCAGATCGGCGTACTCGGCGATCCACTTCAACTCCGCCATACCGCCCACATCCGCCAGATCAGGGCCGATGACATTCACGGCGCGCTTCTCGATCAGCCCCATGAAGTTCTGACGAAGATAGATTTGTTCACCGGTGTGGATCGGTGTCGTCGTGTACGGCGTCACCTCGCGATACAGGTCCGCCAGAACGTATGGCGTGTAGTCGCCCGTGATCATGTCCTCAAGCCACATCACGTTGAGGTGCTCGACCGACTTTGCCAGCTTCAGTGCGTCGGTCACGGTAAACCCGGGGCCGCAGTCGAGTGCGAGACCTATTTCATCCCCGAGCACGTCCTTCATAGCCTCGATACAGGCGATGGTGTGCTTCATACCGCGCTCGGTGATCAGCCCCTTGTTCGGGTGGTGTCCAGACGTATCCAGATCGCCATAAAAATAATTCGGCACTTCACGGACCATCGCGCCGTGGAACGAAATCCCCTGCTTGATGATCGAGAACCCCTCGGGCCGCGCCTTCATCCACCGCATCTCCTCCGCGTAGTCCGCAGGTTGGGAGTCAGACATAGAGCGGCGCACGTTTCCGTTGTACGTCATCACCCTGTCTCGCACCTTGCCGCCTAGCAGCTTGTACACGGGCACCCCCGCCGCTTTTCCGGCGATGTCCCATAGCGCCATTTCTATGGTGCTGACGCCTGCGCCCCAGGGCTTATAACTCCCCAGACGCCGGATCTTCTGCATCACCCGTTCAACGTCGGTCGGGTCCATCCCGACGATCATGTCCTTGTAGTACAGAAAGTGCCACTTCAGATCCTGCTTGGCCGACTCCGCCTGCCCGATACCCTCGATACCCTCATCCGTCAGGATCCTGATGACGGGGTTCCGGCCGATGATGGCGCACTTCAAGTCGGTGATCTTCATCCAGGTTCTTTCTGTATTAGGACTGAATTACGGACGTTCTAATCGATCAATTGTCGCGAAAACAAGTCGCCACGACCGACAAGGTTCATGCGGTCGTGGCGACTTATACCAGGAACAATACGCTGGACTTTTTACTTCTGGATCAGGAAACGGTACGGGACAGACGTCACACAGCCGTTACGCACACCGGCTTCGAGCCGTTTACGCAGTACCCGAGTTTGTTCCACCGGGTTTCAAGCGGCTGCAGGCTTCCAGAATCGTCTGCCGCCCTGGCGATGATCGTGTAGTGACCCTCCTCTGGAGGGGTCCAGTCCACGTGCCACTGCTGCCAGGAATAGCCAAGCGCGCTCTCATCAAGATGAGCGTCCTGCCACGTCTCGCCGCCGTCCAGACTCACGTCTACTCGACGTATCGGCCCATCTCCAGACCACGCCATGCCGCTGATAGCCACGGGGTGCCCGATCGGAAGTGAAGTACCGTGCTCAGGCCAGTTCACGAACGATTTGACCTCCATGCGCGATATCTGCTGGTCAATCCCGGCCTCGTCTTCCATCACATAGCGCTCGGTCTGAAAGAAACCCACGAACGGTTTTTCCAGAATGCGAATTCGGGTCAACCATTTCACCGACGCCATGCCGTACCAGCGCGGCACGATCAGGCGCACCGGGAACCCGTGGTCCGGCGTCAAAGTCTCTCCGCTCATCTCGTACACAAGCATGGTGTCAGGATGTAGCGCTACCTGGAGTGGGAGGCTGCGCTGGTATGGGACTACATCCCGGCCGGGCACTGGTTCGCCGCGATCCTCGCCCTCGAACAGGACTTCTACTGCATCCGGGGTTATGCCCGCCTGTTGCAAGAAAGGCTTAAGGGGAGCGCCCGCCCAGATAGCGTTCGACATCGCGCCTTCGTCGAACGGGTTTCCGGGGATGCCTGGGCCAAGATCAGACCTGTTGTTGCCGGCGCATTCAAGCATCGCTGGCAGCGTTTTCTTTGGCAGGCGGAGCAGGTCTGAATAGGAGATTTCGACGGGGTTCGAGACCGCACCGCCTATCGAGAGCGACCACGCCGCGGGGTCTATATCCGGCACCTCGTAGTGGTTCCGGATGTAGAAGAGAGGAGTAGGGGTCAACCAGCTCCGCAACGCAGCCGAGGGCGTTTCTCCGACGACGGGCTGCGTGTCTATCGGAACAAGTTCTGCGGTGCCTGGCCGGGTACAGGCGGGGTCTTCAGCGACCTTCAAAGCTCCGGCGTCGGTACAAGTACAGAACGGCATTACGGCCTCCTCATGTGGGTAAGAAGTATTTCCGGAAGTCTACCCCTTATGGCAGATGTTGCCAGCCATTGCACGCACACATTGCGTTAATGGATTGGGAAACCGAGCAGATTGTCTGCCGATACGTGTAGGGGCGTGTGGCAATACGCCCGGTGGGGCTACCGGCTGCTGGCGATTCTGTCCTTCTTCTGGCAGGAGAGGGCTATGGCGCCAGCACCTCATTCCACTCAACGACCGTAGGGGCGGAGCATGCCCCGCCCCTACACGGGTATACGTGTCACGGTCGTAGGGGTCGATTGGTATCGACCCGAGGGCAGATGCCAATCCGGCCTTACGGTGTTGTTTCGATGAGAGTCTTGAAGGGCCCCTAAGCGCGGTCGCTGTGTTCCCATCTCCCCGTCGGGAGAGGGCGCAGGAGCCTGCCCTTCCGCTCCCTGGAAGGGTGAGGCCGTTGTCGCTTGAAAGGCGGCAACGGCCGAGAGCGTTGTCGCACCAACCCGGTCCTTCGAGAGCCTCAGGACGCTTGTGTTTGCGGGCGTATTGCCATACGCCCCTACGGTGTGATCGCCGCAACGGCCGGAGCGACCGCAACCCTTACGGCAGGTCCAGGTCCAATTCCAGTTCTGCCGCCGCGGTGCCGAACCACTCGATCACCTCGCGGTGGTACGGGATGCCCTCGGCCTTCCGCTTGTTCGTCTCCTCAAACTCCGACAGACCCGGGTAGAAGACCCGTTCCTGTCCGGGAGCCGGCTTCGTGTTCGCCAGCCCTTCAAGGAAATCGTCCATATCGTCCTTGAACTTTTCTGTGTCCATGAACGCATCGATCTTCCATGCCTGGAAGTAGTGCGCCGTTTTCTGCTGGATGAACCCCGGTCCCGCTCCCGAAAGCTGACCTGTCATCACATCGACCACGGCGGCGAAGGCATAACCCTTGTGCGATCCGTTCTCGCGCGTCCCGCCAAACGGCAGCATGAAATACTCGTCCGGAATGCCGTCCGTATCTTTGTCGATAACGGTCCCGTCCGGGGCCGCCACCCAGTTCGGGATCAGCCCGGCTCCAACCCTGCGTGCCAGTCGAATCTTGTTGCCGGCGACCTGCGTCGTAGCGACATCGAACAGGAACGGCGGCATCTTGCGTGCCGGAACGGCGTACGCGATCGGGTTCGTGCCGAATCTCGGCTCTGCGCCGAAGGTCGGCACCGCCTGCACACCTCCGCTGCCCGTCATCGCCATGCCGATCATGTCCTGCTCGGCCGCCATAGCGGCGTGGTAGCCGGCTCCAGCGAGGTGTCCGGTGTTCATCACCGATACAGCGCCCTGTCCATGCTTCTCAGCTTTGTCCATCGCCAGCTGCATCGCCATCGGGCCGATATGCGCACCCAGTCCTCTGTCACCGTCCCACGTCGCCGTTGTGCTCGACTCACGGAGCGTTTTGATATTCGGCATCGGGTTTAGCGCGCCGCTACCGTACCCGGCCACATATGACCGGAGCATGTTCGACACGCCGTGTGTTTCAACACCCCGCAGATCGTTCATGATCAGCACGTCGGTCGAAACCCGGGCCCCTTCTTCATCAAGACCCATCTTCAGGAAGATAGCGTTCGTCGCCGCCCTGATCTTGTCCTCAGAAACGTAGACACGGTCGGCATCTGGAACCTTGAAGCGTTCGAGCATTTTTATCCCCGGTCCATGACTCTCAGTTGGTCCCTTTTAATTCAGGGAATTCAGGGTCTGCCAGATCCCCGATGTACCGGGATCACAGTGATGTGAGGCTTGGTGAGCAGATGGTATCGCTTTTTACGGGCTTCCTGTGGCGGCATCTGTCGCGGTGCGACGGCCCATAGGGGCGACGAGCGCCAGCACGGTTCCGGCTACCGCAATCGCAGCCACAAAGATGACCACCGCATCGAAGTTCCAGTGGGTGTTGAGCACTCCCGCAACGATTGGCGCCACAGCACCGATCAGGGCGCCTCCGGCGAACAACACGGCGATCGAAGTGCCTTCCGATCCACGATCAGTCGAATCCATGGCGGCGGCCACAATCACCGGCATTATCGAGAACAGAAACACCCCAAGTGCAACCATGGTGACGGACAGCATCCAGCCATCGTCCGCCCAGAGGAACGCCAGTACGAGCAAGCTGATCGCAGCGAACGAGAACGTGATCACCGGCCGTCGACCCAGCTTGTCAGACAGGATGCCCAATACCGGCGTCGATGCGATTCCCGCAAGCGTGAGCAGCGAGACATGGATCCCGATGGCGAGGTTGCCGTAGTCCAGCTCGTCCGCCATGTATATGACGAGGAATAGCTGGATGGAGTTGTGGGCCGCCCCCCTGACCGCGTGCAGCAGCGCCATCACCAGCACCGACGGGTTGCGCAACAATTTCTGAGTCGCACCAAAGTAGGAGCGCAGCGACACGCCTTCGCCGTCCGGTTTGGCGCGGCCTTTGAATTTACTCAGCACAACCAGGACTGTCAGCACCGCCGGTACGACGAGAAGAAATGCCACGAGGCGCCAGCCAAGGCCGGACCACTCGACCCCGAGGTAGCTGATACCGCCCAGTAACAAGCCGATAGTCGCCGGGGCGGTCGTGTTGCCGACCTGCGCGCCGGTTGAATGTGCCGCCATAGCGAATCCACGACGCTCCGGATATCTGATCGCCAGCTCGGAGAACGCGGGTGCGTGCCAGAGCGATGTACCTGTGCCCAGGATCATCAATGCCAGGACCGTTAGCCAGTACCAGGAAGATAAGCCGATCAGCAGATAGCCGAGCGCCACAAACGACATGCTCACGGCGAGCAGCATCGGAACCCGGTGGCGGAACATGTCCGTCAGGATTCCCGCCGGGACGTTGGTCAGACCCATCGAGGCGTCGCGTGCAGCGAACATGCCACCGATGGCCACATCGGACAGCGCCAGGGTTGCCTTTATCTCCGGCACGAGGATCAGGATCGCACCCTGCCCGAAGTGCTTTATGCCATGTCCAGCGGAGATCCCGTACATGAGACGGGAACTCTGACGTCGCGGCGCGTCTTCGTCTGTGACGGCGGC
>Ga0114996_10009095_pt1 | contig 10936 bp, 10 predicted proteins | sample ArcticOcean_MG_C_4_FD_87039 | JGI IMG/M metagenome (GOLD analysis project Ga0114996, IMG submission 87039) | Marine microbial communities from western Arctic Ocean - ArcticOcean_MG_CB4_134 | ecosystem: Environmental > Aquatic > Marine > Oceanic | place: Arctic Ocean: Canada Basin | collected... | reverse complement strand
GTGCATTAAAATACATACCTGATGGTGCTACTAATCCACTACCGCTAATCTGTAGTAAAAACTGTGGTCCATAAAAGCGTTTGTAAGACGGTTTTCCTTTGTCTTTAATTTTATCCCATTTAACAATTATTTTGGTCTTGCCATTAGTTAGTGCTTCTGCCTCTTCTAAAAGAGGGTACATTTCTTCATATTTACTGTAATCTATTCCAAGAGTTCCGAACTCGTCATCTGAGCAGTGTTTTATCACCCCGTAGTCTACACCCAAATCTACTGCAAGTTTTGAAAATGGGATTATCTCATCTTTAAATTCTGGTGTTAAAACCATTTGTATACCGAGAGTGACCTTTAATTTATTCTTTCTCTTTAAGTCCACGGCATATTTAATATTGCGCATAGCTCTATCAAAAACCTCTGTGTGTTCAGGACCCTTAAACATTATTCGTGCATACTCTGAAGGAGTTCCAGCTGCTACTGTGAATCTTACCCAGGTTAGGTGGGGAAGTACTTGCTCAATCTTTTCTGGGTCCCACTCCCATCCATTCGTGGCGTTACCTACATCTATGCCAACGTTAGCCGCATGTTCAATAAATGGGACATAAGCTTTAGAAAGAGTACTCTCTCCATCACTTATTAATGATACGCCGCGAACGCCTATTTCTGCAAAATCGTCTATAAGCTCCAACGCTTGTTTTGGTTTTATAGCAGCTCTTTCTTGGGGTTCCTGAACCATTGCATAACAGAAAGAACACATCGCACCACATGCTCTGGTTAGAGCCATGTCTACACTTACGGGTGCTATTTTTTCTCCTGCTTCCCACGCTAAAAAACGATCATAGTGATGAGAGAGTTTATGAGAATCAAGGATTAGGGTACCTTCTTCTGTCTCTATAGCATTATCTGACCTTTTCATAATAAATGATCTTTCTATTAAGTAGTTATGTTAACGCCTCTTAAGGCACGCAGTTTACTTTTATCACCCACTGGTTCGCACCACACAGTAATTCCTTCATCTACTGCAAACTTTACAGATTTTTCAAAATTCAACAAGAACAAACCTCGTTTGTTCGCTGGTAGAGCTTCGAGCATTATAATGATGATTTGACCATTTTCTTTTGCACTTAGCACTTCTAGATTGCTAAAGTCAGACCTCGCATCAATAAATTTCTTAATTAATGCTTTGCGGCTCTCCTCTTTCATATTTTTCCAGTCTGAGCCGGTTTCTGGGGAGTCCACACTTGAGTAGTTTTTTAACATTTTAATCTCCTAATTAAAAATGCCTGATAGAGTTATGTTACATTATAAACTTTAAAACGGACCTTGAAAAGTTTTATCCGGAGTATCTTCCACTTTTGGTAAGTTATCCCAATTCATGCCTAAGAGCTCTTTGCCTAATGACTTCTCGACAGATTTTAAAATTTCATAGGTGCTTGGGTAAACTAAATTTGCCAAGGCTCGTGTGCTGGGTATTGGGACATCCTTAGGACCTACTCTAATTGGTGGAGATTTCAAAAATTTTAACCGTTTTTCAGCAACTAGAGATACTATTTCTGAACCAATGCCATATTTGCTCCACCCGTTATCTATTGTCAATAAACGGCCAGTTTTTGAGACGGATTTTAGGATAGTACTCTCATCTAGTGGACGTATACTGCGTAGGTCGATTACCTCAGCGTTTATACCACATTTTGCAAGGATGGATGCGCATCGCAGTGCTTCGACCATCATGTAAGAGTAACTAACTATTGTTATATCATCTCCTTTTTGAGCTATTTTAGCTTTACCAATTTCTATTTCGTAATTTCCTTCTGGTACTGGACCGAAGGTATTATGAAGCCACCGGTGTTCAAGCATTACGACAGGGTTATTATCTCTGACTGCTGCTGTTAATAAACCTTTAGCATCATAGGGATTAGATGGCATAATGACTTTAAGTCCTGGAACGTGGGCAAACCAAGATTCTAGGCTTTGGGAGTGTTGTGGTCCTTGCCCCCAACCTCTTCCAATAATAGAACGTACTACGAGGGGAACAGACGCTTTTCCACCTGTCATATAAAACCATTTTGCGGCTTGGTTAATCAATTGTTCTATACCGAGTAAGGAGAACTCAACTCTCTGATGCGTTATTATTGGCCTCATTCCGGTCAAGGCCGCTCCAATGGCAACCCCGGTAACACCATTTTCTGCGGTTGGGGTGTCAAATACTCTATCCTCGCCATATTTCTCTTGTAAGCCTAAGGTTGTACCAAATATTCCTTTTGGATCAGGGACCCCAAGGCCCAAAAGCATAACTTTAGAATCTTCGTGCAGGGCCTGATCAGTTGCTTCAAGTATTGCCTCTGCATATGATAATTCCCGACTCATTCTATCTCTCTCGGAGCATATACATGCAAAAATAACTCTGTTGGATCCGGAAAACTGCTCTTTCGCGCATACTCAAAAGCTTCTGAAATTTCTAGCTTGATTTTTTCAATAATTTTATTTTCTATACGATTATTAATTAAGTGATTTTTTTCTAAATGAAGTTTTAATTTCTTAATTGGACATCTTTCCATCCAGTTACTTAACTCTCCATCCTGCCGATATTTTAAATGATCATCGAAATTTGGTCCACAGTGCTCTAACCATCTGTAAGTGGATAACTCTAGTAAAAATGGAGTGCTATGTGTGTTTATTTCTATTATTGCATTTGAAGTCAACTTTTGCACTTCTATTACATCGTTACCATCTCCGGATATTGCAGGAATTCCATGAGCTTTAGCAATATCTATAATACTGCGTTTTGAATCTTGCCGTGACCCTAAAGGAGTATAAACAGAATATAGGTTATTTTCGCATACAAATAATACAGGTAGGTTTTGTAACTTAGCAAAATCTAAGCTCTCAGAAAACACACCCTCTTCTGTAGCGCCTTCACCTAAATAAATCACTACAATGCCAGGCTTCTTTTGACGCTTTAGACCAAGTGCAACACCTATTCCAATTGGAATAGAACTACCAACTATCGGGACTGCTGCTATCTGTCCGGCTTCTAAGTCAAATAGGTGCATTGAGCCACCTTTACCTCGACAACATCCATCTACCTTTCCAAACAGTTCTGAAATCATTTTCTTTAAATCGCAACCTTTTGCCAAATAATGTGCGTGAGACCTATGGGCACTTACAATTTGGTCGCTAATCGTAAGTCTACTGCTTACTCCAACTGGTATAGCCTCTTGCCCAATCGACAGGTGTACAGGACACCGCATTTCTTGTTTAGAGTACTCTTGTGAGATAGTTTCTTCAACAAAACGAATTCTAAGCATATCAGTATAAAGTTGTAGTGGATCTAGGTTTTTCATTCCGCCTCTCTAAAAAATTTATTAACAGTAGATGCGACGGTCTCTATATCACTATCTTTAAGAAATTGGTGAATAGGTAAGCTAAGTATTTTTCCTGCTTGGCTCTCAGTCACCGGAAAATCACCCAGTTTGTAACCAAGATTTTTAGCAGCGGGTTGTAGATGTATAGGTATTGGGTAATGTATTGCTGTTCCAATACCTCTTTCGGTTAGATACCTTTGTAAGCCGTCTCTGTTTGAAACTTGTATGACATAGGTGTGATAAGTATTAAAAATTTTACTATCAGGCTCTGGAGTGAAACAGTATTCACGATCTAGTAGTTCATCGTAGAGAGAAGCGTTGTGTTGCCTTTTTGAAGTCACGCTCTCTAATTTATTTAAACGATAAGTTAAAATTGACGCTTGCAGAGCATCCATTCTGGACACATATCCAAATTCTTTAACTGTATTTCTGTCCAATAAACCATGGTTTCGAAGTGACCGGACTCTATCTGCTATATCTCTATTATTTGTAATTAGAAATCCACCATCTCCGCACGCATTAAGGTTTTTTAATGGATGTGTTGAAAAACAACCTACCTGACCTATGGAACCGCTACTTTTAGTGTTGAATTTTGAACCTATTGATTGTGCAGAATCTTCAATTACTCCAATTTTGAAATGATCGGCAATCTCCATAATAGTATCCATTTGTGCCATCCTCCCCGTGAGATGGACAGGCATTATTGCTTTAGTTTTTTTTGTTATAGCAGCCTCAATTTTTGATGCATCAATACTTTGATCAGAAACCACATCAACAAAAACTGGTACTGCTCCTATATGAGATATTGCTGCTGTGGAGGCTACAAATGAGTTTGGTGGTGTAATGACTTCATCACCACGGCCAATACCCATAGCAACTAAACCGGTTACGAGTGCATCTGTCCCACTATTTAAAGCAACACAAAAATCTGTTTCGCATAATGCTGATACGGAATGTTCAAAACCTTCAACTCTCGCCCCACCTATAAAATCTCCCGAAGACATCACGTCTTCAATTATTAGAAGGAGAAATTCTCTTTCGGCTTTCCATTGCATTGGCAGATTTATATATGGAACATTTACTTTCATAAGGGCCTCTATTTGTAAAAATTGGATACAGTCTGAATAACGTAATCCATCTCGTTCTTAGATATATGTTGATCACAAGGAAACGTAATAATTTTATGGGTGTGCTCATCAGTAACTGGAAAATCACCTTCCTTGTGCCCCAAGTGTGCTAACGCTGGTTGCCTGTATATTGGAACAGGGTAATGAACTTTCGCTTCTATCCCTCTACTCAAACAATATTTTAATAACTCTTCGCGCTGTTTCGCAAAAACAATATATAGGTGATAGACTATATTGAAGTCTTTTGGTCTTGGTGGAATGATTATCTGACCGATAGTTTTAAAGTTTTTATCATAGTATGCTGCGTTTTTAATACGCGCTTCAGCAATTGATACTGTTTGAGGTATTAACCAGTTTCCGACAACTGCTTGAATTGTGTCTAAGCGAGAATTGTATCCCATTATCCCAATTGTATCACGATCAACCATCCCATGGTTTCGTAACAATCTTAACTGTTGATCAAGATGGTCGTCATCAGTTATGATCACTCCCCCATCTGACCATACATTTAGGTTTTTGAGAGGATGTAATGAGAATGCTCCAGCTGAACTCCATGTCCCTGCTTTTTTTCCATCTATTGCACCTAGAATTGATTGACAGGCATCCTCGACAACTACCAAGTTATATTTCTGCGCAATTGGTAGTAGTTTTCGCATATCAGTCATGTACCCAGTGAAATGGACTGGGACAATTGCTTTAGTTTTTGAAGTTATAGCATTTTCTAAAAGATCTACATTCATACAGAAAGTATCGTTGCAATCTACAAAAACTGGTATTGCTCCAAGTTCCATTATTGCCCCAACCGTCGCTACAAAAGTATTTGCAGCTGTGATTACTTCATCCCCAAAACCTATACCTTTAGCTTTTAACGCTAGCTTAATTGCGTCTGTACCAGAATTAACACCTATTGCATGTTTTGACCCCATCAATTGTGCAAATTTTTGTTCAAACTCTGTTAAAGGTTTTCCTAGTGTAAAGTCTCCAGTTGAAACGAAGCTTTTAAGCTGTTCCCATAAATCATCGGCATTTTCAAACTGCTGTTTTAGGTATGAATATCTAACTTTCATAGGGTTACTTCATATCCAATGATTGCATACGTTTTATATTAAAATACAACTCGTCTTCAAGAGAGTTGGGAAGGAGTCCAGTCTCGAAAGCATGCTTTAGCTCTAAACAGGCATCTCTTATAGTATTAGTCGCAGTAAAGCCCAATACTTTTTTCATTTTTTCGGATGAAACATGATAAGAACGATTATCATCTGTAGGAACTGTTTTAAGCACAACATCTTGACCTATCGCTTCTTTAACTATCTCCCCTATTTGTCTAACACTATGATTTTCGTAACCTGCATTAAATATTTCACCTGCAACCTTTTCTTTTGGGGCGTTAATTAGACTTATATAGGCTTCAGCCATGTCTTTGATGTGAATGTTAGGACGAAGTTGACTCCCACCAAAAATAGTAATTTCTCTTTTGTGAAAAGCTAAATTAGTCAAGATATTCACTACTACATCTAACCTTTGACGAGGCGAGTAACCACAGACTGTTGCAGGACGTATCGTGATTGTGGTAAAATCTTTGGATTGATATTCTAACAAAATCTTTTCACAATCCGCTTTAAATATTGAGTAATCTGTAAGTGGCTCTAGTGACATCTCTTCGTGGACGTTAGGCTCTTCTTTTACTCCGTATACTGATGAAGACGATGCATATATAAAACGTTCAACAAAATTGTCTCTACTTATTTCTACTAGAGGCCTAAAAGCATCTAAATTGATAGATTTCCCTAAATCTGGGTTCATTTCAAAACTCGGATCATTTGAAATGCAGGCGAGATGAATTACTATGTCGTGACCTGGTATTAAATCTCGCAAAACTGATTGATCTCTAATGTCACCTTTAATGGCCTTAAGGTTCACATTATTGGGGAGCACCTCTTCGCCATAAATCATTAAATCAAGGACAGTCACCGAGTGACCATCCTGGAGTAGTCGAGGAATTAGAATACCTCCAACATAACCTGCACCGCCTGTTACAAAAATCTTTTTAGGGCCCATATTAAAATTCTAACTCCTTTAACTGTTGTTTTAATTTTATTGCATCAATTGGAAGATTACCAACAGAGCGAACTGAAATTGCTGCAATCTGTGCACCAATAGCCGCAGCTTCCATCAATGTGGAGCCTGAGGACAAAGAAACTGCCATAGCAGATATTAAACTATCACCGGCACCGGTGACATCTAATGGGTTTATTGTCATTGCGGGGAAATGCTGTCTATTAATAAAACCACTGGTAGTTTTCTCGTAAGCTATAAAGCCATCAGAACCAAGTTTCATAATTAAATTCCTACTATCTGTTTGCTCTAGTAGGAGATTCGAAATTGTCTCCAGACTATCGTCTTTATTACTCAAACCTATTCTAGCCTCACGTTCGGTTGGAGTGATTAAATCCAATCCTTGGAATTTTAACACACTTCCAACTTGACTACTACATTGAAGATCTCCGAAAACTAACAAATTATTAGCCATGGCAATCTTTTTAATTGTTGCCAATATCTTAGGAGTTATTACTCCGTATACAAAATCGCTTATAAGTATTGCATCAATACCGTCTACTGAGCACTCTAATTCAGCGATTACTTTGGATTCTGTGGTGCTGTCAAGAGTGTGATCTTTAAGTCTACTAACTCTAAACATCTTTTGGCTTTCAACCATATAACGGTTTTTAAATGTTGTTGGTCTAGTTTTGTCTATAATTAACTTTGCAGTTACCTCTAAGTCTCGCATGGAGTTTCTTACATACTCCGCTTCCTTATCATCTCCCACTACGGAGATAAACTGACATTTAGCACCTAAAGCTTTAATATGGGCTGAAACGATAGCAGCACCACCTATATAGGTTTCAGTGTCGAGTTCTTTCACTACTATTACAGGTGCTTCTGCACTCATCCCTATTGCGTCACAAGCTACATATTGATCAACAATTGTATCGCCTATAACTAAAATCGAAGAGTTTTTAAAACTCTCAAGTCTTTTAATTAAATGATTTTTTTGGATGTTTTGCCTGGAGCATGAGTCACAAAATCTACTTAACCTTAACTTTTGTTCAACCCCATCATTTTTAAGGCCTAAAACGGAGTGCGAGTAGTTAGTTTCACCAGAGTGGTAACGTACCTTTCCCCCATAGCTTTTTATTAGCACTATACTCTCTTGTACAATTTCCTGAAGTTCAGTTTCATATTCTTTTCCAAGGACTAGAAGTTCTGGCCTAATTATATTTATGTAGTTTTCTAGATTATAACCTGAAGAGATTATAACTTGATCAACATCTTCTATAGACGCTAGGCTTTCAGCCCTTTCTATTATGGGAAAGCTTATGGCGTCTTCTGGGTTAGTAGACTGGTCAGTTGATGTGACTATTACCGTTAATTTATTGCCTTGGCTTTTAGCCCAACTCAGGTATCTAAAATGTCCTGGATGTAATACATTAAATGACCCATAGCAGACCACTGAATTACGTATGAAGTCTCCCTCATTAGAGTGAGCTTTTTCTAACTCAGACCTTGATAGACTTCTTACTTTGCTATTAGGTGACCTATTCATTATTATCTCTTACTTTTATAAGACCACATTTATTATTAACTAAGTTTCAATTTGTTCATCGTTTATCAAATTAAGATTAGATGATGACCTCTTGAATTGAGTTAGTCAATAACCTGATTGCAACTTATTCACAACAAAAAAATTATTCAAATATAAAATTGATTTTAACTACAATTTATCTGTTTATGTATTGGGTTTCTTTCAAAAGATTTTTGCCATTTATCAGGCCTTTCCCAACAAGTTTGTTTCTTTGGATCTTTCTGTGCTAAGATTAGATTTGATATAGTTCCAATATCACGATGAAATGAACTATTTAGTAAGCCATAAATTTTTCCCATAAAATTTGGTAAGACATCCAAGCTGAAATCTTTAGCAGTCTCATGCTGTGATATCCAATCAATGACATCTGGCTCTAGCACATAGATTGCTCCATTCGCTAAATTTCCTCTTGGCTCATCCTTTTTCTCATGCATCGCGATTACCCTATTTTTCTTATCAAGCTCGACTATACCACAAGACTTTGGGGTGTCAGTATTAAATAAAAGCATTGTAATTAGGCACCCGCTTTCTTTGTGATACTTGTGATGATCGAGTAATTTTGTTAAATTAAAACCACTCCAATTGTCTGCATGCGCCATTAGAATTGTTTGCCCCGCAAGCATTTTTATATTTTTTCTTATTGTTCCTGCTGTGCCCAACAATACATCCTCTCTTGAGTTCTGAACCCAGTCTCTAAAACGTGGTCGTGATAAAAAATCTGAAACAATATCCCCATGATGACACGTATTAACTATCGCCTGTTTAATATCATTTTCCCAGAGATCAGAAAGCCAGAACTCTAGTAGGGGTATCTTATGGATTGGCATTAAGCATTTGGGCCAGGATTTAGTTAACGGCATTAGCCTGCTTCCTGTTCCTGCCGCTAATAGGATAGCTGAAATATTTTTCATTCCTTTCCTAAATACTTAAACCAATCAGCAGTGGCTTCCTTGATTTCATTTGGCGTCCATACTGGGGCTTTTGCCCAATAATGAATGTTCTCTAAGATCATCTCTACGCCACGTTCTATCGATATAGTGGGCTCCCAGTTTAACTCTTCGTTAATTTTCGAGATATCCGCAAATGTACAATCAGGTTCCCCCGGTCTCTTAGGAATATAGACTGTCTCACCACCAATAAGTTCAGAAATACGGTTTACGCTTATTGTGGCACCACTTCCGACATTGTAAATCTCTGCTGACTTTGAAGAGAGAAGGGCAGCCATTAGAGCGCTTGCAATGTCAGTAACATATGTAAAATCGCGTGTTTGATTGCCGTCACCAACTATGGTCATTGGTTCTTGCGCCAATTTTTGAGCTAAAAACACGCCAAACACAGCTCCGTAAGTCCCTGATGTCCGAGATCTTGGACCGTAAACGTTAAAAAAACGAAGAGATAATGCTGGTAAATTATATAACTTTGCCCAATGAATCACTAGTTCTTCACCTAGTCTTTTAGTTAAGGCATATGGATATTGTGGTTCCATTGGTGTATCTTCTGGTGTTGGATAAGCAGCTGGAATTCCATAGCAAGACGATGAAGCTGAATATATGAACCTTTTTATTTTGTATTTTTTGGAAGCTTGTAAAACATTTAAGGTTCCCACTACGTTGGCATGGAAATATGCCTCTGGATCATTAATGCTGGGTACAATATCTGCCAAAGCTGCAAGGTGTATGACCCAATTTGCGCCATCAAACTCTTTTTCCCAGATGCCAGCTTTACTAATATCGCATTCTATTAACTTGATTTGGTCTTTTATGTGCTCTAGATTTTCTGGTCGCCCCGTACTAAAATTATCCAATACTGTAACTGAAACCCCTTCACCAAGAAGAGTGTCCACTAAGTGACTCCCTATGAATCCAGCACCACCCGTTACTATCGCTTTCATTTTTTACCTCAATTATTATAATATTATTAACTTTTACACTAACTTTATTTAATATTTTGTACAATTACTTAAGGAGGTAATTGCGTTTTATTTGTGTATTGAGTATAACATACTAAGTTGTAACTTTTACAAAGCTATATGTCCTTTAGGGGGGGGGTATTTAATATTAAATTTCCAGACCGACTTTACTCCAACGCAAAAGACTATTTTCAAGCTTATAGGAAAGAGCATTCCAGAGCGATGGCTCTAATTGATGTACATTTACTTGAAGCAGCCATAGATCTTTTTGATAACACTTACACACAAGGTTCGACCGCATTTGTCTGTGGAAATGGTGGTTCAGCGTCTATAGCAAATCATATGGTGTGTGATCACGGTAAAATTATTCAAACAGACACAGAAATAAAGGCTAAGGTAATATCCCTTTGTTCAAATGTAGAGATGATGACTGCGGTGGCAAACGATATTTCATATAACCAAGTTTTTTCTTATCCTCTAAATTCTCTGGGAGTATCAGGCGATATTCTACTCACAATTAGTGGGTCAGGAAACTCGAAAAATATTATAGAGGGTATATTGGCTGCAAAAAAGTTAGATATGAAAGTAATTTCATTTACAGGGTTTAGTGGAGGTGAAAGTGCGGAACTCGCCGATATTAATGTACATGTTTCATCTAAAAATTATGGGGTAATTGAAGATATCCATCAATCTTTAATGCAAATTATATCCCAGTTTATTCGCATGAAGTATATGAAGTCAGAGTTGATTGCATTACGTAAATTCTAACGGGGTAATTAAACATGAGCATACAACCCTGATATCAATAGTAGGTGGTGCAGGGTTTCTTGGTACATACGTGGTTAATATGAATTTATATCACCTATATAGGAATTTATTTTTATGAAAAATTATTCAT
>Ga0114996_10009094_pt1 | contig 10936 bp, 11 predicted proteins | sample ArcticOcean_MG_C_4_FD_87039 | JGI IMG/M metagenome (GOLD analysis project Ga0114996, IMG submission 87039) | Marine microbial communities from western Arctic Ocean - ArcticOcean_MG_CB4_134 | ecosystem: Environmental > Aquatic > Marine > Oceanic | place: Arctic Ocean: Canada Basin | collected... | reverse complement strand
GGGGCGCACGCGCTGTGCGTGGCCAACTCTTTCCTGGGGACGTCGATCGATGTCGAGACGCGCCGGACCCGGACGCACCGTCCCATGTCGGGACTGACCGGTCCCGCGATCCGGCCCCTGGCAGTGCGGCTGGTTTGGCAGACGGCGCAGGCGGTGTCGATCCCAATCATCGGCTGCGGCGGGATCACGTCCAGCCGGGATGCCTTGGAATTTCTCTTGGCCGGGGCCAGCATCGTCCAAGTCGGGACGGCGACGTTCAGCAACCCCTATGCGCCGCTGGAGGTGCTTGAGGGGATTGAGGCCTACTGCCGCGAACACGATGTCGGATCGCTGTCGGAGCTGGTGGGAGCGGCCCTGCCGCGCGGTTAGAGACGCTCCCTCCCGACCGGACCGGAGTCTGCACCGATCCACCAGTGCCCTGAACGGGAAGTTTCCCAAAGGATCTCAGTGCGCGCGCGATTGGGTTGGAAAGAGTGGATCGATCGCGTTCGGAAGTCGGGGTGTGGGGAGGTGCCGTGCGACGAGCGGAGAGGCGAGTCCAGCGGAGATGCGAGCGTCGGCCGAGCTCGGCCGCTCAGCTCTCCGCCCCAAGACGGTATCCAAATCCCGGCACCGTGACGATGAAACGCGGCGTCTGGGCATCGGGCTCTAGACGCTGCCGCAGGCGCCAAATCGCGGTGCGGAGCAGGGAATGTTCGGCCACGTACTCCTCACCCCAGACTTCCTTGAGCAGTTCGGCTGGCGTGATCACCCGGCCGGGTTCGCGAGCGAGGGCGGCCAGGATGCCGAATTCCGTCCGTGAGAGATGGATGACTTCCCCTGCTTGGAGAACGCGGCGCTGCGCGGTATCGATCTGCAGTCCGTTGAACTCCATCGGCTCCGTGTGGTCTTGCAGGGACGCTTGCTGGCCAGGCAGGAAACGCAGCAGCGAGTCACCGCCGCCAAGATCAGTAAGGCTGATTTGCACGGGGACGGGCTCTCCCGAGCAGAGAACCCGGGCAGAGCGCGTCCAGGTCAGGGTGTCCGACGGATGCCGGAGGAGGATATCCAGTGCGCCCTCACCGTCTGGAGACAGCAAGCTCGCCAGATTGACTCCAACCACCGTATCCCGAGAGATTCCCATGAAGTTGCAAACCGTCTCATTCGCGAAGCTGATCCGTCCGCTTGGGTCCACAACGATGAGGGGATCAGCCGCGAGTGCCAATGCTCGGCAGGAGCGACACTCCCGGGCGACGACGAGGAAGTGTCCTGATGGGAGCGGGCTCAGCGTGGCTTCAAGGTGCCGCAGGCGCTGGCCGAGAGCGAGCGGTGCCCGGTCCTCAGCAAACACCGTGTCAGCGAGAACCGTTTCGAACTGCAACGTCGCGTCACCGTTCTGCCGGGCCATCTCGAGCGCCCTTTCGACGGAGACGCGGGAGGCGGGCGTGACAACCTCCGCGAGGGGCTGACCGATCAGCGCGGCGGGAAGCCGCGCGAAGGCGGCGGAGGCTTGATCATTCGCATAGAGGATGTCGCCATTCGGGCGCAGCACCACGACCGCGTCCGAGGCGGAGGAGACCCAGGCATGCAGGGCCTCGAGCGAGAGTGCAGTCTCGCTGGACGTGAGCGCGCCTTCGAGGCGTTGAGCGGCCAATCCGTCCCCCCTTGCTTCCGCAACGCTCCCGGGCGTGACGAGAATCCGTTGAACGGCGACCGAGCGGTCACCGTCGGCTTGGCCGTGTTGCGGATGAACTTCGGTGCGGATCAGCGCATGACTGCCAGAAATCGGCAAGCACGAACAGTCCAATCCCTGAACTAAGTGTCGGCAGAGTCGTGGCTGATCCACACCACTCCTGCTCGAAATACACAGGAATGAAGTACCGATCCCGTAGACGATGAGCGGATCGTTGAGGAGCGTGCGCACTGAGCCTCTGCCATACTCCCCGTCCCAAGGACCCGACGTCTGGGTCTCGCGCGGAGGTCGACGTGCTCCTGCGGGTCTTGGGCGCCCGGCAACTCGCGGAATGGAGTGCAGCAATGTCCCACAGAGGTGACCTGGTGCCGACCCGCTGGCGCCTGCTGATCGTCGTCTGCGTCCTCAGCGGGTTCCTCGCTTGGTGGGGGCTGGCGGCGAGTCAGGCCACGGGGCAGCGGGCGTCGAATACCTTCACCGTGGATGTCGAGAATGACATCCCGGATCTCAACCCGGGAGATGGGGTGTGTGCCGCCGCTCTCAGCTTCTGTTCGCTGCGCGCGGCGGTGATGGAGGCGAACGCGAGCGACGGTGACCACGTGATCATTCTCCCCGCCGGCACGTATCGGCTCACGAACGCCGGTGCAGCGGAAGACGCTGCAGTAACCGGCGATCTCGACATCACGGACTTCTTCAACACGTTGGTGATTCGAGGGGCCGGTCCCGGGCTCTCGGTCATCAATGGCGAAGGCATCGATCGGGTCTTCCAGGTGCTGGGCTCAACCACTCTCCAACTCGAAGGGCTCACGGTCGTCAACGGCCGTATAGCCGACGATGGCGGCGGGATTTGGAACGGGGGGACGCTGCGGATATCGGACAGCACTATCTCCGGCAACTGGAGCGTCGGCGGTTCCGGTTCTGGCATCTACAACCGTGCTTCGACGGGTGGCTTCCTGGGGGCGGCGGGCACCGTGGAGCTGACCGACGTGCGCGTGACAGGGAACTTCAGCGGCAGCGACGGGGGTGGGATCTGGAACGGCGGCAGCTTGACCGTGCAGGGCAGCACGATTGACTTCAATAGCAACAACCAGCACGGGGGGGGGAGTCTGGAGTGATGGCACGGCGACCCTCACGGCGACAACGGTTGAGCACAATGGTGCGAAGCGAGGTGGTGGCATCTACGTCGCCGGGGGGACGTTCACGCTCAACGGCGCCAGCACGGTCGCGAACAGCTTCGCAACCGAAGGGGGCGCGGGCGTCTGGAATGCCGGAGCCTTGGACTGGATCGGTGGGGAGTTGTCGGGCAATGACGCGAATCTGAGTGGCGGCGGCCTCTACAACGTTGGCAGCGCGACGCTGACGGGCGTCACGGTGAGCGACAACGTGGCGGGCGCGAATGGTGGCGAAATCGCGAGTGGCGGTGGCATCGCGAGCAAGGATGCGGTTCTGACCCTGAGCGGGGGAACCATCGAAGGAAACACGGCCGCGCTGGTCGGGGGCGGAGTCTGGCTCGATGGTGGGAGCGCGTCGATCAGCGACAGCCTGATTGCCTCCAACGGTGCGACGGCAGGGGCTGGTGTTCTGGCGCACTTGACGACCCTCACGATCACGAACAGCGTGATTCGCAACAATGCTGGCGTCAGAGCCGGCGGGATTCAGACCTCAGCTTCGCTCAGGATCGTCGGTAGCACGGTGACCGGTAACACCGCCAGCGACGAGGGTGGCGGGATCGTGGTGACGGCGAGTACGACGAGACTGACCGATACGGTGTTGTCGCAGAACACCGCAGAAGGCCGCGGGGGCGGCCTTCTCGTCGCTGGCGGGATCGTGACGATGCACGCCGGGGCAGTCACGGGCAATCGCTCCGTGAAGAGCATTGGCGGAGGCATCGCGGTTGATGCTGGGGCAGAGCTTGAGATTTCCGGAGCGACGGTCGCGTCGAATGTCGCAACGGAGGGTGCGGGCATCTTGAGCAACGGCACATTGCGCATGTCCCAGACGATGGTGACCGCCAACGTGGTGGATGTATCGGGCGCCGATACGACCGTCTTTTCACTTGGCAATGGCGGCGGCCTGCTGCTTCAGAGCGGGGGGTTCGCCGTGATCGAGAACGGCAGCGTGATTCGCGACAATGTGGCGGGCACGGGGGGAGGGGGGATTGTGACCTTTGCTCCGCTCACGATCATCGATAGCACGGTGAGCGGGAACACGTCGAGCAGCGGCGGCGGCGGCATCTTCGTGTCCGCCGGAGCAACGACTCTGACGCGCACGGTCGTAGCGGACAACACCTCAGGCTCTGGAGGGGGCGGCCTGCTCGTGTTCGCCGATACGCTGACCATCACCGACAGTTCCGTGACCGGCAATACCGCGAGCGGAGAGGGTGGGGGGATCGCGGTGGGTGCGACCACGGCGCTTGAGATGCGGGGGACGACGATCGCGGCGAACAGCGCTGCGGCGGGAGGGGGGATCCATCTGAGGGGTCCAGCCGTCATCGTCGATAGTACGCTGAGTGGAAACCGTGCGGACGTGGGGGTGGCGGCGGGATCCGGCTGGTCGACGCGACGGCAACGATCACGAACTCCACGATCAGCGGCAACACGACGGCAGAAGCGGGCGGGGGGATTGAGACGGTGCTGACGGCGACGGTGACGCTGCTCAACAGCACGGTGGCGAACAACGAGGCGATCAGCGGTGGCGGTATCGCCCAACTGGGCGCCAGCGCGCAGATGCGCAACACGATTGTGGCGGCCAACCTGCCGGCGGACTGCTTGGGCACGCTGATTTCCGACGGCAGCAACTTGGACAGCGACGACTCGTGCTCGTTAGTCGCGGTGACGGACATCCCTGGAGTGGACGCGCGGCTGGGACCCTTGGCGGACAATGGCGGTCCGACCGAGACCCATGCCCTGCGCATCGGCAGCCCCGCGATCGATGCTGGCAACGACGCCATCGCGCCCGCGACCGATCAGCGCGGCCTGCCACGCTTGGGGCCGAGCGACATCGGGGCATTCGAGTCCCAGGCAGTGACGACCGAGGTGACGCAGCTGCTGAGCCCTGGCTTCACGGCGCTGGTGTTTCCCGGCCTGGATGGGACGTCGGCGGCCGACATCGCCGCCGCGATGGATCCCGATCTGGATGCCATCTTCATCTTCGACGCGGCCGACCAGATCTATCGGGTGTACCGGCCGGACGCCCCGATCGCTGCGCTGAACACCCTGACGACGGTCAATCAGCGAGAGGTGATCTTCGTCTCGATCGGCGGGGTGGTCGGCGGGACGTTTACCTGGCCCGACCTACTCCCCGGGGGCGAGGTCGAGCTGCCACTGCCGCCCGGCTTCAGCTTCGTGGGGTTCACGGGCGCGAATGGCAGCGTGCTCGCCGCCCTCCTGATGGAGGACGTGCTGCTGAGTGCGCTGTTCCGATTTGAAGTATCGAGCCAGACGTGGCTGACGAACCGGCCCGGGCAACCCGCCTTCCTCAGTAACTTCACGACCGTGGACCGGCTGACCGGCCTCTTCGTGCTCAACGAGACGGGCACCGCGTTGACCTGGGGTTGGGATGAGGTCGGCGGCGCGCCTTAGGCCGGTGGCGGTCGCCGGTATGAGCTGGTGGAAACCGGTAGGCCCTCGCGTCGCTATCACCCCTTCCCGGAGGCACGGTGTCGCGCGCGTGGCTGTCCTGGCCATTGCAGGACTCTGGAGATCAACGAATATCGGCACCGAATCCGGCTGCCGGGGGCGGGGCGATCCGAGGGATTAACGCCGCTCAGCTCGTGATGGCGCCGAGCTCGGCGCCGGAAACGAGTTTGACGTACTTCTGAAAGACGCCCTGTTCGTAGCGCGCTGGCGGGGCACGCCACTCCTCCAGACGGCTTCGCATCTCGTCCTCGCTGATCTCCAGATTCAGTTCGCGGGCCTCGATATCGATCGTGATGGTGTCACCCTCGCGCACGGCGGCAAGTGGTCCGCCGACTTGGGCCTCGGGCGCGACGTGCCCCGCCATCAGGCCCCGGGTGGCGCCGCTGAACCGGCCGTCCGTCAGCAGCGCGACGCTCTCTCCCAGCCCGGCGCCGACCAGGGCGGCCGTCACGCCGAGCATCTCGCGCATGCCCGGTCCGCCCTTGGGTCCTTCGTACCGGATCACGACGAAGTCCTCAGCATTGATCTGGCCGGCCGTCACCGCCGCCATCGCATCTTCCTCTCGGTCGAAGACCCGTGCGGGACCGCGATGCGTCAAGCGCTCGTGCCCAGCGACCTTGATCACGCAGCCCTCCGGCGCCAGGTTGCCCTTGAGGATGACGAGTCCGCCGGTCTCCTTCAGCGCCTGATCGATCGGCAGGATCACCGCTTGCCCCGCGGTTTCCTCGGCCGCCTCCGCTTCCTCGGCGATCGTGCGCCCCGTCACCGTCATGGTATCGCCGTGCAGCTTGCCCGCCGCGACCAAGCGCTGCGCCAGGAGCGGCGTCCCTCCCGCGCGATCCCAATCCAACGCGACGTAGCGCCCACCCGGCCGGAGGTCCCCGATCAGCGGTGTCTGCGCGCTGACGCGATCGAAGTCGTCGATGTTGAGTTCGATCCCAGCCTCCGCAGCCAGCGCCAAAAGATGCAAGACCACGTTCGTCGAGCCGCCGGTCGCGGCCGCACATGCAATCCCATTCTCCAGCGCCTCGCGGGTGATCAGGTCACGGGGCAACACGCCGCGCGCGAGCACGTCCATGACGAGTTCGCCAGTCCGGTAGCCCACCTCATTCTTGCGGGGATCCGTGGCCCCCACCGTCCCGCTGCCCATCTCCGCCAGCCCCACGAACTCGAGCACGGTCGCCATCGTGTTGGCCGTGTACTGGGCACCGCAAGCCCCCGCCGCTGGACAGGCGGCGTTCTCGATGCGAGTCAGCTCCTCCTCCGAAATCTGCCCGGCGGCGTGACTCCCCACCCCCTCAAAGACGTCCTGGATCGTGAGATCGCGCCCGTCCAGTTGGCCGGGCGCGATCGAGCCGCTATAGAGGATCACGCTGGGGATGTTGAGGCGAGCCGCCGCCATGGCCCCGGCGGGGATCGTCTTGTCGCAGCCCACGATCACGACCATGGCGTCGAAGGCATAGGCCATCCCGGCCAGTTCGATCGAGTCGGTGATCAACTCGCGGCTGACCAACGACGCCTTCATGCCCTCGGTGCCCATGGTCACGCCGTCGCTGATCGCGATCGTGTTCACTTCCATCGGTGTGCCGCCAGCCGCGCGGACTCCGCGCATCACATCCTGCGCCAAGGTCCGGTGCGTGTAGTTGCAGGGCATCGTGCCGATCCAGGAGTGCACCACCATCACCAGCGGGCGACGCAGGTCTTCCGGGTCGAACCCAATGGAGTGGAGCATTGACCGGGCAGGCGCCCGGTCGGGACCGTCGATCAGCGTGTGGCTACGGTGGCGCGGATCGAGTGGCATCGGAACTCCCTTGCATTTCCAGATCAGCAGCGTAAGGCCAATGAGGCGCAGTCGCGCCCCTTGTGCCGCCGGACCTCTGCGAACATATGCCCGTAGCGCCCCCCGGCAACCAGCAGTGCAGGTCTACGGTGGCCGGGGACACGTTGGCGATGGTGAAGAGGCCATCGCTGTCGGCGACTGCCTGGCCTTCGAAGACTGCGCCTTCCGCCCCACTGTCCGAGAAGAGTTCCACTGTGCAGCCCACGCAACTCGTGCCCGTCACCGAGCCTAAAGCGGCGTCGAAGCCGAGGAACAAGGGGGCGCCAAAGATCCGGTTACCGCCTTTGAACAGACAGATCCCCGTTCGCCCATTGTCATGAATGCTGTTCCGGGTCAGCGTATTGCCGAGCGTATCGAAGCCGTCGACCTCAACTCCGCACCGATCGTTGTAGGCGACGATGTTATCGGGGCCGAGCACGTTGTTCGCACCGCCCTCCGTGACCCAGAGGCCGGAGGCCTGGTTGCCGCGATCACCCGTACCGCTGACGTCGGTCCCCACGACGTTGCCCGTGACGACGTTGTTCGGGGCGGAGGACCAGATGCCGATGCCAAAGTCGTTGTCGCTGGTCAGATTCCCTTGCCCGGTGGGGCCGAGACCGATGTTTCGATCGCCGCCGATCGTATTGTTGCGGCCATCAGCGATGACCAGCCCGGTGCCAGTGAAGTTCATCACCTGCAAGCCCCGGATCGTGTTTCCGTCCGAGCCAACGATTTCCAGGCCAGTGATGAAGCTGGGCCGGGGAAGCTGGCTGCCGTCCAGAATCACGCCCGCATCACTGGCGTCGATCGTCAAGTAGCCCTCTGTCAGCTGCGGCAGTCCGCACACGGGAGCGTCGAGAGGATGCTGCGCTGGAGGGCTCGTGGGGTGCCGCCATCGATCAGGGTTTCGCGGCGCCCGGGGGCTGGTCGATCATGAGCGTCTTCGTGGCGAGAATCGCGTGTTTAGCCAGGCCGCTCAGGCGGTGCTCGTTGGCGGCGAGGTAGTCCGGACTCGTGACCATGTCGAGGAAGGCGGCGCGGCTGGGGTAGTAGACGAGAAGCGCCCAGTCCCAGTCGGCCTCGTCGTCGGTCATGCCATCTTGCAGCGCGGCTTCGGACACGACCCCGGCCCAAAGCACCTTCCCGCCACGGGACTCGACCTCGTGCACCGCCGCGTCGGTGTAGCGCTTGTACGCGTCGCGGCCGGATCCGGCGCCGTCCGTAGAGCGCTCGCGGTACTTCACGAGGTTCAACATGGTGACCGCGCCGTCGTCGGTGGACTCACGGATCGCATCGAGATTGAAGGTACTCATAGTGTACTCTTTTCTGCTCGCGGTGGCGATGCGTGGCAAGGGTACCGCGCAGTCATCCAAGGAGAGCACGAGCTGAACACCCCTGGTCGCGCCGATGGGCAAGCCAAACCCCGGCGGCGCGTCGGACGTCCTCCACGATCTGGCGCGTCCGCGCCAGATCGTGGAGGAGATCCTCATCGAGGATCCACTCGGTTCGTTCAAAGGAGGAATGCGCGCAGCTCGGGGCCGTAGCGGGCTGGGTATGGTCGGGGTGGGCGGATTCGAACCGTCGGCCTCGCGGCCCCAAACCGCGCGCTCTGCCAAACTGAGCTACACCCCGCCATCGGACTGGCACCGTATGATGCCCGCGCGCGGGCCGCAATAGACCGCTGTTCGGAGACGCTGATAGGATCGATCTCGCGGGACGTCTGGTTCCCTCACCGTCGGGGACGCCTCATTCGGCGGCACCGCCCACAGGAAACGCCGTGAATACACCACAGATCCCAGCCGGAGCCGTCGTACTGCGTGTGATCGCGATTTTGGGGATGGGGTTGAGCTTCTCCGCGGCGGTGTTGCTGATCGTGGCGGCGGAGTGGCTACTGACCGGGATCGCGGTCGCGGCGTTCGTCCCGTTCGTGGCGATGATGTACTACGTGGACCGCATCTGGTTGGCGGCGAACCCGCAGCCCGACGACCAGGGCTAGCCTCGTTCCTTTGATCCCCGACCCTGCTTCGCGCCCTGCGCTAGACTGCCCCGGGTTGGACTCCCGCTCTCTAGGCACGGCATCGTCGCCTCTTGGAGGCACGCGGCTACGCCGAAGTGGATGAGCGAAGGGAACTGACTCATGAACGAGACTCCGATCGTGGATGAAATCGGCGAGGAGATCCTGGCGGCGTGTGCCGTGATCCCGGCGGGCTTGGCGCTGGATACCGGGATCCAGGCGGCCGGATCGGTCGGGGGTGGAGCGGGAATCGTGGGCGCCGCGGATCGGGTCGCGGAGCGACGCAAGGACCGCGTCACGCCAGGCGGGCACAACGGGGACATCTATGCGGCGGTGGGTCCGACGCAGCTCGCGTTCTTCGAGATGAAACGGGGCCTGCTGCGGAAGTCCGTGGGCAAGCTGCTCGAGAAAACATCGCGCACAGATGTGGCGGCATGCAGTTTCGAGCCGTCCAAGATGGGCGCGAGCAACCTCTCGGTCGAACTGAGCGACGGGACGGTCTTCGCGCTGCAAGTCGCGCGAGTGAATCGAAGTAGGGGCCAGGCGCTCTACGACGTCATTTCGTCCAAGACGTAGGACGAATCGTCCAAGGCCTAGGACGGTCGCCCTAATTCCTGGCGACGCTACTCGGCGCTGACGCGGACGGTCTTGATGGCGTCTCCGGGCTGGGAATCTGACTGTGGGTCGCGTTCCCGGATCGTGTGGATGACGTCCATTCCTTCGGAGACGCGACCGAAGACCGTGTAGCCACCATCGAGATGGGGCACGTCTGCGAGACACAGGTAGAACTGACTTCCGGCGGAGTCCGGCGCCGCCGTCTTGGCCATGGACAAGGTGCCTTCGGTGTGCTTATTGTCGTTCACCTCGTCCGGGATGTTGTAGCCAGGGCCGCCACTGCCGGTCCCGCTGGGGTCGCCGCCCTGAGCGACGAAGCCCGGAATCACCCGGTGAAAAGTGAGGCCGTCGTAGTAGCCGTCGCCCGCGAGAAAGACGAACGAGTTGACCGTCTCGGGTGCGTCCTTGGAGAAGAGATCGACGACGATCTCGCCGCCCTTCTCAAGTTCAATGACGGCGGAGTAGGTTTTCCCATCTTCCAGTGCCATTTCTGGTCGCTTGTCGTACTTCTTGGCCATCGTGGCTCCTCTGCAGAGGGCGCTCAGGCGCGCGCCTGCTTGATATTGTCGTTGGCCCTGATGATAGAGGGCCGGGAATCGAGGCACTGTCGCACAGCGACTTGCCGGAGCCTCGAACGATCCGCGGCGTCGTGCTCCGGCCGATGCGACGCCCCCGCCATCTAGACCAGTTTCGACTTAGGTGACTTAATGAGAACGAATGTTGACAGATTCTCATTAACGACGCATCCTCTGGACAGTGTCCTCGCCGCGCGTCGTCGATGGGGGCAAGAAGGAGGCATTCATGAATGATTTCGAAATTGGTATGGAGGACCTGACAACTCCCGCGAATCTCCGCGCCTATGCGGCAGAGTTCATGGGCACCATGTTGTTCGTCCTCATGGGCACCACAGCAGTCATCGTCAGCGGCGGTGACTTGGTCGTCATCGCGCTCGGGCATGGGTTGGGCATCGCCATGATGGTCTACGTCACCACCAATATTTCCGGCGGCCACATCAACCCAGCGGTGACCGTCGCCATGATCGTAACCCGCAACATCAAGGTCATGCCCGGGGTCGTCTACATCGGCGCCCAACTGCTGGGCGCTGTCACCGCGACCGGCCTCCTCTATCTCATTCTCTTCAACGCCATCGGCGAAGCGACCAACTTTGGGGCGCACGG
>Ga0114996_10009091_pt1 | contig 10939 bp, 12 predicted proteins | sample ArcticOcean_MG_C_4_FD_87039 | JGI IMG/M metagenome (GOLD analysis project Ga0114996, IMG submission 87039) | Marine microbial communities from western Arctic Ocean - ArcticOcean_MG_CB4_134 | ecosystem: Environmental > Aquatic > Marine > Oceanic | place: Arctic Ocean: Canada Basin | collected... | reverse complement strand
GAGTCTATAGGATTATATCAATCGAATATTCAAAAATTGATTAAAGAAAAAGACGAGTTTGAAAATTTAAATGAGCAATGGAAAGTATTTGAATTGTTCTTAAGGGCAACCTCTAAAAACGGCATTCCACTTGAAGTGATTAGGTCTCGTTTGCCAGAGATTAATGCAGAGATTGCCAGTATTCTACAGGGCGTAACGGGGTTTACTGTTGAGCTAGAATCAGATGAAGGTTCAAATGAAATGTCTATCTATATTAATTACGGAGATTCAAGAAGAATAATCGAATGTTGCAGCGGTATGGAAAAAATGATGTCTGCCCTTGCAATTCGTGTAGCGTTAATCAATGTATCAATTCTTCCAAAGTCTGATATCCTTATAATAGACGAGGGTTTTGGATCTTTGGACAGCGGTAATATTGAAGCATGCGAGAAATTGTTAGAGTCACTCAAGAAATGGTTTAAGACAATTTTGGTAATATCACATGTTGATGCAGTAAAAGATAGCGCCGATAGCTTGCTGGAGATTATAAAGGTTGGACAAAATTCACAAATTAAATTTACATAGAACATTACAGACACAAATAATTACTTCTGGTAAAAAGGTGCCGGTTATATGTCCTGTGTGCAAACTTGTATTACTGGATGATATAGATGTGGCATCTGTAAATAAAGAGAAAGCATGTACAGAGTGCACAATAAACTTTAAACATATCAATATTAATGACTGGGAAAATGGTTGGCGTCCGTCAATTAAAGAATCAAGGTCAAAGATAGTTGGTTTTAAATAATTAGAATATAGAGGTGGAAAATGAATACCAATACCGCAAGAATAATAGGACAGGTTTTAGAGAATTACTGGGGAACTAGTTCTAGTCAGAATGGAACAAGCTCGATTACATATGATTTATCTGGAGATATTTTAACATTAAAATATGTGACGGTTGTTCACTTTGTTTCAGAGAGCTCATTGAACCCCCAGGTTGTTGAGGCAGAACGTGAGGCTGTCTCACTGCTTAAGGACAAACTTAAGTTAGTAAAGAGTGCGTATAAAGACACGGTCGGTGAAGCATTAAAAACAGACGACCTAGGTGGGCGTAGTGATATGGAGTTATTACAGCCCCTGTCAACAAGAAAGACGTCATACTTTAGATACAATCATTCTTTTAAGCTTAAAGACTAATAATAACCGTGGTGATGTCAAAGCAGAAACAAATAAAAGAGATAGTGAGATGTGGCAAAGACGCGTCCCACTTTATTAACAATTATGTGAAAATACAGCATCCAACAAGGGGCCTGATTCCTTTTGATACGTATGACTTTCAGGATGATTGTATTATTGATTTTGTTAATCATCGCTTTAATATTATCTTAAAGTCTAGACAGCTAGGAATTTCTACGTTGTCTGCGTGCTATGCTGTCTGGCTTGCTGTCTTCTATAAAGATAAAAATATTCTAGTTATTGCAACTAAGTTAGCAGTGGCTCAAAATTTTATTAAAAAGGTAAAAACAGCATTAAAAAGTATGCCAGGTTGGCTACTTTTGCCAGAACTAACTTCTGCTAATAAGCAGGGTGTCGAATTTAGCAATGGATCAACAATTAAAGCTATACCAACATCTGACGATGCGGGTAGATCTGAAGCACTTTCACTCTTGATTGTTGATGAGGCAGCATTTATTAGAAACTTTGAAGAATTATGGATGGGCCTGTATTCAACACTCTCTACCGGAGGTAGAACCATCGTTCTGTCAACACCTAACGGTGTTGGTGACAAGTATCATGAACTGTGCTCCGCAGCAGAGAATGGGGAGAATGAGTTTAATTTTATAAAGCTTATGTGGGACGCTCATCCTGAAAGAGATGAAGCGTGGTTTGCTACTGAGACAAAAAATATGAGCAAAAAGCAGATCGCGCAAGAGCTGATGTGCGACTTTGCAGCCTCAGGTGACACGTTTCTCCAGTCAACAGATCTGGAAAAGATTTCATTAAAAATAAGAAATCCAATAGAACGTTGGGGCCATGATATGGGAGTTTGGACCTGGAAATATTACCTGTCAGATCATAAATACGTTATTTCCGCCGATATTTCTAGAGGGGATGCATCAGATTATTCTGCGTTTCATATTTTTGACATAAATACGTCTGAGCAGGTTGCAGAATATAAAGGGAAGATTCCCCCTGATCAATTTGCAGTTCTTTTGGCAGAGGCAGGAAATAGATACGGTGAAGCATTAATATGTCCTGAGAATAATACATACGGCTACGCAACTGTTATGAAGCTTGTCGAAATTGGTTACAAAAACCTTTATTTTAAAAATGAGAAAGATAAATACCATGCGTTGTATAGCGGAGCGGCACCCGAAGTATCAAAAATAGGGTTTCAGACAAATGTAAAAACAAGAGGGCAAATATTAACAAAGTTTGAAGAGGTTATAAGGACGGGCACAGTACATTTTTACTCCACCAGATTTTATGATGAAATGAAGACATTCATCTGGAAAGGGAAAAAAGCACAGGCACAAAAGGGAAAGAGTGACGATCTTATCATGGCCGCTGCCATTGGTATTTGGTTATTTGATACTAATGCTTCATATAACTCACAAACACATGACGTTAATAAGGCAATGTTAGCAGGTTTTGCAGTAAATTCTAATGATGCAGAAAAAATAACCAATCCGTGGAAAAATATTGCATACAATCCCTTTAAGGCGTATACAATGGATGATATGCCTGTAAGCGGCTCTTTGGATGGAATAGATTACGGGTGGCTTCTTTAGATTATAATTAACTAATGTTAAAAAAGCAATAAAACATAAAGAGAAATAAAATGGCAGATAATAACGGAAGTCTTTTTAATAGGTTGACAAGGCTTTTTAGATCAGGCCCAATAGTAAAAAGAAGGGTTAAAAACTTTAAAGAACCCTCTGCATCAGCTGCAGTGGAGCTTTTTAAACGGTCCCATAATGATGTATACAATAATACACTAAGCGCATATGGCTCCGCAGACAGAATGTCAAGGTATAGTGATTTTGCATCGATGGAAGCAACTCCAGAGATATGTTCAGCACTTGACATTTATTCAGAGGAAAGTGTTTCACCAGATGAACACGGCAAAGTATTACACATATATTCAGAGAATAGGAAAGTACAGGAAATACTTGACCATCTCTTTTATGATATATTAAATGTAGAATTTAATCTGGTAATGTGGGTTAGAAACCTTTGTAAGTACGGAGATTTTTTCTTATTTAATGATGTTTCCCCAGAATATGGAGTGACCGCAACATACCCAATTCCAATTTCAGAAATGGAGAGAGAAGAAGGTTTTGACCCAGAAGATCCGCTCGCAGCAAGATTTAGATGGATTACGCAAGGCAACCAGGTTTTAGAGAACTGGCAAGTGTCACATTTCAGATTACTTGGGAATGATGCATTCCTGCCATATGGTTCGTCTGTTTTAGAAGCTGCCAGAAGAATTTGGAGGCAGTTAATATTAATTGAAGATGCGATGTTGGTTTACAGGGTAATTAGAGCCCCAGAAAGAAGAGTATTCTATATAGACGTCGGCAATGTACCTCCAGAGGATGTTGCAAACTATTTAGAGCAGGCACAGTCAGCACTAAAAAGAAACCAGGTTATTAATAAAGATACAGGGCAGGTTGACCTACGGTATAACCCATTGTCGGTTGATGAAGATTATTTTCTTCCAGTCCGGGGTGGCGAGTCAGGAACCAAGATTGATACACTTGCAGGTGGTCAGAACACTGCAGCCATAGAAGATGTAGAATATATCCAAAAGAAATTATTTGCGGCCCTTAAGGTCCCTAAGGCATATCTTGGTTACGACGAAGATGTAGGTTCAAAGGCAACATTGGCCCAAGAGGATATTAGATTTTCGAGAACTATCCAAAGAATTCAGAAAACAATAATTTCTGAATTAAATAAGCTTGCAATGGTTCATTTATATTGTCATGGTTATGATGGCGAAGAGCTCGCAGAGTTTGACCTTAGATTGTCTAATCCGTCTACCATCGCTCAGCAACAAAAGCTAGAATTAATAAGGTCAAAATTCGAAATTGCGGGCGCAGTTCCAGAGGGGACAGTTAATAGGGCCTGGATTCAAAAAAATGTTTTAGGATTATCTGATGAAGAAATAGCCCTTATCAAAGATGGCAGAATTCAAGATAAAAAAGATGATACGGAGATTGAGAATGCTGGAACAGCAGAGTCACCAGACGCCGGTGGTGGTGGCGGTGACGAAGGCGGGGGAGACGAGGGTGGAGGTCTCTTTGCAGGAGATGCCCCAGAGGGTGAACAGTTATTAACGGCTTTACCCGCAGATGAAGATAGCGACGATGACCCCGATGACAACGATGATGATTCTTTATTACACCTTTCAATAGATGATGAAGATGCACCGGTTAAGGCGCAAAACAGAATAATGAATGCATTTGGAGAACCCATAACAAAAAGAAGGGTTGTCCGGTCTGGACCGCTGGCTACACACACACCAAACTTCAATAAAATGACGTCTGTTGGAAAGCACGCTCGTACACAAGATTCCATGAATAAACCATTCGGCACCGAATTTAAACAACCTTTTGACGAGGGATTTGATAATTTATCAATTGGTGCCCCACCAAGATTAACATTTGATTTAGTCAAAACTCTCAATAAGATGTCGAGCAAAATAAATATTAATAGGACAAGTTTACTTTCAGAGTCAGATGGAGTAGACGAAGATGAATAAACAAACAAAGAGAGGGACCATAATGGCGAAGCACAATAAGAAACGTAACGTCGGCCTTATTCATGAGCAGCTGGTAAGATTTGCAAGCGAAAAGATTGTAGAGAAGAAAAATGATAAAGTTGTATCTGCAATATCAATTTTAGATAAGCACTTTAATGAAGGCTCTGAACTTTATAGAGAATTCAGACTATTTAATGCGTTGGTTCATACTTGTGTAAAAGATGTAGGCATTGCCAGAAGGATTATTCAAGAAAGCAAGGTTGCATGCAAAAATCATGATGCGAACAAACTAAGGTCAGAAAAATCTTTATTGATAAAGGCAATCAATTACGACTTGGATGATAAACAGTTTTTTAATAAAAAATTAATAGAGTATAAGATATATACTACGGTTCAAGCACTATTAAATGAATGGCGCGGCGCAGATAAACTTGCTCCAAATGAAACTATTAAATACGAAACTGTTTTAGAAGAATGGTTAACCCGTCCTGGTGTAAGCAATAAGTTACAGAAAAATGATGTTGCGGATCCACTCGCTCTTAAAATCATGATAGAAAAGTTTAATTCAAAATATTCTTCTAAGCTAAATGCTAGTCAATCTAAATTACTAGAGTATAAGCTACTAAATGACGATAATGGTATAATAGAACAAGTCATTGATATAAAACGTGCCGCCGCAGCCGTATTAGACAAATTTTATAAAGAATGTGACAACAAAGTTTTAAACAACAAAAAAATGTTGGTTGAAAATAAGATCTTGGCTATTAAACCAAATGCCAATGATGAAACTATCACGAAGGCGTTGATATTGTCTAAATTAATAGAGACGGTTGGGGAATAAAATGCAAGAAAATAAAAAAAGAACATTGTTAACAGAATGGTTGGCGTTTGACTATTCACCAGAGTTGATTAAAGAGTCAAAAGAAAAACATGGCGGAAAAATTTTAATGAAAGGCGTGTTACAAAAGGCAGATACGCTTAATCAGAATGGTCGCGTTTATCCAGCCCCAGTTTTAGAAAGAGAAGTAAGGAACTACCAAAAATTCATTTCAGAAAATAGGGCATTGGGTGAGCTTGATCATCCAGATACATCCGTTGTAGAATTAAAGAACGCCTCACACATAATCAGAGAGGCATACATGGATGATGGTGTTGTCTACGGAACTGTAGAGCTATTAGATACACCATCTGGAAAAATTTTGCAGAGCTTAGTAGAGTCAGGTGTCACTTTAGGCATCAGTTCAAGGGGTGTTGGCAGTACTGCAAGAGACGGAGATCATGATATTGTTCAAGATGACTTTCAGTTAATCTGTTGGGACTATGTATCTGAGCCCAGTACACCGGGTGCATTTATGATGAAGGAAGGCAGGGATTTTTCAAATGCAGATCTACAAAGACACTTTACAAAAACAGATAGAATAGATAGAATATTAAATGATATTCTAGAGTGGGAGAATGAATAATGGGACAGTGGGTATCAAGTAATCATAATAATGCAGATGAGTATGTCGGATCATCATTACCATTTACGACCGGCTCGTTTGTCACGGCCGATGCAGTAGGCACAAAAATTAATTTTCCATATGTTACGAGATGGATTCAGGTATTTAATGCAGGGGCAGGTGCAGTAAGGGTAGGATTTACAAAAAATGGTGTTGAGGCCAATCCGGTGTCTAATTCAAATTATTTTGTAATTCCTGCTGCCGAGCAATCGGCTAGACTAGAAATAAAATGTACAGAGCTTTGGGTCGCAGGACATGGAGCCACCCCAACGATATCATTAGTTGCGGGCTATACAAACATTCCGAAAGGCAGATTTTTAAATCTTACGGGCTCTGAAGGGTTTAAGGGTATAGGATAAACTTTATATGAAAAGATCAGAATTAAAAAACATTGTAAAAGAATGCCTGGTAGAGTTACTAGCTGACGGTCTAGAATCCACAGGAAAAAATATTTCAGAATCAAGAAGAAGCAGAGAAAAAAATAACGTTTTACTGGAAGAAAAAAGATTGGCCACCCATAGGCAAAAACTAGACGCAAGGGTATCAGACACGGTATCAAGCGTTACTGACGACCCAATATTACAGGATATTTTGGCACACACTGCAAGAACAACACTACAGGAACAAATATCAAACGATCAACAAACAAATTCAGATAATTTATTATTAAATGATCAGCCAACTTCTGTGGCAGGTGTAAATCTAGATTCAATTTTTGCAGCCCCAAGTAAGAATTGGGCCGAAATGGCATTTGCTAATAAGAAATCAAGCTAAAATAATTCTTAACAAGTATATATTTATTAAAATAGACACGAGGAGGATTTGTAATGTCTAGAAGAGTTAAAAAAATGTCGTCTGGCATTCTTAAGCGAATGATAGTTCAAGAGGCCGCAAAGCTTCGAAGAGAAGTTTTAGAAACAGGCAAGGAAGATGTAGAAAAAGTTGCCGCAGCGACAGACGAAGTTGACGCTGACGGGTTTGCGGATTCAATTGAGCAAGACGTCGATTGGATGCAGGCTCTAAAAATTCATGAAAGAAGACTAACTAAGAAACTTCGTGAAGTCCGCAAGGCCAAAAATAGGATTGGCCGCAGACTTTCAAGAAAAATTTAAGGAGATATTCTGATGCCAACACACAATCAAGGTACTGTTGAGTCGCCTGTTACCGATAATGGACTGGGCAAATCTTCAACCAATAGTTTAAAAGATATATACGCTGATAGCCCAATCCATAAAGGTGAGCTTACCGCAGAGTCAATTAAGCAGAGTTTCCAAGATGATACACTGGACGCTGTAATTAACGATGCTGGTCATACATTTGGAACATTTGATACAGGATATATAGACGCTCCTGATCTTGAAGATGTGGAAACTGGGGCAGGCGGCCTTCCCGCCTCACCTTATGTTCCTAATCCGTCCTCGCCTGGAGAAGGCAGCGTAAATGCTACAGATCAACCTGAAGCACCAGATGGATATGGTCAAACACCAAATTCTCAATGGGGTTCAGGTGTAGGAAGCGCTTTACAACCGAAAGTTTCATCCGCCAAAATCTCTGGTCAAAAATTGGGTGATTACGTAATGGGTTCATCAAAAGGAGAATAATATATAATGGCATTTCCTGAGCAAACACCAACAACAACTATAATACCCGCTGGCGGGACGATGGTTCATGGAACAACAGAGGCCATCGGACCCCCACTCAGCACCTCAACGGTCAACACTGGGGGTAGTCGCACAGCAGTATCGGACGCGACGAGCTTATTGACATCATTCCCAGGGATGACGGCCCTTCCCACTGCCGTGGAAATCGGTAATATGAAGGCCAAACTACTGCAGAATACAATCACCGACGACGACATAGCCGATGCCTCTGGGTATTACGGGTTTCCAACACCTGCCGTGGAAACCCCTGAGGATTATTCTTCTGCAGACCTGGTGTATACCGCCGCACCTGACCTTACCACAGTCACCACCGCCAGTCCTTATATGCCAAACTTAGTACCACCAGAGCTCTTTGATATTGGTCCTGACAACACCACTACGAATGTGCTGACAAAAACAACCGTTCCACAAAACCCGTCGGCTACATCAGTTAAGACATATACGCCTTAGGGCATTTTATTTATGGAAAAAAGACAATTATTAACTTGTATTTTAGGAGATAGAAAGGGTCTAGGTCACGGTGTGATAGATCCTACTTTTCAAATAAACCAGGTTAAGCAAGGAAACTTTCCGTATATAGATGATGATGAGTACAAAGACGATGATGTCGATGTCAATGATGAATCATTTGATGCCATTAGTAAAAAGACGTTCAGCCCAATGGTGATAGACCCGAAGGCATCAGATACCCAATATTTTGTCGGCGCAACTTCTAAATTACATGCTTGTTTTTATAGATACAATGACATATTGAAAGAGATAGATAAATTAGGGAAAGAGATAAAAATTAAAGAGATCTCAGTTGGTGGTTCTGATTCCAGTAAAGCATTTGATACTGGTTCTTATAAACGAACTGGAACAACAAGGGGATGGGCATCACCTCCTCCAAAAAGTAAAATAGATGCACAAGATGAAGAGTTAGAAGACGAGATTTATAACTTAAAAAAAATATCTATTGTTCAAAGACAAGCCTTAGGGGAATATTTTAATTTTGAAAGGTATATTTAAATAAAGATATGTGGTGGAGCAAATGAGTAAATCACTTTATGAAGAAGCTATTGCAGATGCAAAACAGCTTCGTGAACTAGCAGAAGACGAAGCCAAGAATCGTGTGATAGAGGCAGTCATGCCACAAATTCGCGATTTAGTAAACCGCCGCATTCTTGGAGAGAATCTAGATGACCTTGAATTAGATCAAGGCGATTCAGAAGATGCTACGGTAGACTTTATTATGGATGATGAAGTCCTTGGCACCACTCAAGAAGATGACCTTATTAATAATACACCCTCAGCCGTAGTAAATGTAACGGCACAGGGTGATGTAAATATTGAAGTTGAGCCCGGAAACGATTCAGAAGACGAAGAAGAAGATTTAGTCTTAACTGATACGATGGCAGAAGCCCTGGGTAGACTTATACGCGGTGAGATAAAAATTAAATCCACCGCTAAAGAACGTGTTGTAGCCCTAGAGGTTAGGGTTTCAAAGTTACGGGTACTAAACGAATCTTTGAATACAAACAATTTAACGAAAACTCAAAAAACAAGATTGAACCTGGCGTTTATTCACTGTTTAAGAGAAGCGTTAAATTTGCGTAGTACAATTACAATTAGTGAATCAGACACTCAAGATAAGCTTGAGCAGAGACTATCAGCAATTATTAAGGAGATGAAGCAGATGTCAAAATCAAATCAGAGAAACATCTTCGACTTTCTATTCGAATCAGAACAGGATGCTACGAAGATGAGAGAGCTCGAAGAGGCTGAACTCTCGCTTGAGCTAGAGGACGAAGAAGTCGAAGATCTAGCGGGCGCAGAGGATGCCGAAGCGGTTGATACCGCACTCGCAGATATTTTAGGTGACGTAGAGTTTTCACTTGGCGGTGAAGAGGAAGTCACAGACGAAGAAGGTGAAGTAGGCGGGGAAGAAATGGATTTCGAAGGAGACGAAGAAATGTCAGCTGAGCCAGATGATGGTGAGGTTTTAGAAATCGATGAAGGTATGCTCCGCAGAGAGCTTCGCAAGATGCGTAGACTTCGTGAACAAGAGGAAGGCGCCGCAGCTGCTGCAGATCCTTCACTTGCTCATGGTGGGGAGGACCTAGGTGATGTCATTCTTGATATCGATGAAGATGATCTTCTTAATGCTTTGGCAGATGAATTAGGCAATGCACCAGTACCAGACGCAGGTTCTAGACCGGCTGGTGGAGATGCAATGCCTGAGAGCTTTAGACGACGTAGAAGTCGCCTTCGCAGAAGCCGTCGTCCAACCAAAAGAAATAATACAAACGAGTCAAGACAGGTCCGCAAATACAGAGGCGCGGTTTCTAGTCTTAAAAAACAACTCGTAGAAATGAATTTATTTAACGCAAAGCTTCTTTATGCAAATAAGCTTATGCAAAATAAAAACTTAACGATTAGGCAGCAGAAAGCAATTGTCGAGGCCATAGATAATGCCAAGACGCTTCGTGAGGCCAAATTGCTATATAAGAGCTTGTCGGAATCCCTAACAAGACGTGCTCGTGGTAAGAATCTTAATGAGGGAAGCTTAAGGACGCTCGGATCGTCTTCCAGATCAACCCGTTCGGCACAGCCGAAGACTAATGGTGTTGAGGCGGATCGATGGGCAGTTCTCGCCGGTCTAAACAACGGCAATGACTAACCATCTTAATATAAACCTAAGGAGAAATAAATTATGTCACAGTCATTTAATTTAAATCAGCTTACCGAAGGTATTCGCCAAAGAAATCTTGGGGGACAAAATCGGCAGTTGGTAGAGAAGTGGTCCAGAACGGGCCTACTTCGTGGTCTTAATGGAGTCCACAGAGAGAATATGGCAAGAATGCTTGAAAGTCAGGCAGGCCAGGTTCTTAAAGAGGCTTCTTCACTTTCAGGAGGCAGCGGTAACCTAGCTTCCTCGGGAGATGTTCGTGGTTTCACAAACATCGCATTCCCAATCGTTCGTCGAGTTTTCGGCGGATTAATCGCAAATGAGTTGGTTTCAATCCAACCAATGAGCCTTCCATCCGGAT
>Ga0114996_10009088_pt1 | contig 10940 bp, 11 predicted proteins | sample ArcticOcean_MG_C_4_FD_87039 | JGI IMG/M metagenome (GOLD analysis project Ga0114996, IMG submission 87039) | Marine microbial communities from western Arctic Ocean - ArcticOcean_MG_CB4_134 | ecosystem: Environmental > Aquatic > Marine > Oceanic | place: Arctic Ocean: Canada Basin | collected... | reverse complement strand
CAACTTTTAAAGACAAAATCATTAGGTTTGAATTTTCTTTTTGATGTGTTTTTGCATAGATTGCATTCCAAGCAAGAATAACAATTCGTAATCTTTCTTTCTGAATCTCTCATTGCAAAATACCTAATGTGTTACCTACACCTACAATCATTACAGTTTCACCTGACTTAGTATTTTCATTAATCATATCATATACTTCGCCTCTTACAGTTTTTGCCTGTTTTGCAATATTTTCTGACATTAAAGTAACTGCCTCTCTTATTGTCTGTTTAACTACTATAGCTAATATTGGAATGTTGTTCTTTGTTGCAATTTCTTCAATCTTAAATCTTTCAGTTCCTATACCACCAATTGCAGCACCAAAACCTTTTGCTATTGATGCAGAATCTTCGCCTTCTAATTTTAATGCTGCATCAATCATGATAATTAGATCTGGTTTTTCTTGTGGTATGATGTTTTCAATTGCCTCACCCGGTCTGCCAACAGTAGAATTTGGTCCTTTAGCCTTCACCAAAAGTAATTCTCTGCCTTCAAACTCTGTTTTAGACCAAACTGTTTCAAATGCTGCTTCTTGCTTAGATGTGTCAAGCATCATTTGACCTACTACCATAGGACCTATTCCATCTCCCATTGGTTGTCCGTTTTTCATTGATTCTACAGATTCCTTTAAGGCTGTAGCTTCTTCCATGATAAATGGAATTATCATCTGTAATGGTAATATGAGTGGAAAGTTTTTTTGTTTTTTTGCAGTGAGGTATAGATGTCTTGTGGTTTTGTGAAACAATTGTAGTGAAATAACAATTTCTAAAAAACTTTGTACTTTACTAATTTCAAAATCAGAAATTTCGTTAAAAAGTGATTTTACATGTGTCCTAATAAAATCATCACGTGAATGAATAAGATGGTTTATCTTTAGAATAATCCCATTTGGATCCAAATCAACAGGCATTATGGTAAAATAATCAATGAAGGTATCAATTTTTTTTACAGGATTTCCTTTAGGTTTTAAATTATTTTGTATATAATCAATTAATTCTTGTCTTGTGTTATTTTTGAATTCGTCTAATTTTGTAATATTCTTTTTAATGTCATTTGCAGTAATTACTAACTGTATCCTTTGACCGTAAAAGACAAAGATAATTATCGGAATTATCCAAATTAGCATCATCATTTCTGAAAGGAAATCGTCGCCAATTCCAAAAAATTCACCCAAATCAAAATTAGTAAAATCCAATATACAAGATGAGCTATTTTCCAAATTAAATCATTCGTATTTTGATGACTGGTAATTCACAGGTCAATGTGTTTTGGAAAAATGAGTGTTTTTATTAAAGATATATTTTGAGTGAATTTATGCCTCAGTCAAAACCTATCATTAGTATTGAAAATGTTGTTGCATCTGCAACTGTTGATCAAAAAATGGATCTTAATGAAATTACAAAAAAATTCCCTGATGCTGAATATCATCCAGACCAATTTCCTGGATTAGTATTTAGAATTCGTAGTCCAAAAACTGCAACTTTGATCTTCACCTCAGGAAAGATGGTATGTACTGGTGCCAAATCTGAGAAATTGTCTAGAACCGCAGTAAAGACAGTTGTTGATAAATTACGAAAAGGTAACGTAAAAGTAAAGAAAAATGCTGTTGTCACTATACAAAATATTGTAGCGTCAATAAATCTACTTGGTAAGATCCATTTAGAACAGGCTGCTAGAACACTTCCTAGAAGTATGTATGAACCAGAACAATTTCCTGGATTAATTCATAGAATGCTTGACCCTAAGACTGTGATTTTATTATTCTCATCTGGAAAATTAGTTTGTACAGGAGCAAAAAAAGAACCAGATGTTTATAGATCAGTTAATAATCTTCATTCTTTGTTAGAAGATAAAAAACTTATGGTGTACGACTAGAAGAAACTACTTTATTTTTGTACCTGGAGGAACAGAATCATCAACTGTGAGCCAGAAAGGTTTTCCATCAACATCTGCAGCAAGTAACATTGCGTTTGATGTTATACCAGACAGTTTTTTTGGTTCAAGATTTGCTACAACAATAACTAACTTCCCAATTAGTTCTTCAGGATCATAAAAATCAGCACCGCCTATAATTACATCTCTTGTTTCATTTCCCATTGATATGATTCCTTTGAGTATTCTTGTTTTTCCTGCAATCTTTTCAGATGATTCAATTTTAGCTACACGTAGATCAAGTTTTGAAAAATCATCATATAAGATTTCTTCCATATTAGTATAGAAAAATTCCGTTTAAAATGAATTTCTAATCAAGACTAATATCTTCGATTCCAATGTGTTTTTTATGACTGAAATAAATACATCAATAATGATAAATTCAAATGTCGACAAAATTTGGGAAGTTATTTCTGATATCAACAATGAACCAGAATTTTGGAAAGGTACAAAATCTATTAGAAATATTTCACAGGAAGGTAATACAACTAAGAGAGAGATTACAATTGCCTTCAAGGATAAGAAATGTCTACAGGATGTGACATTGTACCCAAAAGAGAAAATTGAGGCTATTTTCACTAAAGGAATAATCAGTGGTAAAAAAACTGTTACATTACAACAAACAGATAATGGATGTAATCTCGAAGCAGTTTGGGACATTAAACTGTCTGGAATGATGGGAATGTTCACTGGTATGATTAAAAAACACATTCAAAGTGGAACTGAACAAGCTCTAACAGAAATAAAAAAAGAAGTGGAGAATAATGCCTGATATTGGAATTGATGTCTTTAATTATATTTTTACAGCAATACTAATTGGAGTATTTCTAGCTTGGATTTCTCTTATCTTCTCAATGTACAAATCTTTTACAAAAACACCATATCTTGATAAATTTGAAAATTCATCTAATCAAAATCCTAAGGTTTCAATAATTTTACCTGCACGAAATGAAGAGAAGTTTATTGGAAAATGTCTCGAATCATTTGTTAATCAGGATTATACAAATTATGAGATAATGGCAATAGATGATTCCTCAGATGACAAAACTTGGGAAATAATTGAAAAATATGCAAAAAAGAGTGATAAAGTAGTTGCCGTAAAAGCAGAATCAAAACCTGATGGTTGGATGGGTAAAAACTGGGCCTGCATGGAGGGTTTTAAACGTGCAACTGGTGATTTACTGTTATTTACTGATGCAGATACAACATACTCAAAAAAAGTCCTCTCATTAGCTGTGGCACATCTTCTATCAGAAAAATTAGATGTTATAACAGTAATTCCTAGGTTGCTTTGCCTAGACAGCATTACAAAAATTACACTTCCTATGCTATCAACATTTTTGCATTCACGATATTCTGCATTAAATGTCAATAATCCAAAAAAGGGAATTGGATATTTTTTTGGAAGTTTTTTTATCATAAAAAAAGAGATTTATGAAAAAATTGGCACACATGAAAAAGTAAAACATGAAATTATTGAAGATGGTGCATTAGGTAAGATTACAAAAGAATCAGGTTTTCGTCTAAAAATGGTTAGAGGTGAGCACCTACTCGATGCTGTTTATTCACGAAGTCCACAAGAAATGTGGAATGGATTAGAAAGATTGATGGTTCCATTGTATCATCAAAACAAATCATATGCGGTAGGAGTTTTTTTTGCAGTTTTATTCATACTTTTCATTCCAATTCCATTCTTGATATACTCTCTAGTTTTTGTGTCCCCCGACAATTACACCTCATTTTGCCCACTATTGATATCTGCTATTCTTTCAACAGGTACTATTTTCATAGCAGCCTTTATGGAAACCAAAATGGGGTTAAATCTAAATTCTGTATTTGGTCTTTTTGCGCCAATTGGCGGTTTGATTGTCACGTGTGGGTTTCTATCAGGAATTTTACAAGCAAACAAATCATCTGCAGTAACTTGGAGAGGAAGGAAATATTCTGTCAGAGAATTCTCTCAAAACTATATTAAACTTTGAGAAATTAATAATAATAAATCAGAAAGGGTTATACTCAATTCGTCTAAATCTTCCTTATGGCTAAGACAAGTTTAATGATAGGTACTGCAATATCGTCCATAGCAATTGTTAGTATAATCTTTTTCTCATTGAATTTCATCACAGAAATTTCACCAAGTGATCTAATTGTGACAAATGGCCATGATTTAGAGACAGTTGGTGAGATAACACCAATTCAAAGAGTTTCAGAATTATCTTTAATAGAAATTTTTGAAAAGACGGAAGCCAGTGTAGTTCAGATAAATGTTAGATTCACTCAGACTCAAAATAATCCAGGAAGTATAGGTTCTGGTTTTGTGTACAGCCAAGATGGTTACATCATTACTAACCATCACGTAATAGATAATGCAGAAAAAGTAATTGTTACGTTTCTTGATGGAGAATCTTACATTGCAGAGATTGTTGGTACAGATGCAGATCTGGATTTAGGTGTTCTTAAGGTTGAATCTGATTCAACATATCTGCAACCAATCAAATTAGGTGATTCATCAAAATTAAAGGTAGGAGAGCCTATTGCTGCAATTGGAAACCCATTTGGTCTATCAGGTTCTATGACATCAGGAATAATTAGCCAAATGGGAAGATTACTGCCACAAAACACTGGATATTCAATTCCTGATGTAATTCAAACTGATGCTGCAATCAATCCTGGAAATTCAGGAGGTCCATTGCTTAACATGAAGGGCGAAGTTGTTGGCATAAATACTGCGATACAATCTGCTACAGGGGAATTTACTGGTGTAGGTTTTGCAGTTCCATCAAATACCGTAAAAAAGGTAGTTCCAATTTTGATTGAAAATGGAGTGTTTCATCACCCATGGATGGGAATATCAGGATCAGATATTGATCCAGAGATAGCAAATGTTAGAGGACTAAACAGTTCAAAAGGCTTTCTTGTTGTATCAGTAATGGAGGGAAGTCCTGCTGATGAGGCTGGACTCCAAGAAATGACTATAACAAAAGAGATTGATGGTAGAGAATTTGCAATGGATGGTGATATTATACTAAAGATCGATGATGTTGTAGTTAGGAAAATTTCTGATATTTTAATCCACTTGCAGAGAGAGAAATCTGTTGGCGATGAGATGCTGATGACACTTTACAGGAATGGTACTACAGTTGAGACTATTTTGGTACTTGGTGAAAGACCCCAAAACTAACAATCCTACAAAATTAAATATCTGTGATATGTTTTTCCAATAATGAGTAAATTAGAATTAGAGCCAGAGGCTCTTCATAGAGTTTTAGATGGCTATGAAATTCAAAAATATGACCTACTAGATGTTATCTCAAATTTTAAAAATAACTCAAAGTTTGTTTTTAGAACTGCTGAAAAACTAAGAAATAAGAGCAAAGGCAATATAGTAAGTTTTTCAAAAAAGTCATTTTTCAACATTATAAATCTGTGCAGCGATACATGCTCATATTGTACTTACAAATCAGAGATAAACGAATCCAAACTAACCATGATGGAGCCTAATGATGTTATTAGATTAGCAAAACTTTCAAAAAAACATCATTGCACTGAAGCATTACTTGTTACAGGAGAAAGGCCAGAACAAAAATATAAAGACGCCAAATTCTGGTTAAAAAAAAATCATTTTACATCAACTGCAGAATATCTTGCACATTGCTGTGAATTAATTCTAAAGGAAGGTATCTTTCCTCATACAAACGCAGGAAATCTCACAAAAGATGAGATGCGTGAGCTAGGCAAAACAAATGTCAGCATGGGCTTGATGTTAGAAAATGTAAGTGATAGATTAAGACAAAAAGATATGCCACATGAAGCAGCTCCAAGCAAAGATCCTGATGTCAGACTAGGCATACTCTGTAATGCTGGGGAGCTAAAAATTCCAATGACTACTGGAATTTTGATTGGTATTGGTGAAACATTTGATGAAATAATTGATTCAATCTTTGCCATAAAAAAAATCCAGAAAAAATTCGGACATATACAAGAAATAATTCTACAAAATTTTCATCCAAAACCTGATACTGCAATGCATGACAACCAAACTCCAGAAGATCTTTATTTCAAAATGACAGTTGCTTTTTGTAGAATAATCATGCCTGACTCGAACATACAAATTCCGCCAAACCTTTCGCTTAATTCATACCATGAATTCTTATCAGTGGGTGTAAACGATTGGGGTGGAATATCTCCTATCACGTCTGACTATGTTAACCCAGAGTTCTCATGGCCAAACATTGAACATGTTGAAAAAAAATGTAACAAATTTAATTTTAAATTAAAAGCAAGATTTCCAGTATACCCTGAATATTTGCCATTGGTAAATAATGAACTGTCACAAAAGATTTCGTTGATTGCAGATGCTGACAATTATGTAAAAGAGGATTATTGGCGATGAATCTTCAAGAACAGAAAGTTGAATCAATTCTGAAATTTGCTGATCCTATAATTTCTAACATTCTAGATAGAGCAATTGCAGAAAAAGAAATTAGTACAAAAGATGCATTAGAATTATTTGATGCAAAAGGAATTGATTTTCATTTAGTTGGAATGGTTGCTGATATACTAAGAAAGAGACGTGTTGGTGATACTGTTACTTATGTAGTGAATAGAAATATCAATTTTACAAATGTATGTATAAAACAATGTGGTTTTTGTGCATTTAGTCGTGATTTTAGAGAAGAAGAAGGATATCTGCTTCCAGTTGAAGAGATAACAAGAAGGGCAAAAGAAGCATATCAATATGGTGCATCAGAAGTTTGCATTCAAGCTGGGTTACCGCCTGACATGGATGGTCACCTTTATGAAAATGTTTGTAGAGAAATAAAAAATCAAATTCCTCATATTCACATACATGGATTTTCACCAGAAGAGATTCTTTATGGTGCAACAAGATTAGCAATACCTCCTAAAGAGTTCTTATTACGTCTAAAGGATGCAGGGGTTGACACAATTCCAGGAACTTCTGCTGAGATCTTAAATCAAAAATTAAGAGACAAAATTTCACCTGGGCGAATTACTGTAGATGATTGGACAAATATAATCAAGACTGCTCATAAACTAGGCATAAAATCAACTTCAACTATGATGTTTGGACATCTAGAAACAAATGAGGATAAAGTAAATCACATTTCAAAGATTAGAGAAATTCAAAAAGAGACTGGTGGATTCACTGAATTTGTGCCTCTAAATTTCATATCATCAGAAGCGCCAATGTACAAACACCAATTGCATGAGGGTATTAAAAGTGGTGCCAACGGAAATGATGTCCTTCTAGTACATGCGATTGCAAGAATTATGCTAAACAATATAATTGATAATATTCAAATGTCATGGGTTAAAGAGGGTCATACATTTTCTCAGCTTTTGTTAAAATGGGGTGCAAATGACTTTGGTGGAACATTAATCAATGAAAGTATTTCAACATCTGCAGGATCTCAGCATGGACAGTTATTAAGACCAAAAGAAATTAGGCAGTTAATTCGTGACATTAATCGCATGCCAGCTGAAAGAAATACTACATATAAAATTTTGAAAACATTTGAGAAAGAACCAGAAAGCATTAAATCATTAGATACGATAACAGATACTGAAAAATTTGGCTCATACTTTGAATTAATTAAAATAAACAAATTCAAATATAAAAATCCTAGATGATTAACTCACATTAATAAGGTTGCTAGATATATAACAAATGCTACTACAAGACCAAATCCTATGGATCTTGGAATATATTTTCTGAATCCCACGAATAGGATTAAACTGAATGCCATCATTATGTAATAGTTTGAGAATGCATCATCAGATATGGGTATCCCAACCATTGCTGAAGCAACACCGAGTATAAGTAAAATATTGTAAATGTTACTTCCAACAATATTTCCTACACCAATATCTGTCTGTTTTTTTGCTATAGCTATCACTGACGTTATAAGTTCAGGAAGTGATGTGCCAATTCCAACTATTACAATTCCTATAACTAACTGAGAGAGGCCCAAACTTTTAGCCATTCCTACAGCACCATCAACTGTAAAGTGACCACCGAAAAACAATAGAATTATTCCAATTCCTATAAGTGTTAATGCTTTTGGAAATGTCTCTATTCTGTATCGTGAAAGAAATAATTCTTCTTCAACATGTTCAATGTCAATAGTTTGGTTTTCTCCAGCTCTTTGTTTCTTTACAGTTTTGATAGTGTAGATGGTAAATCCAATTAATACAGCAATCAATATCACACCGTCAACCTGTGAAATTTCACCATCGTATGACATTGCTATGACTAGCAATGATGCACCAATCATTATTGGAACCCATCTTCTAACAGTGATTTTACTAATCAATAGTGGTGCAAATATTGCAGAAATTCCAATGACCATTCCAATGTTGCTAATATTACTTCCAACTATATTTCCCAAAATTAATTCTGTATGTGAATTAAATGCGGCAAGTATTGCAGCAGCTAATTCTGGGGTAGACGTGCCATATGCTACAACTGTTAAACCTATAATCATACTACTAATTCGAAATTTCTTAGCAAGTGAAACGCCGCCAGAAACTATGGCATATCCACCAATACACAATATTATCAAACCAGTAATTACTGATGCAACATCTATAATCTCCATAACGAATACCCGAAGATATATTGTTTAAATCAGACACCTTGTTCAAAATTTACTAATCTAACAATCAAAGTAAATCATTTTTGTTTTGGTAGAAATATAGAGTAAAACTGATCACTTAGCTCAATAAATCTAAAGCCAAGATTAATAAAGTAATATACAGTACTATACCGTAAATGAGAGCTAGATTAACCTATGTACCACTAGAAGTGGCAGATCAGTATAATGATTTTATCATTAAAAGGACTGAACAGGTATTAGATACAGTAAAGGCAAAAACTAAAGACTATAGTACGCTTTCACTGTTAAAGCTGCTATACCAAATTAAATCCAGTTCTATGACATTTTCTGAGTTATACTCAAAATCAAACATACGTATGAAAAAATCGTTTCTTAATTACTTACACCTATGCGTTGATCATGATTTTATCAAAAGAAATGCAGTCGGTTCAAACGTTATCTATTCCATAACAGAAAAAGGTATAACAATGCTGAATCTGTTTATCAAGACCAAAAAAAACTAACTTTCAAAATATTTTTGATGTATAAAATAAAACTAAGATATGAATTTAAGATAAAGTAATTAAACAAAACAAAATTATTCAAACATTGACAAATGAGATTCTAGATACCGAGATCTATGAATTAGATGGAATTAAGCTGAAAAATCCAATAATTTTTACAGGATTTGTTGGTGCTGGCTTAGTTGGTCCTATTGCAATACAGCAAATTATAGACAAATTGAATATGAAAGAAATTGGTTTCTTACGTTCAAAACATCTTCCTCCAGCTACAGTGTTTACACAAGGACGTCTAAGACATCCTTTTAGATTTTACTCGAATGATTCTGGAGATATTTGTGCAATAATTTGTGAAATAGTAATTAACAGTGAAGGTCTCTATACAATAGCGTCGGCAATATTAGATTGGGCTGAAAAAAATGGTTCAAATGAAATTATCATACTAGATGGAATTGCAAGTGATAAACATGACAAAAAGGCATTTTGTGCTGCAGAAGCCGATTTATGTAGGGTGATGGAAGGACATGGAATACAAATGATTCCACAAGGATTCATCATTGGTATTTCTGGCGGAATACTAAATGAGTGCCTCATAAGAAAAATTAAGGGTGTAGCTCTTTTGGTAAAGGCTGATGAAACAATACCAGATACACTTGCAGCTGTAACACTAATAGAATCAATCAATAAAGTATATGAAATAAATGTAGATGCAGATGATCTTAAGAAACAAAAAGTCAAAATTGGCAATGAACTAAAGGAATTGTCTAACAGATATTCTGAGCATAAAAAAATTGATTCAAATATGTATATGTAATGAAAATAATATGGCTGTAACATACAAAAAGGCCGGTGTGGATATATCTGAAATCACGAAAAGTCAGAAGGTTATTGGTCGATTAATCGCTTCAACGCATAAACTACAAAACAATGCAAAAATTATACATGGATTTGGTCACTACGCTGGAATTGTAGAAATTCCAGGTGGTAAATTACTAGCAACTCACACTGACGGTGTTGGCACCAAAGTCATTATTGCAAATATGATGAAAAAATTTGATACAATTGGCATTGATTGTATTGCTATGAATGTAAACGACATAATTTGCATTGGTGCAACACCAATCTCATTTGTTGATTATATTGCAGCAAATAAGAATGACCAAATAATTCTCAAGCAAATTGTGTCTGGACTTGTTAAAGGTGCTAAAAAGTCATCAGTTCCAATTGTTGGTGGGGAAACTGCCATAATGCCTGATCTTATTTCTGGTAGTGGATTTGGATTTGATCTTGCTGGAATGGTAGTTGGTATATTATCAAAGAAGAAGATGATATTAGGCAAATCAATCAAACCAAATGATACCATAATTGGGATAAAAAGTAGTGGTCTGCACTCTAATGGTTATTCACTTGCAAGGAAAGTACTGAAGAAGTATTCTCTTAAGGAAAAATTCAAAGGAATTGGAACACTTGGTAATTCCCTGTTAAGTCCTACCGAGATTTATGTCAAACCAGTTTTAGAGACAATTGAAAAATGCACAATTCACGGCCTTGCACACATTACTGGCGGATCGTTTACAAAACTTTTGAGGTTAAAACAAATTGGATTCCATTTGGACAGTTTACCGAGAGTGCCACCATTAATGCAATTGATACAAGACTGTGGAGTAAAAAGTGACGAAATGTACAAGACATTCAACATGGGAGTAGGATTTTGTATCATTTCACCAGAAAATCAAGTCAGAGGAATTCAAAAGATTATCACCAAACATAAGATGAAATCTTATGAAATTGGCAGAATTAGTAAAAAGAAAGGCGTTTTTATTAATAAATT
>Ga0114996_10009086_pt1 | contig 10942 bp, 12 predicted proteins | sample ArcticOcean_MG_C_4_FD_87039 | JGI IMG/M metagenome (GOLD analysis project Ga0114996, IMG submission 87039) | Marine microbial communities from western Arctic Ocean - ArcticOcean_MG_CB4_134 | ecosystem: Environmental > Aquatic > Marine > Oceanic | place: Arctic Ocean: Canada Basin | collected... | reverse complement strand
CCTGGCAAAGCGCATGTAACCATCGGCAGTGCCAGCTCCTTCAGCCATGCCTGAATGACCGTGTGTGTCGCCCCAGTAGATTCGATTCCCTGGATTCGCATCTACCAGCATTGGATTGGCCACACCTTCAAAGTCGCTCGCATGGAAACTGAATCGGTAAATTCCAGGATCATTTAACACCAATCCTTCGAGAAGCACGATGCCTTCGGTAGCTGAATTTAACTTTCTGAAGGTTTAGCCGTTCAATCGAATTTCCAAATCGGGAAAGGGCGGTTCCGCTTTATTTGCGAAACGATCCTCATATCGAACCGAGAGTGTGAATTTCTCCCCAGGTTTTACGATCGATGGAACAAATCCATGAACACCGGCAACATCCGTTCCGCTTATTCGAATATTCTGGATGGGCAGCGTGAGGAATCGATCCGTTCCATCCAGGTCCACAAAGAGAGGGAAGGCGGCCCGGTCGTTCGAGTAGTTTTGCACACGGTACCCGGGGCTTCCTCCTGAAGTGTCACCGTATGTAACAACGATCGTATCGCCTTCTTTCAAATCTGAACCCGCGAGTCGAAACACCGGGGCCGGATCCTGTGAGCGAAATCCTCCATACATACCAACCACGGGATAGGAGCCTTCGGTAAATCGTGCCCGGGAATTCGAGGACCGAACGGTGACATAATTATCTGCAGTCGGGTTTTGTGTTTGTGCCTGGGCATAGTTACTCAACGCATGTTTTGCTACCTGGATCCCTCCGCCGACCTGCATGCCCTGGGATCCGACTGTATAGGTTTGTTTAAAAGACGCATATTCGTCGGCACGAAATGGACCTGATGTTGAAGCTTTCAAACTGCCGATAGCGTTCGAATCTGCTTCGCGCAGGCTGAGCTCATGAATGTTGGAATCCATATAGTGGTAAACCATACGACCTCGTTGAGTTGCTTCTGTGGAGTGGATCCCTATGGCGGTTGTCAGAGTGAGCTCATCCGGGATAGGACCCTTGGCTAACGCGAAAGCGTTTCCCCATTCGAGAAGGACTTTCGCACGTCCCAGAACATTGGATGGATTGGTTGGCGTATTTTTAGCATCGGCCTTCAATTGATCCACCTTGGCGCGAAAGGAAAGTTTTAAATAATCACCTGCCGTGTTTGCGTTTTTAGTATTGGACGAATTGTCCTCCGTTCCTTTGCTGCATCCCGCATAAAGCACGGCTACCAAAAAGAATGTGGCTAGTTGAAAATTGCAATATGAATGATGCATAGATGATATTCTCCCTATAGAATTCTCGTTTGGTGAACTTGACGAAGGTATTGTCAGCATCAGGTGCACGACAAGTATCAAGTTAGAGGTGTATGAGGTCTTTTTGCTTCAACCTTCTGCTCAGTTCCGGGGATGCTAAGCAAGAAATATGGGTTATGAATAAGGCTTTGAGATGGTATTTAATAGTAGCACAGGCTTCCCAGCCTGTGTATCTGAGAAGAAAACAGGCAAGATGCCTGTTCTACTTTAATTAATGTAAATAGTGCTGATGAATAAGGGGAGCCTTCTGACTTCATCCTTCACAAAACCCGCTTTCTGTTGACCTTGAAAATGAAGCTCATTCCATTGGCGGGCACATGGTAGAGGAGGAAGCACTTAAACAACGTATCGAGTCTGGTCTGGCAGCTGTTAAGTCCCAGGTGCCTCTGTTTCACCGGCTCTTCGGCAAAGTGGATAGCCAATGGAAGTCTGATCGATCGAGAGTTACTGAGGCGGACCTGACGATCTCCCGTGAAACGGAAACGATGATTCTGGCAGCATTTCCTCAAGACCAATTTTTTTCTGAAGAGACTGAAGATCAGGATGAGCCGGTTCCGTTCAGCTCTGAATTTGTGTGGATCATTGATCCGGTCGATGGGACCAACAATTTTGCATTAGGGATGTCGATGTGTGCAATATCGCTTGGGTTATTGCGAAATGGGGTGCCGGTTTATGGCTTTATCTATGATTTCTCGCGTCAAGTATTGATGCATGGAGGGAAGGGACTTGGGGCTTTTGATGGAGACTCGTCAATGCGACCAAGTGATCGAACGAAATCGAATGAACTTTTTAGTGCATTTGATGGGTTCTCGGCTGAGCGCTTGTTTTTGCTTTTGAGTGCCTTAAAAGGTAAGGGATTTAAAATGCGCAACGTAGGTAGTGGGACCTTGCATCTGGCATACACGGCAAACGGTTTGATGGATGGTTCATTCAGCAACCGCGTAGCGATTTGGGATATTGCGGCATCCTACGCCTTGTGTGAGGCTGTCGGTTCTGAGTTTCACTTTTTTGGATCCTCCATTTTCCCCATGACTGAATTTAATCTTAAAGCACCCAAAATTTACTACTATGCCGGGACTTCCTATTTTTGTCGCATGGTAGAAAAGATCTGGAAAGAGGCGGGTGTATACCCTGAACTACAAAGCTGATGTTATGAAAATTGAAGCGATCTATATTTCTCCCGGGCACGACTTCTACGGCCGCTATGGTATGGAGCGCTTAAACCATGGAATTCAATCGCTTGAGTCGGTAAACTGCGTAGCAGACAAAGGGTTGGAAGGAGATCGATTTTTTGATTACAAAGATGATTTTAAGGGACCAGTGACCTTTTTCTCCGCAGAAGTTGCGGATACTCTGCGGGAAACTTTTCTTGATGCTTACTTCGAAAATTCCGCTTTCCGACGCAATGTTATCGTGCGAGGTGTGGACTTAAATACCTTAATTGGAAAACGCTTTCGAGTTGGCGATATCGAATTTGAAGGAACTGAGGAAGCAACGCCCTGTGATTGGATGGATTCTGCAGTGGGTCCTGGCGCCCGTGAGTTTCTGGAGGGACGTGGTGGATTGCGAGCTCGTATCCTGACTTCGGGTACTCTCAAGGTGGGTGAATTAGACCTGCTAATAGACGCGTAAAGTTTTTTGCGATTCTTGTAGAATCTTTGGCCGGGTCAGTTGAAAAGCGTCCTCAGACCTTATATTGTGCCGTATGAGAATCAATTCATTCGTGTACGCCTGTATCCTGGAGGCGAATGAAACTCTCTCATGAAACTCATGAAAAATACCGGGTTATATTTTGGCATCTCCGCTGCAAGAAAGTCCTTCAACAACCTGTTGCCCTTGGATCTATGAAATTCAAGAAGCTGAACTACACAAACATCACAGCGTTTGCTACTCTTTTGCTCGTTGTCTTCTCAAACTGTCTGATTGGCCAGGGTGACCAGGACATTGGAAAATTCGTGGGCGATTTTCGTGCCCGCATTGAAACAGCCGACCAGCAAGGGCGTGAATCGTCAGAAGCGGTTACCCTACGATCTCGCGTTGGATTTGAAACGGCGGATCTGAACGGATTTAAGTTTTTTATCGAAGGCGAGGATGTGACCGCTCTGGACGAGGACAAATACAATCCTTACCCGGTGGCCGGTAAAACCGTTATTGCGGATCCTGATGGCACCGAGCTCAATCGGGCGCAGGTGACGTACTCGGGAAACGGTTTCACTGGAATCATCGGACGCCAGCGGATTATTCTGGATGGCCCCCGTTTTGTGGGAAATGTGGGATGGCGGCAAAATGAGCAAACCTTTGATGCGCTAACGCTAAAATACGCTGACAGTGAAAATGGTTTCACAGGTTTTTACGGCACTATCGATAAAGTTCAGCGGATATTCGGAGATGATGCTCCAGCGGCTGCGATGCGGGAATTTGAGTCTGACTCTCATTTATTTAATGGATCCATTACATTGGATAACGGTGCCAAAGTGGGTGCCTATGCCTACTTATTGGATTTTTCCAATTCTCATCCGAATTCAACAGACACGTATGGCTTCAGTGTTTCAGGCACGAGTAGGTTCGATGCCGGAGCTGAGTATACTTATTACGGAGAATACGCGGTGCAGAACGACGCCGGTGAGATTTCCCCTAGTTATAATGCCGACTATTTGCACTTGGTCTTGGGTTCAACCTTTGAAGGTTTTACGGTGAAAGGTGGTTACGAAGTATTGGGCAGCGACAATGGGGTTGGCTTTAAGACCCCATTGGCGACCTTGCACGCCTTCAATGGCTGGGCGGATGCGTTTCTCTCTACACCTGGAGCAGGGCTGGAAGATCTTTATGTCTCGTTAAGCACGAAAGTTGATCAAGTTGCATTGACAGCCGTTTATCATGACTTTTCTGCGAATAAAGGAGGGGCGGACTTTGGCCATGAAATAGATTTGCTCGCCGTATTGCCTGTAAACAAGCAACTGAAGCTCATTGCGAAAGCCGCATTTCTTGATGGCAGTTCTGGAATCCCGGATAACGATAAGATCTGGTTTGAGGCTGACTTTACCTTTTGAGGGATGGAGGCTGGATGTAGAAGAGCGAATTGGTAAATCCGTCTCGTGGTCTAATTGTATCAGGAGCAGTCCAGGGTTTTTTTGCGTGCCAGAAATTGCGCTTGGTGCTTGTCTCTGCATATGGAAAGTCTCGATCGCTTTAATAACGCAGTTTCTGCTTTTGATTTATTAAATGCGCAGGATCCGAATCATTGGACTGTAGATGGAGAAGCTGTTCCCTATGAATTGTTTTTTGCAAACAGAATGACCGAGTGGGTGTTCCAATTGGACTCGGATGCTTCTGAGGCGGTTCGATTGGCTGCCCGGTGTCAGCATTTGTGTCGATGGGAGATTCCACGAAAGGATTACCCGGAGGGCAGGGTAGGTTACTTAACCTGGAGGAAGGATCTGAAACGATTTCACGCGGATAAGAGCGCCGAAGTTCTTAAAAAGATTGGATATGACGATAGTACCATTGAAAGGGTACGAGCCATAAATCTGAAAAAAGATTTAGGAAAGGGCCCGGAGGTGCAGGTGATCGAAGACGCCCTTTGCCTGGTATTTCTGGAAAATCAGTTCGATGACCTGATTGCTAAAACCGACGAGGAGAAAATGATCTCCATTGTTAAGAAAACATGGGCCAAGATGTCGGACACCGCGCGTGAAAAGGCATTAAAACTGACTTTGAGTGAGGGAGGATCGTGTTTGGTTTCAAAAGCCTTGGCGGGATGACTGGTCTGCAAATGCCAATGCTTATTTGAAATTGACACCTACATTGCCTTGTGCGAAGGATTGTGCATGGCAACCAACATTGAATTAAATGAGAAATTGTTAACTAAGGCCATGCGTCTTGGCGGCATGAGTACTAAAAAGGAAGCCGTGAATCAGGCACTCCTTGAATATGTACAGAGGCGTGAACAATTAAAAGTAATGGAAATGTTTGGGACCGTAGAATACGATTCCGGATACAATTATAAGAAACAAAGGAAGGCTAAGTGAAGGTGCTTGTAGATACCGATGTGTGGTCTGAGGCACTAAGAAAGCACAAGGGGCCAAAGTCACAGTTTGTAAGTGAGCTATCAAAATTGATTGAGGAAGGAAGGGTGCAGTTGATTGGTCCACTCAGAATGGAAATTTTATGCGGTATACGGGACCCAAAGGTTTTCGATCAATTAAAGGAAGTTTTGGAAGCCTATCCAGATCGTCCGCTTGGTTCTCTCGTTTATATTATGGCCGCTCAGTTCTTTAACTTATGCCGCAGTAAAGGTGTGCAAGGCTCCACAACAGATTTTATATTATGTGCCTGTTCGGTAATCTGGAAGTTCCCTCTTTTGACCATGGACAAGGATTTTCAGCAATACGGAAAATTTCTTCCCATTGAGTTGGCTAGTCCGCGATGAAGTGGCTGAATCTTGAGAGAAGGTGTGTGTTTGTTTGGATCATTCAGGCCGGAAAATATCTATGCAATTCATTGACTCTGAAAATAGTTGGTTATCCAATAGACACTTAATTTATGGATATTGGAAATTTAGGACCCGGAGTATACGAAGCTTCCTGGATCGGACTGGTCTTCAATTCGCATTCTGAGTGCTTTCAGCTGACCTTTGTCCTCTATGCCAAGCCAGAATCTTCTAACAAGGCTGACACTGTAACGCGGACGCTCTGCCTGAATGAGAAATACGAGGATTGGATTTCGGATTTCGCAGCCGCAGCAGGACTGTGCTACTCTAAAGATCAGCCACGTCAGTGTTTACCTGGCAGTATCGATATTGACTGCGATGTTTCTCTGAAGGCCTTGCCTGGGTGCACAAAGCGCGCTTGTATTCACCAAATCCATTTTGAAGCGGTTTCCTACGAGGTGCCCACTTCAAATGGATTGACCAAGATTTCTGAGAACTAGATCAGGTCGATCGGCTTCTATCAGATAAAACTAGGCAGACAGTTTGGTTTCGAGTGCCAATGGATAAGAGACGCGGAAACAGGTGCCATCGTTTTCGGTAGAATCAACTTCAACGGTACCTTTCAGGAAATATTCGGTGAGGAACTTGATGCTATAAGTGCCCAGACCACGCGTACTGTGCTTGGTTGAAAAGTAGGGTTTGAACAAGTGTTGGCGAATCTCATCGTCTAAATAGGCCGGATTGTGAATCCAGAATTCGACGAGTTCTGGGTTTTTACCGTAATTGCACCCGAGGGTTATTACGTCGCCAGGCTTGGATGCTTCAATGGCGTTCTTAACCAAATTGGTCAAAACGCGGCGCAGCAAGACTGGGTCTGTCGAAAATAGAATATCCTTGGAGCTGTCACTCACTTTTAGGCTTACTTTATGGTCTTTTTCTACAGGATAAAAATGTTCAGCGAGTTTCTCAATTTCCTCAAGCGCCTTTACTTCCAAGGGATTGGCTGACATTTGTTTCAAATCCATGGCGGCAACTGCCTGTTGAGCCGATACTTCCAAGCCTAGCTCTTTGGAGATCATATTGATGTTATCCGTCCAGCGGTTAATGCTTTCGGGATTGGTGTCTCCTTTTTTGCAGAATCGGTTGAGTAGCTCGGAATTTGCTATGACCTCGGTGACCCTGTTCGCGAGGTCGTGCATAAAAAGGTTTTGAAGGAGCTCTTTCCGTTTGGACTCAGTAATGTCCTGAACGGTTAGAAGGAGACGTGCCAGCCCTTCTGAGAATATTTTTTTCAAAGAAACTTTTAACACGAACGTTTGTTCCTGAAAATCCGTATACTCGCATTCGCCTTGAATACCCAGGTGAAGATTCACATTTCGCGGAACGATTCCTGAAGCAAAAAACCGGCCGAGGAGCTTCCCTTCAATGGAACCAATGGCTTCCTGCCAGTTTGTTGCCTGGATCAGTTCGTGCATTTGATAACCTTCAACTTGGGAAACGGAGTTTTTATTTAGCCAGGAAAGCGCTCGTGCGTTTGCTTGTAATATTTTCCCATCTACCCCTAGCAGGAAGACAGGATCGGGAAGACCATTCAGGTATGGATCTGGAGTATGCAGTGACCAAGATGCCGTCGGATTTGAGAAGAATTCGATTCCGCTAGCACCCCGTGTTAACACAGGTGGTAAGGCCATGATTGATTTGGATAAGTTGGTAAGACTTGGTAGGTCTCTGTCGTTGGGTGAGATTTTGCGGATCTCAATAGCGGGGAAGGATTTCACAAATGGATACTACTTCCGTTCATTTGTAACTCTTTCTTTTGCTAGGAGCCTCCCTCAGGGCTCTTTTAGTGGTTTCCCCTAGGGGCTACGTCGTATTCTCACTCTAACAATTTAAGGGAAAAGGAATGTTTGGGTCCCTGGCCTACAGGCTCCGATTTTTCGACTGAACTATAACTACCGGTCTTTCCTTGCTCGATTGTTCACCTAAGCTCGACTACTTGACCAATGTTATTTCTGGTTATCCTGTGCATTTCCTCGTCGATTTTGAGGCTAAAGTTTTGCTCTCAATCTTACGCAATCCTCGCTTGCATTCTGAAGTGGGAGTATCCATCTTTGCGCGGATTATTTTTTGAGTGATGAGTAACGATTATTCTATCGGAATTGTAGGAGCTACCGGTGCTGTTGGCCAGGAGTTGATTCACCTGTTATACGAACGCGAATTTCCTATCGGAAGTTTGAAACTACTGGCCTCTGCCCGTTCCAAGGGTAAATCCATTACTTACAATGATCGCTCATGGATTGTTGAGGAGGCCACGCCTGAGGCCTTTGAAGGTTTGGATATCGCCCTTTTTAGTGCTGGCGCTGGTATTACCAAAACATTGGCCCCTGAAGCCGCCCGTCGAGGTTGTGTGGTTGTGGACAATAGTTCCGCCTTCCGCATGGAGGCCGATGTCCCGCTGATCGTACCGGAAATCAACCCTGAAGCCGCCGCCGACCACAAAGGCATCATTGCGAATCCGAATTGTTCTACGATTGTCGCTTTGATGGCAGTTTACCCGCTTCACCAAGCATTTGGACTCAAGCGTTTTATAGCCTCCACCTACCAGGCCGTCTCCGGAACGGGAGCCGCCGCGATTACTGAGTTGGAAAACCAGGTAAAAGCCGTCGTAAACAACGAACCAGTCAAAGCAGTTGTGTATCCTCATCAGATTGCTTTCAACGTGCTGCCTCACGTGGATACGTTTCTTGAAAATGGCTATACCAAGGAAGAGATGAAAATGCAGAATGAGGGACGCAAGATCATGGGATTGCCCGATATCAGGGTGAGCTGCACGTGTGTTCGAGTTCCAGTTTACCGTGCTCATTCTGTATCGATCCAGGCTGAGTTTGAAAAACCAGTCGACATAGAGCTTGCTCGAAAAGTTGTGGCGGCTTTTCCCGGGAGCGAGCTTTGCGACGATGTAGAGCAGCTTATCTACCCCATGCCGATCAATTATTCTGGCAAGGTTAATTGTGGAGTGGGACGCATTCGCAAGGATACAGCTTTCGACAATGGTCTCTCCCTGTGGGTTAGTGGAGATCAACTTTGGAAAGGGGCTGCTCTTAACGCGGTGCAGATCGCCGAGCTGCTTCACGAACGTGGCTGGGTTGGTACTGCAGCCAGCTGATTTTGTGCCTAATTTTTCGCTGTTTCAAAGACGCCAACTTTTTGGATTTAGAGCTTGATTACCCCCATAACAATTGGCTTCCTATCCACCCTTTATTGGGGGCGAATAGCTCAGTTGGTTAGAGCACCTGGTTTACACCCAGGTGGTCGGCGGTTCGAGTCCGTCTTCGCCCACCATCTCAAAATTGATCCACATGAAACACACCATATCTGTCCTGGTTGAAAACAAATTTGGCGTCCTCGGCCGGGTGGCCGGCATGTTCAGCGGGCGTGGTTTCAATATCCACTCCCTCAATGTTGCACCCACCCATGATCGCTCTCTTTCCCGGATCACTGTGGTCGCTATCGGCGACGACCAGGTGCTTGATCAAATTATAAAACAACTTAACAAGCTCATTAACGTAATACGGGTTATCGATTTCAAACGTGGGGATGCCGTTGAACGTGAATTGCTTCTTGTGAAGCTCGCCGCCGATACGGAAAACCGATCTGAAATTATTCAGATCTGCGATATTTTTCGAGCCAAGATCATCAATGTTCATAAGGATTCCATGATCCTCGAACTTACAGGTGATGAAGGTAAGGTGCGTGCATTTCTCGAAATGATCGATCAATATGAAATCATTGAACTTTCCCGAACCGGAAAATTGGCCCTCGAACGAGCCAAGGAAAATCCACAGGCCTCCTAATCCAAGTTTAAATTAAGCAACTTACAGCCTTTGACAATTATGCCAGCAAAAGTATATAAAGATAAAGACGCCACTATGGCTTCAATCAATCGCAAGACTCTTGCCGTTATCGGCTTCGGGTCTCAAGGACATGCCCATGCCCTGAATCTGAAGGAAAGCGGTCTGAATGTGATAGTTGGACTCTACAAGAAAAGTAAGTCCAACGAAGTTGCCCGAAAGCAAGGGTTCAAGGTCTACGAAACGGCCGAAGCGGTAAAGCGAGCAGATGTCATCATGATTGCCGTTCCCGATATGAAGCAGGCTTCCGTATACAAGAAAGACATCGAACCGAATCTTTCACCGGGAAAAGCAATCATGTTTACTCATGGATTCGCCATCCACTTCGGACTGATTGATCCTCCGAAAGATATCGATGTGATTATGGTTGCTCCAAAGGGCCCTGGACACACCGTCCGCATCCAATACCAGGAGGGAAAAGGCGTACCTGCTTTGATCGCCATTCATAACGACGCTACGAAGAAAGCGAAAAAAATTGCCCTGGCCTGGGCGAAAGGAATTGGCGGAACCCGCGCAGGCGTAATCGAAACTACTTTTAAGGAAGAAACGGAAACCGATTTATTTGGCGAGCAGGCCGTTCTCTGTGGAGGAGCATCTGCGCTGGTAACGGCTGGCTTCGAAACGTTGGTTGAGGCAGGTTATCAACCGGAAATGGCTTATTTCGAATGTTTACACGAGCTCAAGCTTATCGTGGATATGATGGTCGAGTCCGGAGTTGCCGGCATGCGTTTCTCCATTTCTGAAACGGCCAAGTATGGCGACATAACCCGTGGACCTCGAATTATTACTGCGCAAACGAAAAAGGCCATGGGCAAGATTTTGAAGGAAATCCAGTCCGGTAAGTTCGCCAAAGAGTGGGTTCAGGAATACGAAGATGGTCTTCCGAATTATAAAGCGCTTCTCGAAGCGGGTGAAACGCACGCCGTTGAAAAGGTGGGTGGACGTCTGCGCGGTCTTATGCCCTGGGTTTCCAAGAAGAATATCAAAGGGGTTCAAGCAGCCTACTAGAGCCGATTGTTCGGGTGTCAGGTGTCAGGATTAGTTGTCAACATTGACAGAACAGCTAAGTCGTCATTCGTCTCCCGACCGATGTTACGTTTTTTTGTTTTCTAATGCTGATTCGTCGTTCTGACGTAGTGGTAGAGACATTGGTTGAATTATTACCGGGGGATTTTTCTTACACCTGAACGCTGAAACCCTTTGATCTCCGCGCTTTTCTTTTAGCGGAAGCTAGCTTATAGCTATAAATCTTTTCGTTGTGTCTAAAATTATAACATTGGCCACTCGCAAGAGTCCCTTGGCCCTTGCT
>Ga0114996_10009085_pt1 | contig 10942 bp, 9 predicted proteins | sample ArcticOcean_MG_C_4_FD_87039 | JGI IMG/M metagenome (GOLD analysis project Ga0114996, IMG submission 87039) | Marine microbial communities from western Arctic Ocean - ArcticOcean_MG_CB4_134 | ecosystem: Environmental > Aquatic > Marine > Oceanic | place: Arctic Ocean: Canada Basin | collected... | reverse complement strand
TGTCCAGGCTTGTCAATAATGCCGAGGATAGAGCGGCCTACGGTACTCTTACCGCACCCACTCTCTCCCACGATACCGAGGGTTTTGCCCTCGAACACGTCGAAACTAAGACCGTCTACTGCCCTTACAAGCCCTTCGTCCGTGGGGAAAAACGTCTTTAACCCTTGGACCGACAGCAGGGGCTGAACGCCATTTTCAGTCATGCGTCACCTACATCCCAATGAGTGTTGGCTGACTCGCCTCCGATATTAATCGCTACCAGACTCCCGGACAGCAACTCCGTCTTGGCTTCAAGATGATGGAGACTGCGGGCGCGGGGTCAAGGTAGGAGGCTCTCCACAGCTTGGATAGCATCCTCTTTCACGATTGGCGCAAGACTATAATAATAGCCCGCAGGCTGTCAAGTAGGATCGGTGTCAACTCGCTTCCCTTTTCTTCCAGGGTCCCTCAACATTGAGTTGGAGGTTGCACTTTTCGGGTTCCGACCGGTCCTACGTGCGACCGGCCCCAAAAAGGTTGCAGCCCTTCGTTAAACCGGCATCGTTCGGCCGTACTTCCGTCGAATGGCGTTGGCCACTTCGGGGTTGTCCACGGGCAATATTTTGGCACCTATTTCCTCGATCAGGTGCATCGCAATTTCCTCTTCGTTCATCGACTCGTCTCGCCAGCTACAGTAGAATGCGCCGCCAGCCTTGTCGAAGGCAGACTTGATTGTGAGGCGCGCGTTCTCCATGTGGGGTGGGTAGGGTGCATCGTGTCCGTCCGGGTCACCGAAAGACATGGCCATGTCTCCTGGTCCCCACTCACCCCATGAAATTCCAGGAACGCCGGCTATGCGGTCTGCGTCCGGCAGGCAGTAGCGGTCTTCGATCTTTAGGCCGAGGATCAACTCGCCTTTGGGGTTTAATGGCCACGGGTCTGCCCGCCTGACGTACTCTGCGGGCTCAATTCCCCAGATGACAGCTGGCTGCGACTGGCCTCCGCCACCGCGGAGCCCTTCGGGGATGCCTTGGTCGCGCCCAATGGTCTGGAAAGGGTAGCGCGCCGTCGCCACGAACCATTTCACGGCTTCTGCACTACGTGCGTGGGTGTGGAGGAGTCCATGAATCCCGGTCGCCAGCGCGTGTCTTGTCTGCCAGGCGTTGTACTGCACCTCCTCAGGGGTGATGCAGTTGGATGGAAGCGTGCAGATCACCGTAGGCGTCGGGTGCCCGCTGGCGGTCGGCCCGCCGTCCTTGAGCCCTTGCATGAATTGGTGCAATCCGATGACGTCGAACGCGTGGTGTTCGAATTCCACCATTATCAGGTCGGCCCAAGTCCCGGCCATGCCCTTGCCTGCCTCGTATGTGAGCTCAGGCGCGCCCGTCGAGAAAACCGGCTGACCCTGCTCCAGAAGCTCGATTACCTTGTTAATCCTGCCCATTCGACTCTCCTTTCCGTCTCCTGGGTAAGCGGAGCGCACACCGCAACGACGTCTGATTCCGCCAGTAGATCGTGAAATCGGTCCATCTTCCAGCACAGTTCTACGCAGTCCGGCACCTCGACATCCTCCGGATCGACGGCGATGATGCGCATGCCGAATCCTGCGGCTCGGATCGCCAGCGCCTGGCCGGTTCCACCGAGTCCAACAATGCCCATGGTGCGGCCCGCCAGCTCCCAGGACGCCGCCCTGATGGGCCAACGCTGGTCGAAACTGGGGTTACGGACCGCGGTCGCGATGCCACGGGTCAAAGACAGTAGAAGGGCCATCGCGTGATCCGCAAGGTGAATTCCAACGATGCCCTTCGCGCTGGTTAACACCACGTCGCTTTCGACGAACTCAGGAAATAGCGCGCCGTCCACGCCTGCGCCCAGATTTTGTACCCAACGCAGGCGGGCCCCGAGGGCGAACATGGCGGGGGTCACCGCCCCCAGCACGACTTCGACTTCGGACATGATCTCCAGGGCTCCGCCCTCGGACGATGCCGTGATGATCTCGACCTCCTCGGAGACGTCTTGAATCCGCTGTATCAGAACATCATCGAGGTCGGTGTTTATCAGTACCTTAGTCACCGGTTCACCTCCGGTCGCTGGGACATCCAATGACCACCGTGCTGCACACGACAGAACGTATCCCTGCGCTGAGGGCTTGTCAAGCGCACTGATTTGCTGACTACTTCGACAAGACTTGCGCTTGGGACTGACCCGCTCCCGCCGGGCGATACCTAGCCGAAGTGTCCAACACGTTTGACGGCCTCCACAGTGCTTGGTAAAATTGAGTTCGTTACTCATGTGCTAGTTCCAGTTTTGCCACCTAGCTAATGGTACGCTCCAGTCGGCCCCCGAGGAAACCAGACTATATGACAATGCGATTGTTATTGACTATGGTCGTTGCGGTGAGTGTCGCCATCGTTGTCGCCGCACTACAGCCTTCGAGTCTTGCTCAGGCGGACGGCGCCTGGGAGCGCGTTGGTCCGGAGGGGGGCTTTGTGTGGGTGATGGGCATCTCGCCCGGCTTCGAAACAGACCGGACAGTCTTTGCGGGCACTGATGGCGGCGGCGTATTCAGATCCACGGATGGCGGTGAGACCTGGCATAAGAAAGACCAGGGTCTGACTACTCGAACCGTACCAACTCTAGTTGTCTCACCAGACTTCGAGCGAGACTTGACCATATTCGCTGGCAGCCCTGTAGGGGTCTTCCGCTCCGTCGACCGCGGTGACTCCTGGGTCGAGATCAACGAAGGGCTCGAAAATCCGAAAGTGCTGGTTCTTGCAATATCACCAGACTTCGAGAGCGACTCGACGCTGATCGCGGGCACTACCGACGGCATCTATCGCTCGACCGACGGTGGCGATTCCTGGGCGGCGTCAAACAAGGGACTGACGGGGGCGTTGCTTCTCTCTCTCTCGATCTCCCCGACCTATGCTGACGATTCCACGATGTACGCCGGCCTCGTCAAGAGCCAGGTTGCGAGATCCTTTGCAGGCGGCGAATTCACGACGCCAACAGGTGGGTTATTCCGCTCTACCAACGGCGGCGACTCCTGGCAGCCGATTGAGGGGTTGGTAGACGTATCGGTGTTGTCCATCACTCCATCCCCTGATTTTGTTGATGATCGCATGATTTTCGCCGGGACCCTTGACGACGGAATCTTGCGTTCGACCGACAGTGGCTCAACCTGGGTGCCGAAACATGAAGGCTTTAGTTTCCGGCGCGCCTCCACCATCGTGCCGTCGCCGATGTTTTCCACCGACTTCACGCTATTTGCCGGCACCTTCGGGGTGCTGTTCCGATCAGATGACCGTGGGGAAAGTTGGCGACAGGTGAATCAGGAGCGGGCCGTCTCTGACGACCGCGTCAGGGCGCTGGTTCTTTCTCCTGGTTTTGCAGAGGACGGCACCCTGTTTGCTGGGACGGGCTCAGGCGGTGTGCTCCGATCCACCGATGGCGCCGACAGCTGGCAGCAGGTTAAAAAGGGAATCGGGACCAATCGAGCGCGAGCGGTCTCGGTGTCCCCGAGCTTTGCTGCCGACAATACCGTGTTCTATGGATCCTCTGATAACGGAGTACTGCGATCCGTAGATGGCGGCAACTCGTGGCAGCAGATCAACGTGGGACTCCAGGTTGAATCGGAGCAGGACTTCGATCTGCCGGATGTCTGGTCCTTGTCGTTGTCTCCCGGATTCGCAGGTGACTCCATCGTATTCGCGGGCACATCCCGCGGCGGCTACCGCTCGTTCAACCGGGGTGATTCCTGGCAGTCGCTTGGAGGCGAGTTGGAGGGCGTCGCAGTCACCACCATAAAGGTGTCGCCTGACTTCTTAAATGACAAGACCGTGTTTGCTGGCAATCTGACCTCGATGTTCCGGTCTCTGGACGGCGGCGACTCGTGGGAGCGGATAGGAAGCGGTCTGTCAGGAGTATCGGCGTGGGTGTTGGAGTTGTCGCCAGAGTTCGAATCTGACCGCACGCTGTACCTTGGGACGACCTCCGACGGGGTCTATAGATCCACCAACGCGGGTGATTCGTGGCAGGCGATCAACAAGGGCCTTCCGGTCCTCGATGTCCAGGCGATTACGATTTCGCCCGAGTTTGCTGAGGACTCCCAGGTGTATGTCGGAACCCCGTCGGGTCTGTTCTTCACTTTGGACGGCGGTGATACGTGGCTATTACCGCCCGCTGGACGCATGAGGGGGACCTCGGTCAACGCGATCACACTGTCGCCACAATTCTCTATCGACAACGTGATATTTATTGGGACAGCATCGGAAGGATTGTTCTATTCCAGTGACGGCGGCGAGACCTGGGAGACAGTCAACTCCGGCTTCACCAGCCTGACCATAATGGCGATAACCCTGCCGCCGGCCTACGAATCGGGCTCGACGGTATTCATCGGTACGAGTGGAGGCGTGTACCGCGGAGCCGGTGTAGAGCCGGACCCGCCGTTCGTGCCTACTACAGGGCTGCTCCCACAGACGACCCGGACGCTGCTCGCGATCGGCCTGACTGCTGGGATAATTGTCCTAATCATCATTCCGATATATTTGATTCGGCTAAGGCGTCGTGTCATCGATCGACGCATCGCCGAAAGAGGGCCAATCTGGTCACGGGACATCGCACCCAAGTAGGCGTGCTGCGGATATTGGCTCCGGGTGAATACCGCAGGTAGGCCGGCCGTGCTCCGAATCCATCGGATTAGCCCTTGTTCCTAAGTTGGCGATGGGGTAAATTATCATGCAAGCCCCCCTCACTGCTATTTTGTGGTCAGGGGGTCTGTACTCCAGTTCAGGAGGGACCCATGGGATCAGGCAACGGCCAAAACGGGGGAGCGAAGGACCGCAACCTCGTCGTGCTGCAGCTCGGTGGCGGGAACGACTATCTCAACACGATTGTTCCCTATGAGAATGGCCTCTACTACGACAACAGGCCGACCATAGCCCACGACCCCGACAAGATACTCAAGATCAACGACGAGATCGGGTTCCGTCCCGATCTTGAGCCGATCAAGCGTCTCTGGGATGAGGGCAAGGTTGCGATCATCCACGGGATAGGCTACCCGGAGCCCAACCGCTCCCACTTCCGCTCCATGGACATCTGGCACACAGCGATGCCTGAAGAGATAGGCACCGAGGGCTGGTTGGGCCGCGTCATTCGCGACATTGACCCCACCGCTGAAAATGTGCTCACAGGAGTCAATTTTGGGCGTGGCCTGCCTCGCTCAATGGGTTTGAAGGGTGTTCCTGTCGCCTCTGTTGGCAATCTGGAGACCTACGGCCTGTTCCCTGAAATGGAAGACGAGTACTTGAGGAAATTCGCCATCGACTCCTTCGCCAAGATGTATGGCGGCAAGGGCAAGGATGCGGTGATGGATTTTCTGGGCCAAACCGGCGCTTCCGCTCTCAAGGGCGCAGACCTGCTGGGCACAGCTACAGGGAAGTACAAGTCATCGATAGAGTATGGCGACAATCCTATCGGCAATGACCTCAAAAACGCGGCCACCGTTATGTTTGCCGGGCTCGGTACGCGCATTTTCCATACCTCGTATGGCAGCTTTGACACGCACTCCGGCGAGGTATTCAAGCACGATCTGCTCTGGCAGGATACCGCCAGGGCAGTGGGTGATTTCTGGGACGATATCGCCGAGCACGGTATGGACGATGACACGGTCATATTCATGTTCTCGGAGTTCGGGCGACGGATCAAGGACAACGGTTCCGGCACCGACCACGGCTCTGGCGGTGTCGCCTTCCTGATCGGTAACTCGGTGAAGGGCGGGATGTACGGCGAGTATCCGTCTCTTGAAGAGAAGGATCAAATTGAAGGCGACCTGGCCTATAACAACGACTTCCGGATGACCTACAGTTCGATTCTTGAGCAGTGGCTCGAGATCGAGGCAGCGCCCATCGTCAATGGACGCTTCGAGCAGTTCGACCTGATCAAAAGCTAGCCCCTGTTATTCGGAGGCAGAGATAATGAGCACATCTGAAATCGCGCTGATGGCCCATCTTATGCGGCGCGCGGGCTTCACGGCTACCCGCGACGAGTTGGAGACGTACGTTGCCGGTGGGTATGAGGCCAGGGTAGAGCAGCTTCTAAACCCCGGCGACCCCGAGGTTATCCCAGACGACATCATCCGTCGTGTGCACTTCTCCCTGGACGAAGGGCCAGATGGCGCGGCCGCTCAGTGGATGTATCGCATGATCACCACGAAAAATCCGTTGGAGGAGAAGATAACCCTCTTCTGGCACAGCCTCTTTGCTACCGCCTACTCCAAGACCAATAACTCCCGGTCCATCCTGAATCAGGTCGAGATGTTCCGCCGCTTCTCCCTGGGCAGCTTCCGAGACCTTCTCGTCGAGCTATCCAAGGACCCGGCGATGATCTTCTGGCTCGACAACAACGACAACCACAACGGCAAGGTGAACGAGAACTACGGTCGCGAGTTGTTGGAGCTGTTCGCTCTGGGCATAGGGACCTACACCGAGAACGACGTCAAGGATGCGGCACGGGCCTTCACCGGTTGGACCCTGGGCAACGTGGATTACATGGCCGTAAAGGCCAACAAGGACTCCTTCTCTCCCTACGGTCGTATTGCTTGGCATTTTGAGTATCGGCCCGACGACCACGACGACGGCGAGAAGACTTTCATGGGCGAGACGGGGCGGTTCAATGGCGAGGATATTGTTGATATCATCGCCCGCCAGCCCGCTGCGGCTCGATTCGTGTCGACTCGTCTCTTCCAGTTTTTTGCCGCAGACCAGGTAGATGAGCAGGGCGAGAAGGTCATCGAGCAGATGATCCAGTCCTACTTTGACTCTGGCTACGAGATACGTTCAGTCCTGCGAACCCTGTTTAACTCAGATTTCTTCAAGTCGGAAGCGGCCCGCTTCGCCAGGGTTAAGGCCCCGGTCGAGCTTGTCATTGGCGTGATTCGCCAGGCGGGTAGCTATCGAGAACCGAACCTCGGAATCGAGGGCGTGTCGAGTTTTTCGTACTACATGGGCCAGGGAATCATGCGTCCTCCCAGCGTTGAAGGCTGGCACGAGGGCGAAGAGTGGATCGAAAGCGGCGCACTGTTGGAACGCGTCAACTTCGTCGCTCAGGAACTTGGCAATACGTCATTGCCAGGTATCAAACGAATAATCGAGCGTGTTGGCGCCGAGAATGGCGGCACCCTCTCCCCAATCGAGTTCGTGGAACGCTGCCTGGACGTCATGGGGCCGATCGAGGTTGAGGACGAGACCAAGGAAGTCCTTGTCTCCCATGTGGCTCGGCGCGGCGACATCGATCTCAGAGATGAGAGTGTCCACGATGAGTCGACAAAGCGGGCAGGAGAGCTGCTCAGCCTGATTGGTTCCACCCGCGAATTTCAGATGGCCTGAGCCGGACACGAAAAAGCCGACTCATCTGTCGACCTGAGCTAACTCACAGGAGCACCTCTGCATGTCCACCCAGACCACGACGGCCCGCGAGAATCTGAACTACACCCAGACCATCGGGATGATTGCCGCAGGCGGGCGCTATCAGGCCGGACGTGGCTTCCTCGGCCCCTACTCGATTGCAACCAGTAGCGACGGACGTATCTTCGTCGTCAACAGAGGAGCCTCCCGAGTCTGCATATGCGATCTGGAAGAAAACTTCATCGGCGCATTTGCCGACGGTCCCGGTTCCGGTGACGGGCAGCTTAACCAGCCTACTGACTCGGCTTTCGACAGTCGTGACAGGCTCTACATCACCGACGAGGCCCTGCATCGCATCACGATCTTCGACTCCCAAGGTACGTTCCTGGGCAAGTGGGGCGAGAAAGGTGACGCCCCCGGTCAGATCAACGGACCTTCGGGCATCGCATTCGACTCCGAAGACAATGCCTACATCGTGGATCAGCACAATCACCGCATTCAGAAGTTCACGTCCGAGGGTGAATTGATCACGCACTGGGGCGGCATGGGCGATGGCCTTGGGCAGTTCAACATGCCCTGGGGTGTCACAGTCGACTCGCAGGACAACGTGTGGGTGGCCGACTGGCGCAATGACCGCATCCAGAAATTCACGAAAGACGGCGAGTTCGTGTCGAGCTTCGGCGAGAGCGGCGAGGGTGACGGTCAGTTCAACCGACCTGCCGGCGTCGCGGTCGACTCCGAAGGCTACATATATGTGGGTGACTGGGGCAACGAGCGAGTCCAGCTATTCACGCCTGAGGGCAAGTACCTGGACAAGTCCAGGGGGCAGGCGACCCTTACGAAGTGGACCGAACAGTTCATGGATTCCAACCCCGACGAGAGGGACACGCGGGCCATCGCCAACATGTACCCGACGCTGCCAGACCACCTCAACGACCCGTACCGCGCCTCATCCCAGACCGAACCCTATTTCTGGGAGCCGGTAGCCGTCCATATCGATGCCGGTGACCGCCTCTACGTCACCGAGTCCCGCCGCCACCGCTTCCAGATCTTCGAGCGCGCCTAGCCGGCACTGCCGGTGTCGGTGAGGGGTCGCCGGAGAGTTTCTATCTCCGCGACCGCCTACAATTGGTCTCCACTAAATCCAGCGCGATGAAGCAGCCGATCAGGCAGCGGCGTGGTGTCATCAGCGCCAAGGCCGGGCGACTCGTCTGCGCTGGATAGCAAGAAAGGCTGCGATCGATGAACCGGAAATATGACGCGGTGATCTTCGACCTGTTTGGTACCCTTATCGATGACCTGACGTATCCAGAATCACAGATGAACGTGTACCGGCGCTTGACGTTCGAGATGGGTTCTGCCCTTGGGCGTGCCTGCCGAAGGCTTCCACCGCGTGTGGACGGAGAGCGGTGACCGCCGCATGGCCGGGGAGTATTCCGATCTCGGAGCGAACCTTGAAGCTGTCTGTCGCGAGCTTGGCGAGTCGCCCGACGTTCGCCAGATCGCCGAGGCGGTCCGGTTGAGGATCGAATACATCCGAAGTGCCATGGCGCCCCGACCGGACACTATCGACACTCTCACTCGGCTCAGGCATTCCGAATACAAGATTGGATTGATCAGCGACTGCGGTCCTGGTACGGCTGCGGTGTGGGGTGAGACCTCGTTCGCATCCTTGATCGACGAGGCGATACTGTCGTGTTCCGTGGGAATGAAGAAGTCCGACCCTCGCATCTATGAACTGGCATGCCAGCGACTGCAGGTGTCGCCGGACAGATGCCTCTACGTGGGCGATGGGGGTAGCAGCGAGCTGACGGGTATGACCGAAATGGGCATGCATGCCGTGCTCATCCGTGCCCCTTACGACGATACAATTGGTGGCTACCGGGAAAGAGTGGCCGGGGCAACGTATATCGACTCTCAGCGAGGTCCTGGCACTATTGGAAGGATGAGATAATTCCCTCCTCCCCCAGGATGTTTGATCCCTTCTCCACTGGGGAAGAGGGTTAGGATGAGGGGAAGTTCCGCCAATCACGCGAGCCGTCCACGGGCGTGTGCTGCCCGGCCTGACGAAGCGCGCGCAGCACCACCTCAGTACTCTCCTTTCAAAGGGAGAGTTGGTCCTACCGCCCACACCGTACCGCCTACCTGAACCGCAGTGAGTATAGATCCGCCTCCGTCATCGCGAAGCGCAGACGGACGGTCTGGCCGGCTAGCTGGCCGAGTTCGCTGCCGCCTCGCCAGCGCGCCACACGCTCGATCTCGTCGCCCCATATCTCCTCGCTGTCGTCGAGTGCATAGCCGGGAATGGGCCGTCCTTCGGCATCTTGCACCTCTACTCGCAGGGCGCCCGCGGCAGATGTGCCGTAGTTCAGCACTAGCTCGCTACCCTCGAAAGTGAGTGGTCTTGTTACAAGCTCACCCCCACTGAAGGCGGCATATGCTGATACGAATCCGTCTGTCCGGAGCGAGCCTCGGCGGAAACGTCCCGTCGGCCGCCGGTTGTGCTCCTTGTAGTAGATCGAAATCTCGGCGGGGCCTGTCGGCACCACTCCTCGTGCTACGGTCATGGACCGGTCTGTCCAGTTATCCGGATCGGGTCCAGGCGGAAGAAACGGCGCCATGAAACGCCTGTCCCACTGGGTGCCGTCACGGCTCGTCATAAACACGCCCTCCGATGCCCCCATCACGTCGAAGTCCGCGTGGAACTGGCGCTCCGGTACGAAGCGTCTCGGGAACATCAGGTAGATGTGCGGGGCTCGGAAGTAGGGCGTGGCGGCGTTTGTGTACAGGTGTTCCGGCGTTGAATCGCCCAGGTCGATCTGCTTTGGCTCTGTCCAATGCAGAAAATCCTCCGACGTGCTACGCCGTATAGATCTGAAACCGTGACCTCGGTCGGTGTTGCCCGAGCCGTCGGGTAGCCAACTCCGAAGATATGCGGTGTAGTGACCGCGAAGTCCGTCCCAGAACACTGTGTTCTGGGAGTCGAAGATCGGCCTGGTGCCGTCTTCGGGGGCCACCAGCAGCGGGTCTGGGTCCAGCACCGTCCAATGGATGCCGTCAGGGGACGCGTGTCCCCTCATGGCGTCCCTGTCGCCGGTGCGGTGGCGCACCCTGGAGATCGCCTTGTAGCGCTGCTCCTCAGTCGCCGCAGGGTTGCCGTCGCGGAAGGCGGACAGTTCGCTGGCGACCGTTCCGTCTAGCGTGATGTTATTGTCGCGAGACCCATCAAACTCCACTAGGCCAAGGCTTGGGCGCTCCCAATTTTTGCCGTCGGCACTCTCTGCGTAGGCGGCCCTCTGGTTGCCATCGGCGCCCGCCCGGTACCACATCCTGTAGCGGTCGCCATCCTTCTCGACCGTTAACAGGGCGTTGGTCGTCGACTCCCACGGCTTGATGTCTTGGAACGCGATCTCCTGCGGCACCGGCTGGTGCATCCGCAGAGAGACGCCGTCCATGCTTTCGATCAGCCAGTCGTCCACGAATAGCTCTAGTCTGGAACCGATGTCGTGAGTTGCACCCATGTCGTCCTCCCCTTCGCTGTGGTTGCCGCCATTTTACCC
>Ga0114996_10009083_pt1 | contig 10944 bp, 13 predicted proteins | sample ArcticOcean_MG_C_4_FD_87039 | JGI IMG/M metagenome (GOLD analysis project Ga0114996, IMG submission 87039) | Marine microbial communities from western Arctic Ocean - ArcticOcean_MG_CB4_134 | ecosystem: Environmental > Aquatic > Marine > Oceanic | place: Arctic Ocean: Canada Basin | collected... | reverse complement strand
CAATGTGGTTCACATGACTCCACCCCAGCGCGTGGCCTAACTCATGAACCAGCACCCGAGTTCTCATTTCACCAAGATAAATAGATGCAGAGCGGATCGATTTTGTGTCTTCAGCATATACTGTAAAAGTATTTCCTAAATTATCAGGATTGTATCGGTAGCTTAATTGGTTATGAACATCAATAATAATATGACCCGGAAGAACATTACTGTAACAGAATGCATCATATATAACTCCCTCGAATTCATAACCTCTTTCTTCCCACCATGCAAGGGCCTCTTTTACTTCTTCTTTAGTCACTGGTGCGAACATGCATACCTTTACTAAAGGTTTTATATCCCACATTGCATAGGGAATAGAATTCTTTTCTATTTTGTTTTTTCTAACATCGTATGTGTGATTTTCTCCTTGGGCATGTGTGAAAGCCAGCAACGATAAGAATATACTAACAAATAAAAATAAAAAATTAATCTTCATATTGACTCCTCCCAAAGTAGATAGTTATTTTTTGTATAAAGAGCCTTTTTCTCGTATACTTACCTATAGAGGATTTAATAAATGAGAATAATTTATAATTTATTTTTAGCTATATGCGTTATGTTTATGGCTAGTTGTGAAGGGTGTACTCCGTCATTTGACGCGGAGAACCCACCATGGGAAAATTGTGCCAATCTAATTGGAGAGCATGTCTGTGATTTTAAATTTAAAGATCAAAACGGGGATGATTTCCGTTTATATGAACACTATGGAAAAGTTATTGTTTTAGACTTTAGTACCATGTGGTGCGGATATTGTCAAGTTTTAGCTCTTGAAACCCAAGATATGCAAGACAAATATGGTCCCGAAGGGTTTATTTATGTGACGGTTTTATTTGAAAATATGCGTGGAGAGGCGCCTGAGCAAAGTGATTTACAGATGTGGGCCCAGTCATTCGGAATAATAAGTGCTCCCGTTTTAGCTGGGGATAGGGCCCTAATCGATTATGGTGGACCAACATCCTGGGATTTAACTGCATGGCCGACTGTTTATATGCTAGATCGGGATCTTATCTTGCGTGAAACTTTACGCGGCTATATAAAAGGTCGGGTTGAAACATCCACCGAAGGCCTCTTATCCGAAGACATTAGCGATACGGGGGGGCTATGAAAATATGCCTGATGAGAAATGGAAGTGGAGCTGGCCCCATTATTGGCTGATATTGTTATCCATGAACGGAGTTGCTTTTGTGATGTCATGGACTCTTGCTGATTATGCTAATTCTCTTTTAACTATGGGAATGTTTATCTTTTGTGCTCTGGGTTTTTTTATGTCTTCGGAAAAAGACGAAGATGAAGGGTAGTATCGTAAAATATGTTCAATCTTATGACCAATATGAAAATTTAGCAATTGTTATCGATTATAAACCCGGGTATTCTTTACGAAAAACTTGGTCCGATAGAGTAGAAACTGTATGTGAACCTTTAGTCCGAGTTTATTGGTTACAAAAACCAAGTGAATTTCCTGAACGTGTTTGCGAGTCCTTAATGGATTTGTGGAAAATGTCTAATCAAACCGATTTATTTGAACCTACTACGATTGTAGATGAATGGAGCGAAATAATGGAAGAAGATTGGTTCTTTGCTTCGAGTTTTGAGGTAGTAGAAAATATGGGGGAAAGAATAGAGGATTTATAGGGTTATAGAGAGATTCTATTGGTTAACTAACCTCCCATAAGATTAAAAGTGTTCGTAGCCTTCTAGGGGTCTTCAAGGCCCGTACAAGGCGAGTTACGGTATCCATTGGTTAACTTCTCCTATTAAACCATGGTTTTCCATATTTGACATCTTATTGACTTGCATATTGTCCAGTTTCATGCTATATTATTATATAAAAGGATATTATTATGGGCAAAACTGGTTTAAGGCATTTTGATAGAGGAGATTTAGTTTTATACACCCGAACTGATTGGTTTCCATATGATGCCAATGCAGCATCTCACACCACAAAGGTGATTGCATTATTTCTAGGTTTTTTAAGTAAAGATATATTTGATGCTTGCGAAATTATTATTCCTAGTTCTAATGGGAAATATGTTGTTTCTAATTATGAATTAACTTTATTATCAAAAAATAAACGATAGCTATTTGTATATTCTAGTTATCAATATCAATTAGAGGTTAAGAAAATGGTCAATTATGAAGATAGAATAAAGAAAATATTTGATGAAGTTTTTGAAAATTCTACTTCAGGATCTATAAAAGAATCAGTGCCTTACCAAATCTTGGCTTTTGGTGATGATATAAAAGAAAAATGGTATTTTGATCCAGTTAAAAAATATATGGTTAAAGTTTGTAACCATACGGAAATAGTTCAAATTTCAATACCAGATGAAAATAATAAAGTTTTGGTAAGAGGTCCGGGTTGTTTTTTATATGTTCCATTGGATGATGTCGAAGATATAGGCTTTAACTAAAAATAATAACTATTTATTTGTGAAATTGTATGCTTTACATTTAAAGGACTAGTTTATTATGAAACTTACAGAATCTACACTCTATGAAATGATTAGAGAAGAGCTTGAAGACTTTTTCGAGGAAGGGGAAGTTATTGATTTTAAAAAAAGGAAAATGCTTGATCTCCAGAAAAAGATGATAGATAAGCCGCAAAAAGTTTTTATTGTAGATATTGACCCATGGGGGAAATTGATATCTCATCGTTTCGACGTGGCTCTTGACTTTGCCGAAACATCTATGAAAAATGGTTTTAAAGTGAGGGGAGAAACCAGCCAAGAAATCTTAGATGCTCTAGAACTAGAAGAAGGTAATAAAGCCTCTAAAACGGTCGGAGAGCCGCCTTATCGTGAACAAGGCGCCACGGAGTCACAAGCCCAGCAAAAGGCCGCAGGAATGGCTTTGAGCGCTCGGAGGGGGAAGCTACCGGCCAGTAAGCTTAAGGGAGCCGCCCTTGAAATGTATAACGATAAAAAATTTACCACCAAAGAAATAAAGAATTTAGCGAAGCTAGGACAAAAAGTTAAGCAACACAAATCCAAAGAACCCAAACATCTCAAAAGTTTACCGGGGCACGCTACTCATACAAAGGATTAAAAATGTTTATCACCAAGCGATTACTGATAGAATTGATTGTTCATGAACTTAATGAAGTTTGGGGTACCAGTTATGCGTCTAAACGTGACGATGAAAAGAGAAAGGGATCTTTTAAATTTGATCCTAACTCAACTAAAAATCAGGGTCGATGGAGATTAAAGGACCCAGATGAATTTAAAAGAATGTGGACGCGTCAAGATAAAAATGATACAGGTATTTCTTTTATTGTCGGTACGCTAAAGACTGGCAAACATGGAACGCAGGCTGTTCGATTTTCTAAAAATCATTGGACTGAACCACAAGCGAAGACATGGTGGAATAAAAATAAAGGACGTTTTACAAAAACCTGGGGGGTGGATGATTGGGTACAATGGAAGAAGAATAGATTAAAAGAGGCAAAGCTAGGAAAAGGTGAAAAGAAAATACTCAGAGGGGAAGCACTAGATTTATCTAAAGATTTAATTAAAAAACTAGGCTTAACTTTTTGGGATCCCGATTCTGTATCGATTGATACTAAATTTAAAAAGAATAAGGCTTTGCCGGTTGGTTCTATCCGTCAAGGAAAATCCGAAGTGGGAGATCTGGATATTATTATTACAAAACCTTTAACTAAATCAGATGTGGAGGCTTTAGATCTGAAGGAAATTACCGATATTAGTGGAGGGACCAAACGAATAGATTTTAAATATACAACTCAAGGGAAGCCTCATAAAGTCAATCTCTTTATTTTCACGGATCCAGATACATGGGGTGCGGCTTTATTACATGCCTCTGGTCCGTTTATTTATAATGTTCGATTAAGAAATAAACTCAAATCAAATAAATGGAAAAATGTTGAAGGTATGGGTGAAGGTTGGATCCTTTCTCAAAACGGACTTGTGGATGCAGAGGGCAGAATTGTTTTAACACCTACCGAAAGAGATGTACAAAAAATCCTTGGCGTAACTGAAAGAACTCCAGAGGAAAGATAATGGAAGAACTATTTATATAGAAGGATTTGAAATAAATGAAATTAACTAAAAAATACTTAGAACGTCTTATTAAAGAAGAATGTGATGCAATACTACCCAATAGTATACCTAACGGTACCGGAGAAGAAATTGTAGTAGATGACGAGGTTATCCCCGAACCAGAAGAAACTGATATAGAAGGCCTAGCCCACCGAGCCATAGCCGCCATATATGAGCTGGCTACTGCTGCTGGAGTTACTCTTTCTATTGATGGCGGTGCTGATAATGGCGAAGACGAGGAAGTCTAATAGATGAAAATATCCCGAGACTATCTAAAATATCTCGTCAAAGAACAGATGGATCGTCGCTGGGATTTGTCTGAAGCTGGCGAATGTGATCATGAATTCTTCGGAATCTTGGTAGGCTATTTAGGAGAAGATGCAGAAAGTGCTAGAGTCTTTTGTGATATGGCGCGGTCATCTCAAGGCGGAGATACTCTTACAGATGCCATCCGAGAATTTAATTTAGGAATGGATGCCGAATTTGAGATTCGTCAAGCTTATAAAAAAATATATGGTGATGACGGCGATGAAGAATATTTAACTGATCCACAGGTCCGGTCTCTCGGTACTAGAGTGGAAGAACATAGGAAAAATAAAAAAATGAATTTAACCCAACTATTAAAAAAGATGATTTTGCAAGAGATAAATATTTCTGTGAATGCTTCGATGGAAGAAGATACTGCTCGGGGAGAGGCAGATGAAGAAGGCGGTGAAGTAGAGGGAGAGCCAGCCAATTACGGCAGCACCGCTACAATGGGTTCTATATCCGAAGAATCCGAAGAATGGGAAGATGAGGATTCTCATGATGCTCCTCCCGCTGGTGGAATGAAGCTTCGGCCGCGCAGACTAGAGGTGGATGAGGTTATTGGTGATGTTATTATGGACCTTGAACGAGGACCTAAGCAAATAGCCAAAGATGATGTCATTGCTTTGTTGCAACATATTGCCCATATTCATTTAGGAGGCTAAAATGTCCAAGATAAATATAACCAAAGAAGAAATCGAAAGGATTGTTCGAGAAGCTAATAAATATCTGATAGAAGATCGAGTACCTGCAGAAGATCAAACTGCTTTTCAGGGATCAACTTATCCCTTCTATGGAAATGAACTCGCGGTGGCGCGAAAAGCCAAATTGGGTTCTTATGAAAAATATGTTAATACCTGTCTTCAATCTTTAAAAATGATGGTGGACCAAGTTAATGCTGATTACACCAATAAAAATATGCAAAAAGCGGATGTTAAGTTTTTAGTTGATGACCAACTAGAGCGTTTACAAGCAGCCGTGAGTTACGCGATGTCACAACTTCAAGCCATTACAGGTAATGATGGTTTGAAACTTCATGGTGCAGGACCACAGTATCCCGCGATGATGGAAGAAACAGGCGCGGATGGGTTTGGACAAGAAAAAGTGGGGACCGGAGATATTAAAAAAGCCGGTGTGACACAAGGAAAAGAAGCTGCGTCTGCAGCCGGTGTTATGGGGCCGGAAAGATCTGTCATAAAACAACTAAATGATCTAATAATTAAAGCTGCCAACAAAGGAAATATCACTACTGGGAAAGTCGGTAAACTAATGAAACTTCTTGCTATTGAGTTACAAAAAATTATTACATCTTAACTTAGGAAAATAACCCCCGTATGAAACTTTTAATGGAAAATTGGCGAAACTTTTTAAAAGAGCGGGCCGACTCCGATGCAATGCAGACAATCGGAGATTTGCGTAATGCGGTGAGAGGAGCGATTCAAGCCAAGAGAATAGGCGCTGGGAAGCATGCAGTTAAGGATATGGCCGTAGGAATGCTCCTAGATGCAGTTCCAGGAGCAGGTACTGCCAAAAGCTTATGGGATGTGGCTAAATCAATGTATAGTTTGCCGGATGATAAAAAAACTAACACTTCTCTAGATTTTTTGAATGTAGATGACGAGATCTCAGCGATTGTTGATGATACTATTGAAAATGCTTTTATGAAAGTGCTTGATGGAGAGCTTAAAAAATATCCGGACGATACAAGTCTGGAAAAAGTTAATGTCACGACGATGCTTACCAAATATATTGCGAGAGAATTCCAGAATAGAGTGGTGTCCGAGCCTAAATGAAAAAGAAGTTGCCTGTCATTGGTGAAGAACTTGTGGCTAGATTTTCTAATGGAGAACTGGTAACCTGGACAGAAATGATTAATGATAAGACTGGAATCATTTTGGATATATTTATGTTAGAATCTGGCAATCGAGAATTTCCATCGGCCAAAGTTTATGTTATGGGCGAGGATAAACAAACTGAAGTTCTTCTTTCAAATTTGATTAATCTTTCGAGGCAGCAAGACTAATTATAATCGGAAGGAATCTATCTAATCATGTCTGATGCTAATTTCGATTTAAAGAAATTTCTCACCGAATCTATTCAAGATCGAGAAAAGGATCGATATGAAGTCACTACAGAGGCTTTTGACTTACGGAAAGCTGCCGAAAAGGTCCGCCAAGCTGCCGGGAAGGTCCGCAAAGCCGGTGGGAAGGCTTGGGAAAAGAGCGGGGGTGCTCAGCACCGACAACTGGTAAATATCGCCGCTTCGGCTGACATAGATCTGAAGACATTAAAAAATATTTATATTGATGCGGGGATTGATCTAAACAAAGATGGCAAGATCGAGGACCTGACTCCAGACAAACTGTCCCAGTACCGGAAAGCATATGATAACTGCGGGCCTGGAAAGAAATGGGATGCGGCGCGGGAGCGATGTATTGATCCAAAATCTCAAGCAGAAAAAAAACCTGGGAGTAGTTTCCTTCGTAAAGCTTTTTCCGGTTTTGATTCTGTTAGCGGGGAAAAACAGGCGTATTATGATGCAGGGACGAGTGATCTTTCCATTAGAAAGGCCCTCATGGATTCGTGTTGTACTTACGAAGAGTTTTATAAACGCTATAATGATGGACAGACCCCCGCGAAGATTAAATGCTCCCCAAATGATCCAGGCCCAAAAATGCCAGAAGGCCATGAGAGGGAAGGAACATTCCAAGGATGGGATGGGGGGCGCCGAGGCTGCGGAGATAAAATAGCTGATAAAAAAGCTGGAGAAGAACGTGCTATTCGGACAGACGAATGTAAAAAACTATTGGCAGCTCTTCAACAAAAACTCAACAGTGAGGGAATACCAAAGCATTTAGTCCGGCTTGTGGTCCGATATGTCGCCGCGCAGTTAGCATGCAACGATTGTCAACTAACTGAAGGAACGGCGAGACAGATTAAACAAATTTTAACAGAAGTTGAGAAGAAAAAAGCAAAAAGTCCAACGTATACTTATTCATACCCCGGAGGTTACGAGAAGTTTGCGGAATTAATGCGCAATCATACCGCATTTAAGGGAAAGGCGGGAAAGCCACCAAAAACATTCATTGATACCGATGATTATGAAAAAACTCTCAATAAATTTGGTATCAAAGATGTAACTGAATCAGGGTTGGAAAAACATTTTGATGACTTAGTTAATTTTTTAGGACCATTTAGAGGTGAAGCTTTTTATAAAGACGACGAAAAGAAGGCACAAAGAGAACGAGAGAAGGCACAAAAAGAACTAGGAGAAGAAACTAATTTAGAAAAGGTCTTTAGCAAAGGAGGTTTGGGATATGGAGTGGATAGAAAAGAATTTCTTAACGCATGGAATCGGCTCGACTCAAAAAACGGGGCTAGAATCATTATTGATAGTTTAACTGGTAATCATAAAAAGATTAAAGCGGTGGCCGCTGAAATCATAAGTAAAGCTAAAAGAAAAGCAATAAAAACGATGAAGGGGCAGCGCTGCGTTGACCCACTAGTATGGGATAAGGAGAAGGGGAAGTGCGTTGACCCGGGGGAGCCCGGTATTGGCCCTGGCACGGTTGGTCCTGGCGGCGGCGGGCCAGGAGGAGGACCAGAGACGCCTGTTGATAATGACTCTGATCCCGGTAAGACACCCGGTAAGACACCCGGTAAGACACCCGGTACCGACAATGACAATGACAAATCACGCAGGAAAACGCGGGAAAAAGATGGATTCATAGAGGTTTATAAGCGATATGAACGTAAGATGAAGAACCGCCGCAATAAAAGCTCGACGAAAGGTTTAACACCAGAAGAAATGGCTATTGCAGCGCTTGTTGGGGCTGGTGCGATAGGTGCAACGGCGGTGGCGGCAGCGACTGCGACTGCTGTGGCGACAGCGGCTGCGACTGCGTTGGGTTTAAAGAAGTTGTTGCAAAGTTTGTTGAAAGAGGGTGCCAAGGCACCTGATATAAAAGCTGTGGAGGATTATTTACAAAATCCAGATATTCCCAAAGACGTAAAAGATTTACAAGAAGAGCTAGAGGACCCCGACGCACCGGCCGAGATTAAGGCTCTGGGTCGATTTCTCAAGGGGAAAGGTAGACCGGAAGATGAGGAGGAATTAACTAAGTTACTTGATCCTGACGCCCCCGATGATGAAAAAGAGAGATTGAAAGATTTACTAGATGGTGACAGCGAAGAGGAGCCCGGGGAAACTCCAGAAGATGAAACTCCAGAAACTGAAACTCCGGAAGAAAAACCTAAAGAGAAAATAGGACTTAAGGATCCACCTAAAGAATGGAAGTATTGTGGAACTGTTGAAGAATGGAAGGCCCTCCCAAGAAAAGCTAAGTTAGAATTTCTTAAACGTGTGTATGACGCCCCGGATGACACGGAAGAAAAAGCACTTCTTATGCAAGAATTTGATCCCAAAGGATCCAGCGAAGAACAAATTTTAGCTGCTGTTAAAGATTTTTGTCGTAAAATGAAAAAAGCAAAAGAACAAAAAAAGAAAGAAGCGAAGCCCGAAGATGATTCGGCAACGGATGAGGGTTGCGAACCGGGATTTATAAAAATAAGCGGGATTATCAAAGGTCTGGCCAAAACAAGTTCTGATCCTACGAAAAGTTATAAAGATGCTCCGTTAGATCCAAAGATTCAAAAAACTATCATGAGACAGACAAATGCTCTTCTTCAACCTTATATGAAAAAATATGGTCTCAGGTTTAATGAACATCAACTTAAGAAGGTTTCAAATAAACTTTTACAAGAACTTCAAAGGAGATCATTAAAGGAAATGAAAATAAATAATCAATCTAATATGGATATTTCCGAAATAGAAGAAAAACTAAAAAGTTTTATTCCTCATGCTCAAAAATATATGGGATATCCGGATCAGCCTGATCTTACTTTTGTTTCGGATCCAGAAAATGGTAAAAATATTTTAGGTAAGACAGCTTATTATAACCCAGGAACCAAGGAAGTTACTATTTATGTTGATGGTAGACATCCTAAAGATATGATGAGATCTATTTCGCACGAACTCGTTCACCATCGCCAAAATTGCGATGGAGAATTTGACCGAGATGATTTGGACGTTGGAGAGGGCTATGCCCAAAGGGATGGTCATTTGAAAGAAATGGAAAGACAAGCCTACGAAGAAGGAAATATGTGTTTCCGAGAATGGGAAGATAATTATAAAGCTGAGAACCCTCTTCAAGAGAGAAATGAAAGATTATATCATAAATTACTAAGGAGGTTTGTATAATGGCAGTTTCATGGAGTTGGGCCTGGGGGCCCGAAACAGCATATGAACTAGAAACAATGGGATGGAATTGGGAATATGGGCATCCAACTTTCGGATATCCAGAAAATACTATTACTTATACCTATCCTGGTAGTCCACCACGGTATGCTTGGGCTCAGGATAAAAACGGCAGCTTTGATTCGTTTGATTTGCCGGCAGCGATATCATTTTCTCCTGACGGATGGTTTTGTGCCCCAATATACGCCGCCGGCGCTCAGGATCTGGGTAAAAAAATGATCTCCGTTTACGGTGCGACCTCCGCCCGGGAGATTTCGGTAGTGACAGATAGCTACATTACAGGCGAATTTAAGTTAATGATAAATAACGTTGAAAAGGGAACTTGGAGTGTGACGCCAGAGGATTGGCACTATATAGCGCTTAAATACAGTATGTCTAGCGCTGCGGAGTGGGGCGCAGAGGTTTTTGTCAACGGTGTCTCGGTGGCGTCTGGCTCTACAACCCCTCTTAATGGAGAAACCAACGGATATTATAAGTGTCAAGGATCACATAGCCCCACGTATTACGGGCAATTTATTATTTATGATTCGCTTTCTGATTCTGGTCAAATTCCCCGATATGTGACTCGGGTAAATCCCACATTGGATACTACATCTAGCGGATCTTGGACACCAGTAGGAGAAGCTTCAAATTTTGCAGCTCTGTCCAGTTCATTTGATACAACCACATATACAAACAATCCATCGGCCGATTCTGGAGAAATGGTAGTATGTAAAGTCTCTGGCGCTTTAGGTTTAATTACTCAATTGGGGATAACACCATCAGTAATCGATGGTATAACCCTTCACTGTTGGGCCTCGGGTTCCGGTTTGAACGGCCGATGCGGTTTGAGCGATACGGGCGATATCCTCACCCCGGGCGACTGGGATAATGGGTTTGAGGTTACACCCCATATTAATGATCCCACTTATTGTTTCGCGTCTTCTTCAGCAAGACCATCTGATGATGCTTACCCCTGGGTCGCGACAAGTCCTTTGTTTGTGAAATATGAGGTAATTTAAGGCTATGGCCGACGCTTCAGCGATTAATGCGTTCGCCTCGCTTGTCCACAATGCCCAGCCTGATACGGCTGTGGGGATTAATTTATTTGCTTCGCTTGTCCACTCATTGGCTGGGGCGCCCCCTGAATCTGGGTCTATAGCATATAACGCCATTGAAGTTGCCGGGTCGGATCCAGGATACGCGGAAGTGTCATATAACGCCATTGAAGTCGCCGGGTCGGAT
>Ga0114996_10009082_pt1 | contig 10947 bp, 14 predicted proteins | sample ArcticOcean_MG_C_4_FD_87039 | JGI IMG/M metagenome (GOLD analysis project Ga0114996, IMG submission 87039) | Marine microbial communities from western Arctic Ocean - ArcticOcean_MG_CB4_134 | ecosystem: Environmental > Aquatic > Marine > Oceanic | place: Arctic Ocean: Canada Basin | collected... | reverse complement strand
GCAACTGGTGGCGGCAAATCCGATCTTTGCAAAACTCGATGCGCTGCATGTCTCAGAGGTCGCCAATCTTCTGCACCATAAATCGGTACCACCTAATTTCACCATCGTACAAAAGCGCGACCCCGCTGAATCCATGTATTTCATTGCGAACGGGGAAGTTGCAGTTCAGGCCCCGGGCGGAGCCATCCGATTGGGGAAGGGGGATTTCTTTGGTGAAATAGCCATTCTAACCGCCTCGACCCGAACAGCAACGGTGGTGTCGCTGACCGAATGTGACCTGTTATATTTGCTGGTGGAGGATTTCGAACATCTGTTGTCAGCTGATCCCGATTTAAAGGACGTTCTCTCCAAGGCTATGAAGGAACGCTTGGAACAGTTGGAACACGCGCACTCCTAGTAATTAATCCCAAATTTGATTGCCAGTCGATCAATGCCAGCCTCCAGAGAGAAGTCACTTCGGGCACGATCCTTACCGGCATTTCCCAAGCGTTCACGGAGTGCCGGATCTCGGATCAATCGCTCTAGTTTTACGGCAAAGGCCTGTGCATTGTCAGGTGGAACCAACAGCCCTGTCTCACCGTCGACGATGAGTTCAGGCGCATCTGACGCCGTCGTTGTTAGGCACGGAACGGCTTGGCTTTGTGCTTACATTAGAACGTTGGGAAGACCATCCCGGTCTCCGTTTCTAGCAACACGGCAGGCTAGAACGAAAGCGTCACAAGTTCTATAATGTTCTAGAACTGTCGTTTGTGGCTGTTCCCCAAGCCATGTGATTCTGTCTCCAAATCCAGCCGTATTTGCTTGGCGCTTAAGGGTTTTCAACAATGGCCCCGTTCCAATATGCACCAACCGCCAATCCAGATCTTTGGGTAGGAGCGCCAATGCCTGGAGAAGGCAGTCATAGCCCTTCTTTTCGACCGCGCGACCGACTGAAAAAAGCTGCACAGACGATTGGTTATCGCGGGTGATTTCTTGTTGAGGAAACCGAGAAAAATCCAGTCCGTGATAAACCAATTCAACACTATCAGGTTTTGCGGCCAGCGCTGAAAGATGCGCTGCATTCGTTCGGGTGCAGGTCACCAGCCATTCCATATCGGCCAATTTGTTGCGTTTGTCCCAGTCGGGCGAGGTCCATATGTCGATGGCATGGGCGGAGCAGCTCCAAGGCAGGCCGGTCATCATTGCGGCGTATCGAACAATTGTCGCCGGTGCATGCAGGAAATGCGCGTGTAGGTGTTTAACTTCGTCGGGAAGCTCATGAGCCAGAACCAAAGCGTGGCCAAATTTCCTGAACCGCCCAGGGGTAGGGTCTTTCAAGAAGTCTTTAAACAAGGCCCGACGGGCGGACTTGTAGCCTGGTTTGGTTCGCACGGACCGCCAAGCGCGCCAGACCCTGGCCGAGGCTTGATGCATATATTCCGGCAAATAGGTTATCGGCGCCTTGATTTCATCGTGGACCGGATGGCGTCCAAGACCTGTTGAGCGCTGAGAAAAAATTCGAATATCCAGGCCGCGCCGTTCCAACGCTAGAATCTCTTGAGCAACGAAAGTCTCTGTATAGCGCGGGTACCCCTTGAGGACGAACGCGACCGGCCGAGAACCGTTGGACATATTAGTTGACGACAGCGAGCTTTGCCTTGGGTGAGCCTGGGGTGCTGAGCCACGTGTCGACCATTGCATTTATATTGGACAATCCGTCCAACAAGCCTGGAAGTCGGACATCAGATGGCTTGGGCTGGGCTGCTAACCCCCGCAGATGGGCGGCCATTATCTTGGGGTCGCGGGTGCCATCATCAAGCAACATTCGTGCAAGTCCTAAATCATCCGCCCGCTTTGCCCGGGTGAACTGTTCTTTTCCAGGGACCGTTCTTGGAATGATAACGCCCGGTTTATCGAACGACAGAATCTCACAGAAAATATTATAGCCGCCCATGGCAACAACCCCGGCTGCTCCCATGTACAAGCTTTCCGCATTCGGGTGGAAGGAAATCGCGTGGACCTTTTCCTGGTTCACATTGATTCGCTCGATTCGCTCTATAAATTCTTCCTGAAGGTTGGTGTTCATAAACGGTCCCATCAGGATATAGGTGGAATATGGAATTTTTGAATCATACTCATAGGCACGAATGACCCAATCGACCAATCCTTCGCCATCGCCGCCGCCGCCGGTAATGGCCAGAAGATACGGATCGTTCCCGATCATTGGAATAGGGTTCGTCCGCGAAAGGAAAGCTTCAGTCGGCGACAATGAACGCCGCAGGTAACCTGTAAACCGAGTTTTATCAGAGACTTCCGCCGACATCCCTTTTTCGGCGATTGGGTTGTAGACATCAGGTAGGCCGAAGACCCATACATTATCGTAAAGTTCTTCGACCGGCTTTTCCTCGTTGCGGAATTCCCAGGTTTCGGCCGTACCGTCCACGTTTGGAATGTCACGATAACCTAATACCAATCTAGTGCCTTTGGCCTTCAGCATGCGCAGCGCGTCTTCGGCTTCGTTGCGAAGGCCCAGCGGTTGGTGATCGACCAAGAAAATATCAGGTTCGAATATTTCCGCAGTTTGATAGATCAACTTCGATCGCATTTTGAGAATTTCTTCGGTCGTCATATCGAGCTTAAGTGACTGCAGGCGACCGCCCTTGCGTTCTTTGATGACGCCGGGAATGCGCGTGAAATCCACGCGGTCGTGAAATTCGAAACTACCCGCGACCGGTGATCCCGAAATAATGAGGACTGAAAGATCGCTGCGATGGTCAACCAGGGAATGGGCAATCGCCATACATCGGCGCAGATGGCCAAGCCCATAGCAGTCGTGGCTATAGATTAACAGCCGTGCGCGGCCTTTTCTACTTGGCATATCCTGACGTCCCCCCAATAAACGAGAGGCCCCTTGGCAAATTGCTGCGATTATTCGGCACCTTAACCGAGGTTTTAACGGTGGTGCAAATTTAAATTTAGTTGGCGTTAGCCCTGCGGGGAGTTTTGCACATCCCAACCACACGTTCGGCCCGACGCAGGCCCGTATCCAGGGCCGCCATTGTTTTGGACATATCCGGGCTATCATCCCGTAGCCAGACCCTGGCTGCGTTCAAATAAATCAACGCCAATCCCTTGGTTCGAATCAGGCCTTTTAGCCCCGCCGACGAGATCCCTGCCGCTTCTAGCATCCATGCCATCGACATCATAAATCGGGGCGCTGACAGCAGGCTCGTCAGCGGATCACGCGGCACGCCACGTGCGATGGCCTTGATGGCACCCTTATGGGCGTTAAGGGCATCAAAGCGGCTCATCAAAACATCAAACAAGCGGTCACGCGCAGGCTCGTCGGCGTTCCGTTTTTCTGCCAAAACGATGTTATCAATGCTCTCTAGAATGCCCCAGAGAAGCCCTGGTTTAGAGGGGAATTCACTCAGGACCTCAGCCGGTTTTAATTTAGCCGTGGTCGCAACGTGAGCCATCGATAGTCCCGACCAGCCGTCACTTTCCGCCAGGGCTAATGCCGCAGTGATTATCTTTTCGCGATTGGATTTATTTTTAGCCATGCTATCTCCCAGATCACACAAGGTGAGATGCTTGTGCTTAAAGATAAGCATGGCCGGAACCAAATGAAAGTGCCAGAAATATGTTTAGGAAAAATGTCTAATTAGTCGGCTAATTCGCGGGAGCGCTGGGTTGCGGCACTAATGGCACGGATAAAAAGTTGCTGCATACCGCCCTCTGCCATCAAGACATCCAAGGCTGCGGCTGTGGTGCCGCCGGGGCTGGTGACATTTTGGCGCAGAATCCCGGCAGTTTCGGGCGATTGGCGCAGGAGTTCGCCGGCTCCTGCAACAGTGGATCGTGCGAGTTGCTCCGCAAGTTCTTTCGGCAGGCCAGCTTCAATTCCAGCCTCCGTCATGCATTCGGCCAGCAAAAAGATATAGGCAGGACCACTGCCGGAAACTGCCGTAACAGCATCCAACAGATCTTCGTCGTCGACCCAAGCAACTTCACCAACGGTGGCCAGGAGATTGCGGCAGAGGGTACTTTGTGCGTCAGAAACATTTGCATTGCTGCACGCAACTGTCATGCCGCGCCCGACAGATGCCGGGGTATTGGGCATGCTGCGAACGATGGCGGCGTTTGTTCCCAGTTTGGATACGAAATAATTGATGGTCTTGCCCGCTGCGATGGACAAGTAAACACAATCGCTTCCGGCGAACCGTTCATACCCAGGCGCAACGTCGTCCATCATCTGTGGCTTGACCGCGAAAACAATGACATCAGGCGACGCGCTGGAGGGCAGGGCATCTGGTGTGGCGACAGTGAACACGCCGTGTTTTTTACGTAAAGCGCTGGCGGTTTCATCAAAGGGTTCGACGACAGTTATATCACCGGCGGCATACTCACCTTCGAGCCAGCCCACCAGCAGGGCACCACCCATCTTGCCGCATCCGGCTAACAGCAATGACTCGGACATAATTGATCAGGCCTCGCCGACCGGGTCCAGTATGGCGGCGGCGATCGCGTCTTCTGCGTTCTTGCCTGCCCAAATAACGTGCTGAAATGCAGGGTAGAAGCGTTCGCATTCTTCCAAGGCGACTTCCAACAGGTCCTGCACTTGTTCAGAGGTCGGGCCCCCGACACCGCGTAACAACATGGTGTGTCTGTACATGGGCATGCCTTCTTCGTCGCAAAGCGCAAAGTGGCCGAGCCAGATGCGTTCGTTAATGCGCGCCAGAAGCTCGTAAATTGTGGCGCGTTTTTCTGGTGGGACTCGGGCTTCGAACGCGCAGGTGAAATGCATTGCACTCGCCGTCCGGTTCCAGGCGAAATAAAGGCTGTAATCGCACCATTGCCCAGGCGCCTGAACAGACATCTCCCCATCGCTACGGCGTTCAGAAAACCACTCGTTCTCATCAACCATGCGTTCGACCACATCGATTGGATTGGTGGCGAAGGATTCGTGTGAGACAACGACGTTTGCCATGTGCCTAATTCCCTTTATTTGACCCCTAATTTGGGCCCTGAAGGCTCGATTCACCAAAGGTTTATACGCACCACATAATGTGTATTGCGCAATATCTGGTGATTTTCCCCTCTATGGATACCAAGTATAGACTAATAAAACCCGGGGTCAGGCGCAAGAACCGATTTTACGGGATTTGCGATGAAGTTGTGGATAAAGCAGGACATTTTGTTCTCTGAGAGGGCAAAATGTCCCTAGAATTACCATTTGTCTGGCCAAACTCTAGGATAATGGGGTAGCGCGGCACGGGGTGCGTTACGCTCTAAATTTTGATGCGCTTACCACAGCGGTATTTTTTTAATTTAAAAGCGAGGCGATTATGTTCGATATCCGACTTAACGATGAACAAAAAGCATTTCAGCAATTGGCGCGTGATTTTGCCGAGAATGAGATCAAGCCCATCGCGCTGGAATACGAAAGTCGGCCGAACTGGGAAGACCGCATCCCGTGGGATATCCTGAAAAAAGGATCTCAACTCGGTTTTAGGACCTTCGTGCTGTCGGAAGAAAATGGTGGTACGGGTGTTTCCGACCATCTTACGTCCTGTCTTGTCGGCGAGGAATTGGCAGCCGCCGACACTGGCACGGCGTATTACTGTATGCTGATAGCCAGGCGCGCGCGCGATTAATTCGAACTGCGCATGACGCAAGAACAACGGGACTATTTCGTGCCGAAATTCCTTGAAGACGACACCTATTTCACGACCGTCGCCATTCACGAACCGGATACCGATTTGGGCTTTGACTACCATACGGAAACACCACCAGACGTCCGATTTCGCACGAAGGCGGTGGAGCAGCCCGACGGCTCCTGGATCATCAATGGCGCCAAGAACTTCCAGACTATGGGCTATCTCGCCAAGTTGCTCGTCGTTATGGCGGATACTGTCGATGGGACCAAAGCGTTTCTTGTCGAAGGAGATTCGCCGGGAATGGTGCGTCATCCTATTTCAAAGATAGGTCGGCGTATTGGTGACAATGCAGAAATTTTCTTTGGCGATGTAAATCTGCCGAAGGGCCGCATCCTGTGGCCACCACCGCCAGGACGCACGGATATGGGGACCCTCGTCACGATTGCCGCAATTACGCTCGGCCTCGGCCGTGCAGCGTTGGAGGAAACGATCAAATACACGAAAGAACGCGTTTCCGGCGGCAAGCCGATTATCCAACACCAAGCCGTTGGTCTGTATCTTTCCGAAATGGCGACGAACCTGGAGGCGGCGCGGCGGCTTGTCTGGACTGCGGCATGGGCGAAGGATCATCCCGAAGCCTTCGAAGACGGCGGCGAGGATTATCAGCCCTTTGAGATCATGGCGACGACGTTCACCGGCAAGGCCGTGCAGCGCCTGACGGAACAAGGCACGGAACTGTTCGGCGGCATGGGTGTCGTGCAAGGGCTGCCAATCGAGAAATACGTCCGCGATGCCCTGATCCAAAAGCACATCTCGTTCCAGTTCCAACTCGGATTCCGGATCGCCGAATCGCTCTCGGGATATAAACGGAAGTTGAATCCGTTGTTGGTGGGGGGCAACTTTGGGAGCCGGGGATAGGAGAGGCGGAGACTTACCCGGCATCCTCCGCTTTTCCACTTTGCGGCTCCTCTGGATCAGGGCGGAAATTGCAATTGGATTATAATTAGTACCCTCATCCAGAGCAGCGCCGAAGGCGATGGCGAAGGGTGGTGAGAAAATCGCTAACGATCCCCCTGCCGAAACATAATAAACCCATCGGCCCATCCGGGCCGAACCCGAGTTTTTCTTTAGAGTGCTGTAGTCGGGTCAATAGTGCCTGTTACTTCGGTAATAACTGAAGCTGGAAAGCCACTCAATTCGGCATGTTTATGGATGGCAGCTTCGTCATCTGCCAGATAGATACAGAAAATCTGCCAGATAGATACAGAAAGTTTTTTCGCCGGTTACGTATGAGTGCTGCCATTGCACTTTTGGAGCCAATTCTGCCAACGCGGTAATAGAAGTTTTTGCTACGCCGCTTAATTCACCATCGCTCATTCTGCTGACATCTGGAATATTGCGTTCGATTACATAGCGTTTCATATCGTGGGTTCCTTCTTCGTTTTGGTTTGCTTGGTTCAAAATTTAGCCCATCGCCTCTATCCAAGTGGAACCAAATAAAAAATTCCAGTTCACGAACTGTACCAACCCAGTATAGATTCTGAACTATCCAGAATGATGCCTGACATCTACTATACAGTGAACTCGAAAAGGGGGACGATATGGCAACCGCGAGTTACCAACAGTTTTGCCCGGTAGCGATGGCGGTAGAAATACTGTGTAATCGATGGACGATCGTACTGTTGCGTGAGCTTTGTGCCGGTTCAACGCGGTTCAATGACTTGAGGAGGGGCGTGCCGCGTATGTCGTTGGCGTTGCTGTCTAAACGGCTGAAAGAATTGGAAAACGCGGTGTTCTGGAACGGGTTTTGGTTCAGAAAATACCGGAAATTTTCGAATACCGTTTGAGCCCATCGGGCGAAGAATTAACGAAGGTGATTGAGGCTATCGGTATCTGGGGACATCGTTGGGTCGAGACAGAACCTAGTCTAGAAAACGTCGATCCAAAATTGTTGATGTGGGATATGCGACGCAACTTAAATGTAGAGCCGTTGCCGCCACGCCGTATTACCGTTCAATTTATTTATCCTGAATTGCGCGACTAACTACAAAATTGGTGGTTGTTGATTGATCCGACGCATGGTGCTAATTTGTGTTCGGTGGATACCGGGTTTGATATTGATCTTTATTCTCGCAGTAATTTACGCACGATGACGGCGATCTGGATGGGATTGGATACTGTTTCATCAGCAATCGCTGGCGAACGTCTGACGCTGATTGGCGATAAAGAAGTGGCTAAGAATATGCAGGTATGGTTGGGATTAAGCCCCTTCGCAATCCAAAAAAAGCAAGTTAACCCCCTGCTCGTCGGCGGTAACTAGGGATTTGTAGCACCTAATCTGTGGCCGTGGCGCTTGCCCGTTACCGAGGCGGTGTTATGATTTCGTATGTAACTTAAGTCGTTTAAAGTGGTGGCATTATGGAAGATGAGTCTGTCAGTATACTGGATCGCTCCAGTGTGGTGAAAAAGATGAATGAGGCGTTGCGCCTCGTTCCGGGGAAAACCGTTGTGGTGACCATTGATTGTCAGCGCGGGAATCTCGAACCGGAGATCGCCACGCTGCCTGTTCCCGCTGAAGAGTGTGAGCGTGTCATCGCCGGAACCAATCGTCTGATCTCTTTAGCCCGAAATTCGGACATTCCGATTATTCATGTGTACACGGTTTATGAAGATGCTCTCTTGGGGAAGCATCCTTTTGAGCAGGCTATGCTCGGCGCAAAGCAATCTTTTACGCCGCACCAGCAGAGCGATTTTGCCCGCCATAAATCCCCTGGTTCGGCGGAAGGGGAATTGGTCCCTGATCTGGATGTTCAAGAACAAGACTATCTGATCGACAGCAAACGAACCTTCGACATGTTTCACGGGACCCAGCTTGAAGTCCTGTTGCGCGGCATGGGCGTCGATACCCTGCTCATCGCCGGCTGCAACACAAACACCTGCGTTTCAGCCTCCGTCTTCGGCGCATACTCCCGCAATTACTCCGTGGTGGTGCCATCGGATTGCGTCGCATCAGCCTACGGACAGGACCTCCATCAGTTCGCCCTCGCAAATATCCAGCGGCGGCTCGGCTGGGTCGTAACGTTGGATGAGCTGGCGGGAAAGCTGAATTCCCACGCCAGCACCCAGGAAGCAGCGCAATAGGAACGGCGCAGGGTAGGGTCACGGGGCGGGGGAGTTCAACCTGACCCTTTGCTTCTTTTATGCTAACTGGATTTTAGGGCGATTGATGTCTGCTCCTAAGAGGCAAAGCAGAAGTAATTCGTGGTCCGTAATTACGTCGGTTTGTGACTCTCCGCAGACATAACCAAGAATACAATCCTCATTGTCACCTGACCAACTTGTTCTAGAATACGCACAAAGTAAATTGCCTGAGGGAGGCAAATGACGGATCAATCCACCGAGCATACGCGGGACGTAACATAAGCCTATGATTACATCATTGTCGGAGGAGGTTCAGCGGGCTGTGTCCTTCCCAATCGGCTCTCCGCACGCAGCACCAACCGGGTACTTCTCTTGGAAGCGGGACGCGACACGCCACCTGGTGCAGAACCAGCCGATGTCTTCGCAACCTACCCTATTTCCTACTATAACTAAAGACTACACTTGGCCAGATCTATCTGTGCATTGGAAAAAGGCGGATACATCAAAGGCCGCATACATTCCCCAGGGCAGCATCCTGGGTGACGGTTCCTCAGTCATGGGCATGATCGCATTGCGTGGCGTGCCCGAAGATTACGATGATTGGCAGGCGCAAGGTGCCGAGGGTTGGAGTTGGAATGACGTACTGCCATTCTTCAACAAGCTCGAGGCTGACCAGGATTTCGGCGGCTAACTGCATGGTGAAGACGGCCCGGTTCCCATTCGGCGCCCGGGGCCTTCGGAGTTACCGCCAATGGTAGCGGCGTTGCAGGAACATTGCCGTATCCAGCAGATCAATTTGATTTCAGACCTTAACAGCGACTTTCAAGAAGGCCTCGGCATTATCCCCATCAGTCGATTTGCCGACAAGCGCGCCTCCTTCGCCATTTATTATCTCGGTGCCGACATTAGGGCCCGAGCTAATTTACAGATCATTACAGATGCTATGGTGAACTCGCTCACAACCAACGTTGCTGATGGCCGGCCGCGCGTAGCGGGTGTCGCTGCTGAAATTAACGGCAAAACTCATTCCTTCACTGCTGGCGAGGTGATTATCTCTGCCGGTGCGCCGCAATCGCCCGTCATGCTGTTGCGTGCAGGCGTCGGCCCCGCGCAAGCACTCAAGGGGGTTGGAGTGAAGGTCATCGCCGACCGACCTGGAATCGGCGGAAATCTACACAACCACCATGTGCTGTCCCTGGTATTCCATTTACGCCGGAGTGCTCGGCCACCCAAAGGCGTGCGCGGCAATACGACTTCGATGCTCCGCTATTCCTCAAATGTTGAGGGTTGCCCAATCAAAGATATGTATATCCCATTTATCGCTAATACCGGCTGGGACGCACTTGGTCAGCGATTGAGCTCTTTCACGCCAACGGTTGCCAAGCCTATATCGCGAGGGCGCATCTCTCTAACGAGCGGCGATATCGGTCCGCGCCCGCTGATTGAATTCAATTATCATTCTGACGACCGAGACCGTGTGCGGCACATGGGCGCGGTCTGCCGTGCCGCTGAAATGCTCTTGTCTCCGGAAGTGCGGCCCCTCTGGCATCATGCCGTTCCCATTTCCCGCAACGACCGGGTCCGCCAGTTTAATAGAATCTCTACCGCGAACGCTATCCGTGCCCGTGCGGTGGCGACTCTCATTGAATTAATCCCTGCAGCAAGCCGGCCGATTTTGAACTCACTGACCAATTCCGGCATCGATATCCTCAAGCTTGTCCAAGACGAGGATACTCTTTCCGAATTCGTACGAGATAGTGTTACCGGCCCGGCTCACCATGTGGGCACCTGCCGCATGGGCTCGGCCGAAGATCCTGATGCTGTTGTTGATCCGGCGGGCCGGGTATATGGGGTTGAGGGCTTGCGGGTCGTCGATGCGTCAATCATGCCATGGGTCCCTCGCGGTAATACGAACATTCCGACTCTCATGCTCGCGGAAAAAAGTGCCGCTGAAATCCTGTAATATCTACAGCTTCTCATGGAAGCCATAGATATGCGCTACAAAATAATAATAGTCCGCTTTTGGCTGCCACCTCAATCGGTTGACGCAACACATGCGTTAAATCTCTCTGCTGGCGTTTCAAACTCCAATGTTTTGCGAGGCCGTTCATTGAACCGCCGCGCCACCTTGTTTAAATGAGCCTGCGAGTGCACCGACAAGTCCGTT
>Ga0114996_10009078_pt1 | contig 10951 bp, 5 predicted proteins | sample ArcticOcean_MG_C_4_FD_87039 | JGI IMG/M metagenome (GOLD analysis project Ga0114996, IMG submission 87039) | Marine microbial communities from western Arctic Ocean - ArcticOcean_MG_CB4_134 | ecosystem: Environmental > Aquatic > Marine > Oceanic | place: Arctic Ocean: Canada Basin | collected... | reverse complement strand
TACAAAAAAGACAATTGACTTGATTTTCATATTTGCAAGATACAACCTAGTAGTGACCTACCTATTTTAAACCCGAAAGTAAAAATGGCAGCCCACTCGGAGCTGCCATAAAATTTCTTTTTATATTAAAACTTAGTTTATCGATATCTTAACATATCCCAAAATTGAGGTCTTAACCATGTGAGTAGAGCGGGAGTAATCAAGGATATTTCTAACAGAGGAAAGTCGAGGTCTTCTAATTCTATCAGAAAGTTCTTCGACCATAAAAGTAGTTTGCTTCATGCAATATGGATTTGAAATTCTCCATTATAACGCACACTATTTTATGATATTGTACTGACTGTAAAATTAATACTGCGTTAATTGAATTCCATTTTCTGCGACTAACTTCTTCAAGTTAATTATGGCATACCGCATGCGGCCTAAAGCTGTGTTAATGCTAACATCAGTACCCTCTGAGATTTCCTTAAAACTTAGATTTTGATAAATTCGCATCCTGAGAACTTCCTGCTGTTCAGCGGGGAGGTGGTCAATTAAATTTTTAACGTCAGTATGGATTTGGTCCACTACAAGTTTATCCTCGATGTTCGTATCCTCAGTCCCTATAGTAGCGAAAATATCGTAATCCTCTCTACTGCGAACTAGGGGCATCTTTTTATTCCTACGAAAATGATCTATAGCAATATTGTGAGCTATCCTAAGAATCCAAGGTCTGAACTTACCTGCCTCAATGTATTTACCCGATTTTAAAAGCCCCACGACTTTAATAAAGGTGTCTTGGAATAAGTCATTTGCAATATCGTTATTCCTCACAATGAAAAATATCTTCGTGAAAACACGATCTTGATGACGGGATAATAAAATTTCGAAGGCTTGCTCGTCACCGCCGCGGAATGCACGGATTAACTCGCTATCTGAAAATGATGCACGCATAACTCTACTCTTTTAAAGGTTCAATTTGTGCCAGGCGATCTGACTCAATAAGGATCAATTAGAGTAGAAGTGTTTCTATACGTGTTGTTTTTTCTGATTTAACTTATCTAAATATACGATTATATTTCATATAAACGAAACGCAGCATAACTTTAGAGTGTTAAAAATAGCTAACTCATTTCTGATGGAGATAACGATTCGGGGCGCACGTATGCATAATTTGAAGAATATTGATGTTCGTATACCTAAGAAGAAACTCACTGTTATTACAGGTCTTAGTGGGTCTGGCAAGAGCTCCCTTGCTTTCGACACTCTTTATGCTGAAGGCCAAAGACGCTATGTCGAATCCCTCTCTTCTTACGCGAGACAATTCTTAGGACGCCTCGACAAACCCGATGTCGACTCCATTCACGGTCTCTCCCCTGCTATTGCAATAGAACAAAAAACATCTACTGGAGGTCCTAGAAGCACAGTTGGCACGAGAACGGAGGTACACGATTACTTCAGGATGCTTTACGCACGAATTGGGAAAACTTATAGTCCCATTTCCGGGGAGGAGGTAAAACGTGATAAACCTGAGGATGTCTTAGAAAAAATTCTGAGTAAAAAATCCGACACCCGTTTTATGATTGTTGCTCCTTTGATTGATAAGGAAAACAGAAATAAAACAAAACAACTAGAGCTTTTATTACAGCAAGGATTTTCAAGAATACTCGTCAATTCTAAAGCAACTCTAATAGATGAATTAATCGCTATTAAGACCGAGAAAGAACTTCAAGACAACAAATTACAAATTGTCATTGACAGGATGACGGTTTCTAATGCAGGAGAAGAAAGTTCAAGGATACTAGATTCATTAGAAACTGCTTTTTTTGAAGGAAATGGAAACTGTTCTGTAGTATTTGATGACGAAGAGTTGGAGTTCAATAATAGATTTGAACGTGATGGGGTAATCTTTCACGAACCCTCTCCAGATTTATTTAGCTTTAACAGCCCTGTTGGAGCATGCCCTACATGCGAGGGGTATGGAAGTACCTTAGGAATAGATCCTGATAAAGTAATCCCTGATTCATCCTTGAGTATCTATAATGATGCAATAGCTCCGTGGAGGAGTGATAGAATGAAAAAATGGAAAACAAATCTCATAATGGGAGCCGCTGAGGAGGATGTTAACATCCATGCTCCTTGGCATGAGTTGAGTGAGGTTGAAAAAGAAAAAGTTTGGTCTGGAACGAAGAACTTTAAAGGACTAAATCAGTTCTTTGGATATGTAGAAAAAAAAGGATATAAAATACAATATAGAGTAATGCTCAGCCGCTACAGGGGCAGGACTTCTTGCCCAGAATGTAAAGGTGCGCGCATAAGGAAAGAAACCTCTTATGTAATCGTAGCAGGTATTACTCTTTCAGAAATACTAGTTTGGCCTATAGACAAGGTACTTGAACATATACAATCATTAGAATTAGGGAAGAATGATTCAATAATTGCAAAGCGTATTATTTGTGAAATAACCGAGAGACTAGTCTGCCTGACAGATTTAGGATTGGGATATCTAACCTTACTTAGAGGTAGCTCAACTCTAAGCGGAGGGGAATCACAAAGGATAAGCTTATCTACATGCTTAGGTAGCGCACTCGTAGGAAGCACTTATGTTCTCGACGAGCCCAGCATTGGCCTTCACCCACAAGACACACATAGACTTATTTCAGTTCTTTATGGCCTTCGCGATAAGGGCAATACTGTTGTGGTTGTTGAGCATGATGACGATATCATGGCTGCTGCTGATAATTTGATAGACATGGGTCCTCAGGCTGGTTCGTTTGGGGGAGAAGTTGTGTTTTCCGGGAATCACGCTAAACTTAAAAAATTACCTGCTAATCACATCTCTCTTACAGCTGCATACCTAACTGGCAGGTTAGAAATCGCTACTCCTAAGGTGAGAAGAAAGTCAAATGACGAGATAGTCATCAAAGGTGCCAGAGCAAATAACTTACAGGGATTTAATGCTGTATTTCCACTACGGTGTTTAGTTGCGGTAACTGGAGTCAGCGGTTCAGGAAAGAGTACGTTGGTTTCAGAATTGTTAGTTCCTGCTGTTAAAGCTGAAATTAGCGACTTCCCTCCCTTCTCTAATGGACTTGATGGTATTGAGGGTAATAGTGGAACAATAAGTTCTATTGAATTTATTGATCAAAATCCTATTGGTAAATCTTCCAGATCATGTCCAGTAACTTATGTAAAGGCATTTGACGAAATACGATCTTTACTAAGCGGTACGACTCAAGCAAAAGCTAGAGGATTAAAACCGTCTCATTTCAGTTTTAATGTAGCAGGAGGGCGGTGCGAAACTTGTGAGGGAGAAGGTGTCATAACTGTGGGGATGCAATTCATGGCTGACTTAAAACTCAAATGTGAAAATTGTGGAGGCAAGAGGTATACTGATGAAATTTTAGAAATCACCTGGCGAGGAAAAAACATACACGAAATCTTATCTATGACAGTTGAGGATGCATTATTGTTTTTCGCACCTCTTGAAGATAAATCTGCTTCTACTAAAGAAAAAAGACTCATCACAAAACTTCAACCTCTATTTGATGTAGGATTAGGCTATATAACCTTAGGACAAGGATCCAACACTTTGAGTGGCGGAGAAGCTGGGAGGATTAAACTTGCAACCTTTTTATCGCGAGGAGACAAACAAGGACATACACTTTTTGTATTCGATGAACCTACAACAGGGCTTCATGTACATGATGTAGCTAAATTGTTAGAATCCTTTGAACGGCTCATAAACAAAGGACATTCAATAATCGTTGTCGAACATCAATTAGATGTAATTAATACTGCCGACTTTGTTTTAGACTTGGGACCAGGAGGTGGAGAAGATGGTGGTGAATTAATCTTTTCTGGGACTCCAGAGGATATGGTTAAATGTAAACGCTCAATTACAGGCAAACATCTAGGTAAAAAAACCGCCCTATGAAATTTATATCAATAGGGCGGCAATGTCATGAAGAGTAAACGCTAGAGTAAACTCTTTACTATTCAGCAAAAAACCGTATGCCTTCTACTTTAATCTCGACTCCTCCTCCTACTTGAATCTCATTTTCGTAAACAGCTTTTGTTCTTCCGTGAAGGTTGATAAATCCATCAATTTTCCCCTCAGTAGTAAGTTGCATTAATAGAATTCTCTTTGACTTTGGAGCCATACTTTGACGCTTATCAGGAGTAACAAACCAAGCTCCATTATCAGTAGATATTTCACCACCTTCTGTCTCAAATGCACCAAACTCCATAATAAATCCTGAAAGAGCATTCATGTAATTGTCTTCAGACCCAATGGTCACCCAGCTGTCAAAAGCCAATTCAGGATTAACAGACATATCGTAACGTTGGATATCTGTTGAAAGCGGACCGCCTTTAGGGTGTTGATAAAACGGCTTAGTTGATGTAATCTTGAGTGGTGCACTGGCTTCACCATAAACAGCATCAAGAATATCCCCTGAATTTTCAAATACAGCGAAAACTCTAAATGTTTTTCCAGGTACAATTCCCCCATTATCTATTTCTTCAACGTCAATTCTTACAAACTGCGCATTCGCATCAGTATTCTGCAAAGACAACAAAGCAAATAAAGCTGTTGTGATTATTAAAGTAATCTTATTCATATTAAATATTTTTATTTAATTATTTAACTAATCTTTTGCTTTCAAGGATTCTCTTTGAACTTAAAGTTTTTTTCCCAAACCCTCTTCTATGTGCTAAAATGTAAGTTAAATTTATCTCATGAGAATGTTGGCTTAACACATTGTCTCCTGTTGTAATATCATAAGAGTAAGATAACCCCACGCTTGCAAATTCAGCTCCTAAAGAAAAAGTAATAGCATCTCCAACTCTTAATCCAGCTCCACCCCAATACGCTACTTGATAAACAGAATAAATAGCTCTAGAGTAAAAATCTAATTGAGCAGGTGTTACTTCTGTTAATCGTATCATTCCTGAGGTTTGGACTGCTACCTTAGAAGATACATCAGAAGTATAGCTTCCCATAAATCTGTAATGACGTATGTGCTGATTATACTCGTCTTCTACGCCTGAAATATTCACATTGCTTTGAAATAGATTAGAGATTGCCGCGCCGAAAGAGTAGTCTGTTCCATAAACCATTATTCCTGTTGAAGCATCTACACTAAAGGAAGTTTCCATCCCCCCCGTTAAAGCAGGATCGTCTTGATCCCAAACATTTAAGTCACTACTATCAAACCCAAACTGAATTCCTTGAAGACTTAGACCAAACGAAACCGCATCAGTATTAGGCAGGTTAATTTTATACGAACCCGCAATCTCAACACCTGTTTGAGAAACCGCTCCACCCATATCATCGTTGTAAAATATCACTCCCGCTCCTAATGAGTTAGGGAATGAAGAGTGTGCGCTTAAAATCGTCGTTGTAGGAGCACCATCAAATCCGGCCCACTGATGTCTGTAAGTGGATCCTAAGACTGTTACTGGCTCAGTTCCTGCCACAGCAGGATTTATGATAAAGGAATTAACAGGAAATGATGTCCTACGAAAACGTTGTTGGGCTTGTAACGGAGCTGCAAGAAGTGAAATCAAGCACGAAGCAAATAATAATCTTATCATAGCGTCAGTACTTTAGAGATACTGTACCCGTAATTGGCGGGTCGTATGGGGTTAACTCAATAGTGTAATAATAGTCAGCAACAGGAAGGCGTTGGTCGTTAAACCTTCCATTCCAATGAACATCGCCCTCGTTTGAATGAAACAAAAGTTGACCATATCTGTTGTAAACTCTAACTTCTGACAACGGGAAATCGAGTAGACCTCCGACTATCCACTCATCATTGTAACCGTCTCCATTCGGCGTAATAGCATCGGCAATAAACAAGCATCCTTCAATGTGAGTAATCGACTCCACAGTTGTGATATTACAACCTATAGCATCAGTTACTGTTACAGAATATACATCTTCTGTAAGCCCTATAGCAGTAGAAGAGGTTTGGTTATAAGGATCACTCCACAAATAGGTGAATGGGTAATCACCGCCGTCAATGGAAACCGTAATGGTTCCATCTTCCGCATTCCAGCAGGTAACAGGAGATGGGAAAGTAGTTAAAACCATATCGGTAATTATACCAACGCTAATAGAGAAGGTGTCTGTGATCTCGCACCCCAACACATCGGTAACGATTGCAGTGTAGGTCATCTCACTTAAGTTATTTAAGTTAGCTACGTTTCCCAGTGTGTCAACAACAGTCCAAGTAAGTTCTCCCGTTCCACCGGCTGGGAAAATATCTGCAGAACCATCACTCATACCTGTACAAGTTGCAGGAGATGGTGAAATTAGAAACTCTAATGGTGGTGGTGCGTCAATTAGAAACGGAACTTGATTATCACATCCATTTTCATCAACAACAGTAGCAATGTAATCGGAAGTACATAAACTATCTAATGTCTCCGATACTACACCGGAGATAGAGTTAGTTATTTGAACTGCCAACTCTCCAGTACCTCCGAAATACAAAAGATCAACAGCCCCGTTACAATCACTTCCACAGCTAATAGGAGCAGCAGAGACAATTTGCAACGTTAAGGCATCAGGATCAGTAATTTCAACTATTTCTATTTCTGGAGAACACCCGAAGGAGTCAATTATCTGAACGTTGTAAATACCCGGTGCTAAATCTGATGATGAGTTAGGGAGTAGAAGCATCTCCGTATTAACGGATAAGTACAAATCGCCAGATCCGCCAGATGCTTCAGCACTAATAACTCCGTTTGCATTACCATGACAATCAATCTGCTCGGTTGAAATCACGGCCTCAATAGGCTGGGGACAATTAATCGTTATAACAGTATCTAAAGAACACCCTTCATTGTCTTGAATCGTAAAAGAAAAAGAGCCAATACTGTCCTGACAAACTAAGTTAGTCCAACACACATCTTCTCCATCAACAGAAGCAACAGGATTGCCATTGGGGTCATCAACAGAAATCATTAAACTACCTGTACCTCCAATTGGTGTTTCTAGCAAACAAACTGTTGCGTCTCCAGCACCGAAACAATCATTATCTGGTCCAAGATCGAAATTCGCAAGGATAGGATCAGGAGCAGTTACAGTAAACGCTGTCGTGTCAATACAGTAAAATTCATCAATAATGACCATAGAATAGTTTCCAGGCGATAAGTCGTCGAAAGAAGAATTGTCTTGAGCGTCAACTATCACTATACCTCCTTGATCTAAAAGACTATATGTAGCAAGATCAAAAGCACCAAGTCCTAGGAACTCAACATCCACAGTTGAAGAACCTCCAGCACAAGGTAGAACGGCACCCGTTACTATTGCATCCTGTGTAAGATAAGGTTCGCAGGGATTCACAGTACAGATTTGATCTTCAAGAAGGAACTCTTGAATTAAGTCTACATCTTGGTTTCCTTCAACAAAAACTTGAAAATTCGCACTGAAACACCAATCACCACAAGTAGTGATTTGAGCTATGAGAACTCGTAGGTCAGTTCCAGCAATAGCATTAATAGGAGCTCCAAAGGAAAAGATTGCACCATCAGATATTGAAGCAGCACAAACTTCTGAACCAACTACCGAACCTGGAACTGCAGCGTATAGTGGAAGTTCACCCAGAGCATCAGCACTTGCCATTCCAATTGTCCAATATGAGTCATATTCCCAAAACGGAAAAGCATCCCAAAAAAAGCTTGAATTAGATGGATCCATCGTGAAAGATGTAACTAAAGGATCAAAACAACCACATTCAGTATCAATCTCAATAGGCAAAGTGGGCTGAGTCATATCTGAAAAGATAGCACTCAAAACATCCGTAGGGTTCGTAAACTCGGCGTAAACTTTATAAGTTACATAACCATCAAGTTCACCCAAGATATCAAACGTGTCATCAGGCGTAGGTGTATCAACACCGTAGAAAGCAGTATCCACATCAATAGTTATACCTGTCATCTGAGCCATTACAGAAGAAGACAAGTTAATATAAAGCAGTACAATTATTAATCTAAAATTCATGCAGGTATTAGAAATATACAAATGAAAACTGTGCTCAATTTGAGAGCGCAAAATAACGGATTAATGCTATTAAAACGAGTGAAAAGTGAGAATAGGTGTGAAAAGATCAAAAATAGTTTATCTCAGACTAAAGATCATGTTTAGTAATGAACTTAAATGAAAAGGGTACCCCATCAGCTTTAGCCTATTTTTGCAATTGAAAATGATGAATACTAATGGAAGTTCAAAAGCCTTACAAGCCTAAAAATAAAGTCAGAATCGTTTCCGCTGCCAGCCTGTTTGACGGACATGATGCCGCGATAAATATTATGCGCAGAATCATACAGCGAACCGGCTGTGAGGTGATTCACTTGGGCCATGACAGGAGCGTTGACGAGGTTGTGAATACTGCGATACAAGAGGATGTCCAAGCTATTGCGATGACATCTTATCAAGGTGGTCACAATGAGTATTTCAAGTATATGAAGGACCTACTAGAGGAGCGTGGAGCGGGACACATTAAGATATTTGGTGGCGGAGGAGGAACTATACTGCCAGAAGAGATTGCAGAGCTACAAAATTATGGTATTGAGCGCATTTATCATCCTGACGATGGTCGTGAGATGGGGTTGCAGGGGATGATTAATGATTTAGTCAAAAGAGCTGATTATAAAACGGTTCTTTCAATGACTGATCTTGATGGAGCACTAGAAAGATTAGGTGAAAGAAACATCCGAGATATCGCTCGCTCTATCACTGCTGCGGAAAATGACGCGGAGGCATTTGCGAAAGAGTTCGCCTCAATTTATCCCGAATTACCGGATGTTCCAGTTTTAGGAATCACCGGAACCGGTGGGTCTGGAAAGTCATCAATGGTCGATGAGCTCGTTAGAAGATTTCTTGCAGATTTACCTGACAAACGAATTGCACTTGTTTCTGTGGACCCTTCAAAACGCAAAACTGGCGGGGCTCTGTTAGGTGACAGAATTCGCATGAACTCAATTAATAATGAGAGAGTGTACATGCGCTCTCTAGCGACTCGTCAGTCGAATTTAGCTTTATCAAAGCACGTAGCAGAGGCGTTAAATGTGTTGAAGGCTGCTAAGTTTGATCTCATTATTTTAGAAACTTCAGGTATAGGCCAAAGCGATACCGAGATTATGGAACACAGCGATGTGGCACTCTATATAATGACTCCCGAATTCGGTGCCGCTACCCAGCTAGAGAAAATTGACATGCTGGACTTCGCCGATGTAGTGGCAATTAACAAATCAGACAAACGAGGGGCGCAGGATGCTATTCGCGATGTGCGAAAACAGTTTAAGCGCAACCACGATCTTTGGGAAGCGCAGGATGAAGAACTACCTATTATCAGCACTATCGCATCTCAGTTTAACGACCCTGGGACTAACGAGCTCTACTTGAAATTAATGGAAGAGATCGTGAAGAAAACTGGAGCTGAACTTTCGAGCGTTTCAGAAAATTATAGCACGGTTGAAAAAAGTGAAAAGATATTCATCATACCTCCCGCTAGAGTAAGATACCTAAGTGAGATCGCCGAGGCTAACAGAGCATATGACAAGTGGGCGGCGAAACAAGCTGATGTAGCTGGTCGCCTTCAAGCACTGCAGAACTCTGCTTCTGAATTTTCAGGCGACGCTGAGACTCAAGCTGCCGTTGAAGCTAAGGCAGAAGAAGTAAGGCTTGAGATGGATTCGAAAATGCTTGCATGGCTAGAGGATTGGCCTTCACTAAAAGCTCGTTACTCTGATGAAGTATTTAGTTATGAAGTACGAGGAAAAGAAATCCAAATACCTACTAAGCGAACTTCGCTTTCGAACAAGAGCATTCCTAAAGTAGCCCTCCCCACTTTCACGGGTTGGAGCGACCTTGTTAAATACGCTGCACAAGAAAATCTTCCTGGATCGTTTCCATACACTGCAGGGATATACCCGTTCAAACGTACAAGTGAGGATCCCACTAGAATGTTCGCCGGAGAAGGTGGACCGGAACGTACGAACAAGCGATTCCACTACGTCTCTTTAGGTATGCCCGCCAAGAGGCTCTCCACCGCCTTCGATTCTGTGACTCTATACGGAAACGACCCCGCCGAACGTCCAGATATATATGGTAAAATCGGAAATGCTGGAGTGAGTATATGCTGCTTAGACGATGCGAAAAAGCTGTACAGTGGTTTCGACCTTTGCTCGGCCACGACAAGTGTCTCTATGACCATCAATGGCCCCGCGCCTATGGTACTCGCTTTTTTCCTTAACGCTGCAATAGACCAAACCTGCGAGAAATTCATACGCGAAAACAACTTAGAATCTAAAGTAGAAAAAGTACTTAGAGTTAAATGGGACGACAATGGGTTAGAACGCCCTCAATACGAAGGCAAACTTCCCGAGGGAAATAACGGACTGGGTCTCATGCTCCTTGGATGTACCGGAGATGATATTCTGGATGCAAAAACCTATGCTCGTCTCAAAGCCGAGGCATTAACATCAGTCAGAGGTACTGTTCAAGCAGACATTCTCAAGGAAGACCAAGCTCAGAATACGTGTATATTCTCTACGGAGTTCGCCCTAAGACTGATGGGCGATGTACAGCAGTACTTTATCGATCAGAAAGTCAGGAATTTTTATTCTGTTTCCATAAGTGGATACCACATTGCAGAAGCCGGAGCAAACCCTATCACTCAGCTTGCCTTTACTTTAGCAAACGGATTTACCTATGTTGAGTATTACCTAAGCAGAGGAATGGACATTAATGCTTTCGGGCCTAATCTCAGTTTCTTCTTCTCTAACGGAGTCGATCCGGAGTATGCTGTGATCGGGAGAGTGGCAAGAAAGATTTGGTCGAAAGCTATGAGAGAGAAATATGAGGCGTCGCCAAGAGCGCAGATGATGAAGTACCACATCCAAACTTCAGGGCGCTCACTACACGCACAGGAAATCGACTTCAACGACATCCGTACCACAT
>Ga0114996_10009076_pt1 | contig 10952 bp, 11 predicted proteins | sample ArcticOcean_MG_C_4_FD_87039 | JGI IMG/M metagenome (GOLD analysis project Ga0114996, IMG submission 87039) | Marine microbial communities from western Arctic Ocean - ArcticOcean_MG_CB4_134 | ecosystem: Environmental > Aquatic > Marine > Oceanic | place: Arctic Ocean: Canada Basin | collected... | reverse complement strand
TTAGCGGCGTCTCGAAGGACGCTGAGTTGAGTGCCATTGTTCGTAGCAGTGGAAAATCTGGCGCATGACAATCCTCCAACCTCTCCTCGGCCTAACCCTCCTTCTCGCCCTTGCGTGGGCTCTTAGCGAAGACCGTTCTCGCACGCCTTGGCGGACGGTTATCATCGGTGTTGGCTTGCAAATCACACTTGCTGTTCTCCTCCTAAAACTCCCTGCATCCCGCGACGTCTTCCACGCGATTGGCGCAGGTGTGCTCTCCCTGCAAGAAGCGACCAAGGCGGGGACGTCTTTGGTGTTTGGGTTTGTCGGTGGCGGGGCGCTGCCGTTTAAGGAGGCTTATCCGGAGGCGGCGTTTGTGTTGGCGTTTCAGGCGTTGCCGTTGATCCTTGTGGTCTCTGCGCTGACGGTGCTGTTGTATTACTGGCGGGTGTTGCCGGTGGTGGTGCGCCTGTTTGCTAAGGGGTTGGAAAAATCACTGGGGATCAGTGGGGCTGGCGGTGTGGCTGCCGCCGCCAACGTGTTCGTCGGCATGATCGAAGCGCCGTTGTTCATAAAACCCTACATGGCGAAGTTGAGCCGCAGCGAATTGTTTTTGGTTATGACCACCGGCATGGCGACCATCGCCGGGACTGTGTTGGTGCTGTATGCGAGTTTTCTCAGCAATGTTATACCGGACCCGGCAGGGCATTTGCTGATGGCGCCATTGCTTACGCTGCTCTGGGGGCCCGTGGAAGCGATTGCGACCACAGTTACCCTTGGGACGATCTCAACCGTACAGATGGTGCTTCCGGAATTGCCTCTGGTGAAATGGCGCGAAGTCGGCCGTTGATTGCGGGCGTATTGTTAATTGCGCCCTTTGGAACTCACTTGTTGCTGACGGTCGACCCTGATGTGATCAAACAAGTCATAGCGGCGGCGGCGATGTTCTTTGCTTTGATCATGTTATGTGGATGGAAATATAAGGGGCCCCGCGGCATGATGCCGGGCTTAATTACGGGCGGAATTGGTGGGTTTTTTAACGGCATTGCCGCCGTCGGGGGTGGGGTTCTGGTGCTGTATTTAATGTCGCAATCTGAAAATATAAGGACGCAACGGGCAAACATTGTGATTTCGGTCGGTGTTCTACCTCTTACCGTCCTTCTTTCCATCGTGATTTCGGGGGCGATGACGCAGAAAATTCTTATGAATGTGGCGATCCTGGCTGTCCCGGCATTTATCAGTGTTTGGGCTGGGTCGAAGTTGTTTGGGTTCCTGCCGGAAAGGGCCTTCAGGCTGACAGTCCTATGGACTCTAATTATTATTAGTGGGGCGATGTTGGTTGCATGATTATGGCGGCTAAACTAATTTCTTGAAATGGTCAGCCTAGAGGAAGCGATATGCCGCTGAAGAAACTTGACCACTATTCCATCCGGACCTTAAAATTAGAAGAGTCTAAAGATTTCTACGTGGATGTCCTTGGAATGACGGTCGGTGATCGGCCTGACTTCGATTTTCCCGGCTACTGGCTTTATGTCGATGGCTTGGCAGTTGTTCATTTGGTCGGCATCGATCCCGATAATCCCCAGGGGTTGATTGATTATCTTGGTGAAGTCGATGTGGACGATCTTGATAGCAGTGGCACCTTGGATCATGTCGCTTTTGTCGCCAGCGACCCAAAAGCCTTTAAGGAACATTTGGAACAGAAGTCTTTGCCATATCGTGAACGTGACGTGCCGGGCATGAACCTCTATCAAATATTTGTGGACGATCCGAATATGATCAGCGTTGAAGTCAACTACTTCAATTAGAATTTATAATTAGGAGACGATAATGCGCCCGACCAACATGCTTATTTTGATGGCTGATCAGCACAACCCGAAGATGCTTGGGTGCCGGGGGCATGACTGGGTGAAGACGCCGAAATTGGATGCGTTGGCCGAGCGGGGGATTCAATTCGATTACGCCTATACCAATTCAGCGCTTTGCGTTCCGGCCCGGGCCGGATTCGCGACCGGACGCTATCCGCACGATAACAAGTGCTGGGACAATGCCATTGCTTATGACGGCAGCCAGCCCAGTTGGGGTCATAGGCTACAAGCCAACGGCAACGAAGTCGTTTCCATTGGAAAGCTGCATTACACAAATGAAGAAGATGATACCGGCTTCAATGAACAAATTCTGCCGATGCACATCAACGGCGGGCTCGGGGACCTACATGGGTCAATTCGCCCTGACCTGCCCGTCCGAGTTCAGGGCCGCCAGTATGTTGAAGAGGTCGGACCCGGCCACACCAAGTATCAGGACTATGACAAAGACATCACCAGTGCAGCGTGTGACTGGCTGAAGAATAAAGCTGAGGCCGAGTCGGAAAAGCCTTGGGTCTGTTTCGTGTCACTCATCGGGCCACACTTTCCCATCATCGCGCCACAGGAATACTACGACATATATCCCTTGGATGAATTACCGCCGTTCAAACCGGCGGACGAAGAGCTGTTTGAAAATCATCCCTGGTGGCAGGCTTTTAATAAGAGCTTCATCTACGAAGAATTTTTTCGCGACGATGAGCATCGGAAGATTACCTTGGCGTCTTATTTGGGACTTTGCACGTTCATGGATGCGAACATGGGCAAGGTCATCAAGGCGTTGGACGATGCCGGACTAACAGAAGACACCCGAATTATTTATACCAGCGATCACGGCGATAACATTGGTGCCCGGCGGTTGTGGGGCAAATCCACCATGCACGAGGAATCAACGGGCGTGCCGTTGATCATGGCAGGACCGGATATTCCGGAAGGGCAAATTTCCGAGACGCCAGTATCCCTAGTGGATTTTTTCCCAACGATCCTGGACGGTGCTGGCGCGCCGATGGGAGAGGGGGACGAGACGTTGCCGGGCGACTCGCTCCTTAAAATTGCGGATGCAGGTGACGATGCCGAACGCGTGGTCTTTGCAGAATACCATGGAGCCGGCGCAACATCGGGTGTGTTTATGATCCGGGGGGGGCGCTATAAGTACATTCACTACACCGGTGGATTTGATCCAGAACTTTACGATATGGAAGTTGATCCGGAAGAAATGGATAACGTTGCGGGGGATCCGAACTACGCCGATGCCCTTGCAGGGCTTCGCGAATATCTGTTGGAAATGCTTGATCCAGAAGCTGTGAATGCGGAAGCCTTGGCCGATCAAGCCGCATTAATTGAAAAACACGGTGGCGCCAAAGCATTGATTGCCAAGGGGGCTGCGAATAATACCCCCGTGCCGGGTACTGAGCAGGTCGTCATCAAGCCTGAGTAATCTCAAGGGTGCATAACGGTGCATGCTGCAAACCGGTTTAAACAAACCTGTTGATATCTATCCGGGCACTCCATAGACTTTTGTATCAGCACGTAATGCCGCCGCTCTTTAAACCTGAAACTTCAGGTTTTTGAGGGGGCAAGTTTGGTCTCAAAACCAAATTTTGCAGGGTTGGCGGCTCACGTTGCTTGAGTTAGGAGGGAGGCACAAAATTCTATTAATACAACGCCCTATGATCTTGCGTGGCGCCAGTGCCTGCCCGCTCGAGGAACGCGTAAATTTAACCTAAGACGTGCCTCGCCAATAGCGGCAGGCCGTAAAATGATCAAAAACAAGGAGTGATTCAATGGGAGACAAGACAGTTAAATCAACTAAGAAAGACGGCGTAAGCCGCCGCCAAGTCCTTAAGGGCGCTGGTGTGGCAACTGGCGCCGCCGCTGTTTCTACGATTTTCGCCCGTCCTGCGACGGCAGCGAAATTCCCAAACAAGCCAGTTAAACTGGTTGTGCCATTTGGTACAGGTGGTGGTTCTGATCGGACCATGCGTCTGATCGCACCCTATTTGCAGAAATATCTTGGCGTTCCTGTCAACGTTATCAACGTTAAAGGCGCTGGCGGCTGGGTTGCATGGGACCAACAGTCCAAATGGAACCCGGATAAAGACGATCACATGCTGGGAACGGTCAACTTCCCGCACGTGATGAGCTTGCTTGATCCTCGTATGAAGCGGAAACAGACTCTGAAGTCGTTTAACTTCATTGCGTGGCATTCGCTTGATCCATGCATCTGGGCAGTTAAAGACGGCGACAAACGCTTCCAGACGCTTGAGAAGTTCCTCTCGGTCGCAGCAGAAAAGCCAAACGGCCTTGTTATGAGCACGACGGCTGTTGGTTCTGATGACCACATGGGCATTGCGTACGCAGAGAAATTCTTGCCAAACTTCAAGGTTCGCAAGGTCTATGCGAACTCTGACGGCAAGAAGATTAAAGAAGTCATCGGTGGTCACACCGACGCGGTTGGCGGTAACATTGGCTACTATGTTCCGTACTTCACCGATGCAAAGCTGCGGGCCATTTGCGTGTTAGGCAACCATCGTTCGCCGAACTTGCCTAATACACCGACATTCAAGGAAGTCACGGGTAAATCCAACGTGGTCTTTGCAGGACGTGTATTCTCAGTTGCACCTGGTTTGTCGAAAGACAAGACCGATGTTTAGAAGAATGCAATCAGGATGGCTATGAATGATCCTGAGTATCAGATCAAAGAACTGAATAATAAGAATCCTTTGGTTCAACGTGAAGGTAAAGAGCTTCATGACGCAATCGCTGCGTCCGAGAAGTTCGTCAACAGCGTGAAGTATTGGGAAGGTGCCAAGTAAGGCTTTCCAAAACTAAAATTTGGGTCCCGTCTCAGAATTGTGGCGGGACCCTTTTTTCGCAATTTATGATCCCAATGATATTTGGTGTTAACATATGACAAAGGCATGGGGTGAGGGGCTTTCCCAGGCAGTAATAATTTTATTCTGCGGCTGGGTGCTTTGGACGGGTGCGGAGTATGCCTTCGGTGGGAACCTGTTATCTGGTTTTTCAGCCGGTGTAAGTATTCTTCTGTCGCTGGCGATTGTTTATCAAACATACCGCGAACGTACGAAGGAGTTAGCTGAGAAGATCGATTTTGATTTTAGCTACTTCGCTCTCAAGGCTTGGGTCATGGCTGTCGTAATCATTTTCTACGTCCTGTTGATATTTCAGTTGGGGTATTTTACCTCGACGGCGATTTATTTGATTTCCACGTCATATCTGACCGGACTACGTGATTTAAAGTTGGTTGTGATGACAACTGCCATTTTGATCCCCTTGATGTACGGGTTTTTCGAATTGTTCCTTCAGGCAGGACTGCCTGAGGGCATATTGATATAGTTAGGAAGTAATTACACGATGGCCGAAGAACCCTTACAATATTTATTACTTGCGCTCTCATGGCAGAATTTTGGCGTGATGATTCTGGGTGTCGTCGTTGGTCTTGTGATCGGTGCTATCCCAGGGCTTAGCCCTCCTATGGCAATTGCCCTCATGACTCCAGTTTCATTTGGTATGCCACCGGCGACCGCATTGATCATGTTGGTTTCCGTGTTTGCAGCAGGAATTTACGGCGGGTCGTTCTCGGCTATTTTACTACGTACCCCTGGAACCTCAGCCTCCGCCGCGAGCGCGATTGAGGGTTACGAGATGACCAAACGCGGCAGGGCCATCGAAGCCATTCGAATTTCGACGTTCGCATCTGTCGTTGGCGGTCTTATCAGCGGCTTAGTCCTGTTGTATCTGGCACCGCCGTTGGCCGAAATTTCACTCATGTTTGGACCCTCAGAATATTTTGTGACGGCTCTGTTGGGTCTGACGGCAATTGCAGCGGTTGCAACCGGATCAATTATGAAGGGACTGATGTCGGGTCTTTTGGGGCTCTACCTCAGTACTGTTGGAATTGACATCAACTCTGGGATTCCTCGCTTTACATTAGATATTGTCGCCTTTGAGGGCGGGATTGGTATTCTTCCGGCGATTATTGGTCTGTTTGCATTTGCACAAGGGATGGAACTCTGTGAGGGCGATCCGCGCGCAAATATTTCTGGCGTCAGTAAGCTGAGCTGGAATATTTGGCCAAAGTTTTCAGAAATTTATCAACTTAGGTGGTCGCTCATGCGCGGCTGGTTTACCGGGCTTGTCATGGGGATTATTCCAGCTGCTGGTGGAAGTGTTGCCCAATGGGTTGCCTACAACTGGGAAGTTCGGTCAGCGAAACCTGGCGACAAATTCGGCGAAGGTGAGCCTAAAGGGCTGGCGGCAACGGAAGGGTCTAATAATGGCGTTACGGGAACATCTCTCATTCCGATGTTCGTGCTGGGAATTCCCGGCGGAATATCCGCGGCCGTCATATTGGGGGCCTTAACGGTACACGGCTTACAACCAGGGGATCGTCTATTCCGAAACAATCCTGATGTGATCTATACGATTATGTGGGGCTTTATCTTAGCCAATGTCCTAATGGGCTTTGTTGCCGTATTTTTGGCCCGGATTATGGCTTACCTGACGCTGTTTCCCAAAGCCCTTATTGGCCCTCTGATTTTAATCTTTAGTGTCGTTGGTACCTATGCTGGTACAAATAACATTGCTGAGATTTGGATCATGATGGGCTTTGGTATTTTGGGCTACGGAATGATTAAATATAAATATTCTCCAGCAGGTGTCTTGCTGGGAATTATCTTAGGCCCGATTGCAGAAACGGGTCTGCGGGACCTTATGACAGTTTCGGATGGCGCGCCGTTCAGTTTCGTGTTCAATACCGAAGACCCTAAGTGGATTTCAATCACGATCATCTTCTTAATCTTCGTTGCGATGTATTACGCAATGAAGCCGAAGCCTTGGGAAGGAGATGCCAAGATCGAAGAACCCACACGTATTGATGACTAATCCTTTTGGAACTCCGCGGTCGAAGAGCTTCGGTGTGTTGGGACGCGGTTTGCATTTGTGCGTCGGTGAGACTCAATTTTAAGAGGATAAAGTAAATTGCAAAAATTTTGGTTGAAAACCCGCACGCCAATAACAAAATAATGAACTAAGCATTAAAAGGGGCTTAAATTTTCCTTTAGACCGCTAAATTTGTTTTTTGTTCTTTTGGGAAGCCCATGACAGAAAATTCGTTAAACAAAATCTTTTTGGTCGAAGACGATCCTGATATTCAGGAGATCGTTCTTATGTCGCTTAAGGATTTGGCTGGGTATGCCGTCTAAATTTGCAGCTCTGGGAAAAAAGCCTTGGATAAGGTGGCAGGATTTCAGCCCGACCTTATTCTACTTGATGTTATGATGCCGGAAATGGACGGCCCAACAACCTTAAAGGCCTTTCGGAAAATGCCTGAGGCTAACGAAATTCTCGTAATTTTCATGACGGCGCGCAGCCAAACCCATGAAGTCGAAGAGTATATGGAACTGGGCGCGATTGATGTCATTCGGAAGCCCTTTGATCCGATAACTCTTTGTGACCAGATTAAAAAAATTTGGGAGCAATATAATGGCTCGTGATGCTCAGCAGACCATTCAGGATAAAGTTCGCCATCTACGCGAACGCTATGCCAACTCGGTTGGGGAAAAGCTAATCGAAATAAATGCGGCATACGACCAATTGGTTGGTGAATTGGGGGGCGATGACCCAACAGTAGCAATTGACGGTTTAGCGACCCCCATCCATAAAATGGCAGGATCGGCACCGACATTTGGCCTTGCCGACTTAGGCGAAATAGCTGCCGAGATGGAGGAAGTTCTCTTGTCGTGCAAAGAAAATCCGGATGCGTTTTCTAAAGAAAAAATATCCGAATTAATGAAAGATTTGCGCCTAGCCGGTGAGAATGTTTCGCCCGAGAAATTATGACCGGCTGACGGTAAATTTATAACCGCAACTAGGAACTGTAATAATAATTGTCGGTTTTTTCGGCTCAACCTCAATTTTCTTGCGCAGTCGGCTGATAAGAACATCAATCATCCGATCTGACGGTGACTCATCATGTTGGCTAACCGCATCCAAAAGGTGTGCACGTGTACGGTCGGCTAAAATCAATTATCGAGCATCCACGGCCTTTCGTGAAACCCACGGGTATGAATGCCTATTTTGGTCCAAACCGTCGGCGTGACAGACGGAACGCTTATAACGGAACAGAACGGCGAAGCAAGATGGCGACTGTCGTCCCAGGTGATCCTCACGGTCATTTGCTAAGGAGCGATGATTCGATGTCGTCGGATGCTGTTGAAAAGCTGTTGCGGTCTTAGCCTTCTTTTTCCCTAACTCGAATTCCAGCCCACTCTTCCATTACCTTAATCATCGTTGTTGAAGGCTCATCGCCAAGTCCCTTGAGCACGCCCATGGTGAAATAGTTTTTCACGACACCACCAGCCAACGCGGGCATACCAAGGGCGTCGGCTTGATCCATGTAGAGCGATACATCCTTAAGCAGCAACTTGGTCGCCATATTGGACGATGATCCTTCCTTGATGAGTTGGGGGAATTTAATTTCTGAGGCCCAGGAGCGAGCAGCCCCCGCATTCATCACATCGAGCATCTGGGCCGGATCAAGCCCGGTCAGCTTTCCGACAGTCAGCACCTCCGCCAATGCCATCGCAATTGTCGCCGATACATAGTTGTTGGAGCATTTCATGGTCTGGCCGAGTCCCTGTGCTTCGCCCAGGAAAAAGTACGACCCCAACACGTCAAAAATCGGTTGCAACTGGTCAGTGGTTTCTTGTCGACCCGATACCATCAGTGACAACGACCCCTCATTCGCACCTTTCATGCCGCCGCTAACAGGGCAGTCGATGCAGGTTATGTCGTGCGCTTCCAAACCTTTTGCGACTTCCGTTGCGACGACAGGGCCGGTGGTTGAAAGATCAACGTAGGTTTTTATCATTTTTCCTTCGTGAAGGCCCTGGGCTCCGAGTGCGACCTCCTTGACGATGGCGGGCATGGGTAGGCTGACCAGGACAGTCTCAACAAGATCTGCAACGTGGGCCGGGTTGTCAGCGACTGTTGCGCCTCGGTCTTGGAATGGTTTCGTCCGGCTTGGGTCAATATCATAAACTACCAAGCCGTAGTCGGCATCCATCAACCGTCCCGCCATTGGCGTACCGATCATCCCAACGCCAATAAATCCGAGAGTTTCTTTTGTCATGTGGTTTCTAAATTTTCCCTAAAGCCCTCAGCACCATCTCTGGTGTGATTGGTTGGTCAGTGACGCGGGCGTTTAGGGGGGAGAGGGCATCGTTCACGGCATTTAGGATCGCCGCTGGGGCGCCACCAGTGCCAGCTTCGCCAACACCCTTTGCCCCCAGTTCCGATGTGCCGGTCGGAGATTCGACATGGCCAACGACGATATCCGGCATTTCAACTGCCATGGGGACCAAATAGTCGGCCATGGTTGCGTTTAACAACTGACCGTCATCAGAATACTGGCAGTGCTCGAAAAGCACGCCGCCGATGCCTTGGACCACGCCGCCACGGACTTGTTCATCGACCAATTGCGGATTGATGATGCGGCCGCAGTCTTCGACGACGAAATGTTTCAGCAGTTTGATAAAGCCGGTGTCGGTGTCGACTTCCACGTAGGCGCCCTGAATACCATTGGTCAGTACGAATGGAAATTCGGTCACCCGATAATGGCGGGTGACGACGAATTCAGGGTTAACATCGTTGGGAATTTCATGGGTACGGAATTGTACCATGGTGGCGAGTTCCTCCAGCCCCATGCGTTCGGTTTCGCTTTCTTTATCAACGACGATACCGTTTATCATATCGAGCGCATCGGCTTCCGATTGCAGGACGGAGGCCGCGACGGTAAGGACATTCTCCTTAAGCGCTTTGCCTGCTTGCAGTGCAGCCTCCCCGCCGATGCCAGCGCCACGCGATGCCCAAGTCCCCCCGCCATAGGCAGACATATCGGTATCACCTGTCAGCACCCGCACGTCTTCCATCGGCACGCCGACAGCCGTCGCTACCACTTGGGCAATTATCGTTTCGGTGCCTTGGCCTTGTTCTGTGACACCGATGGTGCAAGTGACTTTTCCGGTTGGTTCAATCCGAAGGGTACACCCGTCCATGGCCGAAACCTTGGCGCCGCCAATGCCATAGAACATGGGGCTGGGGTTGGTGACTTCGATAAAGCTGGCGAGTCCAATACCTCGGTACACGCCGTCACTGCGAAGCTTTTTCTGCTCGTCGCGCTTGGCGTCGTAGTCCATCATCACCAGAAGTTTTTCCAAGCATTCCTGATGGGACAGCTTTTCCAGCGGCAATCCGGACGGAATTTTGGTTGGATAGCCGTCATCTGGGAGCAAGTTCAACCGTCGGAACTCTACCGGGTCTAACCCCGCCTTTTCTGCCGCTAAATCGGCCATGCATTCGCCGACCGCCGTCGCAATCGGATGGCCGACCGCGCGATACTGGCACATCATGTTTTTGTTTTGAAAGACCACGTCGCCGACAGCCTTGTAGTTGGGAATCAGATACTGTCCGCCGGTCAGGTTCAGAACTTGATTAAGCTCAATGGCGCTGGAACGGGGATACATCGAATATGGCCCAATCCCAGTCAAATCATCGATTTCAAAGGCGACGATCCTGCCGTCGGCATCCAGCCCCACTTTCGCCTTAACCCGGTGGTCGCGGGCGTGGATGTCTGCCGAGAAACTCTCTAACCGATCAGCAATAAATTTCACCGGTCGGCCGAGAAATTTGCTCAACATCAGGGTCGCGACTTCGTCTCCATAGGTATGGATTTTAATGCCGAAGGAACCGCCAACGTCTGGGCTGATGACACGGATAGAAGTTTCCGGGATACCCAGAATGTTCGCCCACACGGCCTGGAAGAAATGCGGCCCCTGACCTGAATGGTGGACCGTCAGGCGTTCTTCGATGGGATTGTAGTCAGCAAGTAGGGCGCGTGGTTCCAAAGTCACGCCAGTATGGCGACCAAAGTTAAAAGTTTCCTCGACCACGTGGGCGGCATCTGCGAAAGCCTCGTCCACGTCGCCTGAAATGACTTCTCTGTGCCACGCGTGGTTGTCACCCAAGTCTGCATGAATGACAGGTGTATCGGCGTCGAGGGCAGTCTCCATATCGGTGACGGCGGGTAAT
>Ga0114996_10009071_pt1 | contig 10957 bp, 9 predicted proteins | sample ArcticOcean_MG_C_4_FD_87039 | JGI IMG/M metagenome (GOLD analysis project Ga0114996, IMG submission 87039) | Marine microbial communities from western Arctic Ocean - ArcticOcean_MG_CB4_134 | ecosystem: Environmental > Aquatic > Marine > Oceanic | place: Arctic Ocean: Canada Basin | collected... | reverse complement strand
GACATCGTTCCCGCCCGCCTGGGAAAGGACCCGCTCGCCATACCGATAGCCGAAAAGAAGCGGCTCCTCGACGAGTACAACGACATCATCTGGTCGACGGAGAAGATACAGAGCTCGTCGATCGGCTACAGTGACGGCCGCCGTAAGGTCACCTTCGCCAACTCCGCTGGAAGCTACATCGAGCAGAGCAAGGTCGATGTCTCGATGCGCATCAACGCCATGGCCCGGGCTGACGGCGACGTGCAGCAGTCTGGGATCAGCATCGGTAGCAACGGCGACTTCGCCGTCGCAGAGGGTCTCCACGATCAGGTCCGCGACATCGCCCAGCGGGCCGTGGACTTCCTGTCGGCGCCGTATGCGGAGGGAGGCGACTACACCGTCGTGCTCGATCCGATCCTCGCCGGCGTCTTCGTCCACGAGGCCTTCGGGCACCTCTCCGAGGCCGACCACATCTACGAGAACGATCGTATGCGCGAAATCATGGTTCTCGGCAAGCGGTTTGGTGAGAAGAACCTGAACATCGTGGACGGGGCCGCAGTCCCCGACCTTCGCGGCAGCTACAAATACGACGACGAGGGCGTTCCCTCGACCAAGACCGACCTGATTCGCGAGGGTGTCCTCGTGGGCCGGCTCCACTCTCGGGAGACCGCGGCCAAGATGGGCGAGCCTACCTCGGGCAATGCCCGAGCCATCAGCTTCCAGTTCCCGCCGATTGTCCGCATGACCAACACCTACATCGAGCCTCAGGATGTCAGCTTCGACGACATGATCGCCGACATCAAGGACGGCATTTACGCCCGTAACTGGTACGGCGGTATGACGAGCATGGAGATGTTCACGTTTTCGGCGGGCGAGGCTTATCGCATTCGCAACGGCAAGCTCGAGGAGCTGGTCAGGCCGGTGGTGCTCTCGGGTAACCTGTTCGAGACACTCAAGGTGATCGACGCTATCGGCAACGACCTGGATATGAACCAGGGCGGCGGCTGCGGCAAGGGCGGCCAGTCGCCCCTTCCGGTGACCAACGGCAGCCCCCATATCCGCATCGCCAAGTGCCTGGTCGGAGGAAAGTAGCTTGCTGGATGTTCTCGATCTGGCCCGGCAACATGCTGACCAGGCGGAGGTCTATCGTGTCTGGCGCCGAGAGACGCCCGTAAGCTTCGAGGCGAACCGGCTCAAGCTCCTCGAAACGAAGGAGTCATCGGGGCTGGCCTTGCGGCTCGTGAAGGGTGGGCGGATCGGCTTCTCGGCCACCAACGACCCTGACGATAAGAAGGGTCTCGTCGAACGGGCTGTCGAGCTCTCCGGATTCGGCGCCGAAGCCAAGTTCGACCTTCCCGGCCTCACCGAATATCCCACGGTTCGTCTCTATGACGAGAGTACGGAGCGAGTAACCATCGAAGAGATGGTACAGACGGGGCAGGGGATGATCGACGCGCTCCGGGCTACGAATGCAGAGATTGACTGCGAGGCCGGGGTCACGAAGACGGAGACAGAGATCGAGATCGTCAACTCCCACGGCGCTCGCGTATCTTATCGCCGGTCGGGTTATGCCGTGGCTCTCCACGGGACGCTGATCCGAGGGACCGACATGCTGTTTGTCGGCGATTGGGCGTCGTCGACGGGCACGGACATCGACCCGAAGCGCATTACGGCCCGCGTCGTCAAGCAGCTTGAGATGGCCCGGGATACGGTGCCCGCTCCGACTGGGAAGACGACGGTGCTGTTCAGTCCTCGGGGCGTTTCCAGTGCATTGCTTTCTCCGTTAACCCTGGCCCTCAATGGACGCACCGTCATTCAGGGGGCTTCACCGCTTCAGGACAAGCTCGGGCAGCGGCTGTTCGACGAGCGGTTCTCTCTGTGGGACGATCCGACCATCGATCTCCGCCCCGCCAGCCGGATCGTCGACGACGAGGGGATTCCCGCTCGCCGTACGACGCTGGTCGACGCCGGGGCCCCGGTCACGTTCCTTTATGATTTGCAGACGGCCGGTCAGGCTGGTGTCGAGACCACGGGTAGCGCGTCCAGGGGCCTCGGCAGCTTGCCTTCGCCTTCGACAAGCCTTCTGGTCGTCGGCGAAGGCGACACTTCCTACGATGACATCCTGGCCGGTATCGACGACGGCCTGCTCATCGAGCAGCTGTTGGGTGCGGGCCAGGGCAACGTGCTTGGCGGCGAGTTCGGCGGCAACGTGCTGCTGGGCTATCGCATCGAGAAAGGGCGTATCACCGGACGGGTGAAAGATACGATGATCTCCGGTAACGTCTACGAGGCCCTGAAGAATGTGGTTGCGATAGCTTCCGACGCCGAGTGGGTAGGGGGTGGCCTCCTGACTCCCGGAATCTGCTGCAGCGGAGTGACAGTCTCCAGCAAGACGTAGGCGGTCTCGGTCATGACGTTTCAGGACAGCATTGCCCAGCTGACCAACGGCGATGGGAGCATCTCAGCCCCACTCCTGGCCCACCTTTCGGGTCTGGAAGCCGACGAGCTGGACGCTTTCCGGGAGGCATGGTCGGCAGCGCCCACCGAAGTCCGTCGCAAAACCGTCGGGATGCTGGTAGAGATCGCCGAAGACAATGTGGAGCTGGACTTCAGTGCCGTCCTTCGCCATGCTCTCGAGGACGAAGAAGAGGATATCAGGGCCAAAGCCGTAGGTGGGCTCTGGGAGTGCGAGGAGCGTACCCTCATCATTCCGTTGATGGACCTGCTGGCGAACGATCCTTCGGAGACGGTGCGCGCCGCAGCGGCGCAGGGGCTGGGACGGTTCGCCATGCTGGCCGAGGTAGGCAACCTATTGGAGCGGGATACGGCCCGGGTCGCCGACGCGTTGCTCAGCACCATCGATAACGACGAGGAGACCCTCGATGTCAGGCGGCGGGCCATTGAGGCCGTGTCTCCGATGAACGTCCCTCGGATCGCTGAGATCGTTGAAGAGGCCTACGAAAGCGACGACGACGACGTCCGCACCAGCGCACTCTATGCGATGGGGCGCACCTGCGACCCCAAGTGGCTCCCCATCTTACTGAAAGAGCTCGATAACGCCGACCCCCAATTCCGTTACGAAGCCCTCGGGGCGCTGGGCGAGCTGGGCGAAGAAGAGGCCGTTGTCTACATCATCGCGGCGATCACCGACTCCGATTCCGAGGTGCAGGCGGCGGCGGTGCAGGCCCTCGGCTCCATCGGCGGAGCGATGGCAAAGCGGGCGTTGGGCCAGGCTGCAAAGCATCCCGACGGAAACATCGCCGAGCTGGCCCAGGCAGCCCTGGAGGGCATCGCCACCGATGAGGACCCGCTGCGCTAGGTTCGGGACGCGTCGGGGGTAGGGATCGGCGACCAGTTTGCGGCGGGGTTCCCACTGCGTCTCTGGCGGCGTATCATAGCCGAAACCCGTTAGGCGGTCGCTATGCTACGGCTTCGCTACTCGTTCTGGGACGGCTCCCAAGAGCCCTTCGCGCTCGAGCCCGACGACCTGATGGACGAGATCGCCGACGAGCTGTTCAACCACGGTAGCGTGCGCCGTGCGCTGCAGCGTCTGATGCAGCGCGGCATGACCGGCCGCAACGGCCAGCGCCGCGAGGGCGTCCGAGACCTGATCGAGCGGGTCAAACAGCGCCGGCAAGAACAGCTCGAGCGCCACGACCTGGGCTCCATTCTCGAAGGCATCAGGGAGCGACTAGAGGAGATCGTCGACACGGAGCGGAGCGGAATCGGCCGGCGTCTCGACGAGGCCAGAGGGAAAGCGGCGGAGGATGCGGACCAAGGCGGGCTGCTGGAGACGCTCCAGAACCTGGCCGACCGGCGCCGCGACACCCTGGACCAGCTCCCGCCGGACCCCGCCGGTCAAGTCAAGGCGCTCAGCGACTACGACTTCATGGACCAGGACGCACGCCAGAAGTTCCAGGATCTGATGGACGAGCTCAAGCAGCAGGCCATGGAGCAGTATTTCAAGGACATGCAGCAGTCGCTCCAGGGTATGAGCCCCGAGCAGATGCAGGGTATGAAGCAGGCCCTACGGGACCTCAACGAGCTGCTCCAACGGCACGATCGAGGTCAGGTGAGTGACGAAGAGTTCCAGCAGTTCATGCAACGGAACGGGTCCATGTTCGGGCCTCAAAAGCCCGCGGACATGGATGAGCTTATTGATCAGCTCCAGGAGCGCATGGCCCAGGCCAAGTCCCTCCTCGATAGCATGCCCGAGGAGACGCGCCGGCAGATGCAGGAGTTGATCAACTCGGTCATGGATGACGAGATGCGACAGGAGATGGGTGAGCTGGCCTCCACCCTTGATGCGCTGTATCCCCCGGACGAGCTGCGCCGCCGGTATCCGTTCACCGGCCAGGACGAGATTTCCCTGGAAGAAGCGATGCGGCTGATGGACCATCTCCAGGAGCTCGACAAGCTTGAGGACCAGCTACAGGGGGTCCGTGGACCGGAAAACCTTGACGATGTAGACGAAGCGAAGGTCGCGGAGCTCTTGGGCGAGGAGGCGCGCCAGTCCTGGGAGGAGCTCAAGGAGATGACCCGAAAGCTCGAGGAGGCTGGCTATATACGTCGCAACGGCGACAAGCTGGAGCTGACGCCGCAGGGGATACGTAAGATCGGCCAGAAGGCCATCCGCGATATCTTCGACCGCCTGAAAAAGGACCGCATCGGCGCCCACGAGCTCCACCATCGCGGCGCCGGGGGCGAGCCCAGCGGCGACACCAAGCCCTGGGAGCTGGGAGACGATTTCGCCGTCGACTTGCAGCGCTCGCTGATGAACACAGTCCAGCGCACCGGCGCGGGGACGCCCTTGCGCATGCATCCCGACGACTTCGAGGTCCACCGCGTCGAGCACACCACCCAGACCGCGACCTGTCTGCTTCTCGACCGGAGCCGGTCCATGGGCTATTACGGGAATTTCATCGCGGCCAAGAAGGTGGCCATCGCCCTACAGGCCCTCATTCGCTCCAAATACTCGCGGGACTCGCTCTACATCATCGGCTTCTCGGATATCGCCATTGAGTTCAAGGATGAAGACCTGCCGGAGCTCAGCTGGGACACCGGAATCTCAGGCACGAACATGCATCACGCCTTCATGCTTTCCCGCAAGCTGCTTTCCAAGCATAAAGGGAGTACGCGGCAGATTATCATGATCACCGACGGGGAGCCGACAGCCCATCTCGAGCACGGTCTGCCCTACTTCAGCTACCCGCCGTCGCCTCGGACCATCAGCGAGACGCTCCAAGAAGCACGGCGCTGCACCCAGGAAGGTATTACCATCAACACCTTCATGCTGGAGAACAGCTACCCCCTCGTGGACTTCATCAACCTCATGACCCGGGTTAACCGCGGACGGGCCTTCTACGCCTCCCCGGACCAACTCGGCGAATACGTCCTGGTCGACTACCTGGCGAACCGGCGTCGCCACGTCGCTTGACGTCGATCACAGGATTCTAGCCGCGCAGTCCTTCTTTCATCCCGTCATCGGTGGATGGGCGTCATGCCACTCCGTGGCGCATTCGTAGGCGTTGCCAACCCGCAGGAGGGTGGCCTCGTCGAAGGGGCGGCCCAGGAGCTGAAACCCGATGGGCAGCCCGCTTGTCGAAAAGCCGCAAGGCAGGGCTAGCGACGGATACCCGGTGAGGTTCCCCGCCCTGTTGAGTCGGCCCAGGGCGTTCAAGATGGGAAGCTGAGAGTCCCCGACTTGTACTTCAGTCTCGCCTCGCTTCGGCGCGAAAACGGCGGTGGTCGCGAAGGCCAGGATGTGAACGTCCTGCAGCGTGGTGAAGACTTCGCGGGTCAGCGCGGACCGTGCTTTCTGTGCCTTGATATAGTCCGCGGCGCTGATCTCCCCGCCGGCCGCGAGCCGGGGGCTCATCCTGGGGTCGAGTTCGGCGCCGTGCGTCTCCAGGAGAGCGCCATGCGACGCGAACGCCTCGGCCCCCAGAAGTGTCGCTGCGATCTCGATGCACGTCGGCAGCGAAGGGATGGAGACCTCCGTGACGGTTGCCCCAAGGCCCGCCAGGGTGTCGATGGCGCCTCTCACCGAAACTTCGACCTCGGGGTCGAGCGCGTCCCAGACAAACTCCCTGGGCACGCCAACCCGGAGTCCCTTCACTCCGTCCTCCAGACCGGCGGAGAAGTCGGGGACGGGCACGTCCGCCGACGTCGGGTCATCGGGGTCGTAACCGGCGAGGACGTTCAACACAAGGGCCGAGTCTGCTACCGTCCTGGCGAAGATGCTGACGTGGTCCAGCGACCAGCACAGCTGGGTCACGCCGCGTTGGCTGATGCGCCCGTAGTTCGGTTTGAGTCCGACCAATCCGCAGAGCGAGGCCGGGATGCGTCCCGAGCCTCCGGTATCGGTCCCCAGGGCGGCGGCGCACTCCCCCGCCGCGGTCGCTGCCGCGGAGCCGCCGCTTGATCCTCCACTCATGCGCTCGGGGGCCCAGGGGTTCGACGAGTCCCCGTAGTGGGGATTCTCGCCCGTGGCTCCGAAGGCGAGCTCGTTCATATTGAGCTTGCCCAGAAAGATCGCACCCGCCTCCCTGAGCCTGGCCACCGAGGTTGCGTCCTCGCTCGGCACGTGGCCGGCCCAGACTTTGGTCCCCGATGTGGTCAGTAGGCTCCTGGTGGCATAGAGGTCCTTCAGCCCAATCGGGATACCATGCAGCGGGCCTCGATACTCGTTACGGGCGATGGCCTGTTCGGCCTCCACAGCCGCCGCCCGGGCCTCATCTGGGGTTACGGTGATGAACGCGTTGAGGGTTGGTTCCAGCGCAGCAATGCGCTCCAGGTGGGCATCGACGAGCTCGACTGGTGAAAGCTCGCGGCTCTTGAGCAACGCTGACAGCTCGGTGATCGGACGAAGGCAGAGGTCTTGATGTCGTATTTCAGCGTTCCTCACTTTGTTCTGACCGTCGCCCTCGGTTTGGTATCACTGTCTTTCGGAAGGGGCCGGTTCCGAAGGGTGGCGGAATGGCCTCGACTGGTTTAGTCCATAGCTATAGCAGACCCGCTCTCGATATGTCAAAGCACTCGGTTGGACAGCAGGTTGGCGGTCAGTGCATGCTATAATCTGGCCGCGAAAACCGGCCTACGATTTCCCCCGGAACGGAGTGAGAGCTATGACCAAACTTGACGTAATCTCCGCGGACTCACATATCATCGAGCCGCCGAACCTGTGGGTCGACTATATCGATCCGGCGTTTCGTGACCGGGCCCCGCGTTGCGAGCGGGAGAACGGGAACGACGTCTTTAAATGCGAAGGCGTGACCCTCATCCAGGTCGGCGCGGTCTCGGGCGCGGGCAAGAAAAGCGAGGACCTGATTCTCGACGGCACCTTCGAGAACAACGCTCCTCCAGGCAGCGCCGACCCCCACGCCAGGCTCGGCGAGATGGACGTGGATGGCGTTCAGGCTGAAGTCATCTATCCCTCAGTGGCGCTGCGTATGTTCGGTATCGAGGACGCGCCCTACCAGCTCGCTTGCTTCAAGGCCTACAACGATTGGATGGCCGACTTCTGCAAGCCCTACCCCGACCGGCTCAAGGGTATCGGCATTGTGCCCATCGAGAACATGGAGGTCACGGCGGGAGAGGTGCAGCGCTGCCGGGAGCTGGGGCTCGCGGGCGTTTCCATCTCGGTGAATCCGATTCAGGATGGCCGGCACTACGACGACCCCATGTTCGACCCGATGTGGGCGGCGGCCCAGGACGCCGGTCTGCCCGTCAGTCTCCATATCCTGACCGAACGCAAGGTCAGGCCCAAGACCGGCCTCGACCGCTACGTGGGCCAGGTCCTAGATTTCATAGCCATGGAGACGGCGCTCACCCGCATGATCCTTTCCGGCGTTTTCAGTCGGTTCCCCAAACTCAAGATCGTCTCGGCCGAGAACGACGCCGGCTGGGCCGGCTACTTCCTTGAGCGATTGGATTACGTCTTCGACCGGCGCAAGGCCTTCTACGATGTTGAGGTCGACCGCTCTCGTTTGCCGAGCGAGTTCTTCCGGGACCACGTCTACCTCACGTTCATGCGCGATCGCGCGGGTATCCTGGTGCGCGACCTGGTCGGGGCCGATAACCTGATGTGGTCCTCGGACTACCCGCACCTCGATAGCACCTGGCCCAACTCCCAGAAGATGATCGAGTACCTGGTCGGCGACATTCCCGCCGAGGACCGGCGCAAGATCGTCGCTGAGAACGCCGCCAAGCTCTACAACTTCAACTAGCGCTGTCGTGCCAGGGCCTTGCGATGCGCACAGAAAGGAGCGGTTCGGCGTGTTTTTCTCGACGATTCAGACTGAAACTGAGATCTGTGGCGAGGATGACGAGGCAAGGGCCATCGACTTCTTGCGCACGGGGAACGGCCCGGAAGCGAATGAGGAGTCCTCAAGCCACCCGCTCGACCACTCGAGCAACGGATAGGTTTAGGGCGGGCCATGCTCACCCTCCCCGACTATCTAGAAGATGGCCTTGATCTGGTCTTCGTGGGAATCAACCCCGGCAAGACCTCGGCGGAGGCGGGCCACTATTTTGCCAACAAGCGCAACCGGTTCTGGCCCGCGTTTAACGCGGCGGGGATGACGCCCATGCCCCTCGGACCTGAGACGGATGCCGAGGTCCTCGCCCACGGAATCGGGTTCACCGACGTCGTCAAACGGGCCACGCGCCAGATGTCCGAGCTCAAGACCGCCGATTTCCGCGACGGCGTCGCGCTGTTGAACGAGAAGCTACTGCGATTTCAGCCCGGCATGGTCTGCTTCAACGGGCTCAGCGGGTACAAGCAGTTCGTTCGGTTCACCGAGCCGGGCACTCGCCCACCCAAGATCGGGCTTCAACCCCGCACCGTCGGAGCCTCGCGCATCTATGTGCTCCCCTCCACAAGCCCCGCCAATGCCGCGGTGTCGTTAGAACGGATCGTCGACGGCCTCCGCGAGCTCAAAGTCCTGCTCGGGCGGGGCTAGGAGGACCTGGGTGGCGAAGGTCAGAGCGTTCGTCGCCATTGAGCTCGACGCCTCCCTCCGCACAGCCCTGGCCGTTGCCCAGGATGCGCTGCGGCGACAGGTCAGCCTCTCGGTACGTTGGGTCAGGCCCGAGGGCATCCATCTGACACTTCAGTTCCTCGGCAGCATTCAGGCCGACTTATTGAAAGCGATTGAGGGGCGCTTGGAGGCCGTCGCCGGCCGGTCGAGCCCGTTCCGGATCCAGCTCGGCGGCCTTGGCGGCTTTCCATCTCTTGAACGCCCCAGCGTACTGTGGGTCGGCCTGGCGGGCGAGGTCGATCTTCTCTCGACGCTCCAGGCAAGACTGGAGACCGAGCTTGAGTCCTTGGGACTCCCCAAGGAAGGCCGCCCGTTCCACCCGCATCTGACCCTGGGCCGGGTCCGAACAGGACATCGCGCCGGAGGCAGACCGGCCGCATCGGGGCTTGCTCAGGCCATCGGGACACCGATCGGCGAGCAGCTGGTGGAGCGGATCAGTCTGATGAAGAGCTCGCTGACAGCCGATGGCGCCCGCTATACACAACTGGCTTTCGCCAATCTGGCGACAGGGTTGTCAGCCCAAGAACCCTAATGTAGACTCTGCCACTGTGCCCGAGACCATCCCCCGCTGAAGAGGTATCTGACCCGATGGAATTCCCGAAATGCCAAAAGTGTGACGTCGGTGATCTCGTTCCCTATCGGACTTCGGTAGCCAGGGCGCCCCGATTCACTACAAGGCCTGGATATGCACCAATCCCGATCGCCTCTTCAATCTGAAGATCCGCAACGGTGATGTCTACATCAACGAACCGGTCAATAGCGGAGTAAACCACGTAGCGGCGTTCGGTAACCGAACGCCGCCCACCGGTACACCCTAGGCTCCGGAGCCTAGCTCGGGAGCCTTTCTTTTTCGCACTTTTCCGGAACCTGTTCCAAAACCATATACAAAAGATGGCGGCGTTATGGTAACATGGAATGAGTCACCTTTTGCTGAACGGGAGTCGAAAACTATGCAAGACCAGGTCCGACAGTTCCTCGATTTCCTGACTGTGGAAAAGGGGTTCTCCCCCAACACCCGCGAGGCGTATCAGAACGATCTCACCCAACTCCGTGAGTTCGCCGAGCCCCAGGTCGGACCCGGTTCCGGTGGTTGGACAAGAGTCACACGGAGCATGCTGACGGACCACGTCGTGAGCCTGCGAGACCGCGAGTATGCCCCTACGACCATCGCGAGGAAGATCGCGGCGGTCAAGTCTTTCTTCGGATTCCTATCTGATGAGGGCATCCTCGCCGAGGACCCCTCCGAAGAGTTGATATCGCCGAAGGTGGGCCGCTCGCTCCCCAAGTACCTCGCGCAAAAAGAGGTTGAGACGCTGCTTTCCCAACCCGGCAAGAAGGGCCGCATGCCCGACACAATGCGCGACGAGGCACTCCTGCAACTCGTCTACGCCACTGGGATGCGGGTCAGCGAGCTCGTCAACCTCGACGTCTCCGACGTTAACCTCGAAGGCGGCCTCGTACGGTGCATGGGCAAGGGTTCCAAGGAACGCGTAATCCCAATGCACGCCCAGGCCGCTTATGCTCTCCAGAGCTACGTCCGGCACGGCAGACCGGGCCTGGCGAAGAGTGTGACCGTGAAGGCCCTATTCCTCAATCACCGTGGCCAAAGGCTGACACGTCAGGGGTTCTGGCTGATCTTGAAGAACTATGCCAAGGCCGCTGGAATCGGCGCCGCGATCACGCCCCACGTCCTCCGACACAGCTTCGCCACCCACATGCTTCGAGGCGGTGCGCCTCTGCGCAACGTGCAAGAGCTGCTGGGGCACGCCAACATCTCCACGACCCAGATCTACACCCACCTCACCAGCGATCACGTTCGCGAAGAGTACGCCAAGGCCCATCCTCGAGCGGGTTAGGGACCGAAATGGCCAAACGGCGGCAGCATATCGCCATGGGAAGCGACGAGCGGACCCCGGTCACCGACATGATCGTCGAAG
>Ga0114996_10009067_pt1 | contig 10957 bp, 10 predicted proteins | sample ArcticOcean_MG_C_4_FD_87039 | JGI IMG/M metagenome (GOLD analysis project Ga0114996, IMG submission 87039) | Marine microbial communities from western Arctic Ocean - ArcticOcean_MG_CB4_134 | ecosystem: Environmental > Aquatic > Marine > Oceanic | place: Arctic Ocean: Canada Basin | collected... | reverse complement strand
GGACACCCACCTGGAGACGTTCTATTCGAAGCACGTCGGCAGGTTCTGGATCGGGTTCCTCCTTCACTTCATCAGTTGGATAGTTGGCGCCATCGAGACGTACTACATCATCCTCTACATGGATGTCGAAATCACCTTCTTCAGCGCCTTTCTCCTGACATCCCTCACGGGGATCATAAAGGCGGCTTTCTTTTTCGTGCCCGCCGGAATTGGCGCCTTTGAAGCCGGCCACGCGTACCTCTTCTACCTGCTCAGCTTCAGCCCCGCCATTGGTCTGTCCGTCGCCGTTGTAAAGCGATTGCGCAGGCTCTTCTGGATGGGCACAGGAGTTCTCCTCTTCTATGGGCAGATGCTCATCGGCGGAGCGACACCGAAAGCTCCCCACTCGCCGGATCCAGAGGCGATCGATTCTGCCAAAGGGACTCCCTGACCTTTCGATCGCCTTCTTGCCAGAACAAACGGAACCGCACGAGAACACGAATTGAGGTGTCGACATGTCGACCGGAAACAGGCTCCAATGGCGACCTCTTCTCCTGATCGCGGGCCTGACGTCTGCATGCTACCTTCCGTCGCTTGCCCTCCCTTTCATCTCAGACACTTATAATCAGATCAATCTCTCCCGGGGACTGGGTCCGCTGGATCTGTTCACCGTAGAGACCTACCACTACTACCGCCCCCTGCTTCTGAACTCCTACCTGCTGGATTACACCCTCTGGGGCCTTCAGCCGGCCGGCTACCGGATAACGACCCTTCTGCTGCATCTCTTGAACACCTTCCTGGTCTACCGCCTTGTCATGTCTCTTCCCGGCACGGGGCACCCAGCCGCTCTGGTTGCAGCGCTCTGGTTCGGGATAACTCCCGTTCACGCTCCCAGCGTCGTTTGGGTCCTGGGGCGATCTGATCTTCTATACACCACCTTCTACCTGGGGGCCTGTCTCTGTCTGATCTGACGACCGGAACATCGTTACGCATGGATCCTGATCGCGGCAGCCGCCCTGCTGACGAAAGAGATCGCCATATCCCTGCCGGTGGTCGCGGCTGCGTCCGCATTCCTCCTGGGTATCGGCCGGAGTTGGCCTGAACGGGTCCGCCAGGCTCTCTGGGTATCGGCCCCCCTGCTTCTGCTGCTCGCCGCCTACCTCGTTGGCAGAACCCTCTTCTTCGGTCGCTTCCCCTCGTCACCTATACACGACAGCACCTCCCTCCCACGGATTTTCCTGAACCTGGGCCGATTCGCCGTTGCCCTCATCCTGCCCCTGGACCTCGAACTCCTGAAGCCATTGCTTCGTGAGAAGCCCGCACTTGTCGCCGCCGGTGGCGTGTGCGTTTGCGCCGGCTTGGTATTTCTTCCCCGCTTCTCTCGAAGAAACGTGCCGCTGCAACTCTGCCTGGTCTGGGTAGGGCTCACACTCGCCCCTGTCATTCGAACCTATGGCCCTCAATATCTCTATCTGCCAGGTGTGGGCGTCGCGGCCGGTATCGGAATTCTCCTGGGGCGCACCAACCATCGCAAGCTCCTCACTGCCGTCCTCACATGCTTCTGCCTGCTCGGGATGGGCAGTTTCCAATCGCAGATGCGCACAGCTGCTACCTATGCGGGCAACACCATCGCATCCATCCGATCTCGCCTGCCCGTTGGGTCAAGAGCACTTGTCGTGGGGCTCCCTTCCGAAATAAAGGGAGTTCCCGTGTTTGGCTGGCCCGGAAATATCCGTCACGCACTCACGCTGTACGGCCATCCCGTAAACGTCCAGGCGCCCGGAACGGTACGGTATCATGACCCTGCCATTCTGCCCGACGTCCATATCGACCGTGAACGCTGCCGGGTGGACGTCTCCCTCGCAGATGACCGAAGTCTGTTTCGCATCTACGATACCGGGGTCCTTTCAGGTCGTGTACTGCCCGAATCCGGAATTCCATTCAAGGAAGAGAACGCTACGGTCACCGTCACACGGGTGACGCCGTCGGGCACGCCCACGGGCGTTTCCATTTCGATACCATCCGCCGTCTGCCAGACCATCCCCATCTACCTGGCAACACCCAACGGACTTACCCCCGCGCTGGAATAGCGGGTTGTTCTCGCGGCTTTCAACCTTTAGATTTCCTACATGACACCCGGTGTAACTGGCGGAAGAGAACGTGGAGATCACCACGGGGAAGCGCCGGGAATTCGAACGAGCCGACCGCCTGGGCTGAAAGTGGATCCAATGCCCGGGCGATTTCTGTTTCGGAGCGTCCGGTTTCAGAAGGAGAGTGGACTATGCCTGCAGCAAGAATCCTGAGTGGCACAGATGTATCTGCGGAGATGCGTGCGGAGATGAAGGAGGAGGTGTCGGCGCTGAAGTCCGACGGCCTTACACCGGGACTAGGCGTCATTCTGGTGGGAGACAACCCCGCCTCGAAGTCGTATATACGGGGCAAGAGAAAGGCGTGCGAGCATGTGGGCATCTACTCGGTGGAACGCAATCTCCCCACAGACGCCTCACTCGCGGAAGTCGTCGCTCTGGTTGAGGAACTCAATGCCGACTCGGCCATTCACGGTATCCTCGTCCAACTCCCGCTGCCGAATGGTCTGGATGAGGAGGTCGTACTCAACGCCGTCCATCCGGACAAAGATGTGGATGGACTTCATCCGGTCAGTCTGGGGCGCCTCATTCGCAACCAGGAGGGATTCCTCCCCTGCACTCCGCATGGGGTCCAGCAGATGCTGAGACGTAGCGGCGTCGATGTGGCGGGGAAGCACGTCGTCATCGTGGGGCGCAGCGTCCTGGTCGGAAGACCGCTTGCCAACTTGCTTTCGCGGAAGGTCGAAGGGGGTAACGCAACCGTAACCATGTGCCATACCGGGACGCCGGACATCGGAGCGTACACCCGGCAAGCCGACGTCATCGTCGTAGCCGCCGGACGGCCGGGCACCATTACGGCCGACATGGTTCCTGATGGAGCCGTCGTCATCGATGTCGGTGTAAACCAGGTCGACGATCCAACTCGGAAGCGCGGCTACCGACTGGTCGGCGATGTCGATTTCGACGCGGTCAAGGAGAAGGCTTCGCTGATCACCCCGGTTCCCGGAGGCGTAGGCCCTATGACGATTACGATGCTCCTCTACAACACGATCCTGGCGGCCAGAAGGGCGACGAGCGGGGCGTCTGTTTAAAAAAGAGAACCAGAGGTGGCGCTCAGGCGTTCAAACCTGCAGTGAACAGGTTGAACCGTCAATCCGCAGGAAGGAGGAGGGCGATGCGATGCACGTGGAAGAGGGGTGTATGGGTCTTGGTGCTTGTCCTGGCACCGTGTGTGTGGACAGATTCAACAACGGACGCGTCCCCGGGCACGGAGCAGTCGACCACTCACGAAATCGTTCCGATTCACCCTGGCGATCGCCTGGTATTTCAAGCGGGGGTCGGCAGCATCGAGGTCCTGCCGACCGGAGGAGAACAGTTTGTCATCGACACCGTCGTGAAGGGCAGGGGGTCTGAAGCAGCGGGGAACCGGAAATTGAAGGTCACCCGGGCGCAATCGCTGGTGAAGGTACCGGCCGACTTCGACAGGGAGCTTTCTGGTTCACCCCAGACCCACGCCGGCATCGAGTACCACCTCCAGATTCCACAGTCCTCCAGTATCTCCTTGAGCACACAGGATGGAAACATTACCGTATCGGGACTGGCGGCAGGGGTGGAGGCCGTAACATCACGTGGAGACCTTCTGGTATCCGGTGGATCGGGGCGGACCGAGGGGGATACGCGTCGGGGCTCCATCATACTGAGCCACCTCAGCGGTGATGCGAACCTCAGGACGAAGTCCGGGAGCATCAAGCTTGAAGCCGTGTCGGGGAAGGTGAAGGCCGAAACAGGAAGAGGAAACATTGTCGTAGCGGGCTTGCGAGGAGATCTGCGGGCCTGGACAGGGTCCGGAGACCTGGACCTGTCAGGCGTGCGGGGACCTGTAATTGCATCCACCAGGGCAGGATCTATCCGGGCGGCAACAGAGGACCAGTTGGGCGGACCCTGGCGGCTGGAGACCCCTGGAGGAGACATCGACATTGCTCTCAGGAGTCCGGCGACCATTACTGCGATGGCCCCGTCCGGAAGCGTTTCGACCGATCTCGATGTCGCAACGGACGGACCGACCGGCGGCGGGACGTTACAGGGAACGATCCTGGGCGGAGGTCCCACCCTTCGTCTGCGAGCGCTCAACGGATCCATCCATATCGTCAGGAGCAAACGCTCGCTGTAGCAGGCCCTGTCGGCTAGCCTGTGAGCGCTTTCACGATGTTCGTCCCGGCGATCAACTGCACGCCCGTCAGCAGCAGGATGGCATAAACGATCCGGTTGAACCAGAGATCCGTAAACCTCTGGTTCAGGGCGATCCCCAGCCGGACGCCGATGTAGCTCAACGGCGACAGCACTGCAATTGCTGTCAGGTGTTCAACCCGGAGCAGACTCATACCCACGTAAGGGACCAGCTTCACCAAGTTCACGATCGCGAAGAAAACGACCGTCGTCCCCACGAAAATACGACGTTCGAACCGCTGCGGCAGGAGATACATCGTCACCGGGGGGCCGCCGGCATGCGCAAGCGTCGAAAGGAACCCGGCCGCCACACCCATCCCCACCCCCTCCGCCGCCCGAGGCCGACGAGCCTCCAGGTAGCCCGACAGCAGGGCACGGCTTACCTGGAACGTCACAAACCCCACTGCCAGAACGCCCAGACCCATCTGCAGCACGCGCTCATTGTCGCTGAACGTCCTGAAGAAAAGAGCGCCCAAGGCGATACCGACAAGGGATCCGGCCGCCAGCAGTTTGGCGCTGCGCCGGTCGAAATCTCCGCGATAGTGGCACACGGCGAATACGTCGCACACAATCAACAGTGGAAGCAGGAGGGCGGCTGCGTCGGTAACAGGAATGGCCAGGGCGATCAGGGGCGTGCCCACCATACCGGCCCCTCCTCCGAACCCGGCCTTGGCTATTCCGATGAAAACAACGGCGAACCCAGCGAGATACCAGAACTCAGGCGGATAGTGCGGCATGGATCCTCGATTGGCAGATGGTGGGCGAAGGGCCAGAATATAGGCGTCTGTCGGGCCCGACTCAAGGGACCGCGGGATGTTGACAGATATGGAGCCTTTCGGGTATCATTCTCACGGATCGATAAGAGCCTTTCACCCAGCCGGGTCGGAGCCCTTGCGCCCATGACCAGATACGGAACGAAACGTCGCATCGCCGCGAGGCGAAAATCGCTCGTGGTTGCTGCGCTCATTACGATTTCCCTCCCATTTTCCGCCGGCGCGCAGGATTCCCGGACCTTCCTGTACGTCGCCGACCTCCAAGGCAATCGTATCGAGGCCGTCGACCTCTCCACCAACCTCCTCGATCCCATCCGACATATTGAGGTTGCCAGGCCTCGAGGACTCGCCTTCTCCGCAGCTGGAGACCGTATCTTCGTTGCCGCCCTGGATACATTTCACATCTTCTCGCCCACCGGCAGCTCCCTACTGAAGCTCCCTCTCTCCCTGTCTGCCCCCCTGGTGGGAGATTTCAATTTCGACAACAAGACGGACTTCGATGATTTCCTCACCTTCGTATCCGGATTCGGCAAACGGCAGGGCCAACAGGGCTACATAAGTCTCCTCGATCTGGATGCAGACGGCGACATCGACTTCCAGGACTTCCTCAGCTTCGCCTCTCATTTTGGCGACACCGCCCCAGACCTGAACGCAAATCGTGCCGGCAGCAAGATCGCACTCTCGGCAAACGAAGGCCACGTATTCATCACCGAGGAGGCAATCGATCGCGTCAAAGTCATCGATCTGGAAATGCTTTCGGCGGTGGCCAGCATCTCCACGGGCGTCGGCCCCAGCGGCATTGCCTCGTCCCCCGATAGATCTGCCATCTACGCCGCAGACAAGGGAAGAACGCTCACCGTTGTGGATGCCGAACGATTCAACCTGAGAGCACGCTTCGATCTGGGCGGCATCGGGAACGCGCGGGTGGCCGTAAGCCCAGACGGTGCGCGCCTCTACACGGCGCGCACGCCGGACCCCGGCGATGACCCGGCCGGTTTCAGCACCATCCAACTGGTAGCCATAGATGCGGTTACGGGGGCGCTTCTGGACTCGGTAACCGTTGGACAATCCTGGGATGAATTCGAGGAGATTCCGCCGGACGTGCCGATCGACATCCGACTGTCCGAAGATGGCACCCGGCTCCTGACAACGCTCCAGAGGTTTATTCCCGGTCCAACTGTCGGAGGAGCTTTCACACTGGTGGAGCAGGGCGGGCTGGTGGTCCTGGATGCCGAAACCTTCGAGATCGTCGACGACATCGCGGTGGGAGACGCTGTTGGGCAGTTCATGATTTCGCAAGACGGCGCCATCGCCTATGTCGTCGCCATCGACTCATTCACGAACGATCCCTTCCTCAGGCTCTTCATTCTCGATCTCCAGAGCGGGCAGAAAATGGGATCGATCGGAGGTTTTGTCGCTCCTGTTGAGTTCGGCTTTCAGGCCGAAAAGTCGACGGGTCAGCGAGATCGGTTGCTCCCAATCGCTCTGTTCTAGCCTCAGCGACGCGTACGGGCCTTGCCTTCAGCCCAGAATTTCAGATATTATAAGGGATTCTACCTCAGGCCTCCCCCGTGGGCCACAACTTTCCCGTGCAACTGGAAACAGGTTGCCGGGTCCCTTGCGATCGGTAGCTTCCAATTATGGCCAAACCATTGTCGATAAAAGAGCTTGGGGCTGCAGTAGCCCAGCGCAGTGCGGCGGAGAACATCACGACGATGCTCGCCACCCTCCTGCTGGAGCCCGGCCGGTTGGAACTCAAGGATGTCGAGATTCCCAAGGCCGGCCCGGGGGAAGTGGTTGTCCGGGTTCGTACGGCGCTTACGTGCGGGACCGATCTCAAGACCTTCCGGAGAGGTCACCCCAAGATCCCGATGCCCACCATGTTCGGCCACGAGTTTTCCGGGGATATCTACCAGATCGGGGATGGCGTAACCGAATTTCAGGTAGGCGATCAGGTCATGAGCGCCCCTACGGCGCCTTGTGGGGAGTGCGTCTACTGTACCAAGGGGCAGGACAATCTCTGCAGCCTGTCCATGGAAACGATGATCAACGGCGCCTACGCCGAGTACGTTCGGATCCCCGCTCACATCGTTCGCAACAATATGTTCAAAAAGCCCGCCCACCTGTCCTACGGTGAGGCGGCAATGCTGGAACCCCTCTCTTGCGTCGTCTATGGGATGGATCAGGTCAGCATCGGCGGAGACGACACAGTCCTCGTTATTGGAGCAGGGGCCATTGGCCTGATGCATTTAATGGTCGCAAAAGCTCTTGGAGCCGGGCGCGTCATTGTTGCCGGTCGCTGGGAGAATCGGCTGAAGGTGGCTAAGGCGATGGGCGCCGACGCCGTCATCGACGTCGATTCCGAAAGCACTTTTCAGCGGGTCCGCGACCTTACAGACGGAATCGGAGCCGACATCGTCATCGAGTGTACCGGCCAGCTCTCCGTCTGGGAAGACGCTCCTGACTTCGTTCGCAAGGGCGGTACCGTCGTCCTCTTCGGCGGCCTCCCTCCCGGCACGCGGGCCACTTTCGACACCACCCGCCTCCACTACGACCAGATCACACTAAAAGGCGTGTTCCACTACAGCCGGGCGGCCGTTCGCAAGGCCTATCGCTTGCTTGCCGACCGGGAAGTGCGTGTCAGCGACCTCATTACAGGCACCTACCCGCTTTCCGAACTCAAGCAGGTGTTCGACCTGCTGCGGGAAAAGGGCCAGGGCATTAAGTTCGCCGTCGTTCCGCCCGAAGTCAGCACAGGGAAGGCTGGATGATTCCCGAGCAGATGCGGCTGGCCCGCATCTACGACTTTGGAGATGTTCGGATCGAAACATCGCCGGTTCCTGCGATCGGGCCCGGTGATGCCTTGGTGAAGATGGCCGCCTGTGGGATCTGCACCAGCGACACCCTACCGTGGTACATCCGACGAAAAGCCCCGATCGTTCTGGGGCATGAACCTGCGGGAACCATTGTTGCTGTTGGGGCTGACGTTGAAGGGTTCACTCCCGGAGATCGGATCTTCACTCATCACCATGCGCCCTGCATGGTGTGTCGTCGTTGCCAGAGAGGGCACTACTCCACCTGCCCAACCTGGAAAGGGTCGTCGCTGGATCCCGGCGGCATGGCCGAATACGTCCGAATCCCCTCGCTGAATCTGCACACCGACACGCTCCACCTTCCCGACACCATGTCCTTCGAAGACGGCGTCCTCATTGAGCCCACCGCCTGCTGTGTCCAGGCCCTGCGCCGACGCGCCCGGATGAAGCATGGCGACCGTGTTCTCATTATTGGAATGGGCGTCATGGGGCAGATGCTGTCCCTGGTGGCCCGACACTATGGGGCCCGCACCATTATCGCCGCCGACCGGATTCCCTATCGACTGAAGAAGGCCGAAGCCCTTGGAGCCGATCTCGCCGTTGACGTCACCCGCACCAATCTGGCTGAGGCGGTAGCCGACGCCACCGACTCTGAGATGGCCGACCTCGTGGTTGTAGGCCCGGGCAGCATTCCGGCAATCGAGTCGGGCCTGCAGTGTCTGGGAATCGGCGGAACCCTGCTTCTCTTCACGCCGACGCAGGAAGGGGAATCTCTCACCATCTCCCCGTACGACCTCTACTTCAAGGACCAGTCGATCGTCACAAGTTACTCCTGTGGCCCCTCCGATACTCGGGAGGCAGTGGACATCGTTGCTCTTGGCGCTGTTTCTGCAGAGAAACTGGTCACCCACCGATTTCCGCTGGACGAGGCAGGCCTCGGATTCGACATCGTCGCTGCCGCCGGAGACTCGGTGAAAACCATCATCCGAATCGACCCGGATCTGGAGTAACTTGTTGGGGACAGTTCACCGGCATGCGCGATCGGATGACGGACGTCCGAGTTGGACGGGTGTGGCATCGGCCCCGTACGATGCGAACCCCGGCGCCGTGCGCCAGATCCTCATCGGCGCGAACGAAGGCGCTGCCCATTTCTCGCTGCGCTACTTCGAAATCCCGGAGGGCGGCGCTTCATCTCTGGACCTGCACGCTCACGACCACGGGGTCTACATCCTCACCGGAACCGCCGAACTCCTCCTGGGAACGGACACGCACAACGTGGGGCCCGGTGACGTCATCTACATCGAACCGAACGAGCAGCACCAATTCCGCGTCACCGGCGCCGAACCGTTTGGCTTCCTGTGTGTTGCCCCACCCAGGGCGTAGGCTACGACCCTGCGCTTTCGCCAAACTTCACCAGGAACCCTATGACACCTCCTCCCCAGATTGAACTCTTCTCCATCGGCACTGAACTGCTGATGGGGCAGATCCAGGACACGAATGCCTCCTGGATGGCTCAGCAGGTTGCGTCCCTGGGCGGAACGGTCCGCCGAATAACCATCCTCGACGACGTGATCGACGAAATCGTCATCACACTCCAGGATTCCGTCGACAGGGGCACCCGACTCATTGTGACCACCGGTGGGCTCGGGCCAACGGCCGACGATCTCACGGTGGAAGCCGTCGCCCGGATGCTCGGCGTCGACGTGATTGTTCATGAACCGTTGGTCGAATCCTTCATGCAGCGCCGAAACCTGGCCAGCCGCGAAGATCTGCGTCCAGGGATGGTCAAGATGGCCACCGCCCCAAGAGGCGCCCGCGTCTACCCAAATCCGGCAGGCGTGGCGCCCTGCATTGAGTCACGGTCTGGCGACTGTGTGATCTACAACCTTCCGGGACCGCCGCGTGAAGTGGAGGCGCTGTTCGAACTCTGCGTCCGGGGTCCGGTGTCCGAACTCTTCTCCGGCCACCGGGCCTCTGTCCGGGTCACCGTCGGACTCGGGGAGTCGGCACTCTCCCCGTTTCTGGACCAGGTGATGAACGAGCATCCGAACACGTACCTCAAGGCCTACGTCGCCCTGAGCGAACGGATTGAAGGGGGCCAGCGGCTGCCGGTGGATATCGTCGCACGGGCCGAAACCGAAGAGGACGCCCTCTCGCTACTCAGCCAAGCTCTCAAGTCCTTCAGGGCAGCCCTGTCTGCAGAGGGACATGCTGTTGAGGTTGGAGACGACGCCCACCTCTCTGGATCTTGATACTCACCTCCGTCACACACAGTCATGCATCCGTCGACCGATCATCGTCTGATCATCGCCCCACTCGTTGTCCCTTCATCTGATCGCCCTTCCTCTATCACTCCCCACGTTTCACATCCTCCAGAAATCGCACCACCTCCTGGACCAGAACCCCAGCAGCAGCCGGAGAATAGAAACTCGCTCCGATTTCGTATCCCCCTTCTTCGAACGCTTCCGCCGTTGGCAGGTACCACGCGCTCCCGTTCGAGTATCCAGAGAAGAAAGTTTCCCCGAATGGGGACCGCTGCTTGATTTCGACCCCGATTTCGGCGAAGGGCTCGCCCGGCATCGACACGAGAACCGTGTCACCGATTCGGATTACCTGAATCTCAACCTCCAGCGATGTCCGGCCCGCAATCGTTCGGGCCCGGAGAGCGGCAGCCGCCGCTCGCTTCGCCGTCATCCCCGCCGTACGGACTTCATCCTCGTTTCCGGAAGCGCACACTTCTACGAACGTTTCCCGGGCCTCGACCGCGGCTCTTTCAGCTGCGTCGGCCGGAGGGGCTTCACCCGTGGGCAGGGCAATCGAGCGGGTTCGGACGGTCAGGTTCGGTCTCTCTTCCTCAAGCTGCCTCTCTTCGTAGATCGCCAGCGGCGCACCCGACTCCTGCACATGGGAAAATTCCCGGCGGACAGGGCGCGTCTCCAGGCCCGATGCCACTCGTGCTGCTTCCAGCCCAAGCTGCCGACCGAGACGATGGTACCAGGCATGCTCTCCCGTATACCCTACAACAGGACCGATATTTCCGGTTGCTCCCTGAAGGAAAAGACAGCGTCCCCCGATCGTG
>Ga0114996_10009065_pt1 | contig 10961 bp, 14 predicted proteins | sample ArcticOcean_MG_C_4_FD_87039 | JGI IMG/M metagenome (GOLD analysis project Ga0114996, IMG submission 87039) | Marine microbial communities from western Arctic Ocean - ArcticOcean_MG_CB4_134 | ecosystem: Environmental > Aquatic > Marine > Oceanic | place: Arctic Ocean: Canada Basin | collected... | reverse complement strand
ACCCAATGGCCGTGCTCTAGCCCCCATGACTTCCCGCTCGACGCAATCCGTCCGGTACAATGTCGTCGTTGCTCTAGCTCCTCCCTCGCAACGGGTGAACAAAAAGTGCACCCACGGCCCAGCCACCCCCCTCCAGGGAAAAGCATGACCTTCTCTGAAAACCTCCGCCGCCAAGCCGACCCTATCTATCGGCGCATCTTCGAGCACCCGATGGTCACAGGCATCGGAGACGGCACGTTGCCGGTCGACCGGTTCAAGTTCTACGTCAAGCAGGACTACCTCTACCTGGTCGAATATGCCAAGGTGACTGCCCTGGCGGTCGCCAAAGGAAGGAGCCTGGACACCATGGGCCGCTTGGCGCTATTGCTCCATGAGACCCTAAACACGGAGATGGAGTTGCACCGCTCCTACTGCCGGGAGTTCGGCATCAGCCGGGAGGAATTGGAAAGCACCGCCCCTGCCCCCACCACTCACGCCTACACTCGGCATCTACTGACCGTGGCCTACGAAGAAGGGTTCGCATCCATCGCTGCTTCTATGGCGCCTTGCCAGTGGGGTTACGCTGAAATCGGGTTACGCCTGGCAGAACGGGGACGACCCGTCCACCAGCCGCTCTACTGCCAGTGGGTGGATATGTACGCCTCTGAGGAGTTTCAGTCGCTGGCGGCCTGGCTGCGACCGTTGGTGGACGAGGCTGCTCAGGAACTGGGTCCGGCGGAACTGGCGCGGGCAGAGCAGGCGTTTCTCACCAGCGCTCGCTACGAGTACCTGTTCTGGGATATGGCCTGGAAGCTGGAGGAATGGCCAATTTAGTCCGGCCTTCGATCAGGGCCAGCCGGGGCTTTGACTCGCGTTGACACTGCTTCCGGCGCTATGATATACCTGCGCGGAACACATCACGGCTGCCTTGCGCACTGGAAGTGGGGGGCTTGAGGCAAGCAGGGAGGAACAATGGCGACGACAACTGGTAACGGTAAGCCCATAAAGCCGATCAACATCGGCATGGTGGGCATTGGCGTGGGCGGGGCGGAGATGCTGCCCATCCTTGAGAACATGCCTGAGTTTGACCTGATGGCCGGTGCTGACTTCAACCCTCGGGTGAGAGAGGCCTTCGCCGCTCGATACGAAGCCAAGGTCTTCCCCACAGTGGAAGCCATGTGCGCTGACCCCGACGTTGAAGCTGTCTGGGTATCCACACCCAACCGGTTCCACGCTGAGCACGCCATCATTGCCGCCAACCACGGCAAGCACGTAGTGGTAGAGAAGCCCATGGCGCTAAGCATGGCCCAAGCTTCTGACATCATTGAGGCAGCCCACAAGAACGGCGTCAAGCTGCTCGCCGGTCACACCAGAAGCTTCACGCCGGCTGTACGAGCCATGCGGAAGCTGGTCAAGGACGGCAAGATGGGCCAGTTGAGGGCGATCAACGTATTCGCCTACACAGACTGGATGCTCCGCCCCCGCACCGCCGACGAGCTTGACCCAAACCAGGGCGGCGGCATCCCCTACCGACAGGGCCCGCACCAGATAGACAGCATCCGGGTCATCGGCGGCGGCATGCTCCGTAGCGTCCGCGCCATGACCGGCGACTGGTTCAAGGCCCGCAGCATCGCTGGCTACTACGCCGCATTCATGGAATTCGAGGACGGCACGCCAGCTACCGCCGTTCACAATGGCTACGGCTACTTCATGGGCGGTGAATTGGTCCCCTGGGGCCACGCCAACCAGCGGTACACCCCAGAAGAGCGAGTCGTCATCCGCAAGGGCCTCCGCGACGGCACCTGGGACGACGAGAAGGAAAAGGACAAGATACGCATCGGAGGAGAGAACGAGTACTCCGTGTTCAGCCGCGACGAGGACCGCGAGAAGTGGGTTCCCGAGGACTTGGGCGTGGTTCTGGTGTCATGCGACAGCGGAGACATTCGGCACTCCGCCTACGGCCTCTACATCTACGACGACGACGGCCAGCGGGAGCTTGAGTTGACGCCTCCGGGCCTGCTTGGCCCCGGCGAGCGCCGCGGCGAGCTGGTGGAGTTGTACGAGGCGGTCCGTGATGGGGCGCCCATTTACCACACCGGCGAATGGGGCATGGCCACGCTGGAAGTCTGCCTGGCCATCATGGAATCGGCCAAGCAGCGCAAGGAGATCATGCTCCAGCACCAGGTCCCGGTTCACCCCAACTACGATCAGGCCAAGATTCTGGCCAAGGAATTCGCCTAGGCCAGCTGCGCAACTTTCGTAGAACGAACAAGGGAGGTGGCATGTGCCACCTCCCTTGTTGTTTTCAGGCCAGCGTCTTTGGCAAAGCGAAGCGCCGAGGCTCGCAGATGTGCTCCCTAAAGGGCTGAGCAGGCCTACTGGAGGCGTGTGAAAGGGGTTGGCAGGACAGCTTGGCGCCACCAACGCCACATTCCCGCCCACTCCACCCGCTTACGTTCTTGGGATAGGGGGACAACCCCCTGTCACCCCCGGCGGGCGGCCCTGCACCCCCGTCGGCCTTGCGGAAGTGGACTGCCCCAATGGCCCGGTATTCCTACGAGTGATACCCTAAACAGGTAGAAACCGGTTCCTAGCTAGGCAACATGCACACTGCACCGGCTATCAACATAGGGCTGCAAGCCTTTCTTCCAACAGGCGTTAGAAGCTTTTGGTTCTCGTTGGCAGCCATTCTGGTCGCTTTATCTCCTTTTCTTGGACCAGCCCTCGATCACCACTTTGCCGAACGCATCCCAAGCCACCTTCACCTTTTCTCTGGAAGCATCGATCAAGATCATGAGCACGGCCACGCTCACAGCCATGATCGCAACGGCGGGGCGTTGGAACAATTCTCACCAGACATAGCAGCGTCTTCAGAAGTTGCTTACCTAGCACAATTCGACGGCCTGTCCTCGCCGGGGGCTACAGCCCTGCAAGCACCAGCAGACGAGTCCAAATTGGCGCTTCAATCGGCTGGAGAACTCTTCTGGGATGGCGCAACGATCACTTTGTTGCCTCCCAAGGACATCTACCCCGAAACTTCGGAAAAGCCCCCGCCTCCACCCTCGCCCCTATCCTCAAACCACATTTAAGAACGCAGTATGCTCTGTCTCCTGGGCGACAGACAAAAGCCGAGGGACCGGGTTTTGGGGCTTTCCTTGGAATCATCTTCGGTCAGATCGGGCGATTCATCGTCAGTCATGCACGCGGCGCTAGTGGCTCTGGCCGTAGCGTTCCTGGCACTCTTTGCCTTGCCTGGAGCTTTGTCGGCCAACGGTTCAGGCGGAGTCGTGCTGCAAGAGGACATTGGGGAATACCGAGTCGAACTGCTGGGGACACCTACCCGGCCCTCGGTGGGTCTTTGGCATCTGTCCGTGTCCGTTCTCGACCTCAACGATGGCAGACCCGTCACCAGCTACCAGACCCACATGTCAGCCACGCCACCCATTGACCCAGACTCCGGCGATCAGACTCCGAGGACATACGAAGGCGTCCCCTGCACCTTCACCGCAGGATGCCAGGACATCAACGTGGAGTTTGACCGGCCCGGCGAGTGGGAGATGGCCCTGACGATCAGTGGACCTCTCGGCGAGGAAACGACGCAGTTCCAGGCCAGGGTCACCGAAGCCAAAATAGACATAGGCGGGTACACCCTGAATGGCCTGCTTCTCATCCTCCTAGGCCTATTCGCCATCACAACACGCATGTGGTGGTTGCCATGGATAAGGCGGCTGACCGGAAGACGGCCATCTAGGAGGCAGCGTTGAAAGGGCGCAGACTGAAACCCGACTAAATATCAATTAGGAACAACTATTCCTTTGGAGGGACCATGATCAAGAAACCCATGGCGATTCTTGCCTTGGCGGCTGTAGGCCTGCTAACCGCCGCCTGTGGCGGCGGCGACCCCGAATCAGTATCCATTGACCTTGAAGTGAGGGGTCGGCAGCTGGTTGGGAACGATGTGCTAAGCGCAAAGAAAGGGGACACTGTGGCCCTCAATTGGACCTCGGACGAATCCGTCACCATACATTTGCACGGATACAACATCGAGGAAACAGTGACACCCGGCGAGACCACAACCTTCGCGTTCACCGCCGACGCCGAAGGTCATTTTATGATTGAGGCTCATGGCTTTGGAGCAGCGGACGGCGACCATCACGCAGAGGAAGAGGACGGGGGAGTCACACTCGGCTATTTCGACGTGCTACCCCGTTAGAGGCAAACAATGACTGCAAATCTACGGCATCTATGGCCCGCAATTCTTTTGGCTCTTGCCCTCTTCTTGGGCTTGTCGCCTGCCGCCATGGCCCATGGATTCGGAGAGCGCTACGACCTTCCGGTCCCCCTTGGCCTCTACCTGGCCGGGGCCGGCGCGGCTGTAGCGCTCTCCTTCGTCGCCATCGGAGTCTTCGTTAAGGCCGAAGCGAGCCATGGCGACTACCCCAGGTTCAACCTCTTGCGATGGAGGTTAGTGGGCCTGATCGCCGGGCCGTGGTTCTCGGTTTCCTTGCGTGTTGCGTCCGTTGCCCTGCTGGTGCTGGTCATAGCCACCGGCCTATACGGCGACAGGAGCCCGACCCTCAATCTAGCACCCACCTTCGTATGGGTCATCTGGTGGGTCGGCTTGGCCTATGTCTCGGCACTTGTAGGCAACCTGTGGGCGATACTCAATCCCTGGAAGGCCATCTTCGAGGGAGTTGAAGTCGTTGCTGGATGGCTCACGGGGTCCAGACGGTTGTCCCTAGACGTTTCATACCCAGCTTCCTGGGGCGTCTGGCCTGGGGTTGCCCTCTTCATAGTCTTCGCCTGGATTGAGTTGGTATTCCCGGACTCAGCGCGTCCGTCCAACATCGCCAAACTGGCCCTGGCATATTCAGCGATAACCTGGACCGGCATGCTTGTATTCGGTAAGGATCGGTGGCTCCGGTCAGGAGAGGCATTCTCCCTTGTGTTCGGCCTGCTGTCCCGTTTCTCGCCAACCGAGGTACGAATGACGGACCCCAAGGTCTGCAAGAAGTGCCCTGCGGACTGCCTGGATGCTGAGGGGCGCTGCGTGAACTGCTACCACTGTTTCCATGAAGCTTCTTCTCCCCAGCGAGAACTGAATCTGCGTCCCTACGGGGTGGGCCTACTCAGTTCCAGGCCCGTAACACCGTCCATGATGGTACTCGTCGTCGCGTTGCTCGCCACCGTTAGCTTTGATGGAGTACTAGCGACTTCCACCTGGGCCTCCATTCAAAACTCGCTGTTCAACGCGTTCCCCAGCTTCGACGGGCATCGCTTAACGGTCGTTGACACCGCCGGTCTGGTGGGGTTTGGGGCGATCATCCTGGCGGTCTTCGGAGCCTTCTCTTGGTTGATGAGCTTGGCGGGCGGCAAAGAGCACACCACTGGAGTGATCGCTCGGTACTTCGTCCTGTCTCTCCTGCCAATCGCCCTGGGCTACCACCTAGCCCATTTCCTCACGTTCTTGCTGATTCAAGGGCAGCCCATCATTCCGCTCGCCTCTGACCCCTTTGGGCGTGGCTGGGACATCTTCGGCACCACGGACTTCAAGACCAATATCTCGATAGTCGGGGCCCGATTCGCCTGGTTCCTGGCGGTCATAGCGATTGTGATAGGACACGTCATTGCTGTGTACCTGGCGCACGTCGTCGCCCTCCGCGCCTTCAGCGAACGCAAACATGCCCTGCGCAGCCAGTACCCCATGCTCGCCCTGATGGTGGGCTACACCGTCCTTAGCTTGTGGATCCTGGCACAGCCAATCGTCGCTGAATAGGAAAAAAACTTCGGATGAGACTCCTCTCGCTCCATCGACCTGAAAGGAAGAGGCGTTGGCGCAGGGGGTAGCTGCTGCATAAACCCTCTTAGGCTGGTAACCTTTGCAAGGGCCTAGGAGCATTTGACACTACGGGACAGGCCGATTTGATTAACAGGTGACATGATGGCTGCCAATGAACAAGCTCCGACAACCCGCAAGCCATTCGACCGCGTGGCTGATTCGCCAATAAGCTGGATCGTCCTGGGAGCAGCGCTGGGCCTTGGCTTGGGAGTGAGTTCTTGGGCCCCCTTGCTCGTCGGGATCGGCCTTGTTGCCTGGGGCGGCAATATGCTCCGCCACGACCCCAAGCAGAAACTTGAAGACCTGCGAGTTTTGGGAGGCCCTGCGTTCTTGTTGGGCTGGGTCGCTGGTTTCGTTATCCGGGGCGTTACGGGTATCGACTAAGCCCAATGCGCCCTTGGCCGGTTCTATGACAAAACCCTTTCCCCTTTCTCCCCGACGCGGGTGGCTCTTGGCAGTGCCCCTGCTGCTAATGGTATTAGCATTGGCGGCTTGCTCAGGTGAGCCGCAATTCCGAGGCAACGTCTTGGAGCCCCATAGGGACACGCTAGACTTTTCTCTTCCGGACCAATGGGGGAACTCGACCTCACTCCAGGAGATGAATGGGCGAGTGGTGGTCCTGACTTTCCTGTATACGTCCTGTCCTGACCTGTGCCCTCTGACTATGGGAAAAATGCGCAGCGCCTATGACCTTCTTGGAGAAGACGCTTCCAAGGTTGAAATCGTCATTGTCACGGTCGACCCTGAGCGGGACAATGCCAAAGTAGCCCTGGAATATTTGACATCTTGGGGGCTGGAGAGCGAGTGGAGGTTCCTAGTGGGAGACGCAAATAGCCTGGGGCCCTTGTGGGACTACTACTGGGTAGGCCAACCCTTCGTGGAGCAGACGGGCGGAGCGACATTCGATCAGAGGATCAAGCTGGCGGCTGAAGAGCAGGGGATTGACGAAGCGGAATTGGCGAAAGAGGCGGGGGCTTACACCGTGGGCCACACTGCGCCCATCCACCTGATAAATAAAGAAGGCCGGGTTCAGGTGGTCTTTGGCTCCACCTTCACTCCGGCCCAACTCGCCAGTGACATCCAAGCGTTGCTAGGTTAGCTCTTCGCTCGTGTGAGAAAGGCTCCAACCATCGGAACTATCACGACAATGGCCATTCCAATAATGATCGCGCCGTAACGACCGGTGAGGATAAAGGTGATCCCCAACGTCGCCATGATGATCCCAACGATGATAGCGGCGCCGAGCGGAAGCAGTATGGGAAGCGTCTTATCGTTCACGCCTATGCGACTCCGTTTCAATAATTAACTGACATTGCTGGAAACTTTGGGGCAGTATACCAACAGCAAAGCGCAGGGGACAAGAGCTTCAATTGACAGTGCTGCCCCTAGGCATCTACGCTTCAGCCATGGACTACCACAACATAATTACCTTGGAGCCGGGCAAGCGTGGTGGCAAGCCCTGCATCCGCGGGCTTCGCATCACTGTTTATGACGTACTGGAGTACTTAGCCTCTGGTATGTCCGAAGAGCAGATTCTCCAGGATCTCCCGGACCTTACTAGTGCGGACATCCGGGCCTGCCTCGCCTTTGCTGCTGAGAGGGAAAGACGGTTCGTTACGATCCCGGCTGAATGAAGCTCCTCTTTGACCAAAACCTCTCTCCCCGGCTCGTCCACTCTCTGTCCGACCTTTACCCCGGCTCATCCCACGTCCGAGAGGTTGGCCTTGCCTCCGCTGTCGATTCGCAGGCCTGGGAGTACGCCAAGGGGGACGGCTTTGTCATAGTCTCTAAAGATTCGGATTTCCGGCAGTTGAGCTTCGCCACGAGCCAGCCTCCGAAAGTTGTATGGATTGGGCGCGGCAACTGCTCGACCGCAGACATAGAGGCAATCCTGCGCTCCCGTCACCTCGATCTTCTGCCCTTTGAGAAAGACCAAGAGTCTTCCTTCCTAGCTCTCAGGTAACGGGAGGCGGCCACAGCCATCCGCCTTCCCGATCCCATCACGGGAGATTGTGCACGGAATCCCTTGATTTTCGCCCTCGCCACTGCTAGACTCCTCGTGAAAATTTGAACAAACTGGGACGATCTGTCTCGGTAGTCCCCTCTTGGGGAGGTAGAGTGGTTTCTAGGCTTTTCCGGCTCCGAGTTCTCGCCCTAGCGACGCTCGTGTCCTTTGCCGCCTTCATAGGTGCAGCGTGTACCCCGGATCACCCACAGTCGACGTTCGACTCCATGGGGCCGGTTGCTCAGCGGCAAGAAGATCTTTTCGTCCTCATATTCATTGCCGCTCTGATCGTCTTCTTGATAGTGGGCGGTTTCCTTCTGTTCACGGTCTTAAAGTTTCGCAACCGAGCTGGCACCCCCCGCCAGACACATGGCAATACCCGCCTTGAAGTCATCCTGACCATTATTCCGGCAATCGTGCTGATTATTGTAGCGGTACCGACCATCAGCGCCCTTTTCTACATCGCGGACCCTCCCTCTGGGGAGGCTGTGATGGACATTAATGTCACCGGCAAGCAATGGTTCTGGAATTTCGAGTACCCAGATGCAGGGGTGACCACATCCAACGAACTCCACATACCGGTGGGCGAAAACATCAGGGCCACGTTGCGATCCGATGACGTTATTCACAGCTTCTGGATCCCCAAGCTTGCTGGCAAGGTGGACGTAATACCGACCAGAGCCAACGATATGTGGTTCAAAGCCGACGAAGTGGGGGTCTACTGGGGTCAATGCGCGGAGTTCTGCGGTATAGCTCACGCCCATATGCGCTTCCAGGTTGTAGTAGAGACGCAGGCCGATTTCGACGCCTGGGTGGCAAAGCAAGCGGAGCCAGCGGCGGAGCCTTCCTCTGAGTTGGCTCAACGGGGCCACGACCTTGTCACGGCTAGAGGCTGCATCGGTTGTCACACCATTGATGGGATACCAGGCGCGGTTGGCACCATTGGTCCAAACCTGACCCACGTTGGGTCTAGGACCCGAATTGCGTCCGGCATCTTGGAGCGCACGCCTGAAAACGTAGCCGCCTGGCTTCGGGACCCTCAAGAGGCAAAGCCAGGCAACGATATGCCAAACTTGAATCTATCTGAAGATGATATTTCAGCGTTGGTTGCCTATCTGGATGGCCTGAAATGATGCCCAATAATCGGTCGCTGGCACTCGCGAGCGCATTAAGGGAGAGAAGCCCGTGGCTACGATAGCGTCAGCGCTGAGCCGCCCCACCAGCCTCAACGGCGTGTGGTCTTGGATCACTACGGTTGACCACAAACGCATTGGCATTCTGTATGGCGTAACGGCGTTCATTTTCTTCCTCATTGGCGGCTTGGAAGCTATGCTGATGCGCCTTCAGCTCGCCCGCCCCGAACAAAGCCTGGTAGGGCCAGATGAGTTCAACCAGCTCTTTACCATGCACGGCACAACCATGATCTTCCTGGCGATCATGCCCCTGAGTGCAGCCTTCTTCAACTACCTAGTCCCGTTGATGATCGGGGCCCGTGACGTAGCCTTCCCCCGCCTGAATGCTTTCAGCTACTGGGTGTTCCTCGCAGGCGGCATCATGCTGAACCTCAGTTGGTTGGGAGGAGCACCGAACTCCGGGTGGTTTGGGTACGCCCCATTGACCTCTAGCGCCTTCAGCGTGGGCAACGGTGTGGACTGGTGGGTGTTGAGTCTTCAGGTGCTCGGTATTGCCTCCCTAGCGTCCGCGTTTAACTTCATCGTTACGATCTTGAATATGCGTGCTCCGGGCATGTCGCTTTTCCGCATGCCTGTGTTCATTTGGATGACCCTGATCACCGCGTTCCTACTGATCTTCGCCTTCCCGGTTATTACGGTGGCCCTTGTAGAATTGATGTTCGACCGGAACTTCGGCACGAACTTCTTTGTTGCTTCAGCGGGAGGCGACCCCATCCTCTGGCAGCACTTGTTCTGGATCTTCGGGCACCCGGAGGTCTATATTCTGATTCTGCCGGCAATGGGCATCGTTTCAGAGATATTACCAACCTTCTCCCGCAAACCGCTCTTCGGTTATCCATTCATCGTGTTCTCCGGAATCGTCATCGGGTTCATGGGTTGGGCCGTATGGAGCCATCACATGTTTACGGTGGGCTTAGGTCCCATCGCGAACGCGGCGTTCACCATCACCACCATGGCCATTGCCGTCCCCACCGGGGTGAAGATCTTCAACTGGATCGGCACCATGTGGGGGGGCTCGATCCAGTTGAAGACTCCAATGCTCTTCGCCATTGGTTTCCTTTTCCTCTTTATCATTGGTGGTCTGAGTGGCGTGATGCACTCTATCTCTCCCTCGGACGCACAGCAGCAGGACACCTACTTCGTCGTGGCGCACCTCCACTACGTATTATTTGGCGGATCAATCATGGGCATACTTGGAGGGATCTACTACTGGTTCCCCAAGTTCTCTGGGCGTCTTATGTCTGAAGGGCTGGGAAAGGCGCACTTCTGGGCAACGTTCATAGGCATGAACGCGGCCTTCTTCCCCATGCATTTCTTGGGAATGGACGGTATGCCCCGGCGTATCTTCACCTATGAGAGCGGGATGGGATGGGACCTTTGGAACTTCGTCTCATCGGTCGGGGCCATCTTCCTGGGCATATCCATGCTGCTCTTTGTCTACAACGCCGTTCGTAGCTGGCGGAAGGGCGAGCTTGCTGGAGACGATCCCTGGGACGCTAGGACGCTGGAATGGTCAATGCCCTCCCCACCTCCTATACACAACTTTGACGAGATCCCGATAGTTCGCGGTCGTGACGCCTGGTGGCACCAGAAGCGCCGCCGAGCCGTCACAGCGCCAGTGGCTGGAGGCTCCGGTGAGTCGGACGGAGCACACGAAAGCATTCATTTGCCCTCACCTTCCTATATGCCGCTCCTAGCTGCGATTGGGATATCTCTCGCCGCTTATGGCGTCGTCCTATCCTATTACCTAACTGCCTTCGGTATGTTCATGACCGTGGCGTCCTTGTACGGTTGGTACATGGAACCAATCACCGCATCTTCCGAAGACGAAAAGCACTAGTTCCCAGGAGACGACGTTGCATCAGGCATCCGCTGCAGAGCATCACGAACCAGCCCACGCCACTTCGTTGGGTATAGACCATCGCAAGTTGATCATGTGGGCCTT
>Ga0114996_10009064_pt1 | contig 10962 bp, 6 predicted proteins | sample ArcticOcean_MG_C_4_FD_87039 | JGI IMG/M metagenome (GOLD analysis project Ga0114996, IMG submission 87039) | Marine microbial communities from western Arctic Ocean - ArcticOcean_MG_CB4_134 | ecosystem: Environmental > Aquatic > Marine > Oceanic | place: Arctic Ocean: Canada Basin | collected... | reverse complement strand
TGGCGAGCTCATGGCGACCATAGCCGACATTGACGCACCACAGTCCGGCCATCCCATCCAAGATGCGGTTGCCATCGGAATCCCACAGGTAGACCCCGGAGGCACGCGTAATAATGCGACTGCCTGTTTGTTGCAACTGTTTATAATCGGTAAACGGGTGTAGGTAAGAACGAAGGTCGGCATCCTGCCATTGAGCGGTGTTTGATTTGTCTGTCATCGGAGCGCCTCATTAGAGCGGTCTGTGCTGGCATTGATGGTAACCGCGACCATGGGCGCGTACCACGGGGAGTTCAACACAGGTGCGCGCTAGTGCGGACATTCGTGCTCCATCTCAGTATCGGACTCGACCATGTAGCCGCGATATTTGACAACGCGAAGTCCTGCCTTGTTAATGTGCGTTGGTTCATTTACCTACATGCGAGCTTGTTAGATGCTGCGTATTGCTTATACGTTACCGTTACTGCTGACGTCATTACTCCTCGCAGGCGCTCAAGCGAGCGAGCCTTCGGCGGATGCGCTAATGCAGCTACCCACCAATTCCTGGCTCACCAACGGGGGCAACCTCTACAACCAACGGTATTCACCGCTCACCCAAATCACGACAAAAAACGTGAATAAACTCAAAGGCGTTTGGCGTGCACGCCTTAATGGATCCGGGGTCGGCCCGCCGTTTTCAGGCGAAGCGCAACCGATCGTTCACGACGGCGTTATCTACGTCATCACCGGCGCTGATGATGTCTTCGCCATTGATGTCGAGAGTGGCGAGTTTTTGTGGATCTACAAGTCCGGTCTAGATCCCACTATCTCCACCGTTTGTTGCAGCTGGACTAGCCGTGGTGTTGCGCTCGGTGACGGCAAGATATTTATTGGCCGCCTTGACGGGCAGCTGGTCGCAATCGACCTAAAAACAGGCAAGCAAGTGTGGGCCGTGCAAGCTGAGCGTTGGCAAGATGGCTTTACCATCACCAGCGCACCGCTGTACTACGAAGGTAAAATTATCACTGGATTTTCCGGCGCCGAGTATGGCGTTCGAGGACGAGTCAAGGCATTTAGTGCGACAGATGGCGCGCTGCTCTGGACCTACTATACGGTGCCGGCGCCCGGTGAATTTGGCAGCGATACGTGGCCCGAGGACTCAGATGTCTGGCAACGCGGCGGTGCTACCGTGTGGCAAACGCCCGCTGTCGATCCTGAACTCGGCCTGGTTTATTTTTCCACGAGTAACCCCGCACCCGCCTTTAACGGCGCGAATCGCGAAGGCGACAATCTATTTACCGTGTCGATGCTGGCGATCGATGTCGACACCGGTGCATACCGCTGGCATTTCCAGCAAGTGCACCACGATATTTGGGATTTCGATGCTTCAAGCCCTGTGGTGTTGTTTGACATCGACGTTGAAGGCAAGCCGCGCAAAGCGATCGCAGAGGCCGGCAAGTCGGGCTGGGTTTACATTCTCGATCGAGTAACGGGCAAACCATTGCTTGGCATCGAAGAGCAACCGGTGCCACAAGACTCACGTCAACGTACTGCTGCAACCCAACCCGTACCAAAGGGTGATGCGTTTGTACCCCAAGCGATGGAGATGCCGATCTATGGCTACCCTTTCGTGAACGAAGGGAAAATATTTACCCCGTTCTGGAAGGATCTGCTGCCGCTGCGGCCAAGTTCGTATGGTGGTACGACCTGGGCACCATCGTCATATGACCCGCGGCAAAAAAGCTTATTTATTTGCGGCACCGATGTCATTGGTCTATTTACCGGTGGCGCGGTTGATGGTCTTAAACCGCAAGAGCAACTTTTAGGCGGCAAATTTATCTTCGACTCGCACCGGACTGGAGTGTTTGCAGCAATCGACGTTACCACCAACCGCTTACTTTGGCGGCACCGCTGGGAAGATTTTTGTTATAGCGGCTCCGCTGCCACTGCTGGCGATCTTGTGTTTACTGGCCAGAACGATGGCCGCTTCGTGGCGTTGGACTCGCGCGATGGCAGCGTGCTGTGGGAGTTTCAAACTGGTGCTGGGGTGAACGCCCCGCCCGCGGTGTTTGAACATAAAGGTGAGCAATACGTTGTGGTGTACGCGGCCGGCGCCCTGCTCACCAACTCTCCGCCCGGCGATAACGTGTGGTTGTTTTCATTGTCCGGCACACTCGATGAAGTAGCACCTGGGTCGTCTGCTGCGACAACTACCGCCCTCGAAGTCGATGCGGCCGGTGGTGCGGAAACTTATGCCCGCTACTGTAGCCAGTGCCACGGAAATAAGGGTGAAGGCGGACATGGCGGTGGGCCAGCATTAACAGGACCACTTGATCCGAACAAAGTGATGTTGATGATTGCCCGCGGCAGTGAGAAAATGCCGGGCTTTGGCAGCGTGCTGACGTTTGACCAATTACAGCAAGTAGTTGCCTACGTCCGTGCCGGTCTGAAACAACAATAAGTTTGGTTGTGTCATCTGCTCAATAAATTTGTACCTCAGGCTAAATAACTCATTCTCAATAACTGATGTCAGCAACACCTCTAGCAACAGCGCCGGTTGAGCCATGGCCACCGGCCGGGCGCGCCTGGACCATGATCGGAGTGATGACGCTTGCGTACATTCTCTCGTTCGTTGACCGGATGATTTTCGGCTTATTGATCACACCCATCAGAACCGACTTCGCGATCAACGACACCGTTTTTAGCTTGCTTTATGGATTGGGCTTTGCGTTTTTTTATACCGTCGTCGGTGTGCCCCTAGGCTGGATCGCTGATCGCTACAACCGACGCAATCTCGCGGTCATCGGCATCGCGGCCTGGAGCATCATGACCGCAGCGTGCGGTCTGTCCAAAACGTTCGGCCAGCTGGCCTTGGCGCGCATTGCGGTGGGGGTTGGTGAGGCGACCTTAACCCCAGCGACCTACTCCATGGCCGGGGACAGCTTTCCGCCGCACAAGCTCGGTCGCGCGATGTCGGTGTTTGTCATCGGCTGGCCGCTCGGCATTGGTCTGGCGTTGATCATTGGCGGATTGGTGATTGATTTTGTCGCCAAAACGCCTGCTTATACCTGGCCGCTCATTGGTGAACTTAAGTCCTGGCAGGTCTGCTTTATCCTGGTTGGTTTGCCCGGATTGCTGGTTGCCGCATTGGCGATGATGCTGCCGGAGCCGGTCCGGCGATTACCCCCAACACCGCGCGCTGGTGGCTCTAACGCCTCGGCCTTCGTTCACTTACGCAAACACTGGCAGGCCTATACCAGCTTAACCGTTGGTTACGCGATGATCAGCGTTGTGATGAATACCTATCACCTGTGGGGTGTGCAGGTATTTGTTCGGGTACATGAAATACCCGTGTCAAAAGCCGGGCTTATGGTCGGCTGTGTTATTGCGATCTTGGGCACGATTGGGATCTTGACGGGTGGCTGGTTGAACGACCGGTTGCGTGCAGCAGGCCACGAAGACGCGGCCTTAAAAGTTGGAATGCTAGCGGCCCTATGCATGATCCCGTTTGCCGCGAGCGCAACACTGGTTGATAGCGCATGGCTAACCTTGTGTCTGATGCTACCGATCGGTTTTTTTACAAGCTTTGGTTTTGGTGCAAGCGGTGCCGCGATCGTACTGTTAACGCCCGCACAAATTCGCGGCACCGTCGCGGCCGTCTATCTTTTTGTTATTAACATGATTGCGATGGGGCTCGGTCCACTACTAACCGCATTAATGAACGACCATGTGTTTCATAGCGATCTTGCCGTCGGTCGATCGGTCGCGATGGTAGCGACCACGGCCTTAGTGTTATCGACAATACTACTGGCCTGGGGCCGGCCGCATTTTCGCAACTTGAGTGAGATCAGTCGCTCTGGAGAGCTAACCATATGATAAGAGCAGGCAGCGACATCGGTGGCACATTCACCGACGTCATCGCATTTGACGCGACGACACAAAGCGTCCGTCTTGCGAAACTTTTAAGCTCACCCGATCTGAGCCAAGCGGTGCTCGATGGGATTGCTGAGACTGGCCTTGAAATTTCGACCATCGATACGTTGGTACATGGTTCAACGGTCGTCATTAACGCGTTACTTGAACGCAAAGGTGTGCGCACCGCACTCGTTACAACGCTTGGCTTTCGCGATGTCTACGAAATCGGCCGCATTAATCGCCCCGATTCATTTAACCTGTTCTTCCAGAAGCATGACCCGCTCGTCGAGCGCGCACTGCGCTTTGAGATCGATGAGCGCATGCTCCCGGATCGTATCGTCACACCCTTGTCGGAAGACGCGATCGATGCGCTCGTGACACAACTTAAGGCAGCCGATGTCGAAGCGATCGCGGTCCTTTTGCTACACGCCTACGCCAATCCCGTACATGAGGAAATGTTGGCGCGCGCACTGCGCGAACGTCTACCAGATTGCTTTATCACGGCCTCACACGATCTCACTCGCGAATATCGAGAATACGAACGCACCTCAACGGTGGTCGCAAACGCCTATATCGGCCCGTTGGTCGCGCGTTATCTCGGCATCTTAGATAAGCAATTACAGCACAGCGGTTTCGTCGGGAATTTCTTTCTAATGCAATCCAACGGAGGCTTGATTGGACCGGATGAAGCGCGCCGCAATTGCATCTCGCTGATTGAGTCCGGCCCAGCTGGGGGCGTTATTGGCGCCCAAGCCGTGTTGGCCGATATTGGCGCCACAAACGGTGTCGCCTTCGACATGGGAGGTACCACGGCGAAGGCCGGGGTCGTCGAAGACAGCATGCCCCGCATCGGCCACCAGTATTTCATCGGCTCCTACAACGTAGGCCTTCCAGTGTTGACGCCCGTGATGGACATCCACGAGGTCGGCACCGGCGGTGGCAGCATCGCCAGTGTCACTGAGTTTGGTGAACTCCGAATAGGGCCACGTAGCGCCGGCGCAGCCCCTGGGCCGGTGTGTTATGGCTTGGGTGGTGAGGACCCAACCGTGACAGACGCCAATGTGGTGTTGGGTCGATTACACGAGGACCTTCCGCTAGCCGGAAATCTAAAACTTGACCGGGACGCTGCGAGTCGCGCACTCACGCGTGGCGTCGCAGAGCCGCTAGGCGTTGGGGCCGAAGCCGCCGCGCTTGGGGTCGTACAAGTTGCCAATACCGCAATGGCCTATTCGATCAGCGCAGTGACGATCGAACGCGGGCTTAATCCCGCAGATTTCGTTCTCGTTGCCTACGGCGGTGCTGGCCCCCTACATGCGACCCAAATCGCACGTGAACTCGGCATGCGGCAGGTCGTCATCCCGCCGAACCCCGGGGTCTTCAGCGCCTACGGTATGCTGTTTGCGGATCCACAAGGCCATGCTTCACGTACGCGCATCACGCTCGTTGACCCTGGCGAGCTGCCAGGCTTGGAAGCATTAGTCGATGAGTTGGTTGCGGACGCTTGCACCCGGCTGGATCTCGGTGAAGTGACCCCGGATCGCATCGATCTCTTCGCGGACATGCGCTATGTCGGCCAAGAACACACTGTGACTGTCCCACTCGAGCGAGACATGTTGAGTGCAACTAGGGTCAGCGCGCTGAAACAACGATTCGATGCAGTACATGAACGTACCTACTCACATAGCGCGGCGGACGAGCGCGCTGAAATCGTGACCTTGCGCTGCGTCGCGACAATGCTCACCGACAAACCTAAATTCGGACCGCCGATCTCTGACGCATATTCAGACGCGCCGGCGTTCCACCGTCCCGTGTTTCTAGCGGGTGAAACCGCGATAGATATACCTTTTTATTCGAGAGCGGCGCTCGCCGCCGGAACGGTCTTACATGGGCCGGCCGTGATCTTCGAAGATACTACGTCAACCTTGCTGCTCGAGGGTGACCGCTTGCAGACCCATGCGCACGGCCACCTTTTGATCGAGATCGAAGAGATTGCCTTATGAGTAACAGCATCCCACCTGAAATCCGTGCGATCGACGCCGAAGTGCTGCGCCACGGCTTCGTCGCGATCACCGAAGAGATGAAAATCAATTTGATGCGCACGGCCTACAACATGATCATCTATGAGGCATTGGACTTCACCGTCGGCTTGTTTGATCGAGATGGCAACACGATTTCGATCGGTCTTGGCCTACCAATGTTCATTCGCGGCATGAGCGCGACCGTGCAGGCGACCTTGCGCGAGTTTCCCCATGAAACCATGCGGCCCGGCGACATCTACATCACCAATGACGCCTATGTTACCGGTAGTCACCTCAACCACATTACCTTGAGCCTGCCACTGTTTGATGGCGACGAGGTGATCGGCTTTACCTCGAGCATGGCGCACTGGCTGGATATCGGCGGCGTACTCAATGGAGTGACAACCGACATTTATTCCGAAGGTTTACAGATCCCGATCTGCAAACTGTATGAAGAGCATGAAGAGAACTCATTGCTGATTAAAATCATCGGACAAAACGTGCGCGATCCAGATCTTGCCATGGGCGATCTCCGCGCACAGATCGCCGCAGTACGAACCGGAGAGCGACGCTTTAATCAAATTATCAAACGCTATGGCCGACAAATGGTCGAAGGGGCGATGCGCTTCATAATGGAACGAAGCACCGAGCGCGCGCGTGCCGCCATCGCATCGATGCCAAACGGGCATTATGAAGCCGAATGCTTCATGGACGGCGACGGCGTGGTTGAACAACCGATCCCGATCCACGTCGCAGTTGAAATCGACGACGAAGAAATGCTGATCGATCTGAGCGGCGTCTCACCACAGGTACAAGGTTTTTATAATTCGGGACGCACCGCCGGTTTATCGGCCGCACAAGTCGCCTTCACCTGCTTGGTCGATCCGCTCGGTCGCCCGATCAACGATGGTACTTATGTGCCGCTCGAAGTGCGACTGCCGGATCGTAAAGTGATCAGCGCGGTCAAACCGGCTGCGATGCGCTGGTGGATGACGATCCCGATGACGGTCGTCGATACAGTGTTCAAAGCCCTGGCACCGGCCTTGCCGAAGTCCGTACCGGCCGGCCATCACGCGGATCTCGCAATCGTGGATATGAATGGAGAGCATCCTCGCACTTGTCATTTCTACCGTTGCCTCGGTGGCCTGATCGGCGGCGGCTGGGGTGCGAAATGGAATGAGGATGGTATGAGTGCCACCATCTGCATCAATGATGGCGACACCCATAACGCGCCGGTCGAAGCGATGGAGGCGAAGTATCCGCACATCATCGAACGCCATGCATTACGCGATGATTCCGGCGGCGCCGGGCGTTACCGTGGTGGTTTAGGCGTTATCCAACAACGCCGCGTGCTGGCACCGAGTCGCATAAACGCGCAGATCGAGCGCACCCAGGATGCGCCGTGGGGTCTATTCGGCGGTCGCGCAGGAAGCGCGAACAAACTCGAATTGCTACGCGCAGACGGCGGACATGAACGCTACCCAACCGGCAAGATATTGGACGAAGAACTACAGACTGGTGATGCCTATATTTTGTATTCGGGTGGTGGTGGCGGTTATGGTGATCCGTTCGAACGCCCGGCTGAGCACGTTGCCGCCGATGTGCGTCAGGGTTACGTTTCGCTAGATGCGGCCCAAGACTCGTATGGCGTCGCGCTGGATCCCGTGACCTTCGCCATCGACGACGCGCGAACGTCAGAGTTACGCAAACAACCGACGCCGTAGCAGCCAGGAAATAGTTGCAGAACCGCTAATTAGTTTATGGAGCGCTACCTTGGGTTTAGAATAGCCCATCGCTAAAGGTTTACCTTTATCGAGTGCCGCATTTCGGTGCTATCCGCCACTGCAGCTGAACCAATTCAGTCTGCAATCCGACTGTACCAGAATCAATTAGAGACTCATGAGTATGAAAAAAAACCAATTCAAACGCGCGGAGATCTTGCGCGGCCCGTTCGATCCAGGCGGTCAACCAGACACGCGTACCGGGCAACCGATGGAGCTCGGTTTCTTTGCCTGGAACATCAAAGGTGGCATGACCGCATCTAAAGGCGTATTGAAAGATCCGGCGCGCTATCAGGATTTCTGGCATTGGGATCGCGCTACCCGTTTGATCCAACTCGCTGAGCAGATTGGTTTTGAATATCAGGTGCCATTTGCACGCTGGATCGGCCAGGGCGGTGCGACCGATTACAACGATAGCAATATCGATTTCCTTACCTCGGCAGCAGCAATCGCACCGCTGACGACGCGTCTCGGACTTTTTTCAACGGCGCACGTCACTTATAAATTTCACCCGCTGCATTTTGCTAAGTTTGGCGCGACGATCGATTTTATTTCGCGCGGCCGATGGGGGCTCAATATTGTCACCGGTTATTCAGCACGCGAACAGGCAGCGTTCGGTATCCTGGAACCGATCTCGCACGACGTGGCCTACGAAATGGCCGATGAATTCACGACGCTGTTGAAATATCTCTGGACCGAAGACGAGCGGATAGATTTCGAGGGCAAGTATTACCAGTCCTATGGCGCAATCGTTAGTCCGAAACCGCTTAGTCAACCGCGTCCCGTGATCATGAATGCCGGAAACTCTGATACTGGTGTTGACTTTGCCTGCCGCCAGGCGGACTGGTTGTTTGTCACCGCGCCAACGCTAGAAGGTTACAAGGCACGGATTGAAGAAGCCCATCGCAAGGCTGCGCATTACGGGCGCACGATCCGCGCTGCAACAATGGTGTATGTGATCGAGGACTCAACCGATGAGGGCGCACAGGCAACCAAGCGCTGGCTAGAAGATGAAGTGGACAGCGAAGCCACCTTGAATTTTATCGAATCGCTGAAACGTATGTCGTACGCTGATGAATTCTTCGACGGGGGGGCCGACACTAGCGATCCCTACGGCGGCGTTGGCAAGGACATGTTCCTGCGTATCGCCCTCGGCATCGGTGCTTGGCAAATTGTTGGCAGTTATGAAACCGTCGCCGAGCGCATCCGAGAACTGCATGATGTTGGTATCGAGAGCATTTTGATGTGCTTTTTCGATCCGCTCGGCGGCTTGCACCACATGGAAGATGCAATATTGCCGATCATGAAACGCATGAATTTGCGCAATTGAAATTGCGCGGGAAGATCCCAATATCCGCACCCTTTACGGGATACCGGAATGCATTTAAGGATGTAGACCCTTAATCCGCTATCGCACGCCGGCTGCGGGCCTAGCTGTCGGAATAGCCTGGATTGCTCGCAGCATCAAATGCTTCCCACACGAAGTCGCCGACCTCTAATGCATCGTCCGAGTTCAGGTGCGCTGTTTCGTTTTCGAATTCGAGGACATCGTGCTGATCCAACAACATCAATGTTTTGTCCTCAAATTCGTTTTCGGGTTCCCAACTATCTGGTCCGTAGTTGTTCAATGCCATCGTTTCGCTCCGTTACGAGTTACTGTGTTGGCGTTTTAAACTACTCTTGTTGGGTGCAGTAACATGTGACGTAGGTCGCGCGAAGTGTGACAACTTGTCAACACTTAACATGGTTGCTTAACCTATCGACAGAATCATCATCGCGAAACAGATTGTTTCAATTCGATGCGTCGTATTAGGTCAGAATTTGATTCCTTTTTTTCTCATAGCCCCACGACATTCAGCGCGGTGTACTGATCCGACGGTTGACCAGCATGAAAAAACCTTGCGCGTTAAACCGAGAACTAGAACCATCTAGACGCCGAGTTTTTTTTGAGTTCAACGATTAAGTGGCCCGCAAATCAAGGCCAGTAAAATAGCTACTGCGAACGACGCTAGACTCTCGACGCTAAACCTGCCCCCTCAATTCCAGCGAGTGCGCAAGCTTCATCGTGATCCGGGTGATCACCGGAGACACCGACTGCCCCGATAACCACGTCGGCCCGTAAGATGAACACACCGCCGGGCGACGGCCAAGCGGTTTTCCGGTATACCCATGAACGATTGAAAGGCTGGGACCATTTGCGGCATTTGTTGCACGAGGTCAAACAATTTACGCGTCGAGATTCCGAGGCCGACGCAACCCCATGCCTTGGAGTAGGCAATGTTCGGTCGCATTAGGGCCGCGCCGTCTTCACACCGCAGGCACTTCATCGTCCCGGCGGCATCGACAACGGCAACCGCCAAGGGGCTCATGTTCTGGGATCTTGCATGGGTTGGCGCGGCCGTAGCGATGATATCGGCCTCGCTTAGTGCAAGCATTCCTACGGGTAATAGCACAGGCAACCTATTTACATCTTGATGCTTCAGGCTTTATAGCCGGGAATTGTCGTTAGGCCAGCCGGGCGAAAATCTCCTTGGACGTCGAACTTCACGCCGCTTGGGCCTCTACTAACGAAAATCAAAGCAGCCCCCAGTTATCTCTATCATCCTCATTTTATTTGTTGCTAATTCTGCAATTCAGGCATGATTTCAGAGATGAAAAGTTCGAGGGACTGGCGGCTTTGCTCCAAGCTGAGTGAACCCCACGCAAACGAACCGACGAAGTAGTTGATGCCACTGTCGGCGACCAACTGCTGAATTTGATCTCGGACCTTGCTGACCGATCCGATCAGGATAGTTTCTCCCGCAAAGCATCCGTCCCATCCGAAAAACCCATCGTAGCTTGAATCACCATGGCGATGCCAAAGCTGTGTGATTGAGTTATACCAATTCTCATACGCGGGTTTCGCGATAGCCATTGCAGCTTCATCGGTGTCCGCAATAAAGATTTGCCGCATGGCGCCGCGCTTCGGCGTTGCCACGTGGCCGTTAAATCGAACAGGGTCGTTAACATGCTGCGCTGCGACGTTATCGTAATGCGCCATTAACTGCGTGACCAATGCCGGCGGCCCAAGACACAAATAATTAAATCCGTGTTGCGCCGCATAGGCTGCACCTGCCTCACTGAAAGACGGATACCACAGTGGTGGATAAGGACGTTGTAGTGGTTGCATTTCCATCGGCACATCGTGGAACTGATAATGCTTACCGGAATGTTCGAGGACTTCGTTGCACATCCCGGCACGGTAGATGTCGAGCGTTTCAGCGAAAATTTCG